>Ga0209254_10004264_pt1 | contig 13107 bp, 16 predicted proteins | sample FrelakmetDIP11DI_FD_187148 | JGI IMG/M metagenome (GOLD analysis project Ga0209254, IMG submission 187148) | Freshwater lake sediment microbial communities from the University of Notre Dame, USA, for methane emissions studies - DIP11 DI (SPAdes)... | ecosystem: Environmental > Aquatic >...
AGAAGCTCTCCGAGCGCGGGCTCTCTCTGCGGGGTGACGAGTAACATGCGCCATCAGAAGTCAGGCCGCAAGTTCAACATGGCGCCCGACCAGCGCAAGTCGCTGCTCACGGGTCTCGCCTGTCAGCTCCTCGAGCACGAGAAGGTCAAGACCGGTGTGGCGCGCGCCAAGGAGGTGCGCCCGCTCGTCGAGGAGGCCATCACGCTCGGCAAGCGCGGCGATCTGCACGCGCGCCGGCAGGCCATCTCGCTGCTGCGCAACAAGAAGATCGTGTACAAGCTGTTCAACGACGTGGCGCCTCGCTACGCCGACCGCAGCGGCGGCTACACGCGCATCATCAAGCTCGGGCCGCGGCCCGGCGACGGCAGCGAGCAGGCCTACATCGAGCTGGTGTAGGCCAGCGCCGGAAGACGTGGGACGCGAGGGGCGGCCGGCCGGAGGGCCACCCGCCCCTCGCGGCGTACGGGCGCCGCGCCGCGTACCGGGACGCAACCCTCGCCGCTCGGCGAGGAAGCAAGGGCCGGCCGGCGATGGCTGCGGCGAGGCGCTCGAGGGAACCTCGCGTCGATGCGGTAAGCTTCGCCGGGTATGAGCTCCAGCCCGGACGAGACGGCGCCGCTCTTCGACATCTCCGGCCTGCACTACCGCTACGTCGGGGCGCAGGCCGACGCCCTGGCAGACCTCGATCTCGAGGTCCAGGAGGGCGAGTTCGTGGCGCTGGTCGGCGCCAACGGCTCCGGCAAGTCGACGCTCGCGCGCCTGCTCGGCGGTCTCGAGAGGCCTGCGGCCGCGCGTCACGCCGTCGCCTGCGGCCACGACCTCCTGACCGAGACGGGCAGACTCGCCGCGCGCCGCGACGTGGGCGTGCTCTTCCAGAACCCCGAGAACCAGCTCGTGGCCCAGTGCGTCGAAGACGACGTGGCGTTCGGCCTCGAGAACCTGGCGTGGCCGGCCGCGGACATCCGCCGCCGGGTCGACGAGATGCTCGCCCGGTTCGGGCTCGAGGGACTGCGGCGGCGTGAGCCGCATCTGCTCTCGGGGGGGCAGAAACAGCGCACGGCGCTGGCCGGCGTCATCGCCCTGCCGCGCCGCGTCCTCGTGCTCGACGAGCCCACGGCGATGCTCGACCCGGCCGGTCGCGACGAGGTGCTCGAGGCGGTGCGCGAGCTGCGCGACGAGGGCCTCGCCATCGTCTACATCACGCAGGAGATGGACGAGACCGCGGGGGCCGACCGCGTGATAGCGCTCGAGCGCGGCACGGAGGCCTACGCGGGCGACGCGGCCGGCCTGTTCGCCGACGTCGCGCTGGTGCGCCGGCTCGGCCTCGGCCTGCCGGCGGCAGGGGAGCTGGGGCTTGCGCTCGCCGAGCGCGGGCGCGGCTTTCGCGGCCTGCCGCTCACCATGGGCGAGTTGCTCGACGCGTTGGCCGGCGCGCCGTGAGCGGGCGCGAAGCGGCCGGCGGTGCGGCGCCCGACACGCCCGGCAGGGCGGCCGCGGACGGCATGGTCCTCACCTGCCGTGACGTGTCGTTCAGCTACGAGGAGGCAAGGGCGCCGATCCCCGCGCTCCGCGACGTCTCGTTCGAGCTCGGGGCCGGGGGCTCCCTGGCGCTGATGGGCGCGTCGGGCTCCGGCAAGTCGACGCTGCTTCAGGTGGTCCGCGGCCTGGACGCGCCCGAGGCCGGCGCCGTGCTGCTGGACGGCGCCGGTCTCGCCGACGCCCGGTACGGAGCGCTGCAGCGCGAGGTGGGCCTCGTCTTCCAGGCCCCCGAGCTGCAGCTGTTCGCCGCCACGGCGCGCGACGACGTGGCGTTCGGGCCCCGGCGGCTCGGATGGCCGGAGGAACAGGTGACGCCGGCCGTGGACGATGCTCTCGACCTGGTCGGGCTGCCTGCGGCGCGCTTCGCGGCGCGGCATCCCTACACGCTCTCGGGCGGCGAGCAGCGCCGGCTGGCCCTCGCCGGTGTGCTCGCCATGCGCCCTCGGCTCCTGCTCCTGGACGAGCCGTTCGTCAGCCTCGACCCGTCGACGCGACGCCAGCTCGCGGGCATCCTGGAGCGCCTCAAGGCCGCCGGGGTGACGCTGCTTCTGGCGACGCACGATGCGGATCTGGCCTGGGCGCTCTGCGACGAGCTGCTCGTGCTTCGCGAGGGCCGGGTCGTGGCCGCCGGCGCCTGGGACTTCAGCCCCGCCGCCGGCCGGCTGCTGGCTGTGAACCGCCTGCGCGAACCGTTCCTTGTCGATCTGTGGAGGCGGCTCGGGCGCGACCCGCAGCGCGCCCCGCGTACCGCGGCCGAGGCGGCGGAGGCGCTCGCGTGAAGGCGACCATCGCCCAGTACTACCCCGGTGACTCGTTGCTGCACCGGCTCGACCCGCGGGCCAAGTTCATCGCCGTGAGCGCGCTCGCGGTGGCGCTCTTCGTGCGCGACTCGTTCGCCGGGCTGGTGGTGTACGCCGCCGCCGCCGCCCTGGCGTATGCGCTGAGCGGCGTGCCGCTGGTCTGGTTCTGGCGTGCCTTCAGGCCACTCCTGTGGCTCGTGGCGCTCACGTTCGTCGCCCAGGTCATCTTCGCCCCGGGCGAACCGTTCTTCAGCTACGGGTTCGTGCACCTGTCGTGGCGCGGGCTCGAACTGGCCGCATTCCTGAGCCTGCGTCTCGTGGTGCTCGTGCTCGTGGGCTCCGTGCTCACGCTGACGACCCCTTCGATCGCGCTCACCGACGGTCTGGCATGGCTCGGGCGGCCGCTCCGCCGTCTGCGCGTCCCCACCGACGAGCTGGCCCTGATGGTGACGATCGCCCTTCGCTTCATCCCCACGCTGCTCGTGGAGCTGGACACGATCATGCGCGCGCAGAGAGCTCGCGGCGCCGACTTCCGCCGCGGGGGGTTGCGCGAACGCTCGCGCTCGCTGGTGCCGGTCCTCGTGCCGTTGTTCGTGCTCAGCTTCAGGCGCGCCGACGAGCTCGCGCTCGCCATGGAGGCGCGCTGCTACCGTCCCGGCGCTGCGCGGACGCGCCTGCATCCGTTGCGAGCCGGCTGGGCCGACGCTGCTTTGCTCGTCGCGACGGCGGCCGTCATCGCCGCCGGGTTGCTCGTGTAGGATGCCGTCCGTGAACAGTAGCGACGACAAAGGGGAGGGGGCTCACGGGTGCGCGGACGACCCGCCGCCCGGGAGCGCCATCTGGCGCCTCGACCTCGCCTACGAGGGCACTGCGTATCGCGGCTGGGCCTGCCAGCCGGGGCATCGCACCGTCGAAGGGCTCTTGGGGGAGGCGTTGGCAACGGTCCTTCGCGAGCCGGTGCGCTTGAGCGTGGCCGGGCGCACGGACGCCGGCGTGCACGCATGGGCGCAGGTCGCGTCGTTCGTCTGCGCGCGCCGCGACCTGCGCCCGGACCAGGTACGCCTCTCACTGAACGCTCTGCTGCCGCCGGATATCGCCGTGACCGCCATCTCGCCGGCACCGCCGGGTTTCGTCGCGCGCCGAGCGGCCTCGCGCACCTACCAGTACCGGCTGTGGCTGTCCCCGGTCAAGCCGGTGCGCGACCGGGCCTACGTCTGGAACGTGCGCGGCGCGGTCGACGTCGCGCTACTCGCCGAGGTGGCGGCCCTGCTGCCGGGGCGCCGTGACTTCGCGGCGTTGACGCCGTCGGCGCACCTGTACCACAGCTGCGTGCGTGAGGTCGTGAAGGCCGGCTGGGCGGCGGCCGCCGAGGGCGGGCCGCCGGAGAGGCCTCGCCATCTGGCCGCGCCGCCGCAGGGGGCCGAGTGGGTCTTCACGATCACCGCCGGGAGCTTCCTTCACCACATGGTCCGCGTGGCCGTTGGGTCGATGGTCGACGTCGCGCAGGGGCGGATGACGCCGGAGGAGTTCGCGGAGAGGCTGGCGGCCGGCGAGCGCCGGCTCATGGGGCAGACGGCGCCGGCGCGCGGCCTGGCGCTGGTGGCCGTGGCCTACTGAGGGGCAGGCGCCGCGCCGGGTGCTCTACTACTTCGTCAGGAACTGGTGCACGAGCTTCTGCTTCTCCGCATCTGACGGCGGGAAGACGTAGGCGACCCCGCCGTCCCACCCGGGCGTGCCCACCATCACCGCCTTCTTGCCGCCCGTGGCCCGCCACTTGAGGTAGGCGAGCTCGAGGATCTGGTTGGTCGTGAGGTCGGTGGCCACGCCGCTCATGAACTTCCTGCCGATCGCGGGCAGCTTGGTGATGTTCGACGGCCGTGCGATCTTCTTCTGCAGAGCCTGCACGAACTGCTGCTGGCGCGCCGCGCGGTGGAAGTCGTCGTCGGCGTAGCGGATGCGAACGTAGATCATCGCGTACTTGCCGTCGAAGTGATACATGCCCTGCTTGAACACCACGACGCGGCCGCGGCCTCCTGCGACCGTCGAGATCGTCTTGGGCACGTTCATGTCTACGCCGCCGACCGCATCGACGAGACGTGGGAAGCCCTTGAAGTCGACCACCATGACGTGGTTCACCTCGACGCCGAGGAACTGCTTGACCGCCTGTACAGCCGCGGACGGGCCGCCCCAGAACATGGCCGTGTTGATCTTGTCGTAAGTTCCGTTGGGGAGCTGCGCGCGCGTGTCGCGCGGGATGGAGAGCTGGTTGATCGTGTGGGTCTTGGGATTGAAGCGCATGAGCATGATGGTGTCGGAGCGCGCCGGCTCGCCGGCCTTGCTGTCGACGCCGAACAGCAGCAGCGTGGTGCCCTTGCGCCAGATCCAGCCGTCGTCCGGGGTGAGCTCGGCGCGGGTCTTCTCGTCGATGCGCTTGTTGGCGTTGTCGACCGCGCGATCGAACCTCTTGTAGCCCGGCCAGGCGAGGACGGTGACCACGACTCCGGCGATGATGAAGGCGACCAGCAGACCGATGGGGACGTACCACCAGCGGAAGCGGCGGCGTTTGGGCGCCGTGCCGGCGCCTCCGGCCGCCGCACCCTTGGCCGGCGCCGGCCCATACCGGCGGTACTCTCCATCGGCGCGCTCCGCGTAGACCGGGCCTGCATCGGAGACCTGTGCTTCCCGGGGCGGCCGCGGCTCACGGGGAGGCCGCGCCCCGGCCAGCTCGTCATCGACGGAGCTGCGCCTGGCGCGGCCGGCCTTGTACCGCTTGTAGGGCTTGCGCCCACCGTTGTTGTCGTCGTTTCGCATCTGTTCGTGATCCCGCTCCTCACGCAGGCAGCGCCCAAGGCTTGCTGGTGGCGGGGAGCGGGGCGCCGGGCCTTGCACCTGACTACGTCCCAGGGAGGGCGTTTCCTCTAGTCGCGAGTCTACACCATGGTAAGCTGCGGGTCGTCATGAGCCCGGAGCGCACCGTCATCGGCGTGGACATCGGCGGCACCAAGGTAGCCGGAGGGTTGCTGCGCGGCCGGCCGCCGCGGGCCGTCTCGCGCAGGCCCGCCACCGGGGAGACGCCCGCGATCCTGGACAGGTTCACGGTGCTCACGGACACCGGCTCGACGCAGGCCTGTCTTGACGGCATCGTGGCCTGCATCGCCGACCTCGAGCACGGCTCCGGACGGGTCGAGGGCATCGGCGTGGGGGTCGCCTCGATGGTGGACTTCGCCGCCGGGCACGTGGTCGCGTCGGTCAATCTGCCGCTGGTGGACGTGCCCCTGCGCGACCTGCTGCAGCGCCGTTTCGGCGTGCCCGTCGTCATCGACAACGACGCGACGGCGGCCGCCATCGGAGAGCACGCCTTCGGCGCCGGCGCCGGCGCCCGCGAGATGCTCATGCTCACGCTGGGCACGGGCGTGGGGGGCGGCATCATCTGCGGCGGCCGCGCGTACCGGGGTTTCAGCGGCGCTGCCGCCGAGCTCGGCCATATCATCATCGACCTGAACGGGCCCAGGTGCCCGGCCAACTGTCCCAACTACGGCTGTCTCGAGGCCTATGTGGCCGGCCCGGCGATGGCGGCCGCGGCCGCGGCCACGGCCCAAGCCGCACCGGCCTCGGCGCTGGGCCGCGCTCTGGCGGCCGGTGAGCACGTCGACGGCCGGCTTCTGACCCGCCTCGGGCAGGAGGGCGACGCCGGCGCCGTGGCCGTCCTCGCGCGCCTGGGCGAGTATCTCGGCGCCGGCCTCGTGACACTCGTCAACATCTTCAACCCCGAGGTGATCGTCATCGGCGGGGGCGCCGCCGCCGCCGGCGAGCTTCTGCTGGGGCCGGCCCGCGACGTGCTGCAGGCGCGCGGCTCGCAGCCCGCGCGCGACCAGGTGCGCGTCGTGCCGGCGACGCTGGGGCCGGACGCCGGCTTCATCGGCGCTGGCGCTCTGGCCTTCATCGAGCTCTTTCCGGACGACGCCAGATCGTCGTCTTGACTTCACCCCGGCCATGTCGCTAAATGTGCAACGGAATCCCGCGCGTCCTGCGTCCGCAGCGCGCCTACAGGAGGTGACGAGTACCACATGGCTTACAGGATCACTGATGAGTGCCTCGCATGCGGCGCTTGCGTCGACGAGTGCCCCAACGAGGCCATCTCCGAAGGCGACCCCATCTACGTCATCGACGCCGAGAAGTGCGACGATTGCGCGACCTGTGTCGAGTCCTGCCCCAGCGAGGCGATCGTCCCCGAGTGACCGCGGCAGATCGCGCCTGACGCTTCTGGGGGCCGGCTCCTCGAGGAGCCGGCCCCCTGCGTGCTTCAGGGCAGGACGCCCTCGCAGCCCACGAGCTCGGGCTCGTCCCACGAGAGCCGCCGTGCCATGACCGCGACGGCCTCCGGATTGGCGTCGACGAGCAGATAGCCGCGGCCGAGGCGCGCCGCGGCCTCGCCGGTCGTGCCGCTCCCCGCGAAGAAGTCGACCACCAGATCGCCGGGGTCAGAGTGCACCCGCACGATGCGCTCGAGGATCCTGAGTGGTTTCTGCGTCGGGTAGCCCGTCTTCTCCTTGCCCGTCGGACTGACGATGGTGTTCCACCACACGTCGGTGGGCGTCTTGCCGCGGGCGGCCTTCGCGGGGCCGACGAGGCCCGGCGCCATGTAGGGCACGCGGTCGATGTCGTCGTAGCGGAAGACGTAGTGGGCGGGGTCGACGGCGTACCAGAAGATGGTGTCGTGCTTGGCCGGCCAGCGCTTCCGCGGCCGGCCTCCGTAGTCGTAGGCCCAGATGATCTCGTTGAGGAACGACTCGCGGCCGAAGATCTCGTCGAGGAGCACCTTGCAGTAGTGCGCTTCGCGGCTGTCGATGTGGAAGAAGAGCGAGCCGTCGGGTGTGAGGATGCGCCGCGCTTCTGCGAGTCGCGGCGCCAGGAATCCAAGGTAGTCGGCGAAATCGTCCGGCCAGGCGGCGCTCCCGAGGATCTCCGTGCGGTAGCGCCGCCCCTGGAAGCCCGTGCGGTCGCCACCCTCATCACGCGAGGTGCGCAGGTGCGCACGCTTCTGCGCATGCCCGGTGTTGAACGGCGGATCGATGTAGACGAGGCGCGCGCTGGCGTCCGGAAGCGCGCGCAGCACGTCGAGGTTGTCGGCGAAGACGATGCGCTTCACAGCGGGTGCCCGTGGACATGCGCGTCTCTCATGGCCGCAAGTCTACCCGGGAACGCCAAGCGCCGCGCGCCGGGCGTCCCGGGGCGCGCGGTCAATCGGGCTGCGTCACGCCGAGAGGCGCGGAGCCCCCGACGCCATCCCTCCCCGCGCCGCCACAGGCATACGGCAGTGAATGTGCAGGGCGCGGTCCTCGACGGGCTCCGCGTCGAGCGCGAGCGTGCCACACAGCGGGCAGATGAACGTCTCGCTGGGGTCTCCGGCGAACAGGTCTTCGTCGAAGACCCCTCCGCACTCACTGCAGACCATGTGCTCCAGCATCGCGCTCCCCCTTTCCACACCCCAACCCTTCCACAGAGTACTCGAAAGAACGCACCCGGCCTGAGAGAATGGGGTGAAAGACCCAGAGGGAGGCGACATGGCCGACAGCGTGTGGCGCGAGTTCTTCGACAGCTACGCCCCGCAGTACATGAACGAGGTCTTCACCGCCGACAGCGTGCGTGAAGTGGAGTTCCTCGACGAGGTCCTCTCGGTCCCGTCGGGCTCGCGCATCCTCGACGTGGGCTGCGGAACCGGCCGGCACGCCGTGGAGCTCGCGCGGCGCGGCTATCGCGTGACGGGGCTCGACCTCTCGGCCGGCATGCTGGCCGAGGCGGCGAAGGCTGCGGAAGAGGCCGGCGTCCAGGTGGAACTGGTCCAGGCCGACGCCACAGCCTTCAGCTTCGCGCGCGGCTTCGACGCGGCCGCGTGCTTGTGCGAAGGAGCGTTCACGCTGGTCGGCGCCGACGACCCCTTCGACCACGACCTGACCATCCTGCGCAACGTCCTCGCGGCGCTGAAGCCGGGCGCCCCCTTCGTGCTCACCGCCAGCAACGGGATGAGGCTCATCCGCAGCGCCACGCCCGAGCAGGTCGAGGCCGGGCGCTTCGATCCACTGACGCTGAGCGAGTCCTACGACATGGAGTGGGAGACGCCGGAGGGCCCGCGCAGCGTCCCCGTGCGCGAACGCGGCTACGTGCCCAGCGAGCTGCGGCTTCTCTGCCGCATGGCCGGGTTCGACGTAGAGCACGTCTGGGGAGGGACGGCCGGCGCCTGGGGGCGCCGGCCGGTCGACCTCGACGAGTGGGAGATCATGGTCGTCATGAGGAGACCGGCGGCGTGAACGCGTCGCCCGGCATCGGCATCAGACGGGCGACGTCGGAGGACGCCGCCGGCGTCGGGCGCGACATCGACGTCATCTTCATCGAGCGCTTTCTGAAAGGGTGAGCGGCATGCTGTACGTCTGCGCAACGCCGATCGGCAATCTCGGAGACGTGACGCCGCGCGTCCTCGACGCCCTGCGCGCGGCGGAGCTCATCGCCGCCGAAGACACGCGTCACACACGCAAGCTCCTGAGCCACTTCGACATCCACGTACCGATGAGGAGCCTCTTCCAGCACAACGAGGCGCAGAGGACCGAGGAGGTGCTGCGCCTCCTGCGCGACGGCAAAGACGTCGCCCTCGTCACCGATGCCGGGATGCCCGGTGTGCAGGATCCCGGCATGCGCCTGATCGTGCGCGCCGTGGCCGAAGGTCTCGAGCTCACGGTGCTGCCGGGGCCATCGGCGGTGCTGACGGCTCTCGTGGCCGCGGGCTTCGACGGCGACGGCTTCCGCTTCGTCGGCTATCTGCCGCGCAGGGCGCGCGAACTGGAGACCATACTTCAGAGGTGGCGCCGCTGCGGCGGCCTCGTCGTGGCCTTCGAGACCGGGCAGCGGCTGGCACGCAGCGTCGCGGTGCTGGCCGCGTCGCTGCCCGAGGCCCGCGCCGCCGTGTGTCGCGAGCTCACCAAGGTCCACGAGGAGATCGTGCGCGGTACGCTGCTGGAGCTCAGCGAGCGCTACGCCGTCCCCGGCCCGGATGCGGGACCGAGGAGCGCCGTGCGCGGCGAGATCACGCTCGTCCTCGATCTCGGCCCGCCTCTGGACGAAGCGGCCGCCGCCCGGCCGCAAGCCAGGGCGGCCGCCACTGCCTTGCTCGGACGCGGCCTGTCGCGGCGCGACACCGCCGCGGCCCTGCACGTGTGCCTCGGGCTCCCGGGGCGCGAGGCCGACCGACTTGTACGCGAGGTCGCGGCCGAGAGCTGAGCCGGCGTGCGCCCGGGCCGCGAGCGGGCCCGTCGTGCCCCGCCATGCGGCAGGGCCTCGTCGGAGGCGCTCCGCATGGCACAATGAGACTGTGGCTTCGCCACTCGGAGGTGCAGGATGAACATCTTGGCGATCGGTTCGAGCGCGCGGCTCAAGGGGAACAGCAACTCCCTCATGCGCCTGGCTGTGGAAAGCGCCCAGGAACGCGGGGCGACAACGAACACCCTCTACGCTCGGCAACTGAAGGTGCAGGGGTGTCTCGGCTGCGATGGCTGCAAGCGATCGCCGGCAGCGACCTGCGTCGTCAACGACGACATGCACGACATCTACGCGCGGCTGCGAGACTGCGACGTGCTCGTGCTCGCCACTCCCATCTACTTCTACGCGATGAACTCCTGGCTCAAGGCGATCATGGACCGCCTGTACGGTCTACTCGACCCGGACGGCGCGCCGCGGATCGGCGCAGGCAAGGGCTTCTACGTCATCACCGCGGAAGAAGAGGAGCGCACCTTCGCCGGCCAGGAGGTCGCGGGCACGCTCATGCGCGGCTTGGCCTGGCTGAAGATGGACCTGCGCGGCGAGTTGATCGCGGTGAGCGTCTCGAAGGCGCACGATTGGGAGAGCCGCGAGGACCTCGTCCGAGCCGCAAGAGGACTCATCGCCGTGCCCTGACCAGCCTTGAGGTCTGCGGATGCTCGAGGTTGCGCTCGACGCGCACGCCGAGCGTCACGAGCCCACAGGCTCGCGTCTGCTAGACTCAAACGATGGAACTGGCTGCCCTCATCGCCGAGCGTCCGCTGCTGCTCGACGGCGGACTCGGGCTGGCGCTAATGGTCCGCGGCTTCACCGCCGGCGAGTGCCCGGAGGAGTGGAACGTCTCGCATCCGCGAGAGGTCGAAGACATCCATCGCGCCTTCTACGCGGCGGGCTCCGACATCGTGAACACCAACAGCTTCGGCGGCACCGGGCTGCGCCTGGAGGCGCACGGGATGGCCGCCCGCGCCGTCGAGCTCAACGAAGCAGCCGCCCGCCTCGCGGTCGCGCTTCGCGACCGCGAGTTCCCCGGCCGCTTCGTGGCCGGTGACATCGGCCCGTGCGGCAAGATGGTCAAGCCTATGGGAGACGCCGACCCCGACGCTCTGCGCGCCTCGTTCGTCGAACAGGCCGAGGCGCTCGTACACGGAGGGGTGGACCTCCTCAACATCGAGACCATGTTCGATCTCATCGAGGCGCGCATCGCCGTGGAGGCGGCCGTGTGGGCGGCGGCCGGTCGGCCGGTGCTGGCCAGCATGGCCTTCAAGCCGGCCGCCAAGGGCTTCCGCACCATGATGGGCGTGGATCCCGCGGCGGCGGTCACCACTCTCAAAGAGGCAGGCGCGGCCATGGTGGGCTGCAACTGCGAGATCGCCGCCGAGCCCATGGCCGAGCTGGTCCCCATCCTCGCCGAGCTCAACGGCGGTATCACCTGCGCGCAGCCCAACGCCGGCCAGCCTCGCCTCGAGAGCGGTCAGACGGTGTACGGCGAGACCCCCGAGCACTTCGCCGCCGTGGTCGGCGGCTACCCCGCGCTCGGCGCGCGCATCGTCGGCGGGTGCTGCGGCACGCCGCCGGAGTCCATCGCCGCCTTGGCCGCTGCTCTCGATCGTTGACACCGTCGCAGGCCGCTTCGCCGCGCCGTCACATCCTCAGGCCACCTCGGCCGCGCCCCGTGAGACTCCCGCGCCGCGCGCCGCGCTCTGGCAGCCGAAGCCGTCCGTCGTTGGACCCTGGTGGTAGCCTCTTGCCGGGGTATGGGCAGGCCGCCCCGAGTCATATGCAGGCCGCATACTCGTAGTCTGCCCCAAGGAGGACACGTGTTTCACGACATACCGCCGGCCATCGCCACGCGGATGAAGTACCTGGAGGGCATCGACTCTCGCGACCGCGTCGACGGCACAGACCGGCTCCACCGCCTGCGCCAGATCCCGCCCGAGACCGGCAGGTTCGTCGCCTTGCTCGCGGCCATGGCTCCCGTCGGGCGGTACATCGAGATCGGGACCAGCGCCGGCTACTCGACGCTGTGGATCGCTCTGGCATGTCGCCTCGTGGGACGGCGAGTGACGACCTTCGAGGTCCTCGACGAGAAGGCGGCGCTGGCGCGAGAGACGTTCGCCCTGACCGGCGTCGACGATGTCGTGGAGTTCATCCACGGCGACGCCCGCGGCCATCTTCCGGGCTGCAGAGACATCTCCTTCTGCTTCCTCGACGCCGAGAAGGACGTCTACGCCGAGTGCTACGAGGCCGTCGTTCCCAACATGACGAAGGGCGGCATCCTCGTGGCGGACAACGCCATCAACTTCGAGGCGACACTGCGGCCGGTGCTCGAGCGCGCTCTGGACGATGATCGGGTGGATGCATTGGTCGTGCCGGTCGCCAACGGGGAACTGGTCTGCAGAAGGCTGTAGATGGTGGAGGTGGACCTGGACTCGGCGGCGGGTCGCAAGGATTGACAGTAACCGGGGGACCGGAGGTCGTTCGCGGGGAGCTCACCCCAGCTCGGCGCGCCGCCGGAACACCGCCCCGACCGTGTCGAGGATCAGCCGCGCGCCGTGCAGCGCCGTGAGCTGGCCCGGCCCGTCGTACTGCGGCGCCACCTCGACGAGATCCATGCCGATCACGCGGCAGCGCGCGCAGACCGCGAGCAGGATCGCCTTGGCCTCGTAGTAGCTGAGGCCGCCGGGCTCGGGCGTGCCGGTGCCCGGCGCGATGCTCGGGTCGAGGGCGTCGATGTCGAAGGTGATGTACGTGTCGACGCCCGGCTCGAGGTGCTCGACGAGCTCGTCCGCGAGCGTGTCTTTCGCCTGCTCGCACCAGAAGATATGGGCGCCCCGGCTGCGCGCGAGGGCGATGTTGTCGCCGCTCGTGTGCAGGCTGCGGATGCCGTACTGCGTGAGCCCGGAGAGCCATCCGGCTTCGTGGGCGCGGATGATCGGGCTGGCGTGCGAGTAGCGCTGGCCGCCCTCCTCGTCCCAGTAGTCCATGTGCGTGTCGAACTGCACGAGCTGGAAAGGCTCGCCCTCCCGTGCGTCGCTGAGCGCCTTGAGCACGGGGTAGGTGATGGAGTGGTCCCCGCCGAGCGTGACGGGGAAGATGCCCGTCTCCATCAGCGGCTGCAGCCGCTCGACGACCGCTGTGTGGTAGCGCTCCGCCGTCCACATGGGCCCGATCGCGACGTCGCCACAGTCGGCCCAGCGCACCCCGCCGAGCAGCTTCACCTTGGCTTCGCCGTCGTACATCGGCTCGAGCCCGTTCTGGAAAGCCCACATCGTCGACGTGTCACGCAGGGCGCGCGGTCCCATGCGCGCCCCAGAGCGGCTGGTGGTGCCCTGGTCCCACGGGATTCCGATAACGGCCACGTCGGCGTCGGCCGTCGTCGGCGCCGCCACCAGCGGCGCCTTGAAGAAGGTCGCGATGCCGCAGAACGGAAGCTCCTCGTAGGTCATCTCATCAGCTCCTG
>Ga0209254_10004265_pt1 | contig 13104 bp, 13 predicted proteins | sample FrelakmetDIP11DI_FD_187148 | JGI IMG/M metagenome (GOLD analysis project Ga0209254, IMG submission 187148) | Freshwater lake sediment microbial communities from the University of Notre Dame, USA, for methane emissions studies - DIP11 DI (SPAdes)... | ecosystem: Environmental > Aquatic >...
ACCGATATCGCCTGGGCGTCAACCATCATCAAATCCCCGTCAACATGCCAAAGAATGCCCCAGCCCACCCATCCCACCGTGACGGCCAGATGCGCGTAGATGGCAACCCTAGGTTACTCACCGAATAGCTTTGGCGAGTGGCAAGAACAGCCCGAATTCAGAGATCCGCCCTTAGAGCTTTCTGGTGCAGCAGATAATTGGAATTTCCGCGAGGATGATTCCGATTATTACACCCAGCCAGGAAAACTTTTCCGCTTGATGAACAAGGCGCAACAGCAGGCGTTGTTCGAGAACACCGCCCGAGCCATGGGCGACGCCCCTGAATTCATCAAGATCCGCCACATCGAAAACTGCCTGAAGGCTGATCCTGCCTATGGCAAGGGTGTAGCGGATGCACTGGGGATTTCTCTAGACAAATTAAACTGATTCGTTTGCGTTTTAAGAACATCACACCCCTCGAACATTTGAAACGAGTGGTGTGATGTTTCACCTTTTAAAGCATCACATCAATCCAACAGAAATAGCCCTACCTAGTTCGGATGCAGTCATTAGCTACAAACACTCACTTGGAAAGACCTCTGTAGTTCTTTTCTTCATCCTCAGCTATTAGAATAGGAATACCAGACTGATGCAATTTCCAGGGGGATTAGCAGATATAATACTCATGTCGACATACTTTGTCCAAATTATCACTTAGTCAGTTAAGCAATTAAATCGGAGGCGATCGTTATGTAAATGTCACACCACTCACTGATATGGGATGCACACATTTGTTTCCCTCTCAAACCAAACGTTGAATTGAGTGAATTAAAGAGGTTCAGAGAAAGTGGCGCTAATTTTGTCTCTCTTAACATCGGCATGGACATGGATTCGTTCGAGAAGGTTATCCAGATCCTTGCCTGGTACAGAAAATATATTCAATCACATCCGGAGGATTACGTTTTAGTCAGCGGTGTTGATGATGTTCTGAGGGCAAAGGTAACTGGTAAATTAGCCATAGCCTTTGATCTTGAAGGATCCGAGCCGCTTCTGGGCGATCTGAACCTTATCTCGCTCTATTATGGTCTTGGTGTTCGCCAGATGATCTTAGCCTACAATAAAGACAACCGCGCTTCAGGGGGGTGCATGGAGGGGAAAATAGGGCTTACAGATTTCGGGAAAGAGGTGATTAGAGAAATGAACCGGGTAGGTATGATCGTTGATGTGTCTCATGTAAGTCATCGTGCCAGCCTTGAAACCTGTGATATCTCGAGAGATCCCGTCATATTCTCTCACTCCAATCCAAAAGGACTGAGAAATCACCCCCGAAACATCACCGATGAACAGATCGTGGCTTGTGCTAATACAGGCGGTGTAATTGGCATCAACGGCATTGGAGATTTCCTGGGTGGCACTCGAAGTGATTTGGTAGTTAAAAACATCGAGTATGTGATGAATCTCGTGGGTCCTGAGCATGTGGGTATTGGGCTGGATTACGTTGTCGATAAACAAGAACTCATCGATTACATTAATGATCATCCGGATGTGTTTCCCCCAGGAAAAACCGACCATTATTTAGCCTTCGTCGAACCCGAGCAATATTCCGAGGTAATCGAACTCTTGTATAGGAAAGGCTACAGCGAACAGATTATAAACGGAGTCTTGGGAGGAAATTTCTTGCGAGTTGCTAAAAGAGTTTGGAAATGAAAACCCCAATAGCCATTTATAAGGAAAGCGTTAGCCACAGGGACAAACTATAGATTTTTCCTTCGTTATGATCCGTTTTAGAATACTATACACCAGGGGAGCATTCCATAAATGCTTTCTATCTTATGTATGGATGATCTTTGGAAAAACTGTCTTTTAGGATTTCATATTTCTAGTTCCCTTGATATGAGGTTGAGGACTTCTTCCAACACATCGGGTTTCTCAAAACAAATTAATGCAAAGAACTGCTCGACAGGAATGTCAAGCAGTTCGATTCTTTTTAGTGCCCCCAAACGGAGCTTACTTGAACTACGTAATAATATTTCTAATCTGTTGGAGTAATAATTGGTATGAACTGGAAATCCAATTTTAGGGCTTCCTCGGAGGTAACCTGCCCATCCTCAACCAGATAGGCTTTTTTTCCTAAAATAATGATTGTATAACTTGCAGGTGAGCTTCGATAACCAGGAACTTCAGCAGTTACTACGTAATGTTCCCCTTCCCTGGCATTCGATATGATCGATTCCCATTCTCCATTACCATGACCGGTACCCCAATTGCCTCCAATGCCCTGGATATGAAGAGTTATTAGTTCATCGTCCACTAATCCCGAGAAACTCCCTTGGATGAAAGGCTCATGCGGTTCAGGTTGCCCTATAAAAGGTAAGGTCTTTGTAGGCTCCTCATTGGAGTTATGATTCACAATTCTCATACAACCGATCATAGATAATATAAATATTACAATAAATATTATCGTAATTACATTCTTTTCTTTATTTCGATTTATCGATGAATTGTTCATATCAAAACTGGGTTCTTAATTCTAACCATAGAATTATAAAGAACTTCTCGACCGACGGGTTAAACAGTTCTATTCTTTTTAGTGCCCCTAAGCGGAGCTAACTCGAACTACGTGGCGTAATTAATCTTCTCTTTTTTCAAGGTGTAGGATTTGGCTTCGATGTATCTACCTTTGAAATTTCATCCCCAATAATCCAATAAGGTCCATTGCATTGCGACGGCACTTGACCTTTTACCGGCTCGTATAAAACTGGAACTTCCCCGCCGCTTATAATTACTTTATCTCCATTAGATGCTACGATTTCTCCATTCTCATTGAGAATTTTTATCGTATCATTCTCGACAGAAAAATTAAAATCAGGTGGCCAAATTAGTAAATAACTAGCATTAGTTGTTGTTTCACGATCAGCGCGAATGCAGTTATTCTCCAAAACCAAAATGCCACCAGTCCTAGCTTCCATGACAGCCCTTTCACCCTCCGTTTTCTTCTGGCGTAGAAAGAAGATAGTTTCGCTGGTATCAGAAGCAGGAGTGGGCAAACGGATTTCACTTGGCCGTAAAGCAGAATCTGTGGCCGATGTACAGGCTGTCAATGTAAGCAATATGACCATAATAACAAAGGATGGATGATAAATTTTCATCGTGACGTTCCTTTCACGTTCGGAGCTGTTTGAAAAGTCCATTGAGATTCATGTGCAGAAATTCTTGGGATCGAGCAAACGAGTGACAAGTATTTTAGCTATAACGGCTCAGGTTTCTAGCTATGCTTCCTTTGTCGCCCAAGGCAGATCTATTTGTTAGAAATTCACTCTAAAACTTTGATTACGGAAACCATGGAGATGAATTTATTTCATTGATTTTCCATTCACCATTTTCGAGGACAAGAGAGATAAAACTTGTGACAGTTTCCGGAACTCGAGTTCCGATCGGAGTTCCCGATATATTCCATTCCTGCCCTTGAAGGTACTGTGTCGTTCCGACGACGTAGCGAATTTCGTTATCGGGTATTGGCTGAAGTGGTAGCCCTTGTTGAGCATGCTGATAATCGAAAGGGTGAATGAATTTTACTTTAACAGCTTTAAGGGTTGATTCTAAATATGCTATATCTTCTTTTTCACCATTGATTTTTTTCTTAGATTCGCTATAAAGAGAAACGGCTTCTTCAAAAAATCCGTGATCTAAAAGCGTATAGTATTGAGTCAGAACGATAAAACCATCGAAATATTCCGGATCTATTTGTACGGAGGAAGAACCCACTGGAACAGTAATTGGTGGTGAGGATTCAGATGTTTCTGCAGCAGTGGGGGCTGCCTCGGATTCTGGTGGGATGGCAGGCAGCTGAACGATCCGGGTAACCTCGATTGTTTGGGGCACGATCCGGGTTACTTCTAAGGTTTGGGGGACACATAGCATTTCTTCGACGCTTGACGATATCTCGCCTTGACATGCAGCCAATACAATCGCAAGCAGAACTCCTGTTACTACCAGAAAAAATTTGTTATTCATCGATAATCCCTTTTTTATGAAATCAGGTGGTTAATATTATAATGAATACGATCAAGGTAATACTTCTTATTCATCGAATTCCTTTGACAATTATTATTCAACAAAGGGGGGTGAGCAGCCAAGATTTTTTTATACATAGTTTGAATAAATTTCGTCACATCTGCTGTAAGAATATTACAATTCCTGTGTTCTCTACGCGAATTGAATACAATTCTTCAATCTGTCCCGATTCTCAAAACGAATTAAAGCAAAGAACTGCTCGACCGGCAGGTCAAGCAGTTCGATTCTTGCTAGTGCCCCCAGGGAGATTCGAACTCCCGTTTTAGCCTTGAAAGGGCTGCGTCCTGGTCCCCTAGACGATGGGGGCAATGCGACGGGATTTTACCACTGCAATCCCGCATGGTCAAGCATTTATGTGGCGGACCTGGGATGTAAGATCGCCGCCCGGAAGAACATCGGGCGGCGGATTTTTATTATTTGGGCGTGAGATTGCTTTGCCACCTGGTGTTCTTCCAGATGGCAAAGCAATGATATTAACAAATCTTAGCTGACGCCTTCTTTTTCCTTGTGCTCGCGGACCAGCTCGCGGCGGAGGATCTTGCCCACGGTGGTCTTGGGCAGCTCGGTGCGAAATTCGACGTGGGTAGGAACTTTGAACTTGGCCAGCTTATCCTTGCACCACTCCTTGATTTCCTCGTCGGTGGCTGTCTCGCCCGGCTTGAGGACCACCCAGGCTTTCACCGTCTCTCCCCGATAGGGATCAGGGATTCCGGCAACACCAACCTCTAAAACCTTGGGATTCGTCGCAATCACCTCTTCTACCTCGCGAGGCCAGACCTGGTAACCGCCCGGCTTGATCAGCTCTTTCTTCCTATCGACGATGTAGAAGAACCCTTCTTCGTCCATGCGGGCGATGTCACCGGTGTATAGCCACCCCTCGCGTAAGGAGTTGGCGGTTTCGGTGGGCATGTTATGGTAGCCATACATCACCAGGGGACCTCTCAGCACCAGCTCGCCGACCTCACCTGGAGGTAAGGGAGTAACTTCGTCATCCAGGCTGATGATGCGGGCTTCAACGTCTGGCAGGGGGATGCCGATGGAGCCAGGGGGATTCTTGCCATTCAGGGGATTGCAGTGGGAAGCAGTTGGGGCTTCAGAAAGACCGTAGCCTTCCACCAGCTTACCGCCAGTCAGGGCTTCGAAGCGATCCTTGGTCTCGCGCATCAAGGGAGCTGAGCCAGAGATGCAGGCTTTGATGGTGCTCAGGTTATATTTGCCTGCTTTCACATCCGGGTGAACATTGATGGCGTTGTACATGGTGGGTACACCGGGATAGATAGAGACCTTGTACTTTTGGATGCTCTCCAAGACGTCCTCCATGTCCCGGGGATTAGGGATCATCACCATGGAGGCTGCTGCGCGCATAGCGAAGCACATCCCGGCAACCATTCCATAGACATGGAAAAGCGGAATCGCCATTAGAACGACTTCTTTTCCATCTCGACATTCGGTCATCCAGCTCCGGATTTCGAGAGCATTAGCAATCAGGTTTCGGTGCAGGGCGATTGCACCTTTTGATACACCAGTAGTTCCACCGCTATATTGGAACAGCGCCACGTCATCGGCGTTGATCTCCACCTTTGGGCGTTCTTCCGGCTTGTGCTTGGCGATCAAATCTTTCATCCAGAGATCACCCTGGGCTAACTCGACCCGGAAGCCCCCTTTCTTCTCTTTCGCCAGGGTGAAGAGAAAAGAGAGTAGAGACGGGAGGGTTTCTTTCAGGTTAGTGACGATTACTTTTTTGATCTTAGTCTTTGGCTGGACTTGTTTCGTCAGGTTATAGAAATTGCTCATCACCAGCATGACCTCGATCCCAGAATCGTTAGCCTGGTGCTCAATCTCCCTTGCGGTGTACAATGGATTGGTGGCAACTACCACTCCACCAGCTTTCAGGATAGCAAAATATGCCATCACAAATTGAGGTGTGTTCGGCATGAAGATCCCCACCCGGTCGCCTTTCTTCACGCCTACTTCAGCCAATCCGGCTGCTAAGCGATCCGACAACCCTTCCATCTCCTTATAAGTGATTGTCGCTCCTTTAAATATTGTGCAAGGAGAATCGGGGTATTTCTTAGCCGATTCTTCCAGGAGATAGAAAAGTGGAACGGGGGGGTACTCGATGTTGTATGGAACACCTTGATCGTACTGCTTTAGCCAGGGGTATTCGGCCATTTCCTCCTCCTTGAGTTTGGAATTTTCTATATGGATGATCTTTGAAAAGGGAACTCTCTGCTATAGTATAGAATCTTTTTCACCAGTTGTCAATTGATTTAACGCCTTTTTCTAACTATTGCTCCGTAAACCTCGCAATAATCATCTTCTTTATCTGGTCTCCGGTACCCGGTGCAGCCTCAAACCAATAGATTTCCGGATCCTGAGCCTTAAACCAATTTGCCTGTCGACGGACGAAGGTCCGAGTGAGCCGCTTGATCTGTGAGGCTGCTTCATCTATATTGATATCTCCTTGGAGAAAGGCAATTATCTGAGGATACCCAATTGCTGAAAGAGCAGGCAAGTTGGGAGAATATCCACGGTCTAATAAACTTTGCACTTCCGCAACAAAGCCAAGCTTGAGCATTTCTTCCAGGCGAGAGTCTATTCGGGCATACAGCTCCTCTCGAGGCCTAATTAATCCCAAGAGCAAGGTGTTATACGGAGAGAGAGAGCGAAGTCTCTGCTGGGAGAAAGACCGTCCACTTGTAAAGATTACCTCGAGGGCGCGAACTGTACGGCGCAGGTTTCGGGGATCAATCTGATCAGCGGCTGCAAGGTCCAGTGATCGCAAACGGGCGTGCAAGGCGTCTTTCCCTATCTCATCCGCCCAACCTTCTAAAGCCTGGCGTAAACCTGGATGAGGTGGGATGCGAGGAGGGTCCCATCCTTGTATTACAGCACGGATGTATTGCCCTGTTCCACCGACCAGAAATGGTAAACGACCTCGGGTATGGATGTCTGCAATTGCAGCACTCGCCTTTTCCTGGAATTGAGGCAGGCTCAAGGTTTGGTCGGGGTTAACAATATCAATAAGGTGGTGAAGCACGCGCTGTCTCTCCGACAAAGTGGGCTTGGCGGTACCGATGTCCATGCCACGGTAAAAAAGTCGCGAGTCAGCGGAGACAATCTCTCCACCCAAGCTCTCGGCGAGCTGGATGGAGATTTCGGTTTTGCCAACTGCGGTAGGTCCAATGATGACCACCAGGGGCGACAAATCCTTTGGATTCTGGGAAACCCCGTGGATTTGAATTGGGTTAGTTGATGGCATTTTCAAAATGGGTGATGGTCGGTTCGCTGGAGGAGTTGTAGCGCTGGATTGCGATCACGTCCACTCGCCAGTCGCCATCCAACTCAGGATGCACCTGGAGGTAAGCTTGCGCTGAAGCCAGCATGTGCTCTTTCTTGCGATTAGTAATGGATGCTTCGGGTAATCCAAAATTGGCGGAACTGCGGGTCTTAACTTCTACAAATACGGTCACGAACGGATGATGGCTTCCTGATCCTTTAGAAAGAGGATGAGATTCCACTTCCTGCCGGGCGACCAGGTCTATCTCACCATAGGGGGTTCTTATGTTGCGCTCAATGATCACATAGCCCAGATTATTCAGGTAATCAGCAGCATACTTTTCCCCCCAATTCCCTAGCCTTCGGCGACCGGCGTCGCCTTCTGGCTTGCAGGGATTCATCTCCGAAGACCTTCCGTCCAACGCGCCAGGCGTGTGAACAACCCTAGCTTTCGTTTCTCAGCCTGTTCGATCACTTTTTGATATCGTTCCAGTAACATTTGAGCGGTGAGCTCGATTGCATAAGAATTCGCAGCTTCTCGCGCCTGGAGGCTCATATTCTTCCGATTCTCATGATCTACCACCAGGCGAACCATCTTGGCGGTGAACGCTGCCAGGTCATCCCCTGGAACCAGGAAACCGGTCACGCCATCCCGGACTATGTCTCCAACACCAGGGGATATGATACCCAAAACTGGTAAGCCGGAGGCCATTGCTTCGATCACGGTGAGGGGGTGTACCTCAGTAACTGAAGCAGTGACAAAAGCATCTGCCACTGCCATATAACGAGGTATCAATTCGTAGGGTACTAATCCCGTAAAATGAACACGATCCTCGATCCCAGAACGCCTGACCCGATCTTCCAAATTATCTCTCTCTGGTCCGTCTCCAATCAATATTAATCCAACCTGGTCGTAAGCTTGAGCAGTTCCGGCAAATGACCGCAGCAAGAATTCCACATTCTTCTCCGGTCCCAATCGTCCGACGAAAACCAGGAGCACGTCTTCGGGTTGGAAACCTAATTTATCTCGCTCCACGGGTTGTTGAGGCTCCCGAAAAGGTTTTAAGTCCACTCCGTTGGGTACAACCTCTATAGGCGCATCTACTCCATATCGACGTAGAACTTCCCGCATTCCCTCCGAGGGGGAGATGACCAGGTCGCAGGCCCGACAGAAGACAGGCATGTAGGCTTGCATAGCAGCAGCGCTGATCACATCCGAAGCTACCGGGATATATGCCTGAGCATATAAATCGTAACGAGTGTGATTGGTGAAGATAATAGGGATCCTATGAGGGCGGCAGTATCGCAATGCTAGAGAACCGCTTAGAAAGGGATGTTGGACGTGCACCACATCCATGGTCCGTAGTAATTTATATGCCTTTCGAGTGTACCGAAAGCCGACCTGATATACTGTATCCAGGATTGGCAGGCTTGGACAGCGGATGACATTGGGCTCATCATCCTCATATCCTTCATAGCTGAAAGTAAAAACAAAAACCTGGTGACCCAGTTCTTCCAAGTATCTCTTATTTAGAGAGATGTAGTTGGTTACCCCACTTATGTGGGGTTTGTAGATATCCGCCATCATCCCAATGCGCATTTATTTTTTCCTTTACTTGTAGAGTTTTAATATTAAGCGAAAGGCAGTGAAACGTCAAGCAGAGAGATCTGGGGGACGAGTTGTTTTAAGCTTGGCAGTAGCTTGAGTGGCAGGTAGAATCTGAATATGCAAGAATTGAAAAGACAGAGACAACTCCCGAACATGGAGAAGCTCGGTCTCCTGACTGCCACTATTCTACTTACCTACGCGATAGGTCAATTCCTCACATTTCCAAGGCAAGAGGTTACTCTCCAGCTCCCTGGGCTCTATCTGGTTTTTCAATTCAACACTCCCACCATTATCACGTTAATCGTTGCTGGGATGACTGCCTCGGGAGCTGTTTGGTTGTTCCGGGACCATCCTGGACTAGGCAGGCGCAACACAATGGAACACTGGTTATTGCCCGCGTTGGTGGCGTTGGTCATCGGATTACCACTTTTTCAGACAAAGCTTCAACCTTTATGGTGGATTGGTTTCTTTCTGGGATCAGCTTTGCTGATACTGGTTCTCGTAGCAGAATATATCGTGATTGATCCAGAGGATACGAGGCAGCCACTTGCTGTTGCTAGTTTGACAATAGTAGCATACGCACTCTTCCTGGTGCTGGCAATAGTCCTGCGCTACTCTGGATATCGCTTATTCCTGCTCCTCCCTTTCCTGACGTTGGGAGGGGGATTAGTTTGCTTGAGATCCCTCCGTCTGCGGTTTCCAGATAAGAATCCGATCATTCCGGCAGGTGTCATCACACTGGTGCTCTCTCAAATTACCGCAGCTCTGAATTATTGGCCAACATCTCCGGTCAGTTTTAGCCTGGCATTACTGGGTCCAGCTTATTGCCTGTCTTGTTTGATAGGGAATATCTTGGAGGACCAACCAGCCCAAAGAGCGGTAGTCGAGCCACTGTTCTTATTGGTTATCATCTGGGGAACGGCAATAATCATGGCTTGATAAAAATAGATGGTTATGATTGGGCAGCCGAAGAAGATATTTATAACAAAAACACACTGGGAAGAAATGCTGGAGGATGTAGAGCAAAAGGATCCCAATGAAGCATGTGGATTACTGGCAGGGAGTATTATAAAAAGAGGCTACAAGGTCCTGAGCGTTATCCCAACTCAGAATGTGCTCCACAGTCCATACCGATATCAAGTCGAACCGGAAGAACAGCTGAAAGCATTTATCCAGATCGAAGAGAAAGGTTGGGAATTGTTGGGTACATTCCATTCCCATCCAGATGGACCAGAAACACCTTCTCAGACAGATATTATTGAAGCGTATTACCCAGAAGTTGTCCACCTGATCTGGTCCAAAAGAAACGGGCGATGGAAATGCCGCGGATTTCTTATTCGGGATGGATTAGTTGTTGAAGTATTAGTGAAAGTTGAATAGAGTGGGCGACAGCGTAACGTACATAGGCTGCTAGTGTTATCTAAGTCATCTCAGGAGTTAATGAGTTGATGCAGGTACTGATCTTTATCGCAGTATTAATTCTATCTTATCTAATCGGTTCCATACCTTTTGGATTTTTGATCGTACACCTCAAAACAGGGAAAGACATACGCCAGGTAGAAAGTGGGCGCACGGGTGGTACAAATGTCATGCGAGCAGCTGGATACCCAGCAGGTTTTGCGACAGGTTTATTGGACATTCTCAAAGGCTTCAGCGTAGTTTGGTTGGCGCGCTGGTGGGTGCCGGGAAATCATTGGTTGGAAGTCCTTGCGCCTGTACTGGTAATATTAGGGCATAACTACTCCATTTTTCTAGCAGAATATGATGAGAAAAGCGGATTCAGGTTGAGGGGAGGCGCGGGAGGAGCACCATCCTTTGGAGGTGTGGTGGGACTTTGGTTCCCAAGCGTTTTCATCTTGGGTCCCATCCTTCTCCTAATCCTATTTGGAATTGGTTATGCCTCAGTGGCAACCATGAGCATTGGATTGCTAGCCATACTTCTATTCGTGATACGAACTCTGATGGGAGCATCCCCCTGGCAATATATTTTCTATGGGGTTTTCGCCGAAATCATCGTCCTTTGGGCTCTAAGACCCAATGTTCGAAGATTATTAAACGGGACAGAGAGGAAAATCGGTTGGCGAACTCGTAGAAATTCAACCAAAGTTACTCACATCGACTCTGAACATACTCTAAATCAATCTTCTTCCCCTCCCTCTTCAAAAAATACGTTTTCCTCATCAGGTGGAATAGGGGGTTCTCCATACAATTGATAATAAAGAGCACGCAGATTGCGCTTATGCAATTCATCTGCTAATCCCCCAATTAGCACCCGGCTCTTACCATTGCTTTCTACTGTTGATTCTTCTAAAATCTCCCAAGGATATTTACGTCGAGAGGCTTTCTTGACAACCTTTTTGATGCTTGAAAGGTAAGCTAGATTTTCCTTTAAATAATTTTCAATCTCACCGCGAAGCACAATGTCTCCATGCCCCTGGATGATGTTCTCCAACCCCATGCGACCGATCTTCTTCAGGGAGATGATCAACTCTTCGATGTCTCCCTCAACGATGTAAGGTAATGACATAGCGGTATCGCCGGAAAAAAGTACCCGGTCTTCTTCCACCAGAGCTGCAATGTTATCGGGACTGTGTCCCGGAAGCGGGAATATAGTGATAGTCTTCTTTCCAACGCGAAAATTCACCTGTCCTTCGCTGAAGGTCATCTGTGGAAGAATAATCTTGATATTTCTAAACGAAAGATTATTACGCCTTACCTCGTCTAATGAAGGTCGTCCTTTCTCATCTAGTAGCTTTCGGCACAAGCTATGGGCGATGATTGTTGAGCCAGGGAAAAGACAGCTCCCCCAGGCATGGTCAGCGTGGCTGTGAGTATTGATCACATAGCGAACCGGCACGTTCTGTTCCTGCTCGATAAAATCTCGAATCGCCAGGGTTTCTTCCGGCATTGCTAATGTGTCAATCACGACTGCCCAGTTGGTACCAATTACTGCCCCAGCGGTAACCTGAGCATATACATCGCTCTGAAATGAGTAGACATTGTCGGCAATTCTTTCGCGCTGAATCATTAGTAAACCCCGATAGGTCTAATATCAACCATCTCAATTTGTATTACACGGCGAGGGAATTCTCAATCGCATTCATCATACAATGATATGCCATTTAGGATAGCACAAAGCCAGCCAAAAAGCAAGAAGACTTAATCTTACTTTAATCTTAATATATTTTACAAATGAGTATAATTACAAATCAAAAACCGAATATTAGGTCACTTCCAGGAGGAGTAAGCCTGTATGAATCTGACCAGAGAAGGAGAGCCAAAAGGTTGGAAGCCTCCACAGAGAATACATACCGAATGTCGCCTGGCAAACTGCTGAAGAAATTTCGAGTTTATTAGATATCCTTAACAGGACTTTTAAAGTAATAAATCGAAAAAGTAGAACTGCACGGGTGAGCCCGTTATCGCGAAGCCCTGATAGGAATCTCAGACATCCCCCGCCAGGGCAATGAGAGCGCTGGATATTTCATACCAGCGAAATGAGGTGGTACCGCGGAAATTTCTCCTTTTCGCCCTCAGCGGCGAAAAGGAAGTTGTTTTTTAAGAGACTATGAGATACACGAAAAGAATCCTCAGAAATTTGTTCTTAATCATTGTGGTTGTGATGATTATCTGGCTGGTGGTAGAAGCAGGAATGCGAATCTACCTGGAAGCTCCCTTGGAGTCTGGTTTCTATGGATCGATTCCCCGCCACTCAGTATCCCAAATGCAGAAACAGTATAGTGTCCAGGTAGCAAGTGGGAAAGGATGGGTCCACCTGGGCTGGATTGCAGATCCTGAAAAAGAGAGTTATCGGATCGTCAGAGTTGCGGATGACCAGCCGATCGAAATCGGTCGAACAATTTATGGCTCGTTCCCTTGGAAAGGTGAAAGCGGCACATACCAGGTGTGGGCTCAGCCGGTCGTTAACAGCCATCCTCGGATGCTTGGGGAAGTGGAAGTAGTCGCTTCACCAGGAACCTCGCCAATCTATGTCCCCCGCATAGCAGGAGATTGGCAAGAACTTTTTAGGCCTCAGATTTATGGATTCTACATCAACGACCATACCGTTTTCCAGGACGCGGAGGGAAGCTGGCGGTTGGTAGGGATTACCTCTCAAAGCAACGGAGACTACAACGTTGAGCGGTATTTTGCAGTGGGAGTCA
>Ga0209254_10004266_pt1 | contig 13102 bp, 12 predicted proteins | sample FrelakmetDIP11DI_FD_187148 | JGI IMG/M metagenome (GOLD analysis project Ga0209254, IMG submission 187148) | Freshwater lake sediment microbial communities from the University of Notre Dame, USA, for methane emissions studies - DIP11 DI (SPAdes)... | ecosystem: Environmental > Aquatic >...
CGCGGAGCACCGCGTGCTCTACATTCCCGACCGTCCGTCCTACGACTTCGACGACGTCGTGCCGGCCGGTCACTTCTTCATGATGGGCGACAACCGCGACAACAGCCGCGACAGCCGCTTTCCCGAGGTGGGTTTCGTGCCCGAGGACCACCTGGTCGGCAAGGCCGTGGTGGTCTGGATGAACTGGAACCTGCCGCACGCGCCCATCTGGAGCCGCATCGGCGGCTCGATCCACTGAGCAACCCCCGGAGTCCCACGGAGTCCCGAATGAAACATCGTCAGCGAGGCATGACCTTCCTCGGGATGGTCACCATACTGATCATCCTCGGCGCGGGCCTCTATGGGGCGATCCGGCTCGTGCCCGTCTACCTCGACTACACCAAGGTGGCGCGCGCGCTCGAGCAGGTGCGCGACGAGCACTCCGCGATCGACACCAACCCGCAGATGATCCGCAACTCGCTGGAGCGGCGCTGGGACGTGGAGGACATCAAGGGCATCGGCTGGAAGGAAATCGAGATCGACAAGACCAGCGACGGCTACGACGTGATCGCCGCCTACGAGGTGGAGCAGCCGTTCGCAGGGAACGTCTATCTGCTCGCCAAGTTCGACAAGACCGTCACGATCCAGCAGTGAGCGGGTCTTGCTGAGCGCCAGCGAATGGGCCGCGACGCGGCTCGGCTACCAGTTCCGCGACGCGGCGCTGCTCGAGGCCGCGCTCACGCACCGCAGCGCCGGGCGGCGCAACTACGAGCGACTCGAGTTCGTCGGCGATGCGGTGCTCAATTTCGCGGTCGCCGCACTGCTCTACCGCGAGTTCCCTGATGCCGACGAGGGCGATCTGAGCCGCTATCGCGCGGCGCTGGTGAGCGGCAGCACGCTGGCGACGGTCGCGGCGGAACTCAGGCTCGGCGGCCAGCTGCGCCTCGGCGGCGGCGAGCTCAAGAGCGGCGGCGACCGGCGCAACTCGATCCTCGCCGACGCGCTCGAGGCGCTGTTCGGCGCCGTCTACGTGGACGGCGGCATGGGCGCGGCGATCGCCGTCGTCGAATCGCTGTTCGCCGGCCGCATGGGCGCGCTGCCCGGGGCGCAGGAACTCAAGGACCCGAAGACGCGCCTGCAGGAGCAACTGCAGGCGCAGGGCCTGCCGCTGCCCGCCTATGCGGTGGACGCCGTGAGCGGCGAGCCGCACGAACAGTGGTTCGTGGCGCGCTGCGCGGTGGCGGCGCTCGAGCTCGAGGCCCGCGGCGAGGGATCGAGCCGCCGCCGGGCGGAGCAGGAAGCCGCGCGCCAGGTGCTCGAGCTGCTGGCGGCGCAGGCGGTGTCGTCGTGACGGGGCCGGGCGGCGGCGGGGACCCGGGCGCGCCCGGGCCGGGCCGCTGCGGCATCGCCGCGCTCGTCGGCCGCCCCAACGTCGGCAAGTCCACGCTCCTGAACGCGCTGCTCGGCCGCAAGGTGAGCATCGTGACCGCGCGACCGCAGACCACCCGCACGCGCATCCACGGCGTGCTCACCCGGCCCGGGCTGCAGATCGTGTTCGCGGACCTGCCGGGCATCCACTCGAAGCAGCCGCGCGCCATCAACCGCTACATGAATCGCACCGCACTCGCCTCGCTGGCGGACGCCGACGTGAACCTGTTCGTCATCGAGGCGCTGCGCTGGACCGAGGAGGACGAGCGCGCGCTCGAGGAACTGAAGCGCGCCGGCCGGCCCATCGTGCTGCTGATCAACAAGGCGGACCGCGCCCGGCCCAAGGACCGCTTGCTGCCGTTCATCGCGGCGATGTCGGACAGGGCCGAGTTCGCCGAGATCATCCCGCTGTCGGCGCTGAAGCGCGTCAACCTCGAGCGCCTGCCCGAGGCGATCGCGCACTACCTGCCGGAGTCGCCGCCGCTCTATCCGCCGGACCAGGTCACCGACGTGAGCGACCGCTTCATGGCGGCCGAGATCGTCCGCGAGAAGCTGACGCGCCGCCTGCAGGAGGAAGTGCCCTACGGTCTGGTCGTGGAAGTGGAGGGCATGGGCGAGGCCGAGGACGAACCGGGCAAGCTCGTCGTGCAGGCGGTGATCTGGGTGGAGCGCACCGGACAGAAGGCGATCGTGATCGGCAAGGGCGGTGAACTGCTGAAGGAGGTCGGGCGTGCGGCGCGGCTCGATCTCAGGCACCACTTCGGACGTCCGGTGCATCTCGAGCTGTGGGTCAAGGTGCGCGAGGGCTGGTCCGACGACGAGAACGCGCTGCGCCGCTTCGGGTTCGAGACGTGAGTTCCACCGCCCGCCGGGTGCAGCTCGCGCCGGCCTACCTGCTGCACCACTACCCGTGGCGCGAATCGAGCCGGATCCTCGAGTTCTTCACGCGCGATTACGGCCGGGTGTCGGTGTTCGCGCGCGCCGCGCGCCGCGGCACGTCGTCGCTGCCGGCCGCGCTGCAACCCTTCGGTGAGGTGCTGGTCTCATGGAGCGCGCGCGGCGACGCGGGGCAGCTCACCGGCGCGGAGCGCGCCGCGCCGCCGGCCGTGCTCGCCGGTGACCGGCTGATGGGTGGTTTCTACGCCAACGAGCTGCTGATCCGCCTTCTGCAGCGCCACGATCCGCACCCGTCGCTCTACGACGCCTATGCGACCGTGGTGGCGCAGCTGTGCGATCCCGGCGTGGAACCCGCGCGCGGGCTGCGCGTCTTCGAGAAGCGCCTGCTCGAGGAACTCGGCTGGGGCCTCGATCTCGCGCAGGAATCTCCGAATGGCGCGCCGATCGAGCCCGGCCGCGCCTATCGCTACCGGATCGACGGCGGCGCCGAGGCTGCCGAGGGCGTCGCCGAGGGACCGCTCGTGTTCGCCGGCGCCTCGCTGCTGTCGCTCGCACGCGAGGAACTCGACGACCCGCGTCATCTCGCCGACGCGCGCCGCCTGCTGCGCGCAGCGCTCGACCAGTGCCTGGACGGCCGGCCGCTGCGCACGCGCGAGGTGATGCGCGCGATGCGCGCCCACGGCGGCCCGGCCCCGGGAGGCTGAATCGTGCTCACGCATCCGCTGCGACTCGGCGTCAACATCGACCACGTGGCCACGCTGCGCGAGGTGCGCCGTGCCAGCTACCCCGACCCTCTGCTGGCGGCGCTGGTCGCCGAGCAGTCGGGCGCCGACAGCATCACGCTGCACCTGCGCGAGGACCGCCGCCACATCCAGGACCACGACGTCGAGCGCATGCGCGCCGCACTGCAGACGCGTATGAACCTCGAGATGGCCGCCACCGACGCAATGATCGTCATCGCCAGGCGCGTGCGGCCGCAGGACTGCTGCCTCGTGCCGGAGCGACGCGAGGAACTCACGACCGAGGGCGGACTCGACGTGGCCGGGCAGGTCGACCGGCTGCGCGAGACCTGTACCGCGCTGCGCGAGACGGGCAGCCGCGTGTCGCTGTTCGTGGATCCGGAGCCCGCGCAGCTCGAGGCGTCGCTCGAGGCCGGCGCCCCGGTCGTCGAGCTGCACACCGGCGCCTACGCGGAGTCGACCGGCGAGCGCCAGGCCATGGAACTCGCGCGCCTGCTGGAGGCGGCGCGCTATGGCTCGCGCATCGGCCTGACGGTGCACGCCGGGCACGGCCTGCACTACCACAACGTGCAGCCGGTGGCGGCCATCGCCGAGATCGTCGAGCTCAACATCGGCCACGCCATCGTCGCGCGCGCCGTCGTGGACGGCATGGCCGCTGCGGTGCGCGGCATGAAGGACCTCATGACCGCCGCGCGCCGCGGCCTTGCGACGGGCGGCTGAGGGCGGCCCGTGATCTTCGGCATCGGCACCGACGTCGTGCAGCTCGCCCGCATCGAGGAGGTGTTTGCCCGCCACGGCGAGCACTTCGTGCGACGCCTGCTGATGCCCGAGGAGGAGGCGGCCTTCCGCCGCTACAAGCGGCCGGTGCGCTTCCTCGCCATGCGCTTCGCAGCCAAGGAGGCGCTCGTCAAGGCGCTCGGCACCGGCTTCGCGCACGGCATCTGGATCCGCGACGTCGGCATCGCGCCGAACGCCTGGGGCCGGCCCGAGCCCATCTGGTCCGAGCGCGGCCGGGCCCTGCGAGACCGCCTCGGTGCGGGCGAGGGCCACGTCACGCTCACCGACGAGGCGGGGCTCGTCGTGGCCGTCGCCGTGCTCATGCGCAAGGAGTCCCAGTGACCATCAGCAACGTCTTCGCCTTCGACATCGAGACCGTGCCCGATGTCGAGTTCGGCCGCCGGCTGCACGGCCTCGAGGGGCTCACCGACAAGCAGGTGGGCTACGTCATGCAGACCCGGCAGCGCGAGCAGACAGGGTCGGAATTCCTCTCGCTCGAGCAGCACCGGGTGGTGGCGATCTCGGTCGCGATGCGCACGCGCGACGGCTTCAAGGCCTGGAGCCTCGGCGAGCCCGACACGCCCGAGGCCGAGCTGGTGCGGCGCTTCTTCGAGGGCATCGAGCGCTTCAGCCCGACGCTCGTGAGCTGGAACGGCAGCGGCTTCGACCTGCCGGTGCTCCACTACCGCGCGCTGCGCCACGGAGTGCAGGCGCACCGCTACTGGGAGATGGGCGATGAGGACCAGTCGTTCCGCTGGAACAACTACATCAGCCGCTTCCACTGGCGTCACGTGGACCTCATGGACGTCCTCTCGGGCTCCCAGGGTCGCGGCCGCGTCGGCCTCGACAAGATGGCGCAGCTGCTCGGACTGCCGGGCAAGCTGGGGCTGTCGGGCGAGGGCGTCTGGGATGCCTTTCTCGAGGCGCGCATCGAGGACATCCGCAACTACTGTGAGACGGACGTCATCAACACCTACCTCGTCTACCTGCGCTTCGAGCTGATGCGCGGACGGCTCACCCCCGAGGAGCACGAGCGCGAGTGCGCCCTGGTGCGCAGCTGGCTCGGCGGCGCTGCGCGGCCGCACCTCGCGGAGTTCCTCGCCGCCTGGACGGCCGGAGGCGGATGAAGCGCATCAGCGCGGCCCCCGAGGAGGCCGACGTCGTCGATCTCTCCCACGAGGCCGACGGGGTCACGCGGATCGACGGCAAGGCCGTGTTCGTCGCCGGCGCGCTGCCGGGCGAACGCATCGTGCTGCGGCGCGTGCGTCGTCATCGGAACTTCGATGAGGCGGTGCTCGAGTCCGTGCTCGTGGCGAGCCCCGACCGCGTGGCGGCGCCTTGCCCGCATTACGGCACCTGCGGCGGCTGCGCGCTGCAGCACCTCGAGCCGGCGGCCCAGCTCGCCTACAAGCAGGCGCAGCTGCTCGAGAACCTGGCGCGCCTCGGCGGCGTCGAGCCCGTTCGGGAGCTCGAGCCGCTGACCGGACCGGTGTGGAATTACCGGCGCCGCGCACGCCTGGGAATCAAGTACGTCGCGCGCAAGGGCCGGGTGGTGGTGGGCTTCCGGGAGCGTGCAGCGCCCTACGTCGCGGACCTGCACGAATGCGGCATCCTCGCGCCACCGCTCGACCGCCTGATCGACCCGCTGGCTGAACTCGTGGGCGGGCTCTCGATCGCCGCACGACTGCCGCAGGCGGAGGTGGCGGTGGCGGACAACGCCTGCGCCGTCGTGTTGCGCGTGCTCGATCCGCCCACGGCGCCCGATCTCGACCGCCTGCGCGGCTTCGAGCGAAGCCAAGGCGTGCGGATCTACCTGCAGCCGGGCGGCCCGGCTACCGTGGCGCCGCTGACGCCGGGCCACGAGCCGCTGCGCTACCGGCTCGAGGCCTTCGACCTCTCCCTGGAATTCGAGCCGACCGACTTCATCCAGGTGAACGCACGGCTGAACGAGGCGATGGTCGGGCGGGCCGTCGATGAGCTCGATCCGCAGCCCGCCCATCGGGTGCTCGATCTCTTCTGCGGGGTGGGCAATTTCTCGCTGCCGCTGGCGCGCCGGGCCGGCGAGGTGGTGGGCGTGGAAGGGGAGGCCGCACTCGTCGCCCGCGCCGGCGACAACGCCCGTCGGCAGGCGATCGGCAACGCGAGCTTCGTCACCGCCGACCTCGCTGCACCGGCGGCGGACGCACCCTGGGCGACGCGTACCTTCGACCGCGTGCTGCTCGACCCGCCGCGCGCCGGCGCGCGCGAAGTCCTGCCGGTGGTGGACCGCTGCGGCGCGAGTCGCGTCGTGTATATTTCCTGCCATTCGGGCAGCCTCGCCCGGGACGCAGGCCTCCTCGTGCGCGAACACAAATTCAGGCTCGTTGCGGCCGGCGTGATGGACATGTTTCCGCACACGACCCACGTCGAGGCCATGGCCGTCTTCGAGCGCTGACACGATGCCCGTCGAAATCGATCGCAAGTTCCTCATCGAGACCGACGCCTGGCCCGCGGCGGCCGGAGCGGCGCGATGACGCTCGGGCCGCTGATGGTGGACGTCGCCGGCACCGAGCTCACGGCCGAGGACCGTCGCGTTCTCCTCCAGCCGCTGGTGGGCTCGGTGATCCTCTTCAGCCGCAACTTCGAGAGCATCGGCCAGCTCGAGGCGCTCGTGCAGGAGATCCGCGCCGTGCGCAGCCCGCCGCTACTCGTGGCGGTGGACCACGAGGGTGGCCGCGTACAGCGCTTCCGCGACGGCTTCACCGTGCTGCCGCCGCAGCGGGCGATCGGACGGGTCCACGACGTCGACGCCGAGGCCGGCCGACGCCTCGCCTGGCAATGCGGCTGGCTGCTCGCTGCCGAGCTGCGCGCCGTCGGCATCGACATGAGCTTCGCGCCCTGCGTGGACCTCGACTACGGCGTGAGTGAAGTGATCGGCGATCGCGCCTACCACGCCGACCCGGAGGTGGTCGCTCGCCTCGCCGTCTCCTGCATGCAGGGTATGCGGGCTGCCGGGATGGTGGCGACCGCCAAGCACTTTCCCGGGCACGGCGCGGTCGTCGCCGACTCGCACAGGAGCCTGCCCGTGGACCGTCGTCCGCTCGCGGAGCTGGCCGGCGACCTGCTGCCCTACCAGCGGCTGATCGCGAACGGCCTGTCCTCGATCATGGTCGCCCACGTGCTCTTCCCGGAAATGGACGAGGCACCCGCCAGCTTCTCGCGGCGCTGGATCCAGCAGGAGCTGCGCTGGAACCTGGGCTTCACCGGCGCCGTGTTCTCCGACGACCTGAGCATGGGCGGCGCGTCGTTCGCGGGCACGGTGCCCGAGCGGGCCCGGCGTGCGCTGGCCGCCGGCTGCGACGTGCTCGCGGTGTGCAACGACCGGGTCGCGGTGCTCGCCGTGCTCGACGAACTCGCCGGCGAGGCCGACCCGCTGAGCCAGGTACGTCTGGCGCGCCTGCACGGACGGCCGATGCCGGACCGCCTCGCGCTGCAGCAGAGCGCGCGCTGGCTCGAGTGCCGTGGCGCGGTCGATCATTGTCGCGACGCCCCCCAGCTGCAGCTCGACGCGTGACAGGGCAGACCACCACGATGAACGACCCAGACGAGTCCCTGTCCGCAGAAATCCTGCGTCGTGCCCCGGACGGCATTGCGGTCGTCGAGGCCGACAGCGCCGCGCCGCAGCTGCTGTACGCGAACGCCACCCTCGCGACGCTGCTTGGCCGGGACGAGCGCACGCTCAGCGGCTGCGCGCTGGCCGAGATCGAGGCCGCCGTGCCCGCCGAGTCCGCAGTCGCCAACCTGCCGCTGCGCGTGCACCTGAGACGCTCCGACGGCAGCACGGTGGACTGCGAGCGGTTCGCGCGCCTGCTGCCGCAATCGCGGCTCGCACTGTTCTACCGACCGGTCGCAGCGGGCGCCGCGGTCGCGTCCGCCAGTGCCACCGATCGTCCGGGAACGCTCGCTACGCCCGAGCATCTGATGGAAGTGCTGCGCCGGGACTGGTCAAGCGCACAGCGCGACGGGCGCGTGCTCGGGCTGATGCGTTTCGAGGTGGACGGTTGCCGCGACTACCTCGAGGTGTTCGGGCGCGGCGCGACCGACAATGCCTTGCGCCAGGTGGGTCGGACCCTTGCCGCGGCGATGCGACGCTCGAGCGACGTGGTCGCCCGCTCCGGCGACGGCGAGTTCCTCGCCCTCGGCGTGTCCATGGAGGCGGAGCACACCGTGCAGCACGCCGGGCTCATCGTCAGGCGGGTGCGGGAACTCGCCATCCTGCATCCGCGCTCGCGCACAGGGCGTTATCTCACCGTGAGCGCCGGCGTCATCATCGCAGTGCCGCCGCCCGGCGCGGGCTGCGAGGTGATGCTGGAGGCGGCGGGGAAGGCGCTCGCCGCGGCGCAGGAGCAGGGCGGCAACCGGGTGGTTGCGGGCACGCTGCCGGGGTCGCAGGCGGGCTGACGCGCTTACTTCGGCAGGCACGAATCCAGCGAGTCCAGCAGCCGGCCCGCGGCGACGAAGCGCTGCTCGGGCTCCTCGTGCCGTCCGGCGAAGCGCAGCTTGCTCGGTCCGTCGAAGCGCATCGCGCGCGCGCTGCGCTGCACGAGCAGGATCAGGGCGCCCGGATCGACCGGCGTCGATTCCGCGAAGGTCACCGACCCACCGGCCGGAGCCACATCCAGGCGCTCGATCCCGAGTCGTGCGGCGGCGGCACGCAGGCGTGCGATCCGGAACAGGTTCTTCGCGGCCTCGGGCAGCAGGCCGAATCGGTCCACGGTCTCCGCCTGCAGGTCGTCGAGCTCGGTCTCGGCGGCCACGGCCGAGATCCGCTTGTAGAGCACCAGCCGTGCGTGCACGTCGGGCAGGTAGGCTTCGGGCAGGAGAGCCGGCACGTGCAGGTCGATCTCTGGCCCGTGGTGCAGCGGGCGCTCGAGCTCGGGCGACTTGCCGGCGCGCAACGCCGCCACCGCACGCTCGAGCAGCTCCATGTACAGCGCGAAACCGATCTCCTGGATCTGGCCGCTCTGGCCCTCGCCGAGCAGCTCGCCCGCGCCGCGGATCTCGAGGTCGTGGGTGGCGAGCACGAATCCGGCGCCGAGGTCCTCGAGCGACTCGATGGCCTCGAGGCGCTTCTTCGCGTCGGAGGTCATGGCGTTCTTCGGCGGCGTGATCAGGTACGCATAGGCCTGGTGGTGCGAGCGGCCGACGCGGCCGCGCAGCTGGTGCAGCTGCGCGAGGCCGAAGCGGTCGGCCCGGTCGATGATGATGGTGTTGGCCGTGGGCACGTCGATGCCGCTCTCGATGATGGTCGTGCACAGCAGCAGGTTGGCGCGACGGTGGTAGAAGTCGAGCATCACCTGCTCGAGGTCGCGCTCGCGCATCTGCCCGTGGCCGATGACCACGCGCGCCTCCGGCACCAGCGCGGCGAGCTGCTGCGACATCGCATCGATGGTCTCGACGGCGTTGTGCACGAAGTACACCTGCCCGCCGCGGCGCAGCTCGCGCAGGCAGGCGTCGCGGACCACGGTCGCGTTCCACTCCGACACGAACGTCTTGATGGACAGCCGCGCCGACGGCGCCGTGGTGATCAGCGAAAGGTCGCGCAGTCCGCCGAGCGCCATGTTGAGTGTACGGGGTATCGGTGTTGCGGTCAGGGTGAGCACGTCCACCTCGGCCCGCAGCGCCTTGAGCCGCTCCTTGTCGCGCACGCCGAAACGGTGCTCCTCATCCACGACCAGGAGCCCGAGGTCCTTGAAGCGCACCCCGCTCTGCAGCAGCCGGTGCGTGCCGATGACGATGTCCACCTTGCCGTCCGCGAGGCCCGCGAGCACGCCCTTCGCCTGCGCGTCGCCGCGAAAGCGCGACAGCAGCTCGATCTTGATGGGCCAGTCCGCGAAGCGGTCGGCGAAGGTCTGGTGATGCTGCTGGGCGAGCAGGGTGGTGGGCACCAGCACCGCCACCTGCCGGCCGCCCTGCACCGCGACGAAGGCGGCGCGCAACGCCACCTCGGTCTTGCCGAAGCCCACGTCGCCGCAGACCACGCGGTCCATGGGCCGCGGCGAGCGCAGGTCCCCGAGCACCTGCTCGATGGCGGCCGCCTGGTCCGCGGTCTCCTCGAAAGGGAAGCCCGCCTCGAAGGCATGCAGCTGCGACTCGTCCACGGTGAAGGCGTGCCCGGGGCGCGTGGCGCGCCGCGAGTACACGTCGAGCAGCTCCGCCGCGGCGTCGCGGATGCGCGCCGCGGCGCGCGCGCGCGCCTTCGACCACTGCTCGCTGCCGAGCTTGTGCAGCGGCGCGGTCTCCGCCGGCGCGCCGGTGTAGCGGCTGATGCGCTCGAGCGCCTGCACCGGCACGTAGAGCTTGTCGCCGTCGGCATACTCGAGCACCAGGAACTCGGCGGGCATGCCTCCCGCGTCCATCGTGGTGAGCCCGAGGTAGCGGCCGACACCGTAGTCCTCGTGCACCACCGCAGCGCCGGGCCGCAGGTCGGCGAGCTGCTGGATGATGCGGGCGGGGTCGCGCTCCGAGCGTCGCCGGCGGCGCTCCTGGCGTGCGCGTTCGCCGAACAGCTGCTCCTCGGCATACAGGGTGACGGGCGGGTGGGCGAGCGCCACGCCCGAGGCGAGCGGGGCGACCGTGATGGCGACCGGCGCATCGCCGGCGAGGAACTCGTGCCAGCCGGTGACGATGCGCGGCTCGACGCCGAACGGCCGCAGCAGGTCGAACAGCAACTCGCGGCGACCGGGCGATTCCGCCGCCAGCAGCACGCGTCCCGGATGCGCGGCGAGCCGCTCGGCAAACGCCCGGATCGTTTCCTCGCGTCGTGCGTCGAGGCGCGCGGCCGGTGCCTCGCTCGTGCCGAGATCCACCGCCACGGTGCCCGCACCCGGTTCGTCCGCGCCGGCGCCGCCGAGTAGCAACTGGCTGCGCGCGCCCGCGGCCGCCAGCCACTCGGCGGGCGGCAGGCACAGCTCGGCCGGGTCGAGTACCGGGTGCTCGATGTCGTAGCCGCGCTCCTCATGGCGCGTCTCGACGGTCCGCCAGGCGTCGTCCAGCCCGGCCTCATGGTCGGCCGGGAGCGCGACCACCGTCCCGTCGGGCAGGTAGTCGAACAGGCTCGAGGTCGTCTCGAAGAACAGCGGCAGGTAGTACTCGATGCCGGCCGGCGCGAGTCCCTCGCCCACGTCGCGGTACAGGGGCATGCGGGTGAGGTCGCCCTCGAAGCGCGTGCGGTAGCGGCGGCGGAAGTCGCGGATCGATTCCGGCGCGAGGCTGAACTCGCGTGCAGGCAGCAGTTCGAGCCGCGTGAGCCGCTCGCTCGAGCGCTGGGTATCTGCGTCGAAGCTGCGGATGCTGTCCACCTGACGGTCGAACAGGTCGATGCGCAGCGGCGCCTCGCTGCCCATTGGAAATACGTCGAACAGCGAACCGCGGATGGCGAACTCGCCGGGGGCCGCCACCTGCGGCACGCTGGTGTAGCCGGCCGCCGTCAAGCGGGTGCGGAATGCCTCGAGGTCGAGCACGGCGCCTACCTCGAGCACGAACGCGTGGCCGTCCACGAAACTGCGCGGTGGCAGCCGCTGCAACGAGGTAGGCAGGTCCGCGACCACGATCCCGGTCGCGAGGCCGGGAAGGCGCGAGAGCGTGCGCAGTCGCTGGGAGATGATGTCGGGGTGCGGCGAGAACTGGTCGTACGGCAGGGTCTCGTAGTCCGGGAAGGCGAGCACCGGGAGCGCCGGCTGCGCGAAGAAGCGCAGCTCGTCCTCGAGCCGCGCCACCTCGGCGGCGTTGCGCGCGATCACCAGCAGCGGCCGCCCGAGGCGTTCTGCCGCGCGGGCGAGGTAGAGGCCCATGGCGGCGCCGGCGAGGCCCCGCCATAGCACCCGCGGCCGCTGGTCCGTCGGCAGGATCGGAAGATCAAACATTATGTTAAACAGTAGCTTGAGAGCAGATCCAAGGATCTACTCGAAGTTATTGATCGACCGAAAGAAGCGTGGCGTCAGGGCGTGGCGGGTGCAGCGCGCCGGCCCACGGCATGGACCACGTGGGAATACTCGAAGAACACCACGAACGACGGGTACACCCAACGCGTGATCGGCGGCTGCCCGACGGCAGGGTAGCGTTCGGCCGGCGCGCCGAAGCGGGCCTCGACCTCGCCCATGCTCGTGCCGCGGCTCGGCGTTGCGACCGCGGCGTTCGCCGGCGGAGGCTCGACCATCTGCAGCTCCTGGGCATGCGACGCGACGCACCCCAGTCCGCAGGCGATTCCGATCGCGGCCACGACGGCATTGCGCATGATTCCGATCTCCGCAGGAAAGGCGGCGCGATATTAGCATCGGGGGAGGGTCGCAGACGTGACGTGCCGCCGGGTTTGCCAACGTGCAATGCAGCCCGGTGGCGGGTAGCCTTGCCGCCCTTCGCCCGCGCCCCTGTGAACCCCTGCCGGATCCCGATGTTCCATCCGCTGCCCATCTTCGTCGGCCTGCGCTACGTCCGGACCCGTCGGCAAGGGTTCTTCGTCTCATTCATTTCCTGGGTGTCGATGCTGGGCGTGGCGGTCGGGGTGACCGCGCTCATCACGATCATCTCGGTGATGAACGGCTTCGAGGGCGAGCTGCGCAGCCGGCTCGTGGCCCTCACCGCGCACGCGACCCTCGAGGCGCCGCGCGCGGTGACGACCGACTGGGAAGCACTCGCCGCGCGCGTGCGCGAGGTGCCGGGGGTGGTCGGAGCGGCGCCGTTCGTTGACGTGCAGGCGATGGTGGGCCGGGCCGGTCACCTGCAGCCGGTGTTGCTGCACGGCCTCGACCCGGCGGTCGAGACCGAGGTCTCGACGGTCGAGCGACACCTCGTCGCGGGACGGCTCGCCGAGCTCGTGCCCGGCGAGCGGCGCATCGTGCTCGGTCGCGTGCTCGCCTGGCAGCTCGGTGCGGAGGTCGGCGACGAGCTCACGGTCATGGTGCCGGGCCGCGAGCTGCTCGAGTCGGGCGGCCGCCCGAAGCTGCAGACCTTCACCGTGTCCGGGGTGTTCGAGGTGGGCCTGCAGGAACACGATGCCTCGCTCGCACTCGTTGCGCTCGAGGACGCGGCCGCGCTGTCGGGGCGCGGCGCCGGGCCGGCCGGGCTGCGCCTGCGCTTCGACGAGGTGATGGCCGCGCCGGCACGCGCGGCCCGCGCCGCCGCCGCCGCGGGTCCCGGCGTCACGGTGCGCGACTGGACGCAGGAGCACGCCGCGTACTTCCGCGCGATCCGCATCGAGAAGACCATGATGAGCCTGATCCTGATGCTGGTCGTGGCGGTGG
>Ga0209254_10004267_pt1 | contig 13102 bp, 5 predicted proteins | sample FrelakmetDIP11DI_FD_187148 | JGI IMG/M metagenome (GOLD analysis project Ga0209254, IMG submission 187148) | Freshwater lake sediment microbial communities from the University of Notre Dame, USA, for methane emissions studies - DIP11 DI (SPAdes)... | ecosystem: Environmental > Aquatic >...
TCGATCTTCTTCTGGGCCCACACACTGCCTTTCACGACGGTTATGTATACCGAGTAGGAGTGATGCATTGTGCCTGGCCGTTCGCCGATGACGTGGAGGATTCCCCTGAAGCCGTTGTCATCTGCTTTTTCAAACAGTATCTCGCCGATCCTGTAACCGGCCCGTACCCTTCCTCCGGTAACGACAATATTCTTGTCGCTTATGGGCACTCCGGCATCTGTGAACATTTTCTTTATTTCATTCAGGTATGGTGCAAGATGGTTCTCGTCCATGATTGCCTTGGCGTTCAGACCGTCGGAGATCACAATCTGACCCTTGATGGGATTCGGGGAGGCTTTCCATGATTCTCTCAGCTTTTCCAGGGCCGCAATCGATTCAGGGGTCAACTGTTCGCCCGTGGGCGGGTGGGAAATATAATCATTACGGTCCTTGGATAAGGTCTTGACCGGCAGTGCATTGGGGATTGTTTTTACGAACCCGGGGGTGAGCTCTGCCCAGAGACATTTCTTTGCGTCATCGTAATACGATTGAACCTTGGCCGCCAGTTGAGGGTTGAGATCCCAGGGATTCTTGCCATGGCCGGTAGCCAGATCAACGCCCCTGTCCTCAACCTCTTTCATCTTCTTTTTCCCTTCACCGTAGATTGCCTCTTTCGAGCGCTTGTCGCCCTTTGCCTGGCAGTACTTGTAGTAAACCCAGAGGGGGTCTCCGAAGTGGCTGGTATATTTGTTGTTCTTATCCACGACCCCGATCCGTTTGTAGAAAGCCCACATATCGTCATTGACCTTGTAGCCGAATTTCTGTCGCAGCCGGACATGATCCTGGAACGATGTGGAAAGATAGCTCAGCATGGGGTCGTTCTTGGTGGGAAGGGCAATCAGGTAAACAGGGTTAGCGGGCATGATCTGATCCTGGCACCAGTCCAGATCTTCCAGGCTTACGCTCATGTGGAGGGTGGAACAGATATCAAGGCCGATAGTCAATCCATGGAGCTTCGCCATGGCGATGTCTTCCAGACAGCATCGAACCAGCTGCTCGCGGTTTTTAAAAACCTCCGGACCGATAAATCCTGCCACATCGTTGACATGGAGCCAGGCGCCCTTGGGCTGCACCCTGGAGAGCTCCATTCCCACGGCCCTGCTGAAGCCATACTTGCGGGACTCGAGCACCATCATGTCTACGCCGTTTGCCGCGCCGTTGGTAAACTCAGAGCCCTGGCCAGTCTCGAAATAGAGGCCGTAACGTTCTCCCTTCTTCGACTTTGCATAATTCATGATCTTCTCAACGGTAACATCAAAGGTCTTGTTGCAGTCGTCGGTTCCGGCGAGGCTCTGGAACATGGTCGCAACCATCCCTGGATACTTGTCCCTCACCTCTGCCTGGACATCGATATGGGCAAGAACGCACCAGGGGATCACATCCTGGAGCTTGAATACGTCGACTATGTCTTTCAGAGCCTTTTGAACCGCAAGGTTGTTCTTGACCTGGCTATCCACCGGGTTGGTGCCGATGACGATGTCGCCCGTGGCATAGGCAAAGGCGTTCAGGGTCTGCCACATGACATCGTCGGGATGATCCGTGGGTGAGTTAGGCTGGATTCTTGCGCCCATGTAGCCTTTTGCGCCAATTTTGGTACCGGGGAGGGAGTTGAAGATCTTCTGGTCCAGCTTTATGAGTTCTTCATTGTTCATCATCTTGGGGACACAGCCAATGACATCGCTGTTGAGACCGTACATGATGGCCTTGATCTCAGCTTCATTTTTCGTCAGGAGAAATTCCTTGAGCTGGCCCATGGTCCAGTCCTTGACCTTTGCGTACTGGGCCTGGTCTGTCGTCTGCCAGACTAACTTCTGCACGCTGTCCACGAGAAGGGGGTGCTCATGGAGGTCTTTGATCTTGGTGTTAGACAGCAGAGCACGGGCATTTTTCCGGGTCGCCTCATCCTTGGCGCCTACCCCGATGGTCTCGTCTCCTTCCTTGAAGTCGTTGGAAGAGCCGATCACCTGCTGGTAGAGCTTCTGATCAAAACTACCCTTAACTCTGCTGACATAGGCGAAGATATCCTCGCCCTGTTTTACGTCCTTGACAGAAACGGGCTCAACAGCCTCAGCAGCGGATGCATTCTTTGCAGCAACCTTATATGCAGCAAGGGTGACACCGGCAGCCCCCATCATTGCAAGGAATTTTCGACGCGATACTCCTTCACGTGTATTCGGTGACAAGTCTTTCTCCATGGTTCCCTCCTTATTGGTAATAAAATATCTCCAAACCAGAATATCGTTTCATCAGATTCACGGAATCTCAGAAATCCCAGAACGAATCAATCTCCTCTCCGGTAAAATCCCACACAGCATTATGGGGTGGAATGGGTTCGTACTCGAAGAATTCCGGGAGACGGTCGTGCTTGTTCGTGAACCCGGCAGCCATGTTGAACTCGTGTTCAGTGCGCAGTATTTCCTTCCCCAGTGAAAGTGCATCATCGACTGACATGGCAACGCCAGTCTTTGCACTGAGCATGTCAACCATTGCAGGAAATACTTCCGGATTGTCCAGCGTCGGGAAGGCAACAAAGATACACAGGCCGGTACTGTCGATAAACGCTGTGGCAATCTGCAGGTTTCGGCAAAGCTCTACCTGTCCTTCTTTTTTCAAGGGGTCAACAAACCCGCCAACCTTGAGGACGTTCGTTGCTATACAGTATCCTGCCGTGTGGTCCGATCCCATGGTAGAGGTGGCGTAGGTAATGCCAATACCTTTTATCGGTCTCGGATCATAGGCTGACAAACCCTGGTCTTTTACCACCGGTACCCTTGTCTGACCGTACACCTTACCCACTGCTGCCGTTCCTGTCCCGAGGATTCTGCCCAAGGGCGTCCCCGATCCGATTTCTTTTATTAAGCGGAGCATGCCCGGTCCATCACCGAACGGGATAACCCCTGCTTCCATGGCGACGGCAATGGCATCAGCAATTTCAATCGTATCAATGCCTATATCATCCATGAGGTAGTCAGCCTTCGCCAGGATGTCCAGATCATCGATACAGCAGTTGGCCCCGAGACCCCAGATGGTCTCATACTCAAAACCGGAGGTCACATACTGTTTGTCAGCGTCATTGTAGACCTGCGAACATTGGATAACGCATCCTGTATGGCATCCGTGGCTTGGCTTGCCTTCCCGTTTGACAATAACATCGTATACGGTTTCACCGCTTATCTTATTGTGACCTTCGAACTGACCGTAGCGAAAATTCCTTGTAGGGAGCCCACCGACTTCATTGAGGATATTGATTAACACGTCGGTGCCGAACTGCTTCAGCGCCTGGCCGCTCACCGGGTGCTCAACGAGGCCCTTGGCAAATACCTTTGCTGCACCCTTGAATTTTTCCTGATCAGCGACCTGTACGCCTGGGCCGTCAGTATCATCAATGGTAATATATTTTATCTTTTTTGAACCCATGACCGCACCCAGTCCTCCGCGGCCACAACTGCGGATATAATCATCTTTTGTCCTCACGGAGATATTGGCTGCTGCCAACCGCATTTCCCCTGCCTGGCCGATGGACATTACCCCAATTTTATTTCCGTGTTTCTTGGCAAGGGTCTCCATTACCTCATAGTTACCCTTCCCTACCAGTTCCGTATCTTCCTTGATGGTGACCCCGTTTTTGTCCACATGGAGGGAATACCAGGTGTCTTTTTCGGGTATACCTTCGATAATGATGGCCTTTATTCCCAGTCTGGCCATAAGCTGGGCGGTACTGCCTCCAGCGTTGCTCTCCTTAATGGTTCCCGTGAGGGGACTTTTGCCACCGGCTGAAAGCCTTCCCGAATTCGCAGCCGTCGTTCCTGCAAGCAGTCCCGGCGCAAATATCAGCTTGTTGTTTTTACCCAGGGCATGACAGGTGGGTTTTACTTCCTCGGCTACAATAGTTGATGTCAGACCCCTGCCGCCAAGCTTTTTCCATTTCTCCGGCACTTCCTCGGAAGAGGCCGTCAGGGTTGCCATGTTGACGCGATACATTCTCTCTGCCATGTTCTTTCCTCCTTACTTATTGTACAAGACCTACCAAAACCATGTCGGGCTGCCACCTCCCCATGGGTAGGCTATTTTTCTCTCAGTTTCTTTGCTGCTTCCCACATCTCGCCAAATGCCTTTTCAGTCTTCTCGCTCATAACCTGCCATCTGATATGCTCCCTTTTTTCATGGTTCTACTGCTGAATTTTAGGTGGATCGTCCGAGTAAGAAAACTTCCTTGTTCTTGTCGAAAATGATTGGCGACTGTCTTCACGGTTACGTCAAGGGGTTGCTAAATATGTGCCAATGGCGAGCCTGGGAATTATTACGCTGTCAACTATCTATTATTTAAAAGCTTGTGATGAATGAAGATGGCTGTCGACCAAGAGTTCAGGTCAGATCATATGCCGATATATGGGCACAAAGACCTTATTTGGGCATTATCTGGGATGATGTTTGATACCCAATTTCTTCATTCTTGCCTGGAGGGTGGTTCTTTTCAGACCAAGAACCTCGGCAGCACCGCCCTTTCCGGCAAGGCGCCAACCGGTCTTCTCCAGCACGGCCACCAGATGCATGCGTTCCACGTCGTGGAGGTTATCCGTGGCGTTGGTCTCTGTGGATGATGGTTTAGGCACATGAACGTCCAGGGTTTTACTCTTGCTCACAATCATGGCGTGTTCGATCAGATTCCTTAGTTCCCTTACGTTGCCCGGCCAGGAATAGGATTGCAAAGCTTGCATGGTCTTCTTCGGGATGCTTTCTATCTCTTTTCCCATCCTCTTCTGAAATTCCTTGACAACCACCCGGACCAGGAGAGGAATATCTTCAGGACGCTTACGGAGGGGTGGAATCACAATGGGAAACACGTTCAGCCGGTAGAAGAGGTCCGGCCTGAATTTGCCGGCCTTCACTTCATGCTCAATGTCCCGGTTGGTGGCGGCAATGATGCGGACATTGACGTGCAGGGGCTTTGTCGAACCTAACCGCTCGAACGTGCCATCCTCAAGGACCCGGAGCAGCTTGCTCTGCAGATCAAGGGGAAGCTCTCCGATCTCATCGAGAAAAAGGGTTGATTCGTCAGCAATCTCGAAGCGGCCGACCATTCGCGTCAGGGCACCCGTGTAAGCGCCTTTCTCGCGGCCGAACAGTTCACTTTCGATCAGCGTGGGCGGTAGAGAGGCACAGTTGACCGTCACCAGCGGCCGGTCTTTCCGCAAACTCATGCTGTGGATGGCCCTGGCCAGCAGTTCTTTTCCTGTTCCGGTTTCCCCCAGGAGGAGGACCGTAGAGTCTGTTTGGGCAACCTGCTCCGCCTGGGCCAGGACCCTCTTCATCGCAACGCTTTGCCCCACGATGTCCGTATGCTCAACCAGGAGTCTGATCTCCTCATGGAGATAGATATTCTCTGTTTCGAGTCGCTGCTTGAGCTTCTCGATCTCATGGAGGTGTTCTCTGAGCTTCTCCTCCATCTGCTTGCGTTCGGTGATGTCAAGGGACAAGCCCATCATGCGCTCAGGCTCTCCGGTCGATTTCAGGAAGCGTTGCCCGTGGGCGGCTATCCAACGGATGGTTCCGTCGGGCTGTATGATCCGATAATCACATATGAGTCTCTCCCCTGACAGGAGTGCCTGCTGCACCTCCTGGTTGACCCGGTCCCGATCCTCGGGATGGATCACCCTGAAGTAACTTTCATAGTGAATCTCTTCATCAGGGGCAAAATGAAACAGATCCCGGCTCTTTGGCGAAACCCAGACCTTTTCAGTGTCGACTTCCATGATCCACAGTCCTGCCCCCACAGCGTATGTAGTCAGACTCAGACGCGCCTCGCTTTCACGCAAGGCCTGGTCCGCGAGCTTTCGAGCCAGCACATTGGCGAAGATTTGCGCGACCAGTTGCAACCGCTTTACCAGCATGTCCGGCCAGTCGCGTTCCGCTTGCATGGTATTAAGACCCAAGATGCCAATGGTCGGTCCATCCCCTACCGAAAGCGGGATGGTCAAATTCGACTTGATGCCGAACAGGAGGCAGGATTCCCGGTCACGGGCGGCCTCCGCAGGCAGCTCCTCCAGCGAAGAAAAGGCAACGATCCGGCCAGCCAGCATTTGCTGTAGGTACCAGGGAAAATACTCATGGGCATACATTGGCTCGGGAAGGGGCGGGCCTTCAGGGGGTCGATATAGGTGGGTCATGGTTAGGATACGGGGGGTTTCCATTGACCACTGCCAGAGTGCTGAAAGATCCAGCCCCAGGGATTCACAGACACGGCGCTGCGCATCTACTATTTCGTCGTCTACCTGATCTGCGGGCAGGTTGACAAAACGCCCCGAGATCTCAACCAGGAGCATCTCGAACCTGAGCTGTTCCTCCAATTTCAACCTGTTTTCCCTGCGCTCCAGGGCATTGACAAAGACATTACCCAGCAGGCGGAGCTGGGGGATATACTCTTCCGGCCAGGTTTGATGCCGGCGTGTGTGGTTTATCACGATTGTTCTCGAAATCCTGCCGTCAACGGCCACGGGGATGATCAATGCCGATTTGATACCCATTGCCGCATGAGATTGCCTGTCCCTCAGGGCATCTTCAGGATAATCTTCCACCCGGCAGATGTTGATATGCTCCCCCTGCACCAAGTGCTCGTAGCACCACGGAAACAGTTCAGCGAGGTTTATCTCCCCAGATATCGGTTCAATGCCCTCGCCAAACGCGGCATGAGTGATTCGGGCAAAGACCTTGTCTTTCTGTAATTCCAGCAGAGCACACCGATCTACTTCGAAGAACACTAGTATCTGCCTCAAGGCATTGTCGATCTCGCTATCGACCTGATCAAGAGGAGTGGCCATGAACCGTGCAGAAAGATTCGACACCATATGTTCAAAACGGAGACGGTTTCTCAGGGTCTGTTCGGTCTGTTTGCGGGCGAGCGTATTTGCAAACACTTGTGCGATGAGCTTGAACCCCATCAAGACCGTCTCGGGCCAGTTTCTCTCTTCGCCAAGTACAGCGAAGGTCAACAGGCCAAATACTGAACCTTCTCCCACTGATAACGGAATGTAGACGCCGGATTTGGTATTGTATGCGCAGAAGCTCTCCCGGTCACGGCCTGCTTCTGGTGGGAGGTCGGTCATTTTCGAAATGGTGACCGTCTCCCCTCCCAGGACCTTCTGCACCGTCCATGGAAAAAAATCCCGTGCATTCATCCGGTCAGGAGGTGTCAGAATGTCCGGAGGCTGATAGAGATTTGTCAGCAGCAGGTTACCAGGACTCCCTTCGCTGACTCGCCACAGCGTGGAGCGGTCAATATCGAGGAGCTCACAGATACGGCGTTGGGCGTCTTCAATCTCTCCGTCTATTCGTTCAGCGGGCAGGTTGATAAAGTGTACAGACAACTCGGCCAGCAAAGTCTCAAACCTCAGACGTTCTTCCAGGAGCTGCTCTGTACGCTTACTCCCGGTCATTCCCGCCTGCAGGCGTTCATCATCCTCTTGTGGGTGCTGCTGGGCGATATCAAGCCTTGTTCCAAGTTCTTCTATTTCAGAGAGGGGCTGCTGTCTTGATTTCCTGCTCTTATTCATTACGTCCCCTAATCAGGATCGTATTAGACCCTGAACGTTTCAACTCTATTGGAGCTATTTTTGCACGGAATAATAAAAAAATCAATATGATGAAGTCGACAGGTGGCCTTATTTTATGAGACATAAAAGCAGTTTGACGAAATATCATCAGCGAATCAGTTTCTCTTCGTCTTGAATGAATTACACCACTTTAAAGAAAACCTCTTAGAGCGTTTAATACGATGTTTCCATGAAGGGCAGTAAAGAAGTCTTTATGGCCTTTTTTACACAACACTTCCTGTAAATTCATGACTTGCCCGGGGTTTAATCCCTTGGAGAGTCTTTTGTTGTATCCCCTTCTTGGCTTACCCGATAATAGAGTTCCTGTGATACCAGGCGGGCGATGAGAATAGCCAGGTAGAGCTGGCCTGTAAGCGCCTCTGCAACGGCAAGAGATCGGGCTATGGGATGCACCGGCGCAATATCTCCATACCCAAGGGATGCAAGGGTAACAAAACTGAAATACATCCATGAAGAAAACCTGTTTGAAGCGGTTAAAGCCCCTGTAAAGGCACCAGGCGACAGATATTCAATCAGCTCGTAGGTATGGGCCCATGCAAGACCAAGAAGGAGGTAAACAGCAATTGCGCCTTCTATACGATGGATGGTTATGGGCCCTTTTTTCACTACCTGTGATAAAACCACCGTGGAAAAAAGGATAGTGGCCGTAATTGTTGACAAATAATTAAGCACGTCCAGTAAGCGAGAAGCGTTGAATGAGTCTATCCAACGAATAGCAAGAGCTACAATTGATATCAAGGCAAGTGTGATAAGAACTCTTCGTCGTCCTGACATCGAAGCTATGCCGGAGATGAGGAGAAGGGAAAAAAGGACATCCAAAAATAATCGACCGGTGACGCCCAAGGAGGCTAACGGCGGCAGAACAAACACTACCACGACAATCATGACGAGAAAGATAGATAGCCCGCGGTCTGTCGACCAGAAACGGGAGAATAATCCCCATATCTTATTGATCATATTAATTTATCATGCGGTTTTTGGATGCATTTGTAAAGCATTTCTACCATTTTTCTATGAATGAACATTACTTTCCTTAAGCTCTGGGGCATCTGCGGCAAGTTTCGAAACTTTCTTGCTATAGAACCCTATCCCTGGCAAGGCACTCAGTCCGTGGGCGAATATGCTGCAGAGCACCGTTAACATAACTGCAAGCCGGATTGTTGGTTCGCCTGGTAAATTTGCTTCCTGCTCGAGGTAAACCAGGCCAAGAACTATCGAGGCAAGCCCACGTGGCCCAAACCATCCCATGAAGAGTACAGTGGCCTTATTCAAGCGAGCGCCAATCAGCGCTATTGCAACAGGAAGCATCCTGACTATAGTTAAACTCAATGCGGCATATACCAAAAGGCTTAGACCGAACTTGTCCCATGCCTTGGGAACCATGAGACCCAGAAAGAAAAAGACAAAATAGTTGAATAATTGTCCCCATCCCTCGGTGAATTCGACACAGTGTTTGCCCACCCCTTTAAAGCCAACCTGCGTTGCCATTCCGGCAACAAAGGAGACGATGAACATGCTCGCCCCTGAGGGTTCGGAAAAGACCATTGAAAGGAGCGGCAAGGCCACCAAACCAAGTTGTTCGAGAGATTCTGCCATCCATCCATTCTTATGGGCCCATCCCAGGAGCCATCCTCCAAGCAAGCCGATTCCCAGACCAATAAGCACGCCAAAACCGAGTTGCTCAATAAGAAACCCTGTCAGGACACCGTCACCAATGCTTCCTGACTGCGCAACAGCTATGAAAAACATCATAAAAGGAACGGACATGCCGTCGTTAAGGCCTGCTTCCACATTCAGGGCATTGCGAATTCTGGTCGGCACCCTTGGGCTTGAAACGATCACCTGGCCAAGGCCTGCATCGGTGGGGGCAAGAATGGCGGCCAATATTGCAGCCTCCCAGATGGAAAGTTGCGGAAAGACAATCATGGCCGCTATGGCACCCAGGAAAATGGAAAGCAGCATACCAATAGACAACAATCGGATTGGCAGATTCCGGATACTTCTCAAGGAATTGAGATTGATCTTACTCGCATCGGTAAAAAGCAACAGAACAAGACCCATTTCGGCAATAAATAGCAAAGCCTTTTGGTCTGTCTCCAGCTCCCGTAAATTTGGCAGGAATAGGGGAACCAAAATCCCTGCGATGGTGAATACAATTGGCCCTGTGATAACAGTTCGCTCGAGTCTCTTTGAAACAAGGCTGAAGAAGAAAACCAAGGAAATGAAAATTATCGCAAGAATCATGAATTATCCTTGCAGTGTATCACATTTCTTTTTTGTGGTCTTCATAAAATAAGTATCTATACAGTTACGACTCGTCCCCTCCACCCGGCTTAGTTTTTATCGTCGCATTCAGGGTTCGATCACTCACAGCGCCTGCACCTGGAAAAAGTTGTATTCCCATGGCTTCAGGTCGACGTACAGACCGGCATCTCGAAAATCCTCCCCGCTTCGGTCGTAGATTTCACCTGACAGTAAATCGTTGAGACGCCACGTCCTTCCTCTCAGTCCATCCCACGGCACCCTGACGAGAGCCTGGGCCGCTTCTTGATGGAAATTGATGACGATGAGGTAGCGCTCATCCTCCTTGACCCAGCACCAGGCGAGAATATTCTGGCAGCTCTGGTTGTCGGGCCAGCCGCTCCGCTCACAGAGGTGCCATTCACCGTTCCGAAAGACATCACGATTGATCTCTTTCAGTAGGCGCCCATAGAAGGCCGCGAGGTCATGATCGACCTGCTCTGTCGGGCGACGGCCCAGAAAAACAGGCAACCTCACCTTTCTTCCCTCGAATTGCCCCTCGTGGAGAAGTTTTGCTCCGGTGAGCGTGAGGATTGCCACCGCTGCAGCGCGCCCTTTACCGTCCGGAAACGTGGCAGCGGCCCTGGGCTCGTCATGGTTCTCGATGAACCGGACCATCCCCTCCTGGTAAGGAAGATCCGCCAGGAGGTGGAGACGCACATTTTCGGCGTCCCCGTGTTCCATCCGGTCATAGAGTTTCTTGTCGTAGCAGAAGTCAAAGCCCTGCTGCTGCAGCTCCCATTCCAGATCCCAGTAAGCCTCGGCAATAAACTTAAAATCGGGGTTTTCTCTTTTGATAGCCGGGATGATTTCGGGCCAGTAATCAGTCTCAGGTTTTGCCCCTGCCCTTAGACCCCATGTACGCTCGAAAATGTTGTTCAAAAGAAGCATTGCCATGTCGCAGCGAACACCATCGCACTGGCCGGCCATATCCGAAAGGGTCTCGATCACCGCCTGCCGTAGTCCCGGTTGAAAGGCATTGAGCTGTAATACATCCGGCCATGCTGGAAAGTAGGGGTCCCGGCCACAGGCAAAAATCCTGCTGCCCTTCTCTACAAATGAAGCAGGTTCTCTGTCGAGATCACCTCTATCTCCCTGGATAAAATAATCAGGGTGTTCATCGACCCATGGGTGATCCGGCGCCACATGGTTGGGAACGAAATCAAGGAGTAGCTTCATACCCCGTCGCGCGAGTTCCTGTCTGGCCGCTGCAAGCCCTTCCGTTCCGCCCAGGCGACCGTCTACCTCATAACGACGAACACAGTATGGCGACCCCACGTTGTCTTCTGTCCGGTAATCAGGCAATGCCCGCCGGAAATCTGCGAGGAGACCCTCGTTCTTATTCGCTATGTCTATGCCAGCGGAGCTCCGCTCCCAAACACCCATAAACCATACGGCATCCATACCAAGGTCGCCAATGGCGTCCCACTCCTCCTCAGGGACAGATTTCAGTGTTATGAGAGAATGATATTTTACGCTTAACTCGTGGAGCCAAACCCATGTATTGATTTCATAGATGGCAGGATGTTTCGGCCATGGGTTCATTTCTTCACCTCACCCTCCGAGTTTCCTCGAATGAAGGCCGCACCCTTGCCAACCTCAAGCATCTTTTGGGGATCGAGAAATCCAAAGAGCTGGATCGTCTTCGCCACCAACCCGGTCCATCCCGTCTGGTGGCTTGCACCGAGTCCTGCGCCGTTGTCGGCGTGGAAGTACTCGTAGAAGAGGATGTGGTCCCGCCAGTGGGGATCGGACTGGAATTTTTCCGTTCCACCATAAACAGGCCTCCTGCCGCGCTCATCGCGCAGGAAGATGCTGGCCAGGCGGTCTGAGATCTCCTTGCTCACCTCGAAGAGGTTCATCATTGTGCCTGAACCAGTCGGGCACTCGATCTTGAAGTTGTCACCGTAGTAGAGATAAAAATTGAGGAGCGCCCTGATGATCAAGGCATTCACTGGCATCCAGATTGGGCCACGCCAGTTAGAGTTGCCGCCGAACATGCCGGTGTTCGATTCAGCCGGCAGGTAGTCCACCAGGTACTCCTGGCCACCCGTGTGGAAGACGTAGGGGTGCTGCTCGTGGAACTTGGAGAGGGATCGGATGCCGTAGGGGCCCAGGAACTCATTCTCATCGAGCATCTTGGTCAGGATCCGGCGGAGCCGCTCCGGGTTGACCAGGGCAACGATGCCCCGCTCTGCCACGCCGAAATGCCCCGGGCCAGTGGGGTGGATGGTCTCCCGGAGTTCGGGAATCCGGCGCATGCGTTCCTGGATCTGAGCCATCGCCCGGGGGATGCGCTCCCGCTGCCATTTCTCGGATACCGTGGAGGCGCACAGGGGAAGGAGCCCCACCATGGAGCGCACCTTGAGTCTCTGGGCGCTGCCATCGGGGAGCCGCAGGATGTCATAGTAGAAGCCATCCTCCTCGTCCCACATGCCGTCCTGACCGGGACGGTTCATGGCCGCGGCGATATAGTAGAAGTGCTCGGCAAACTTCACAACCATGTCCTCGTAGATGGGGTCGTAGGCGGCGAGTTCCACTGCGAGTTCCAGCATGTTCTGGCTGAAGAGCGCCATCCACGCCGTGCCGTCCGCCTGCTCCAGGTGCCCGCCGGTGGGGAGCGGGGCGCTGCGGTCGAAGACTCCGATGTTGTCGAGACCCAAGAAGCCCCCCTCGAAGACGTTCTTGCCGAAGCGGTCCTTGCGGTTCACCCACCAGGTGAAGTTGAGTAGCAGCTTGTTGAACGTGGCCCTGAGAAAATCGAGGTCGGTCTCGCCCCGCAGGGCCTGTTCGGTGCGGAGCAGGAAGAGGGTCGCAAAGGCGTGGACCGGGGGGTTCACGTCACTGAAGTTCCACTCGTAGGCGGGCATCTGACCGCTGGGGTGCTGGTAGACTCCCTTGAGCATCAGCATCATCTGCTCCTTGGCGAAGTCAGGGTCAACGATGGAGAGCGGCAGACAGTGGAAAGCCAGGTCCCAGGCCGCGTACCAGGGGTACTCCCACTTGTCGGGCATGGAGATGATGTCCTCGTTGAGCATGTGGAACCACTCCGAGTTCCGGGCATTGTGATATCCGGAATGGAGGGGGTTGGAGTTGTGCTCGTCCAGCCAGTTGTCACCGTCGAAGAAGAAGAACTGTTTGCTCCAGAGCAT
>Ga0209254_10004268_pt1 | contig 13100 bp, 13 predicted proteins | sample FrelakmetDIP11DI_FD_187148 | JGI IMG/M metagenome (GOLD analysis project Ga0209254, IMG submission 187148) | Freshwater lake sediment microbial communities from the University of Notre Dame, USA, for methane emissions studies - DIP11 DI (SPAdes)... | ecosystem: Environmental > Aquatic >...
TTCTCCTTTTGCAGTAATCCCCCCGCTATAGTGCCCGTCAAGCCAAAATAATGTTGATTCGTCAAGGATATTTACAATTTCATGGAGTTTCTCAGAACTATCTCCCTCATAAAGATGAACATGGGGATATTTTTTAAATTTGATTTTCGCTGATTGATATAATTCGTGAGACAATTCAATTGAATAAATTTTTTCAAAAACATTGAGCATCCCTTGAACCATCTCTCCTAAATAGGTTCCAGTTTCAACGAGTGTTTTGATTTTAAACTGATTCGCATATTGTTTTAATACTAATTGTTTTATTGAATGCGGGGGAGGGGGTGGGCATCCATTTTCTTTCCATTTCAACAATTCTTTTTTTGATTGTTTTTCTCTCCATTTTTTTTCAAAAAAGATTTTAATTTTTTTAAGAGTTTTCGTCATTTATTTATCATTATAGATATTCTTTCATTAATTTGTCTATTGAATTTATTGAGAATTTATTCCTAGCCCTTTAACTTTTTTAATTATTAATTCTCATATGTCTTCTAATTTTTTTAATCCAATTATTTTTATGGTAGTGATTCTTCATAATTTAAAGGATATTCTCGTTTCTTTAATAATTATCATCCATATTTTGATACGATGTCAAATGATTTCGGGACAGGACAATCAATATATCGAAAAGATAATAGATTAATCAACAAATTCCAAATCCACAATGTATCAAATAAAATTTAGGCAATAAAAATGATATTAAATCGCCTTACTAAAAGATTTAGAGAGAATATGTTTGTTGCATCATCCTATCGAAAATTTATAAGTTTCCCCCCATTACAAAGAATTACTAAAGATATCAAAAACAAAAAATTTCAAAGAGATTATGAAAATTTTGTCTCATTGGTAAATGATTCACAGTCACGATTCATAATTTGTTGGTCCGACCGGTACCCTTGTCTCGAAGATAATACCCAAACGACAGGATTTGATCATCATTACATTTACCACCCGGCATGGGCTGCAAGAATACTGGCGAAAACAAATCCTGATTATCACATCGACATTTCTTCTTCCCTGCACTTTTGCTCAATAGTATCTGCCTTCATTACCGTAAAATTTTTTGATTTCCGGCCTGCAGAAATTCACCTGTCAAATCTTACTTCTGATCATGCTGATATCACTTCTCTCCCATTTGAGGATGACAGCGTTCTGTCGCTTTCCTGCATGCATACGGTTGAACATATTGGTTTAGGCAGATATGGAGACTCTCTTGATCCAGAAGGTGATTTAAAAGCGATACAGGAACTTAACCGGGTCCTTTCACATGGAGGAAACTTGCTTTTTGTAGTCCCTGTTGGGGGAACTGCGAGAATTATTTTTAACGCTCATAGGATCTATACATATATTCAAATTATATCATACTTCAATGATTTTGAACTGGTCGATTTCTCCCTAATTACAGATAATCCAAAATTTGATGATTTTATCGAACATGCTGACCCGAAATTGACGGAAGAATGTACTTATGGTTGTGGATGTTTCTGGTTCAGGAAGAAGTGATTTGATGTTTTGCATAGTAGGTAAAAAAATCAGCAAACTCGTGAAGCATGGTTTGAAAAAAACTTGAAAAAATTTCTCTGGGTTCACGGATTCTTGATGCTGGTGCAGATGATATCTTAGGACTTAGTGACAATATTGAACTGCTCTATATTATGGAGATTAGAAACGATGTCTAGATCTGATCGCGGCTCGGGAGAAATTCTGAGCTTTGGATATCACAACCTAGTTCGGAAGCAGTGATAGGATACTATGATTATCACCCAGCTTATCGGCGGCCTTGGTAACCAGATGTTCCAGTATGCAGCAGGACGCAGCCTGGCTTTACTTCATAATACTGAATTAAGACTCGATATATCCAAATTTAAAAAAATCAAGGGTATTACCCCTCGAGAGTATAGTTTATCCCCTTTTACGATTAAGGAAACCTTTGCATCAGATGAAGATCTTCAAAGGGTAAAGATTCATTCATTTCGGTTACAAAATTTTTTTGTCGAATTATATTGTGCCTTCACGGGAAATTCGTCGATAACCTATAAAAAAGAACCTCATTTCCATTTTGATCCGGACTTTTTTACCTTGCCAGATAATATCTATCTCGAAGGTTACTGGCAATCGGAAAAATATTTCAAAAGCATTGAAGATATCATCAGACAAGAATTCACACTCCGGGAAGAACCTGATGCCACGAACACAAGCATGGCTGAAAAAATTTTAAAATCCAATGCCATCAGTATTCATGTCAGAAGGGGCGATTATATAGAAAATCAGGTTACTTTCAATCATCATGGCGTATGTTCTTCGGAGTATTATCATACGGCAATCGAGTTTGTCGCGAATAAAAGTTTTAATCCACATTTTTACATTTTTTCTGATGACCCCTTATGGGTCAAACAAAATCTAGTAGTAAATTACCCGCACACATACGTAACCCACAATCAGAGTATAAAAGACTCCTCGGATTTGTGGCTCCTTAGTTTATGTAAACATCACATTATTGCTAATAGCTCATTTAGCTGGTGGGGGGCATGGCTCTCAACCAATCCGGAAAAGATGGTGATCGCTCCAAAGAAATGGGTGAATAATCCAAACATGGAAACAAGGGATTTAATTCCCGAATCATGGCATATGATTTGATTTTGTTTTCTGATACGAAAGAAATAATCGATTATGGAACAAATAATGATGATGGTTTATTTTTCCTTGAAGGAAATTTTAAGGATGTTTCTATTAGTGAGGAGGTAGGATGTCATCGATAATTGGTAATTTTTTAGGCAAGATTAATGGAATTTTTGCAGGGAAAATGAGGTACCAAGGATTTTATCAATTCCTCCACCATTTATCCCTGCAAGGCATGAATATTGGAATGGGATCGCTGGTAGAATCAAGTGGGGAATCGTATGTAATAAAATACATTAAAAACGCACAATCCGGGAATTCATCCATTATTGTTTTTGACGGTCGTGCGAATGTTGGGGACTTTGCATATAGTGTGCAAAAATCTTTGGTCAATCTGCTACGATATTCTGCTTCGAACCGAAAAAATCAACATTTGATGCATTGAAAATTCGATTTTCAGATACAAATAATCCAAAACTTTTTAATTTTGGATTTGGAAATCAAAAAGGAACGTTGACATTATATTCTGATATCGATCATGAAAAATCTGGTTTGGCTTCAGTATATCCCCGTAATCTCGATCATTTCGGAATGCATTTAACGGAGCAGGAAACTATCCAACTTATGACGATAGATTCTTTTTGCGAGGAAAATGATATTCGTTATATTGATTTTTTAAAAATGGATGGAGAAGGTCATGAAATCAGTGTTTAAACGGTGCAAAAAGAATGATTGAGGCGGATGCAATCACGAACATTTTATTTGAATTTGGTGGCTGTAATATCGATTCCAGAACATTCTTTCAGGATTTTTTTTATTTACTAAAAGACAAATACCATATTTACCGTGTTTTACAGGATGGATTATTCCAGATCAGTGAATACCGGGAGATATATGAAATTTTTTTAACAACAAATTTCTTGGCAGTGCATAAACAGCAGTGAGAATAAATTAGTCAAAAGGGTAAAGTAATATTCAGGTACGTATGAAATATTTTGTAACCGAAGGCGCAGGATTCATCGGATACAACCTTATTCATAGATTACTTTCACAAGGACACGATCTCACAGCGAATGATAACTTTTCCAAAGGAATGTCAGATTGTCTTAAAAAAATTCGATAATGATTGTGTTTCACAATGAAATGTATAGTATTATAATAGTTTTATTCCCCCATCATTATCTACTTTTTAACCTGTTGGATGCATGCAAGATTTTACAATAGATGCCGTAATTTTTTCCCTAGAGCACGAATAAAAATTTTAATTAGATTCGAATTCGAATAATGAAATGATTTACGTAAAAGAACTACACTTCTCTTTTTAGAGTGACTAACCATAGAGTAAGAATATCTTAACAGGTTTAAGGCAAGACAGGATCTGATTTTTATAAGGTCTTTAGGATTAACGTTGAATCGTTTTACGTATGAACTATATAGATTTTCAATAAATTTGACTTGTTTAGCATTATGATCAACGTTAAATTTTAGTATATCGGAATTCATTTGCAAACCGGTTTCTTTAAGAAAATCCTGAAAATCTTGCTCTGATAATTTTTGTAGCATCGTATTTCGTATTATATTGAAGAATTGAGCCATTTCAGGTAATAAGTTAGTAGTATTACTCATTGAATGTAATCGATGTTGAGTTAATGGTGCTGGTAAAAATGCAATTTTTGTAATAAAAATCGCACGGGTCCATAGGTCATAATCTTCAGGAAAACTCTTTGTTTGTTGCGTGTAATAATGCAATTCTTTCAAAATATTTGTTCTCATTAAAATTGTCAGATGCATTATGTAATTTTCAAATATCAGGTACCAACCAATGACAAATGGATTTGTTGGGCAACGAAAAGTATCTGTCACGACTCCATCCTTATCTATGAGATCTGTCCACGAACCAACAATACCAATATCGGGATTTTTTTCCATGAATAATAATTGAGTTTCAAATCGTTTAGGATAAGAAATGTCATCCGCATCCATAACAGCAATGAACTCACCCTTTGCATGCTGACAACCAAAGTTCCTTGCAAATATAATACCCTTTCTTTCCTGGTAAAAAACCAAAACTCTAGAATCAAGACATTGATATTTCTCTAAAATTTCCTTTGTTTTTTCAGTTGGATCAGAACAAACGATAATAAATTCAAAATTTTTAAAAGTCTGATTTAGGATTGAATTTATTGAATCCTCCAAGTAGTTATCAGCATTGTATACTGGCATAACGACTGAAATTTTTGGCACATTTTCAACCATTGGTCGATTTAATAAATTGTATGGTATGAAATAAATGTTTTATGTGATGTTATATGTCGCATACCAAACCCAACTCACTTCATCAACTCGGTAATACCGAGCTAAAGAGCAAGGGATTAAGACGCGTATGACAATAGTTGGGAAAACAAGTCATAGGATTCCCGTTTCTTTATAGACAATAATCTTCTTAGCTGGGAAAAACTGAGGTAATTCTGGTGATAAAATATGGATCCCCTGTTCCTCAATGGGGTCAATCTAAAGATTAGTCTAGTTCGTGGGACGGGTTCCTTAGAAGCTTATATCTCAACGGGTATTATTATTCAGTTAGATAGCAATTAAGCAGTGCAGTTATATTCGCAAGAAGCCGATGAAGGCTTCGAAAAAAAATGAGGGTGTGTTTACCATACGGATAATCAATGTCTGCACTAATGATCTCAGCGGTGGGGCGGAAAAGATAGCCTCTACCCTTTTTAGGAAATTGAGAGAACGGGGACATGACTCTTGGCTTATCGTTGGATATAAAAACACCGTGAATCCAGAAATTATCGCAATACCCAGATTTTTTCGATCAGGTCGATGGGATACTTTTTGTGAAAAAATTGATCGAAAGATAGATCCACTTGTCAGAAAACACCCTGCAGCAAAATATTTTCACAAAGGAATCGAATGGATCACATATCCAGTTCATCTGCAACGGATTCAGAAAGGTCATGAGGATTTTGAATACCCCGGCACGGATCAGCTGCTTAGCCTGCCCCCTCAACAGCCTGAAATTATTCACGCACACAACCTTCATGGGGGATATTTTGACCTGAGAGTACTTCCCTCGTTAAGCCGTAAGATTCCGGTTGTCCTGACCCTCCATGATGCATGGCTGCTCAGTGGTCACTGCGCCCACTCATTTACCTGTGAACGCTGGAAAACCGGTTGCGGGAATTGCCCGGATCTTTCTATATATCCGGCGGTCCTGCGGGATGCGACCGCGTACAACTGGCAGAGAAAAGCAGAGATTTATAAAAACAGCCGTTTTTATATTGTCACACCCAGTCAGTGGCTGATGGATAAGGTTAATCAGTCAATGCTTGTGCCGGGAATTATCGGGTCCCGGGTCATCCCCAACGGTGTAGATTTAACCGCTTTTCATTCTTTCGATCAGGTTAATGCCCGCAAGGAGTTGGATCTCCCGTTGGATACAAAGATTCTCTTATTCGCTGCTTATGGGATCAGAAAAAATATCTGGAAAGATTACGCCACGCTCAGGGAAGCAATCCGAATCGTATCTGATCGCTTTAAGGAAGAAAGAGTGCTGCTGGTTGCGCTGGGTGAACGTGCTGCACCACAAAAAATCGGAAATGCCATGATTCAGTTTGTCCCCTACCAGAAAGACACGCAACGGATTGCACGGTATTACCAGGCTGCCGATCTTTATGTTCATGCTGCAAAGGCCGATACATTTCCCACCACCATCCTTGAATCGCTCGCTTGCGGGACTCCTGTTGTCGCGACCGAAACCGGCGGAATTCCTGAGCAGATCCTTGAAGGCAAAACCGGATTTCTGACTCCCATGGGAGATGCGGGGGCTCTGGCAGACAGGATCTCACTCCTGCTCGATAATGAGGAAATGAGAATACGCATGTCAGTTCAGGCCGGGGAAGATGCCCAAAAAAGGTTTGGGCTGAACCTTATGGTTGACCGCTATGAACAGTGGTATGCAGAAATTCTGCATCGACAAAAAAATGATCAGGATCCTGTACAATGATCGTCAGTGGGAGCTTTTCCCGCACCCGCTTTCCACTGAAAACCATATAAGAATGATCTCTTTATCCGGAATTTATCCCGGATTTCCACTTGATTATCATTTCTTGAGGATAGCAGATTGTTCCTCGTTTTTTGCATAAAATTGTCAGAGACCCGGCTTCCTGAGAATTATGCATATAGATTAAGAGCATGTCGCAATACTATTCTCTCATCACGTCACACGGTACCATAACAAATATCATGCTCACCATCTTCACTATCCCAAAACCATTTATCGGTCATATTGGCGTCATCCAGAGAAACGCTATCATCAGCTGGCTCCATCTGGTTCCAGAATGCGAAATCATTCTTTTTGGAGATGAGCTGGGGATCCAGGAAATTGCACAGGAATTTGGCATCATGCACGTGTCGGAAATCCGAAAGACCCAGTACGGAACACCATACCTAGATGATGTTTTTAATCAGGCTCAACAAATCGCACACCATGATGTCGTTTGTTATTGCAATGCAGACATTATTTTCTTCAATGATATCCTTGATGCGGTTAAAAAAATTCCCCAGAAAGAATATCTTATGGTGGGAGAACGATGGGATGTAGATGTAACAGATCCCCTCGATATATCTCGTGAAAACTGGTCAGAGGAGTTTTTCACGTATGCACAGGAACATCACACGCTCCTGGATTTCATGGGGATGGACTATTTTATTTTCCCGAAAGGCATGCTTCTGAATATGCTTCCTTTCGCCGTAGGTCGTAGGGGTTGGGATAACTGGCTCATCTTCCACGTTCGGAAAAGAGAGATACCGGTGATCGATGCCACACCCGTAGTCCATGTGATTCACCAGAATCATACGTATTCCCACATCCCGGATAAGAAAGGGACACGCTGGGATGGGCCAGAATCTTCTGCCAATCTCAAACTGATACAGAACCGCCAGATCTACCAGTGGGAGCTAGCGGACAGCGATTGGTTCCTTACTCCAAATGGTCCAAAAAAGAAACAATTCTCTCTGCGAACAATTGGACAGATACTTATCCTGTCAACACCGCAAAGATTTCAGAGGGTTCTTGAACCGTTTTTCAGGATCGGGCATATCATGAAATTCGGATATCTGAAATTATTTGGGTATTTTAATAGATAAGCACCCATTCGATGGATTACTTTGTGGGAAATGAACCGCGTCTTATACACACTATCAGGGCATACAGGAATTTTAGACGGTAAGAAATTTCTCTGTGTCTGGATTGGAGGGAAGTTCCCTGACGGCTCACTCCCGTTAAGCATTGCTCCCCTTTGAGAAAGGGGAGCATTACCCCGTTTTTAAAGGCTATTGCACCAGAGATCCTCTTTTTTTGTTCGTCCGCCTTACAAATCAATTGTTTTTGAAGATTGGTACTATTCTTCCGATATCATCTCCATAATTTTAAACCCATTTACCTCCAATATCCAATTTGAATATGCCCAATACAAAATATTTCGTGACCGGTGGCGCAGGATTTATTGGCAGTAATCTTGTTGACAGATTACTTTCACAAGGACATGATGTGGTTGTTTATGATAATTTCTCTACCGGTATTCCGGAATATCTTGAAAATGCAAAAAAAGGTTCCGGGTTTAGATTAATTAAAGGGGATCTCCTTGATTCGCAGTTGTTACATACGGCAATGGCAGATTGCGATTTTGTTTTTCACCTCGCAGCGAATGCAGATGTCCGGTTCGGAACAGAACATCCCGCAAAAGATCTTCACCAGAACACTATTGCAACATTCAATGTACTCGAAGCGATGCGGGAGAACTCAGTCCATGATATTGCATTTTCTTCCACCGGATCTGTTTATGGTGAGGCAACAGTAATTCCTACGCCGGAGGATGCCCCGTTTCCCGTCCAGACCTCCCTTTATGGCGCATCGAAGCTGGCCGGTGAGGGTTTGATCGAAGCCTATTGCGAAGGGTTCGGGTTCCGGTCATGGATATTCCGGTTCGTATCTATCCTTGGGGAACGATATCCGCACGGGCATGTGTTTGACTTCTATCAACAGCTCCGCGCTCATCCTAAAAGGCTGGATGTTCTTGGGAACGGGCACCAGAAGAAATCGTATCTCTATGTGCAGGACTGTCTCGATGCGATGCTCTGTGCAATTCAAAAATCTCAGGAAAAAGTCAACATTTTCAATCTTGGTACCAATGAATATTGTGAAGTAAATGACTCCATTGGCTGGATCTGCAACCATCTCGGGCTTGAGCCTGACATGCATTATACCGGAGGAGAGCGTGGCTGGATCGGGGATAACCCGTTCATTTTCCTTGACTGCCAGAAAATTTGCTCTCTCGGCTGGACACCGAAATATTCAATAAAAGCGGGGATTATCAAAACTCTTGAATTTCTTGAAAATAACCCATGGTTACTGGAGCGAAGAAAATGAACATTTGTGTGTTCGGGTTATGGCATTTGGGATCCGTAACTTCAGCAGGTCTCGCCAGATTAGGGCATACCGTTGTCGGGCTTGATTTTAATAACGAAGTAATCGGGAATCTTCAAAAAGGACATGCACCCGTCTCCGAGCCTGGATTGAATGAATTGATCTATGAGACTCTGAAAAGAAAATCGTTACGATTTACTCATGATCCTCGTGTCGCTTTGCCAGATGCAGATGTGCTCTGGATTGCCTTTGATACACCAGTCGATGAACAAGATAATGCAGACATCAGCTATATCGAGAAAAATTTTGACAACATTGCTCCATTCATTCATGACGGGATGAAAATCATCATTTCTTCTCAGGTACCTGTCGGATTTACCCGCTCCTTACAAAACCAGTTTCATAAAAAGCATTTGGGTAAAAAAGTATATTTTGCATACTCCCCGGAAAATTTACGGCTGGGAAAAGCACTGAAAACATTTTTAGAGCCGGATAGAATTATTATTGGTATCCATCCAGAAGAAAAAGAACTATTTCTCCCGGTTTTTACTTCAATAAGTGATCGATTGGAATGGATGAGCATTGAGTCTGCAGAAATGACCAAGCATGCAATTAATGCATTTCTCGCAACATCCATCTGTTTTGCAAATGAAGTGGCATCCCTGTGTGAATGTACGGGGGCGAACGCAAAGGACGTCGAACGGGGATTGAAAACTGAAGACAGGATCGGTCCAAAAGCGTATCTTAACCCGGGTAATGCTTTTTCCGGGGGAACACTTGCAAGAGACGTTCTGTTTTTGCAAAATATGGGGAAGAAAAATCTCCTCCCCATGTATCTTATCAATGCTGTTCTTGAGAGTAATGACTATCACAAAAAATGGATTCAACGAAAGTGCCTGGAGACACTGGGAGAACTGGAAGGAAAACACGTTGCCGTTCTGGGATTGACGTACAAACCCGGCACGAATACTCTCCGGCGATCCTTATCGGTTGAATTATGCAGATGGCTCAAGGATCAGGGAGCTGAAGTGACCGCTTTTGATCCGGCAATTCAGGAACTGCCACCTGAATTACATACAATTATTGCAATAACTTCTGACATTACACGGTCTGTGGAAAATGCTGATTGTATCATTATTGCCACAGAATGGCCGGATTTCCAAAAAATCAAAAAAGAGATCGTAACAACAATGCGCGGGAAAATAATTATTGACCCGAATGGATTTATGGAAGGAACTCTTGGGAATATTCATAGCATGCGGTATTTTGCGGTAGGGAGGAGTTACTCGTGAAATTATCCGGACGAAATGCGATCATAACCGGGGCAAACCGGGGTTTTGGTTTTGAAGTTGCAAAAAAATTCGTTGCAGAAGGAGCCTCGATAGTAATCTGCGGGAGGGATGCAGATCAGGTTTCTCATGCTGTTAATTCCTTACAGAAACTTTCTTCTTCGCAACAAACTATTATCGGACTGCCCCTTGATGTGTCAAAGGAAGAAAACGTTAAAAAATTAATCGATGCTGCAATAGACAAGCTGGAACGAATCGATATTGTTGTTAACAATGCCGGGGTGTATGGACCCAAGGGACTCATCGAAGATGTTGATTCCATGGAATGGATATCTGCAATCAATATCAATTTATTCAGCGTTTTTTTTATGTGTAAATGGATTCTGCCCCATATGAAAAAGAATAATGCCGGGAAAATAATTAACCTATCCGGAGGAGGAGCAACTGCCCCCCTGCCAAGAATAAGTGCATATGCAGCATCCAAGGCCGCTGTGGTGAGATTGACAGAAACTCTTGCGGAAGAGTGCAAAGAGTATTCCATTGAGATCAATGCGATCGCTCCCGGTGCCCTCAATACCCGGCTATTGGAGGAAGTTCTGGAATCAGGGCCGGATGTTGTTGGAAAAGCATTTTACGAAAAATCCCTGAAACAAAAATCTGACGGTGGAACACCTCTGGATCTGGGTGCATCATTGTGTGTTTACCTGGCATCTTCCGAGAGCGATGGGATAACCGGGAAACTGATCAGCGCTCCCTGGGATCCCTGGCAGAACCTTGCACACTATCACGAAGACCTGAAAAATTCCGATATCTACACGCTGAGAAGGATTGTGGAAAAAGACCGGGGTAAAAACTGGGAGATTAAAAAGTGAAAGCTGGCATAATTGGTTGTGGAGCGATTGGCAGGAAACGCGCTCTTGCACTAGGAGATCACGAATTGGTGATTGCCGTTGATACTTCGCTGGAACGGGCACGGGAAGTTGCGCAATTGAAAAAGTGTTCAGCAGTAAGTACAAACTATGAAGATGCAGTAAACAACGATGAAATTGAACTGATCCTTATCTCGACGACCCCCGAGTTCCTGGCAAAGATAACTCTTGCTGCAATCACTGCCGGCAAGCATGTGCTTGTTGAGAAACCTGCCGGAAGAAATTCCGAAGAACTTATCCCTATTATTAAAACAGCGAAAAAGAATCATGTTTTTGTTAAAGTGGGATTCAATCTCCGGTATCATCCCGCTTTGTTGAAAGCAAAATACCTGGTGGATTCCGGTGTTATTGGACCTTTGATGTTTGTTCGCGGCAGATACGGTCATGGTGGTCGCCCTGGCTATGAAAAAGAGTGGCGGGCGATTCCTGAAAAATCCGGAGGGGGTGAACTCATTGATCAGGGGGTTCACCTGATCGATTTGTCACGCTGGTTTCTTGTGGATCTCACGGTTGCAAAGGGTTTTGCCCATACCTACTATTGGGATATGCCGGTCGATGATAATGCCTTCCTGTTGTTGAAAAATCCAAAGAAACAGATTGCATGGCTTCATGTCAGCTGCACTGAATGGAAAAATATGTTCTCCTATGAAATTTACGGAGAGACCGGGAAACTCCAGATTGAAGGTCTTGGGGGGAGTTATGGCATTGAGCGGTTATATCTTTACAAAATGCTTCCGACAATGGGACCGCCGGACACCACAATGTGGGAATTTCCTTTTGCAGACAATTCCTGGAATCTCGAACTGGATGAATTTATCCGTTCTATCGAGATGCAACGAGAGCCTGAAGGAAATATTCGTGACGCAAAAAAAGCACTCGACATTGTCAAAACGGTGTATAAAGATTGTAATTTTAAGGTGAACATATGATTATCACACGGAGTCCTTTGAGAATTTCCCTTGGCGGTGGGGGAACGGATTTACCTTCGTATTTCCAAAAACATGAGGGTTTTTTAATTTCTGCTGCTATCGACAAATATGTCTATATTAATTTGCATGACACGTTTGTTGATTACCTCATTATAAAATATTCCAAAATGGAAGAAGTAAAGAGCATCGACGAGATAAAACATCCCATCATCCGTGAATCATTAAAATTGCTGGGATTTGATGCCCGTTATCTTGAAATTGCAAGTCTTGCTGATATCCCGGCAGGTACTGGTCTGGGATCGTCAGGGAGTTTTACCTGTTCGCTTCTCAAAGCTCTCCACACGCATAAAAAAAATATCATTACTCCCGCAGAACTGGCAGAGCAGGCCTGTCATATCGAACTTGATATTCTGGGTGAACCTATCGGAAAGCAGGATCAGTATATTTCTGCGTACGGTGGGATCAATTGTTTTACGTTCTGTAAAGATAATCGGGTAAAAACAGAAAAACTCACTATCTCCCATGAAACGCTCTACAATCTTGAAGACCACCTCCTGCTCTTCTTCACGGGCTACTCCCGAACCGCTTCGGGCGTTCTCAGGGAACAGGATGATAAAAGCAAAAAAAATGATCCTGCAATGATCGATAATCTCCACTTTGTAAAAGAGCTTGGATACAAGAGTAAGACCGCATTTGAACGCGGTGATCTTGATGAGTTTGCCAACCTGATGAACGTCCATTGGGAGCATAAAAAACAACGGTCGAATGCAATGAGCAATGACCGGATCAATACGTGGTATGACATTGCCATGAAGAGCGGGGCACTCGGGGGAAAGCTCATCGGTGCCGGGGGCGGGGGATT
>Ga0209254_10004269_pt1 | contig 13100 bp, 11 predicted proteins | sample FrelakmetDIP11DI_FD_187148 | JGI IMG/M metagenome (GOLD analysis project Ga0209254, IMG submission 187148) | Freshwater lake sediment microbial communities from the University of Notre Dame, USA, for methane emissions studies - DIP11 DI (SPAdes)... | ecosystem: Environmental > Aquatic >...
CGGTCGAACCCTCGCTGATCAGCTACACCCACTGGATGTACGCGCTGCACGCGCTGAGCGCCCTGATGGGCATCCTAACCTCGGCGGCGATCGCCACGGCGTTCGTGTTCAGCATCCCGTCGATCATCGCGGTGATCATGAACTACGTGAAGCGCAGCGAGGTCCGCGGCACGTGGCTCGACAGCCACTTCGGCTGGCAGCTGCGCACGTTCTGGTGGGCGGTGTTCTGGGTCGCGGTGATCAGCGTGTTCTCGGCGCCGCTCGCACTGATCCTCGTCGGCTTCGTCACGTGGGCCATCGGCATCGCCATCGTCGGCATCTGGATCCTCTACCGCATGGTCCGCGGCTGGCTCGCCCTCAAGGACGCCCGCCCGCTCTAGGAGTCTTCGACATGCTCATCGCCCAGGACAAAGTCGTCCTCATCCACTACACGCTCACCAACGAAAAGGGCGAGGTGCTCGACAGTTCCTCCGGCGCCGACCCGCTCGCCTACATGCACGGGCAGGGCAACATCATCCCCGGCCTGGAGAAGGCGCTCGAGGGCAAGCAGGCCGGCGACAAGCTGAGCGTTAAGGTCGATCCCGCCGAGGGCTACGGCGTGCGCGATGCCAAGCTCATACAGCAGGTGCCGCGGCGCCAGTTCGGCGGTGCGAACGTGCAGCCGGGCATGCAGTTCCACGCGCAGACCTCGGGCGGCCACACGCGCGTCGTGACCGTGACCCGCATCGTGGGCGACATGGTCACGGTGGACGGCAACCATCCGCTCGCGGGCGAGAACCTCAACTTCGAGGTCGAGGTGACGGAAGTGCGGGATGCGTCCGAGGAGGAGCTTGAGCACGGGCACGTGCACGGGCCAGGCGGGCATCACCACCACGACCACGATCACTCGCACGAATGAGCGATCGGCCGCGCGGGTCGGCACCGCGCCCGAGGCGCGTCCGTCACTCCGCACAGTTACCTAGTGCGATCCGCGACTTCCACAGCTGACCGGTGTGACCGCCGGGCAGACACTACAGCCAGTTTTCCTCCTGCGTGAAAGATTACCGGCGGTCAGCGTAAGCACCCGCCGGTTTTTTTCTGTCCCGCAGTCTCAGCGTCTCGGGCGAAATGCCCCGTTCAGCGCCGCGAGCGTCGGCGGATCGCGACCGTACACGTCGTTGCGGAACATCACCTGCCCGCTCGGCAACGGCTGCGCCGTCCAGTACAGCAGCAGCACCGGCACCGGCTTCACGAGGTTCACGGTCTGCATCTTCCTGGTGGCGACCGCCGCGGCCAGCGACTCCTGGTTCCAGCGCGCCGGGTCGTTCAGCACGAGTTCCGCGAGCTCGAACGCCTTCTGCACGCGGATGCAGCCCGAGCTGAAGGTGCGCTGGTCCTGGTCGAACAGCGACTTCGACGGCGTGTCGTGCAGGTACACGAGGTAGGGGTTCGGGAACATGATCTTCACGAGGCCGAGCGCATTGTCCTCGCCCGGGTCCTGGCGCAGCTGGTAGGGCGGCAGCCGGCCGGCGCCGTACTGGCTCCAGTTCACCGAGTATGGATTGACCTCGCGGCCCTTCGAGTCGAGCACGCGGATGTTGTTGCGCTTGAGGTAGCCCGGGTCGCGCTTGAGGATGGGAAGCTTGTCCTTCACCAGGATGCCGGGCGGGATGGTCCAGGTCGGGTTGAGGACGACGTAGGTGATCAGCGACCTGAAGATCGGCGTCTCGCGGTAGGGGCGGCCGACGATCACCTTCGACGTCCAGACCGGCTCCTCGTCGCGAAAGTAGGAGACATCGAAGCCCGCCACGTCCACCAGCACGAATTCGCCCTTCATCTCGTGCAGCACCCAGCGCGCCCGCTCGAGGTTGATGCGGATCTGGTCGATGCGTGCCGCCACCGGCACGTTCATCGCGGCGCGCGTGGCGGGCCCCACCGCGCCGTCGGCCGTGAGCCCGTGGCGTTGCTGGAAGTGCTTTACTGCCGCCTCGAGCGCGCCGTCGTACGCTTCAAAGGACGGCGGCACGACCCCGGCATCCGGCGACCCAGCGCCCGGGGCGACGGTCTGTACGGCAACTGCAGCGCGTGGCTGCGGGGGCGCGGCGGGCGGGATCGACTCTGCCGGCATGTCCCTGGTGAATCGCAACCGCGCACGCAGCACCGGCACGCGCGGATCGCTCATTCCCGGCTTGATCGTCGGCCCGTCCGGCACCACGGGCCACCCGCCCACGGCCGCGAGGCCGCGGTACTCCTTCAACCGCTCGCGACCGCGCTGGTACCACACGTGCTGTGGCCGCGCGCGCTCGAAGGTCTCGCGGATCTTCCCGGAGGCAAGCGCCTGCGTGATCGCTTCGAAGCCGCGCTCGACGTCGATGGGCTTCGAGGCGAAATTCCATTGCGAACTCAGCTTCTCCGGGTCCACCTTGCCGAGGTAGAGGTGGTAGAGCCCGAGCATCATGGCGTCGGTGGCGAGGACCTCGAGCGCAGCCTGCTCGCCGTCGGGCAGGCGCTTCGCAGCGCGAATCTCGGCGCGATAGGCGTCCAGCGCCTCGACGTGGTAGTCGTTGGGGTCGAGTCCGTCGTTGACCAGTTCGAGGATCGCGTCGACGAGCTGGCTCAACCGCGCCGGGTCGCGCCACTGGGGGCGGAACTGCTGCGATTCGTAGTAGCGCGCCACCGTATCGCCGAGCACGATGCGCTCGCCGCGCACCGCGTGGTCGCGGTGGTCGTGTTCCATCTCGTAGCGCAGGTGATCGATGCGCTCGCGGATGGCCTCGCTGAGCGGATCCATGGCCGCGGCCGGCGCCGTCGTGGCCATCGTGACGGTCGAGTCGTTACCCGACGCCGCGAACGGGGCGAGCAGCGCGAGGCCGGCAAGCAGGACGTACAGCAGACGGGCAGTCATCGGAGGCGGTTCCTCTGGTGAGCGGACGGACGGCGTCGCGTCGCCGACGGGCGGTGCCTCAGTGTCCGCGGGCGATCTTCGCGGTCAGGTCGTAGTCGTCGGCACCGGTGATCACGACGTCGGCCCAGTCGCCGGGCTTGAGCCGGCCGGGCTTGAGGATTTTCACCGTGCCGTCGATCTCGGGTGCATCGGCAGCCGAGCGCGCGATGGCGCCCTCCTCGCCCACCCTATCGACGAGCACGCGCATCCTGGCACCCACCTTGGCGGCGAGTTTCCCGGCGCTGATTTCGGAGGCAAGCTCCATGAAGCGCTCGTAGCGCTCCTGCTTCACTTCCTCCGGCACCGGGCCCGGCAGCTCGTTCGCCGCCGCACCCTCGACGGGCGAGTACTTGAAGCAGCCGACGCGGTCGAGCCGCGCCTCGGCGAGCCAGTCGAGCAGCACCTGGAAGTCGTCCTCGGTTTCGCCGGGGAAGCCCACGATGAACGTGCTGCGCAGCGTGAGCTCCGGGCAGACCTCGCGCCAGCGGCGGATGCGCTCGAGCGTGTTCTCGGCGTGTGCGGGCCGCTTCATGAGCTTGAGGATCCGCGGGCTGCCGTGCTGGAACGGGATGTCGAGGTAGGGCAGCACCTGGCCTTCGGCCATCAGCGGGATGACCTCGTCCACGTGCGGATAGGGGTACACGTAATGCAGGCGCACCCACGCGCCGAGCGAGCCGAGCGAGCGGGCGAGGTCGGCGAAGCGCGCCTTCACGGGCTTGCCGCCCCAGAAGCCGGTGGCGTACTTGAGGTCCACTCCGTAGGCGCTCGTGTCCTGCGAGATGACGAGCAGTTCCTTCACGCCCGCCTTCACGAGGCGCTCCGCCTCGAGCATCACCTCGCCGATCGGGCGGCTCACGAGGTCGCCGCGCATCGAGGGGATGATGCAGAAGCTGCAGCGGTGGTTGCAGCCCTCGGAGATCTTGAGGTACGCGTAGTGACGCGGGGTGAGGCGGATGCCCTGCGGCGGCACCAGGTCCACGAACGGGTCGTGCAGCGGCGGCAGCTGCTCGTGCACGGCCGTCACGACCTCCTCGTAGGCGTGTGGCCCGGTCACCTTGAGCACGCTCGGGTGACGCTCTGTGATGGTCTCGGGCCGGGCCCCGAGGCAGCCCGTCACGATGACCTTGCCGTTGCGGGCGAGCGCCTCGCCGATCGCCTCGAGCGACTCGTGCACGGCGTCGTCGATGAAGCCGCAGGTGTTCACCACGACGAGGTTGGCATCCTCGTAGCTGCCCACGACCTCGTAGCCCTCCGCGCGCAGGCGCGTGAGGATGCGCTCGGAATCCACCAGCGCCTTGGGGCAGCCAAGCGAAACGAAGCCGATCTTCGGGGGGGCGGCGGTCACGTGTGACAGGGTCCGGCGGCCGGGCGCGGCCCGGTCACTCGAAGGCGCACCCGCCGCCGCCGCAGGCCGGAGCCCCGCAGGGGCCGGTGTCGCAGGGACGCTCGTACTTCGCGCCGAGCGAGCCGGTGATCACGTTGCCGCCGCTGATGAGCCGCTCCACCCTGGCCTTGCCGGGCGTGCCGTCGAGCGGGATGCCCGCGCGGCGGCACAGCTCGCCCCAGTTGGCGACCTGCTCGGCCATCTTGTGGCTGACCTCGACGACGCGGCCATTGGCGGGACAGAGGTAATCGTAGGTGGGCATGGGATTCGGGGGGCGACTCAACGGAAACGAGCGCATATTCTAGCGGAAAGGCGTTTCGACGCCGGTGGTCGGGCGAACAACCAGGGGGAATTCAGCGATGAGCGACACGAAGACGTATTCCGGCAGCTGCTTCTGCGGCGCGGTCCAGCTCACGGTCACCGGCGAGCCGGCCGCGATGGGCTATTGCCACTGCGAGTCCTGCCGGCGCTGGTCTGCGGGTCCGGTCAATGCCTTCACGCTGTGGCCGCCCGCTGCCGTGAAGACCACCCGGGGCGCCGACCTGCTCGGCAGCTACAGCAAGACGCCCCAGAGCATTCGCAAGTGGTGCAAGGCCTGCGGCGGCCACGTGCTCACCGAGCACCCGACGATGGGGCTCACCGACGTCTACGCGGCCGTCATCCCCGATTTCCCGTACCAGCCGGGCGTGCACGTCCACTACCAGGAGGCCGTGCTGCGCATCCACGACGGCGTGCCGAAGCTCAAGGACGTGCCGAAGGAGATGGGCGGGTCGGGCATCAGCCTCGCTGAATAGAACTGAGGCCCCGACCCGGAGCGCCGATCGATCAGATCGATTGATTGCCCGTCTATTTTCGATTTTTTAATCGAATCGGTCGGCGTTATCCTGTGGCTCGTTGCACGCAAGGAGGTCCGTCATGGCTGAGATTCGACGCGCCGGCGAGCGGGGCTACGCCGACCATGGCTGGCTCAAGTCCTATCACTCTTTCTCGTTCGCGGAGTACTTCGACCCCAGGCATGTCGAGTTCGGACCGCTGCGCGTGATCAACGAGGACCGCGTCGTCCCCGGCGCCGGGTTCGGCACGCACGGCCACCGCGACATGGAGATCATCAGCTACGTCCTGGAGGGCGAGCTCGCGCACAAGGACTCCACGGGCACCAGCTCCGTGATCCGCCCCGGCGACGTGCAGCGCATGAGCGCCGGCCGCGGCGTGATGCACAGCGAGTTCAACAATTCCCAGTCGCAGCCGGTGCACTTCCTGCAGATCTGGATCCAGCCGGACGTGCGCGGCATCGCCCCCGAGTACGAGGAGAAGCGCTTCGAGCCGGCGGACAAGCGCGGACGCCTGCGCCTGGTCGCCTCACCCGACGGCGCGAACGGCTCGGTCCGTATTCACCAGGACGCGCGGGTCTACGCCGGGCTCTTCGACGGCGACGAGCACGCCGCACTCGAGGTCGCGTCCGGGCGGCGCCTGTACGTGCACGTGGCGCGGGGTCGTGTTACCGCCAACGGCGAGGCGCTGGCCGCGGGCGACGCGCTGAAGCTCGAGGGCGTAACGACGGTGAACGTGGCCGACGGCGTGGCCGCCGAGGTGCTGGTGTTCGACCTGCCTGGAGACTGACGTGTACACGCTCTACTATTCCCCCGGCTCGGCCAGCATGGTCGTGCACCTCGCCCTGCTTGAGATCGGCGTACCGCACCGGCTCGAACTCGTGGACTTCGAGCACGACGCCCAGCACAGCCCGGAGTACCTGCGCCTCAACCCGCGCGGCCAGGTGCCGACCCTCCTCATCGACGGGCAGCCGTACTTCGAGTCGGCCGCGCTGCTCATGCTCCTGGCCGAGCGGCACCCCGAGGCGCGCCTCGCGCCGCCGCCCGGCAGCGCACTGCGCGCGGACCATTTCCAGTGGATCGTATTCTTCGCGAACGCGATCGGTCCCGCGTACCGGCAGTGGTTCTACGCACCGGACCTGGGCTCCGAGGAGCACCCGCCCTTCGTGCGCGAGGCCCTCCGTCAGAAGATCGAGGGCGCCTGGTCGCTGGTGGACGCGCATCTGGCCACGCACGGCCCCTACATGCTCGGCGCAGAGTTCTCGGCCGTGGACCTGCTCGCGCTCATGTACATGCGCTGGTCGCGCAACATGCCGCGGCCGGTCACCGCGTGGTCCGCCCTCAAGCCGTATGCCGACCGCCTGCGCGCCCGGCCGAGCTGGGCGCGGCTCTACGAGATCGAGGGCCTGACGGAGTGGCGCGCCTAGATGCGGATCCGCTGCCAGCGTGCCGAGCGCCAGCGCAGGTGCATCGCGACGGCGAGCAGCACGACGTACGCGAGCAGCGCGAACCAGCCGCCCACGGCGCCGTAGCCGAACTGCGGCAGCAGGTCGAACCAGCCCTGCCCCGGAGCGAACGTCAGCACGTGCGCGAGCGGCACGAATACGCCCCAGGACAGCCCGAGGAAGATCAGCGCCGGCACGCGCACGTCGCCTGCGCCGCGCAGCGCGAAACCCGAGCCGAGCTGCAGCCCGTCGAAGAGCTGGTAGCCGGCGGCGATCCACAGCAGCACGATGCCGAGCTTCACCACCTCGGCGGCCTGAGGGTCGTTCGCCCCGACGAACAGCGGCATCACCCAGGGCCCGAGCGCCGCGAGCAGCACGCCGACCGCACCCATGTAGCCCGTGGTGACGGCGATCACCCGGTTACCGAGTCGTCGTGCCCAGTCGCGGTCGCCCGCGCCGATGGCTTGCCCCACCAGCGTCGTACCGGCGAGCGCGAGGCCGATGCCGGGCAGGTAGGCGATCGAGGTGAGCATCACCACGATCTGGGTGGTCGCGCCGTCCACCTGGCCGAGCCGCACCTGCATGAGCGAAAAGAGCGCCATGCCGAACAGGTCCGCCGCGTACATCGCGCCCATCGGCAGGCCGAGCTTGAACTCACGCCACAGGTTGGCGGCGTCCGGCCGCCACGTGAGATGCGTGCGATACAACTGCCGCAGGTCGGCGCGCAGGAACACGCCGAGCGCGAACAGCAGGCCGATCAGCATGCTCACGTTGGTGGCCCAGGCCGCGCCCGCGACGCCCCAGCCGAGTTCGAAGATGAACACCTGGTTCAGCACGACGTTCACCCCACCCACGATCGCGGTGGTCATCACCGTGACCCGCGGGCGCGACACGCCGTTGAAGAACCCGAGCAGCGCCCACAGCGCCACGCCGAGCGGCGCGCCGAGCATGCGCGGCCACCAGTATTCCAGTGCGTTGTGCTCGACCAGGGGATCGAGGCCGAACGGCCTGAGCAGCGCGCCGCCGTACCAGCCGAGCAGGGCGAAGAGGGGCAGCGTGACCACCGCTCCCCAGAGTCCCACCCAGGTGGCGTGACCGGCCCGCCAGCGCCGCCCGCCGCCCTCGTACTGCGCCACGAAAGTCTGCACCGACAGCCCGATGCCGCCGACCAGCATCACGAAGAAGAACACCAGCCAGAAGATCGCCGCCATGCCGGCCATGGCCGTGGTGGAGATGTGCCCCACGAACCACGTGTCGGTGAGATTGATCACCGCCTGCAGGCTGCTGTTCACCATGAGCGGCAACGCGAGCGCAGCGATGGCGCGGTAGTCGATGCGCGCACGGCCATCGGCGCCGACGCGTCGTGCCGGCAGCGGCCGCTCCCCGCCCGGAGCGACGCGTTCGGGCGAAGAGCGGGTCTCGGTCACCCGCCCCGCCTCAGCGCCGCATGTGGCGGTGGACGAAGAACCAGTAGAGCGCGGCGAGGAACGCGGTGAGCCCGCCGACCCACAGCGAGATGCGGTGCACGCTGCCGGACATCAGCTCGGGATCCTGGCCGGCGGTGACGCCCACCCAGGCGAGCACCGTGCACCACAACGCCGAGCCCGCCAGCGTCACGAGCGAGTACCAACGGAAGTCGAGGCGCACGATGCCGGCAGGAATGCCGATCAGGTGGCGGATCACCGGCAGCAGGCGCGACACGAACACGCCCATCGTGCCGTAGTGCGCCGACCAGGCCTCGGCCTTCTCGATCTTCTCCGGCGTGATGAGCAGGTAACGCCCGAAGCGCATGAGGAGAGGCCGGCCGAGCAGCCGCGACCCCCAGTACATGACGCTCGCGCCCACCCACGAGCCGAGCGTGCCGGCCACCACGACGCCTGTGAGCGACATCTTGCCGTGCGCGTGCGCAAGGTAGGCCGCCGGCGGGATCACGAACTCGCTCGGCAGCGGCACGATCGAGCTCTCCAGCGCCATGAGCAGGCCCACGAGCAGGTAGCCGCCCTCGTCCAGGGCGCCCAGGTACCACTCGAGCAGAGACGAAAGCAGTGCGCGCATCGACGTGTGGCTTCTCGCGGGGAGGCGACTCAGGTCCACGCCACGGGGCGCGGAGACGGGGTCGCGCATTTTGCCAGATCCGGGAGAGGACCCCCTCCCGGCGGTGGGAGCAACCAGCGACTGGTGCGACAATCCACGCCCCCAGACCGGATTTCAGCGGATCGGAGCCTGCATGCGTCGTCGAGATGGATTCCTTGCCTGCCTGCTGGCCGCGCTGACGCTCGCCGGACCGTTGCTGGCGGCCGCGCAGGAGGTGGCCGCGCCGGCCTCGCCCGCTCGCCAGGGCCCCGAGATCGTGCCCCAGTCCGAGATCCCGGTGCGCGCGGATGCCGATGAGCGTTATGCGCAGGATGTCATCCAGCGCAGCAAGGCCCGCGATCCCATCGACCGGCTGGGACCGCCGCTCGAGGCGCTCGCGAAGTCCGTGGCCGGGACGGCCGAGCTCTTCAAGGGCGAGAACCTGCAGCTCCTGTCGGTGATCCGGCTCGAGAGCCTGTCGCGGCACTGGAACTTCCATTCCAGGCAGCTCGAGAACTGGCGCAGTGACCTCAAGCAGGTGGCTGCCCAGTACACCGAGGATGCCGCCGAGCTCGCCAAGCGGCGTGCCACGTGGGAGGCAACGCGCGCCGCCGCCGCCGAGGCCGGCGGCATGGCTCCGGCCCTCGCCAACCGCGTCCAGACCGTGCTGGCCCAGCTCGCGCTCGCCGAGCAGTCCGTGTCGGGTCCGATCGACCAGCAAATCCGCCTGAGCCGGCGCGCCAACGCCATCGAGAACAGCATCCGCGCCGGGGACAAGGCCGTCGCAGCCGCCATCGCCTACAACGACCTGCGCCTGACCCGCATCGATTCGCCGCCGTACTGGAAGGTCTGGGAGGACCGCGGCGCCTCCGAAGGCGCCCTGCACTCGGTCCGTGTCGGCCTCGAGATCGAAAAGAGCTTCCTCGACGAGTACAACGCCGCCACCACGGGCGCGCACCGGGTGAAGAACCTGCTGGCCATCGCACTCCTGCCGCTGCTGCTCTGGCTGAGCCGGCGCAGCCGCAAAATCGACTCCGACGATCCCCAGATCCAGGCCTCGACGCGGGTGCTCCGCCGGCCCATCTCGTCGTGGATCCTGCTCGTGCTGGTGAGCGTGCTGGTCTTCGACCCCGACGCACCGATCCTCCTGTACCAGGTCGCATTGCTGCTGGCGCTCATCCCCGTGCTGCGGCTGCTGCCCGCAACGGTCTACAAGGTGCTGGGGCCCTGGCCGTACGTGGCCACCGGGCTCTACCTGCTCAAGCAGCTGGGGTTCCTGTTCACGGCCAATCCCGTGTACCACCGCACGTATCTGCTGTTCGTGACGGTGCTCAGCCTCGTGCTGATGGTCTGGCTGCTGCTGGGCCGGCGCCGGACTGCGCAGGCCGAGCCCGCACAGCGAAGCATCAGGCTGGTCCGCGGCATCGGATGGCTGGCCGTCGTGGCGCTCGGCGTCTCCGCGGTCGCGAACATCCTGGGCAATGTGTCGCTGGCGGAGATGCTGACGTCGGGCCTGCTCGATGCGGGCTACGTGGGACTCGTGCTGTACGCGGGCGTGACGGTGCTGGCATCGGTGCTGCGCCTGCTGCTTGCGCGTCGCGTGCTGTCGCGGTTCCGTGTCGTCACGCAGCACGCCGGGCCGCTGCTGAACAGCGTCACCCGCCTGTTGCAACTGGGTGCGGCAGTGACGTGGGTTCTGGTCGTGCTGAACCAGTTCCGGCTGCTCAGGCCGCTTCGCGATGTGGCGACGGCAGTGCTGACCTACCAGCTCAGGTTCGGTCAGCTCTCCATCACGCTCGGCGGGGTGCTGCTGTTCCTGTTCGCGGTGTGGCTGGCGTTCTGGGCCGCGAAGACCGTGCGCCTGATCCTGCAGGACGAAGTGCTGCCCAAGATGTCGCTGCCGCGTGGCGTCGGCAACAGCATTTCCTCGCTCACCTACTACGCGATGGTGATCCTGGGCCTCATGGTGGCCCTCGCCGCGGCGGGATTCGAGATCAGCCAGCTCGCGCTCGTGGTCGGCGCACTCGGCATCGGCATCGGCCTCGGCCTGCAGAACGTCGTCAACAACTTCGTCTCGGGCCTGATCCTGATGTTCGAGCGGCCGATCCAGCCGGGCGACGTCGTGGAGGTGACGGGCACCTCGGGCACGGTGCGCGAGATCGGCATGCGCGCCACGACGCTCTCGACCTTCGAGGGTGCGGACGTGGTGGTGCCGAACGGCGTCCTGCTCAACGAGAAGCTCATCAACTGGACGCTGAGCGATATGGACCGGCGCATCGACGTGAACGTCGGCGTGGCCTACGGCAACGATCCGAGGCAGGTGCTCGAACTGCTGATGGAGGTGACCCGGTCCACGCCGGGGATCACGGACCAACCGGCGCCTTCGATCCTGTTCACCGGTTTCGGCGTGAACTCGCTCGACTTCGCGATCCGCTCCTGGACGAACAACTTCGCCGACTGGGTGAAGATCCGCAGCGATCTGCACGTGCGCGTGTACGAGGCCCTGCGTGCTGCCAACATCGGAATCCCCTTCCCGCAGCACGACCTGCACCTGCGGACCGTCTCGCCCGCAGCCGGCGAACTGCTGGCCGGGCGGCAGCCGTCGCCCGCCGCGACCGGACCCGCGCCGCCGGAGCCCGCCCCGGTCGCCTGATGCTGATCGAGGCCGAACTGCTCGGGACCGGCGCGCGTGTCGTCACGACGGTGCTGTCGGGCGCGATGCTGGCGCTGGCCGCAATCAGCGCGCCCTGGCGCGTGTGGCTCGAGGACCGCGAGCGACAGTGGGTCTGGCTGCTGAGCCTCGGGTTGCTGGCCGGCATCTGGTCCATGAACGCCGGCATCACGCCGGGGCTGTCGCTGCGCTTCCTGATGGTGAGCGCACTCACGCTGATGCACGGCTGGCAGCTCGCCGTGATCGGCGGGACGATGGCGCTCGCGGTGCTGGCGGTGGTGGGCGTGGCGTCGTGGCCCGCCTTCGGTTCCGACCTGCTGTGCGTCGTGATCGTGCCTGCGCTGTTCACGGCCTGGCTGCACGAGTTCGTGCACGACCGGTTGCCGCACAACTATTTCATCTACTTCTTCGTCACTGTTTTCGTGGGCTCGGCTCTGGCCTACAACCTCGCCGGACTCACGCGCGTCGGCATCCTCGCAGCGTCGGGCTCGCTCGATGCCGCGCACGTCGGTCCCGAATACTTCGCGGTGCTGCCGCTCATGAGCTTCGGCGAGGCCTTCGTCAACGGCATGGTCATGGCCATGACGGTCGTGTACCGCCCGCAGTGGGTGATGAGCTTCGATGACCGGCTGTACCTGCGGCGGCCGGAGGGTTGAGGCGGCGGTCAGGTCCCCGTTGCCCCGAGCGGCGCCGCGCTCGGCGACACCGCGAACGCCTGCGCCGTCGCCTCTTCCACCCGCTCGAGCCACACGAACTCCACCTCGGTACGCACGCTCTCGGGGATGTCCTCGAGGTCCTTGCGGTTGCGGGCCGGCAGCAGCACGGTGCGAATGCCGGCGCGGTGCGCGGCCACCATCTTCTCCTTGATGCCGCCCACCGGCAGCACCAGGCCACGCAGGCTGATTTCGCCGGTCATGGCCACGTCGTTGCGCACGGTGCGGCCCGTGAGCAGCGACACCAGCGCCGTGTACATCGCCACGCCGGCGCTCGGGCCGTCCTTCGGGATCGCGCCCGCCGGCACGTGCACGTGGATGTCGCTCCGCTCGAACAGCGCCGGGTCGAGCCCGAGCGCCTCGGACTGCGACTTAACCAGGCTCATCGCGGCCTGCGCGCTTTCCTTCATCACGTCGCCGAGCTGGCCGGTGAGGATCAAAGCGCCCTTGCCGGGGATGCGGGTGGCCTCGATGAAGAGGATGTCGCCGCCGACCGGCGTCCAGGCGAGGCCGGTGGCCACGCCGGGCACGCTCACGCGCATCGCGACCTCGTTCTCGAAGCGAGGCGCGCCGAGGATCTCGCGCACCTCCGGCGCGTCGATGCGTGCGCTCTCGGCCTTGCCCTCGGCGATGCGCACCGCCACGTTCCTGAGCACCGCGCCGATCTCGCGCTCGAGGTTTCGGCAGCCGGCCTCGCGCGTGTAGTCGCGGGCGATGCGCCGGAGCGCCTCGTCGGTCACCGTCACCTGTCCGGGCTTGAGGCCGTTGGCCTCGAGCTGGCGGCGCACGAGGTAGCGCCGTCCGATCTCCACCTTCTCCTCCTCGGTGTAGCCGGTCAGCTCGATGATTTCCATGCGGTCGCGCAGGGGACCCGGGATGGTGTCGAGCTGGTTGGCGGTGGCGATGAACAGCACCTTCGAGAGGTCGAAGGGCACGCCGAGGTAGTTGTCGCGGAAGGTCGAGTTCTGCTCGGGGTCGAGCACCTCGAGCAGCGCCGAGGCGGGGTCGCCCTGGATGCCGTGGCCGAGCTTGTCGATCTCGTCGAGCATCAGCACCGGGTT
>Ga0209254_10004270_pt1 | contig 13099 bp, 13 predicted proteins | sample FrelakmetDIP11DI_FD_187148 | JGI IMG/M metagenome (GOLD analysis project Ga0209254, IMG submission 187148) | Freshwater lake sediment microbial communities from the University of Notre Dame, USA, for methane emissions studies - DIP11 DI (SPAdes)... | ecosystem: Environmental > Aquatic >...
AACCCCAGCCAGGCACCGCGTTTTGTGCGCAACGACGACATCAACCTCGCGTATGACGCGGCGAATACCATCGTAGATCTGAACGATCCGGCGAACTCGCGCATGGTTCTGAAAGTACGTGGCGGCCACAACTGCTGGCTGACGAGCAACGACGCCTGCGGTGACATCATCCAGTCGTACATCGAGGCGTGGGCCGGCGGTGCGCTCGGCGGTGTTGGCAAGGCCATTCAGTTCGTTGCACCGCCGCTGCGCGATCCGGGTTCGAGTAAAAACTTCCCGACAGATTCGGCGCTGTTCGCGACGACGGTTTACGAGCCGTACCTGCACGAATACTGCATCGGTTGCCACAAAGAGGACGCGCCGGTACCGCAGTCGCCGTTCTTTGCCAGCGATGACGTCGACGTCGCCTACGCGGCCGCCCAGTCGAAGATGGACCTCGACAATCCGGCGAACTCGCGCTTCGTATTGCGCCTCGGCGAGGAAAGCCACAACTGCTGGGCGGAGCCGCCCGCGACGGGCCCGAACTGCGTCCAGGATGCGGGGCTTATGCAGGCCGCCATTACCTTACTTTCGGGCGGCATTATTCCGGACGTGGTCGATTCGAGTCTCGTCACGAGCAAAGCGCTCAAGCTCACCGACGGGATCGTTGCTTCGAGCGGCGGTCGCCAGGAAGCCAATGCCATTGCGCTGTATGAGTTCAAGACGGGCACCGGCAACTCCGTGTTCGATACCAGTGGCGTCGAACCGGCAGCCAACCTGACGCTTTCGGGTGGCTATAGCTGGGTCGGTGGCTGGGGTGTCGCATTCACGAGCGGCAAGGCCCAAGGCTCCACGACGGCGAGCAAGAAGCTGCACGACCTCATCAAATCGACCGGCGAATACTCCATCGAAGCGTGGGTTGCTCCGGGCAACGTCACCCAGGACGGACCGGCGCGCATCATCAGCTACGCCGGTGGTTCGTCGAGTCGCAACTTCATGTTGGGACAAACGTTGTATCAGTACGACTTCCTGAATCGGACGTCGGAAACCGACCAGAACGGTGAGCCACGGCATTCGACGTCGGATGCGGATGAAGATCTGCAGGCGACGTTGCAGCACGTGGTCGCGACCTACGATCCGACGAACGGCCGACGCATCTACGTCAACGGTGAATTCACCGACGACGTCGACCCGGTACCCGGTGGCCTGTTGACCGATTGGGACAACACTTTTGCGCTGGCGCTGGCGAGTGAAGTCGACAACACCAATCGCTGGGCCGGCACGGTTCGCCTCGTCGCGATCCACAACCGCGCGCTGACCGCGGATCAGGTCAAGCAGAACTTCGACGTAGGCGTCGGCGAGAAGTATTACCTGCTGTTCAACGTGAGCGCGCACGTAGGCAAGCCGGACGCGTACGTCGTATTCGAGGTCAGCCAGTTCGACTCCTACAGCTACCTGTTCCGTGCACCGTTCTTCATGCTGCTCGACGGCAGCGCGACGCCGGGCACCATTCCGGTGGCGGGCCTGCGGATCGGCATCAACGGCCGCGAAGCCGGCGTCGGACAGGCCTTCAAAAACCTGAACACGACGATCAATGACACGGAGTACGCGATCGAAGGCCGACAGTACCTGTCACGACTCGGCACGGTCATAGCGCTCGAAAAAGGACCGTCGCTCGACGAGTTCTTCCTGACGTTTGAAGTATTGGGTAACTCGACCCACGCAGTGGTGGAAGCAGCACCTGTGCCGCCGCCACCGCCGCTCGATGTGCCGCGCGACGCCGAAGCAGGTATCCGCGACTTCGCCGAGATCAACGCGACGATGTCGAACTTCACCGGCGTGCCGACGACGCAGGCCGCAGTTAAGGCGACGTACGACGCGGTTTTCCAGGCGATGCCGGTCGATACCGGAATCCAGGGATTCCTGTCGTCGCAGCAGATGGGTATCACGCAACTGGCGATCTCGTACTGCAGTGCGCTGGTCGACGGTAGCGGCTCGATCACACCGAGCACGTACTTCAACGGCTTCAACTTCGGGGCTTCGCCGTCCACCGCTTTCGACTCGGCAGGCGAGAAGAATCAGGTGATCGATCCGCTGCTGGCGAAGATGCTGGTAATGGCGAGCGTCAGCTCGCAACCGGATCCCGTGGCAACAAAGACCGAGGTCAGCGCCCTGATCGACCGTCTGACGATTGGTTGCGGCGGCAGCTGCGCCACCACGACCGGTGTCGTCAAGGGTGCGTGCGCCTCCGTACTCGGTAGCGCTGCGATGTTGGTTCAGTAGCGGTCGGATGTACTAAGCGAGGACTCATCATGACAAGACGTAAAAACATTCGACGTTACGACGACCCGATCCGCCACCAGGATCATCCGCGGCCGAAGACGCGACGCGAGTTCCTTTCGCAAGGCTTCGTGTTCGGTTCCGGCCTGGTGCTCGGCGGTACCACACTAAGCCTCGGCTCCGGCAGCGCACGAGCCGCACTGTCGCCTTCGCTCGCGGCACTCGTCGCACAATGCGGAATTGCGACCGCGGGCGCCGGCAAAATCCCGTTCATCTGCTTCGATCTGGCAGGCGGCGGGAACACGGCGGGATCGAACGTGCTGATCGGCAAACAAGGTGGCCAGCTGGATTTTCTGTCGACGGAGGGCTACGAAAAGCAGGGCCTGCCGGGCGACATGATTCCGCCGATCGTCAACGCCGTGACTGGTACGCAGGATTTCATCAACTCGGAGTTGGGACTTTCGTTCCATTCCGATAGTCCTTATCTGCGCGGCATGTTCACGCGGATCACCGACCCGGCGATCCGCGCGAAGATTAACGGCGCCGTGCTTCCCGCGCGCTCCGAGAACGATACCGGCAACAATCCACACAACCCGATGTACGGGATTGCGGCCGCCGGCGCTGATGGATCGCTACTGTCATTGATCGGCTCATCGAATACCGACTCGGGCGGCAACTCCATGTCGCCGGCAATGCTGATCGACGTTACCAAGCGTCCGACCAAGGTCGATCGCCCAAGCGACGTCACCGGACTCGTCGACGTTGGCGATCTAACGAGTGTATTGAGTCAGCAGGATGCGGTCGCGGTGATGGAGTCGATCTATCGAATCAGCGACGCCAAGATGAATGCTCCCGGGTTCAGCGTCGGCGCGCCGAACGTGACCGCCGACGATGTGGTCAAGGACCTCGTGCGCTGCGGATATCTGAAAAGCGCCGACCTCGCCGACCGATTCGGTAATCCGGCGACGCTCGATCCTGCCGGTGATCCCCAGATCGTCGGGCCGACCGGCATATTTACCGCCGCCGAATTCGCCAGCAACGCCGAATTCCGCAAAACCGCATCCGTGATGAAGATGGTCATCAACGGTTTCGCCGGCGCCGGCACGATCCAGATGGGCGGCTACGACTATCACGGCGGCAAACGCGCCGAAGGCGAGGTGAAAGACTTCCGCGCGGGTGTCTGCATGGGCGCGTGCCTGCAGTACGCGGCCGCCGTCGGTGTGCCGCTGATGATGTACGTGTTCTCGGATGGTTCGTTATCGAGCAACGGCGTGATCGACGCCTCCGTCGACGGCCGTGGCAAAGGCGAATGGACCAGCGACAACCAGCAGACCGCGGCGACCTGGTTTCTCGTCTACAACCCGACCCGCCGCGCCACGTTGATCGGCGGGACGGTCGCACAACAAGCGCAACATCAGCAGATCGGTTGGATGCGTGCCGACGGCTCGGTCGAAACCGCGTCGACACCCGCCGCCAACAACGTAAATCTGTTGGCGTATACGGCGGTGCTGAACTACATGGCATTGCACGGCCAACAGGGCCAATTCGGCACAACCTTCCCCGCTGCCGGATTGCCGCCCTCGTTGCTCGACACCCTCACGGCGTTTACACCGATCGTGAACGGAGTGATCACGCAACCGGTGTAATTGATCGAGCCATCGGCGGTGCAGGAAGCACCGTCGATGTGTTTCGCGCCGATGTTGTCTGTAGCATCGCATCCCATATCCCCCCGACCAGGATTGTCGGATGATCCACTCGAGATCGCAGACCTTCGTTGACCTGCTGGCGTGTCCCCGCTGCGGCAAGCCGCTCGTCGACGCCCCTCCGTTGCGTTGCGCGCGCTGCCGCGTCGACTATCCCGATCTCGATGGCTTGCCGTGCCTATTTGCGGAACCTTCGGCGGCGCTGGCCGAATGGCGGCTGCGTATGGATCGGTTGCTGCGGCAATGGGAAGCAGATGCAGCTCGAACGACACGCGCGCTGAAGGTAGCGGATCTGCATCCGTTGACGCGACGGCGTCTCGAAAAACTGGTCCGCGCTCAAGGTGCCCATCTCGGTGAACTGACACAGCTGCTGACGCCGCTCGAGCTTGGCGACATCGGCAGCGCACTCGAAACCCATCTGGCGCTGCGGACACGGATGCCGCCGGCGCAGGGTTTGACGACGTACTACTCGAATCTGCACCGTGATTGGTGCTGGGGTGACGAGGAGAACGACGCATCGTGCGAACTGGTCGCCGCCGCGCTCGGCCCCTGCGCCGGTTCGCAACTTCTGGTGCTCGGCGCTGGCGGCGGTCGTCTCGCGTATGATCTGCACACCCGGCTTGCGCCAACGACTACGATCGCGCTCGATGTCAACCCGTTGCTGGCGCTCGCAGCCCAACAGATCGTCCATGGCGCGCAGCTGGCGCTGCATGAGTTCCCGCTGGCGCCGCGACAGCTCGATGATGTGGCGATTCCGCGTGTACTCGCGGCACCGTCGGCGGTGTCAGAAGGATTTTATTGTGTGCTTGCCGATGGTTTGCGCGCGCCGTTCGCAAGCGATGCGTTCGACGTTGTCGTTACGCCATGGTTCGTCGACATCGTCGACGAGGACCTGGGGTTGCTCGCCAAGCGGATCAACCGCCTGCTGCGCCCTGGCGGCCGGTGGGTGATCTTCGGTTCGCTGCGATTCGCTCACGCCGATCCGGCGAGTTGCTTCAGCATCGAAGAAGCCGTTGCAGTAATCGCCGACGCGGGCTTTGCGCCGCCGGGCGTGGTCGAGGCAACGATCCCCTACATGTGCTCGCCGGCAAGCCGGCATGGCCGTCGCGAACAGGTCGTAACGATCGCCGCAAACAAAGCAAAACGTGTGGCGATGCCCGAGCGGCATACCGCATTGCCGGATTGGCTCGTGTTGTCGAATCAGCCGGTGCCGCTGCTCGAAGCATTTCGAGTGCAGACGTCCACCACCCAGATCTTTGCGTTTCTGATGTCGATGATCGACGGGCGTCGCACGCTGCGCGACATGGCGCTGTTGATGGAGGAAAAGCGACTGATGCCGCGTGCCGAAGCGGAAACGGCGATTCGCGGCTTTTTGATCAAGATGTACGACGAGAGCCAGGCGCCCGCGACCCTCTGACACGGCCGCGATCGCAATCGCCTCGAAGTCGGCGTTATGTTATAACATCGCTGGCTTCAGAGACCCCTCGATGGCAGGTGAAACGCGACAACGACGACTCGATGCGCTGGGGCTGACTATTTCGGCTGTCTGCCTCGTGCATTGCCTCGCGCTGCCGATAATTGCCCTTTTAGTTCCGGCGTTCACGTTGGGACTCGACCCGAAAATCGACCACGCATTTCATTGGGTGCTGCTCGCGTTGGCAGTTCCGATCAGTACGTTAGCGCTGTGGCGCGGTGCGACGCGCAGCGGCAATCAACGCTGGCTGAGACTCGGCAGTGTTGGCCTCGCGATCATGCTGATCGGCGTGCTGAATCTGTTCGGCGCCGAATCGGAAGTGCCGTTGACGATGATCGGTGTCGTCATGCTCGCCATTGCCCATGTGAAAAACTTCGCCTACTCGATCGGTCATCGTCACCCGCACGTCTGACCGGGGGCCCACGAGCTCCGATCATTCATGCCGCGTTCAGGAAGCCGGTTGCAGAATGCACCTGCAGCAACGGAGCACAACGATGAAACGGTTCACGCTTACAGCCTTCGCTATCGCTCTTCTGGCAATCAACGTCCCGGCCTCGGCGGAGGGCGACCGGCATGGCGGCAATGGTGGTCACGGCAACAATCCCAACTACGGGCGCGGCAACGATCATGGCGGCGGACCACCGCACGGCAACGGCCGGGGTCGTGGCTACGCCCCTCCTCCTGCGCATAACCACGGTGGCGGCTACTACGGATACAGGCACGGGTACAACGGCCGCGGCTATGGTGGGTACTATCCGTCCCGCTACTATCCGTATCGTCCGTACTACGCGTACCGACCCTATACGCCGTACTACGGCTATCCCTACTACCCGCAACATCACAACAACAACAACGACTCGGCCGCGTACCTCGTCGGCGGACTCGTGGTCGGCTCGCTGTTGACCAACGCATACAACAAGTCGCAACAGAATGCGTATTCCGGTCAGCAATACACCCAGCCGATTCAGGTCGTGGCGGCGCCGCAAGGGCGACGCCTGCTGCGCGATCTGAACGGTAATTGCTACGAGCGCACCACCGATGGTGCCGGTAACGAGCTGCGCACCGAGTTGCCGGCGTCCGCGTGCAACTGGTAGTCACGCTGGGACAACTTGTCGGCCGCCGAGAATTTGCGGTACAAGAGTCGACCAACGACGCAATGGGTGGGGCAGCCATGATTACTCGGCGGACTATATTGCAACTCGCGGGCGCGGCGCTTGCAGTGGGCTCAGCGCCATTGCGCGCCGCGACCGCCGTAATCGCGACCCCGGCGCAAGCGGCGCTCGGCAAGTCCGATCTCGTCTATATCACGCCGCTGAAAAATGGCGGGGCAGAGAGTACCTGCCACGCCGAAGTCTGGTTCGCCTTCGACGGAGCGAGCGTATTTGTGGTCACCAGTTCGAAGGCGTGGCGCGCGCGCGCGATTGCCTCGGGATTGAATCAGGCGCGCCTGTGGGTGGGCGAATACGGCGAATGGAAAGGTGCCAAGGATGCGTACCGAGAAGCGCCGGAACTTCTCACCACTGCCGTGCTCATCGACGATCTCCCGACACAGAGCCGCGCCCTTGAAATCTTCGGTGAGAAATATCGCCTCGAATGGCTCGTCTGGGGTCCGCGTTTTCGCAACGGCCTGAAGGACGGGTCGCGCGTGATGCTGCAATACACACCGACCGGCGGCGCGCTCAGCTGATACTGCGTCCCCCATCCACCGGTAAACATACGCCGGTCAGAAAAGCGGCATCTTCCGATGCGAGGAACGTCACGGCAGCCGCGACGTCAGCAGGTTCGGTGAGACGCCGCAGCGGAATTCCCGAAATCAGTGCCTTGCGGTTTTCATCTGGCAGGTGATCGCCGCCGAGAGCGCCGCGCATGAACGGCGTATCCGCGGCAACCGGGTTGACCGCATTGACACGAATGTTGAAACGCGCGAGCTCCACGGCGAGGCCGCGCGTCAACGTCACGACCGCCCCCTTGGTTGCGTTGTAGACGGTAACGCCGGGGCGCGGTGCGACCGCGCCGATCGACGCGGTGTTGATAATCACCCCACCCTTCGCGCGCATGACCGGAACCGCATATTTGACGCCGAGCCAAACGCCTTTGGTATTGGTCGCAAACACACGATCGTACTCGGCCTCGTCGAGTTCCCACGCCGGCCCCGAGCGATGCGTGAAGCCGGCATTGTTCACCAGAACATCGAGTCCACCGAAAGCCGACACGGCCAGGTCGATCATTGCGCGCACCGACTCGGCGTTGGCGACATCCGTTCGTACACTGCGCGCCTTGCCGTCGCCGGCCGCAATCTCCGCGGCGACGCGCTCGGCGCGCGCGACATCGATGTCGGCCACTATCACCGACGCACCCTCGCGAGCAAAACGCTTCGCGATCGCCTCACCAAACCCGGAGCCTGCGCCGGTCACGATCACGCTTTTACCGATAAATCGCTCCACTGTGGTTTGCCTCTCTGCGTTCGACTTGTTCAATAGCGTACTGCTAACACCGCCGGCAGAGAACGATTCGTTGACCGTTCCCGACGTGCATGTTCTAGTCCGCCCCAACCTTGCTGGACTCGAAACCAGATGGCGCGACATGTTGTAGTCGTCGGCGGTGGTAATGCCGCGTTGTGTGCCGCAATCAGTGCACGGGAATGCGGCGCGCGCGTGACGCTGTTGGAACGCGCTCCGTTCGATCTACGCGGCGGCAATACACGATTCACCGCGGGCGCAATGCGGGTGGTCTACGAAGGCGTCGACGACCTCGTACGACTAATGCCGGATTTGACGCCCGCAGAGATCGAGCGCACCGATTTTTCGTGCTATTCCGCCGCGGATTTTTTCGACGATATGGGCCGAGTCACGCAGTATCGCTGCGATCCGGCGCTCGTCGATCGACTGGTGAATGACAGCTACCCGACCTTGCGTTGGATGCAATCGCACGCAGTGCGATTTTTACCACTGTACGGCCGCCAGTCGTTCAACGTCGACGGACGCGTGAGGTTCTGGGGTGGCCTGACAATCGAAGCCTGGGGCGGTGGACCGGGCCTCGTCGATTCGTTGACGAATGCGGCGGAGCGAAGCGGTGTTGCACTACGATACGGAGTCCGTGCCGTGCGCCTGACGACCCAGTCCGGTCGCGTCGACGGAGTAGTCGTTCGACACCCAGGCGGCGAAGAATCGATTCCAGCTGACGCTGTAGTGCTTGCCGCCGGCGGATTCGAGGCAAATCCCGCTTGGCGCACGCGGTATCTGGGTCCAGGCTGGGACCTCGCTCGCGTGCGCGGTACACGATTCAACACCGGCGATGGCATTCGCATGGCGATGGATGTCGGCGCTGCGGCGCGAGGTCACTGGTCGGGGTGCCACGCGGTCGGTTGGGATGCGAATGCACCGGAATTCGGCGATCTCGACGTCGGTGATGGATTTCAGAAGCACTCGTATCCATTCGGCATCATGGTGAATACGCGCGGCCAGCGATTCGTCGACGAAGGCGCCGACTTTCGTAATTACACCTACGCAAAATACGGCCGCGAAGTACTGATGCAGCCCGGCCAGGTGGCATGGCAGATCTTCGATGCGAAGGTCACTCACCTCTTGCGCGATGAATACCGCATCCGTCAGGTCACGCGCGTGACGGCGGAATCGCTCGACGCGCTGGCCGCAAAACTCGAAGGTGTCGACGCCACGCAATTCTGCGCCACCGTGCGCACCTTCAATGCTGCTGTGGATCAATCAACGCCCTTCGATCCGACCCGCAAAGACGGGCGCAGTGCACGTGGACTCGAGGTACCCAAATCGAACTGGGCAAATCCGTTAGATACGCCGCCATTCGAGGCATACGCGGTCACCTGCGGCATCACCTTCACGTTTGGTGGATTGCACGTCGATGCCGATGCGCGCGTAATCTCCGAAGAGGGTGCGCCGATTGCGGGCCTGTTCGGTGCCGGCGAACTGGTCGGCGGCCTGTTCTACTTCAACTATCCGGGCGGCACCGGGCTGACGTCCGGCGCCGTATTCGGACGACGAGCGGGCGCCGGCGCAGCGGCTGGCGACTAGAACCTTTGCGCGCGGGTCGGGTCGAAGCCTCGCAACGACACCTTGCTGGAGCGCTTTGATGGAACGTCGATCTGCACTGCGGTGGCTGGCTGCGCTAGTGGCATCACCCACGCTGACTGCTCGTGCGCTTGGCGCAGAAACCACCACCGCGCCGGACTTTGCCCCACTCGATAAATCCAAGACCGAATGGAAACAGCTGCTCGAACCGGCGCGTTTTCGGATTCTGTTCGAAGAAGGCACCGAACGCCCCTTCAGCAGCCCGCTCGACCATGAAAAGCGAGCCGGTACATTCGTGTGTGCCGCCTGCTTCCTGCCGCTCTTCGACGGCAAAAACAAATTCGACAGCGGTACCGGCTGGCCGAGCTTCACGCAGCCGATCACCGGGCATATGGATTTCAAACGCGACTTCAAGCTGGTGTTACCGCGCACCGAGTACCATTGTGCCCGCTGCACCGGACATCAGGGCCACGTCTTCAACGACGGGCCGCCGCCGCGTCACGAACGCTGGTGCAACAACGGCCTGGCGCTGCTGTTTGTGCCACAAACCGATTCGCTGCCGGCGCTGAGGACTTGACCGTGCGGAACTCTGCACGACTATCGATTGTATGTCGTACGCTGTTGACCGCATTGTTGTTTGCCGCAGCCGCGGCTCACGCCGCCGGCGAAGCTGCCAATACCGCAACTCCACCGTCTGCCAATCGCGAGTCCACTGCGATCGCGATTTTTGCCGGCGGCTGCTTCTGGTGTATGGAGCACCCCTTTGATGAATTGCCAGGCGTGATCTCCACGACTTCCGGTTATACCGGCGGACGCGCGAATAATCCGACCTATGAACAGGTTTCCGCCGGACGAACCGGGCACACCGAGTCTGTCGAGGTGCGCTACGACCCAACCAAAGTCAGCTACGAAAAGCTGCTCGATGTGTTCTGGCGCAACATCGATCCGCTCGCGATCGACCGACAGTTCTGCGACGCCGGCACGCAGTACCGAACTGCAATCTTCTATAGCAGCCCGGAACAGCAGAAATTGGCCGAAGCATCTAAGCAGGCGATCGGGGCGCGGTTCGATGAACCGATCGCGACGCAGATCGTCGCGGCCGGTCGGTTCTATCCGGCCGAGAAATACCATCAGGACTACTATCTAAAGAACCCGTTGCGCTACAAGTTCTATCGCACGAACTGCGGTCGCGAGCGCCGTCTCGAGCAACTGTGGGGTGCGCCGGCGAAATCCAGCGACTAGGACCAGATGGTTCTGAAGCCAATTTCGGAGCATCGATTGTGCGTCGCTCCCATGATGGAGTGGGTCCACGCTTTTCTATGACCCAGTAAATTCATTGACGAATCGAAATGTTGCGAGTCTTGGGGTACAAATGGAGTACTGGCGTTGGTCGGCGCGCGTTGGGTCACGCAGCAACCCGACCTCATCCGCAGGCTGGCGCCAAACCACAAGCGAATGTTGGTCGGCGCCCGCATCGACGCCATTCAGGCCACGCTTGTGCTGACGCCGATGCTGCGTATTGATGCTGACGAGGCGACACTGGCGCCGATCGACGAATTGCTGACGACGGCGGATGAACTGATCGCCGCGACCGGGGCACGAAATCTGACGCCGTTCGTACTGCTGGAACGTGCCGCGGTGTGCGCGTCGCGCGGCGATGTGGAGCCGCGCGTGGCCCATCTGTGCGGCGCGCACGCGGGATTCGTTCTGATGAGCGCCGGCAAGCTTCCTGCGTATCGCGGAACGCGATATCGACGCGCTGACCACTCGGGTCTTCCAGTCCCGGAACGATGCCGGTGAGTTTTCTCGCGTCGCTATCAGTCCATTGCAATTGGGTTATGTCGTCCTGACGCCGCGCCGAGTAGACCGCAAACATAATGATGGCCCACATCGGATCTGGTCGCGAACTGATGCATCGGGGTGCGCGCAGAACGTTGCAACTCAACCCCGGTCGGCAACCGGCTCCGCTTGCATCAAGAACTTGGCGACACCGCAGGCGGTTTGTGTCCCTTACGTCTCCTCAAATGCCCAATTGATTAGAAATTCCGACGCTCTTCCTGCCGTCACGCGGCTAAATCGCCCCCGTGACGGAGACGAACCCGGCAAGTTTCAGCGCCCTGGCGTCGAACGTCGCCGTGGCTTCGCAGCCCAACCGACGATTGCGCGCTTCGATCAGGCAGTCGGCAAAGTCGGCGACTGAGTTCCTACAGGAGTACAGAGCGTGTTCGACCGAAGGCTCGTCCTCGAGCGCAAGATCTGCCACGTCAAGTAACGTGGAAAACGCCGACAGGATTTCCGGCTTCGAGAGTTCGTACCGACTTCGCAATACCCACTCGGTTTCCAGCAATACCAGCAGGCTGACCAGGACGGGTTCGTTCCTGTCAGCTTCGCGCTTGATCAGTCGCCGCGCTTTCTCGAACTGTTGCTGTTCGTCGCGAACCAGGTATCGAACGAGGACGTTGGTGTCTAGGCCGAGCACTACCGCGACAACATCTCAACGGGTACGGGTTTCCTGCCTTTCTTGTGCAGCAGACCCGCGAGTTCAGAAACGCGCTTGTTCTTTACCCGCATGATGACGACACCGTCTGGCATCAACGTAAAGGTCAGCCTGTCGCCGGTCTTCATGTGCAGACCGTCGCGAATTGCCTTTGGGATTGTGGTTTGACCTTTGCTGGTCAGGGTTGCCTCTGTATTCATCACCAACTCCTTGGTCCTTACGCAATCAAGTATAGTAAGGAACGTTGTGGTGCTGCAACCGCGTAGCAATGGCGCCAGGTCTTGCGCGTCAGCTTTCCTCATTGGATGGCCTGAATATGACGGGCTGGCCACGCGGCTCGTGTTGCGCTTCGTAGGCGTCAATCCGGGTCGCGAGCGCATCAAGGCAGAGAGTGGCGAAGAAGCTCTCCGCCATCGCGTTGTCGTCTTCGCGCGGGACCGTCTTCTGCAGCGCCTTGGTGCGCCGAGCGCCCCATATGTCTGCCGCTCGGCGACTCGGGAACGTCTTCCCGTCCCTGTGTATGATGCGGCCACCTTGTTTGATGATCACCTGCGCGCGATACGTGATGCCTCGCTTGACCAGTCTTTTCTCGATGAAATACGCCATCGCCCCGAACCCCACGTGTTTTTGGGTACCCCGACCCGGGGTGCTTTTGCCGTGTGCACGCCTTGCACCGCATTTGGGGTACTTGCAATCGTTGGCGAAGTGCTCAGTCAAAATGCAGGTAGATCGCAGGCGAGCTGCATAAACACGGGCTTGCGGAGCGACTGGAGACTCTGTATCGCACCGATGATGGCGTCGACGTCCACGCTTTTCTATGACCCAGTAAATTCATTGACGAATCTAAACATTGTGGGTCTTGGGGTACAAATGGGGTACTGGCGTTGCTTGGCGCGCGTTGGCAAATGCGTCGCTGCTCGACAGGCAAGGGCGTCTCGGTGATTGAACCAACGCTGCAGTTCTGAGAATAGAAGATATAGACGCCCCCTTCTTGACTCGAGGGCTACCACGGATGTGGATACCTCAAGTGGTTGTGCGACCACTCATTCGAAACAGGAGGCGTCTATGAATACGAATGTAGTTTATGTGGGTATCGATGTCGACGATGTGCAATACCACGGTT
>Ga0209254_10004271_pt1 | contig 13098 bp, 12 predicted proteins | sample FrelakmetDIP11DI_FD_187148 | JGI IMG/M metagenome (GOLD analysis project Ga0209254, IMG submission 187148) | Freshwater lake sediment microbial communities from the University of Notre Dame, USA, for methane emissions studies - DIP11 DI (SPAdes)... | ecosystem: Environmental > Aquatic >...
GGCGCGCACAAGAAAACCGTTGCGCGCGATCCTGCGACTACCTATGCTGGCAGGCCGGCCGAGCCGCGACCGCGTCGAACGCCCCCATCGCAACCCAGGAGACGCAGCATGATCAAGATCAGCGTGATGTACCCCAACACACCCGGCGCCCGCTTCGATCACGAGTACTACCGCGACAAGCACATGCCGATGGTCAAGGCCAAGATGGGCGATGCCTGCAAGTCCTACACGGTGGACAAGGGCCTGGCCGGCGGCGCGCCGGGCGCGCCGGCGACCTACGTGGGCATGTGCCACATCTTCTGTGATTCGGTCGAGTCGTTCCAAAAGGGGTTCGGTCCGAATGCGCAGGCCATCATGGCGGACATCCCGAACTACACCGACATCGCGCCCGTGATGCAGATCAGCGAGGTGGTGGTCGGCTGAACGTCCTTCCGGCGGGCGTCCACGCGTCCGCCCGGCCCCTGCTGATCGGGCGCGCGCTGCGCGCCTTCGCCGACGGTTACGTCGCGGTGCTGCTGCCCGCCTACCTGCTGGTGCTGGGCTTCGATCCGTTCGACGTCGGACTGCTGAGCACCGCGACGCTCGCCGGTTCGGCGATGGCGACGGTGGCCGTCGGCGTGATCGGCCACCGCTGGCCGTCGCAGCGCCTGCTGGCGGCGGCCGCGCTGCTGATGGTTGCCACCGGGCTGGGCTTTGCAGGCCTGTCGACATTCTGGCCGCTGCTGGTCGTGGCCTTCGTCGGCACGCTGAACCCGAGTTCGGGCGACGTCAGCGTGTTCCTGCCGCTGGAGCACGCGCGACTGGCCGACGCCGCCGGCGGCGACACCCGCACCGCACTGTTTGCGCGCTACTCGCTGGCCGGCGCGCTGTGCGCGGCGGTCGGAGCGCTGGCCTCGGGGCTGCCTACCTGGCTGGCGGCGGTTGCGGGCATTCGACTGCTCGACGGCCTGCGCGCGATGTTCGTGCTGTATGCGCTGATCGGCGCGACGGTGTGGTGGCTCTATCGCCGGCTGCCCGCGACGCCCGCGCACGCCGCCACACGGCCTGCGCCGTTGGGCCCTTCCCGCGGGATCGTGTTCCGTCTGGCGGCGCTGTTCAGCGTCGACGCTTTCGCCGGCGGACTGGTCGTGAACTCGCTGATGACGCTGTGGCTGTTCGAGCGCTTCGGGCTGTCGCTGGCGCAGGCCGGCGCGTTCTTCTTCTGGTCCGGGCTGCTGTCGGCCGGCTCGCAGCTGGCGGCACCGATGGTCGCGAAGCGCATCGGGCTGCTCAACACCATGGTGTTCACGCACATCCCGGCCAACGTGTGCCTGATCCTGGCCGCGCTGTCGTCGAGCCTGCCCGCAGCGCTGGCGCTGCTGTTCGTGCGCAGCGCGCTGTCGCAGATGGACGTGCCCACGCGCACCGCCTTCGTGATGGCCGCGGTCACGCCGCCCGAGCGCGCGGCCGCCGCCAGTTTCACGGCCGTGCCGCGCAGCCTGGCCTCGGCCGCCAGCCCGACGCTGGCCGGCGCGATGCTGGCCGCCGGAATGCTCAGCGCGCCGCTGGTGGCCTGCGGCGTGCTGAAGATCGCCTACGACCTGGCGCTGCTGGTGTCGTTCAGGCGGCTCGAATCCCGGACCGATCGGGACTGAGCGCCCGGCGCCGGATCCTCGACGTCAGTGCGTCAGTTCGCGCAGCAGGTTGCTGCGGACCCACTCGGAGGTTCCCGATTCCTGGCTCTTGGCCTGCCACGCCCGGAAATCCGGATCGGCGGTCAGCGACTCCATCACCTTGGCGTAGTCGGAGTAGCTCTTGAACTCGGCGCTGAACGCCGTGTTGCCGATTTCGCCGACGCTGACGGTCCAGACCCTGGGGGCGGCGCCGTGCTTCTTCCACAATGCCGCGCCGGACTGCACTTGCTCCATGAACTTGGCCACGCTTGCGCCGGGCACTGCCTTGAACACGTACTGGACGATGACTGCCATGGCTGATTGGATCCGAGCGCCCGGCCGATTCAGGCGGGTGAGGCCGACTGACGCGCGGCCGTCCACCGCTGCAGCTTCTCGCGCGCGCCGTTGGTGGCCGGATCCATCGCCGCATCGTGGCCGGCGCGCTTGGCGCACAGCTCGATCACGTAGCCGTTGGGGTCGCGAAAGTAGATCGAATCGATGAAGCCGTGGTCGGAGACGCCGCGCGTCTCGATGCCCTGAGCCTTGCCCTTGGCCATCATCTGCGGGATCACCGAGGCGTCCACCTCGAGCGCGATGTGCAGGTCGTAGTCGTGCTGCTTCTTGAAGTCGAACGGCATGTCGGGCGCCTCGAAGAACGCGAGGAACGACCCGTCGTCCAGGCGATAGAAGGTGTGCAGCGTCTGGGTGGCCCGGCCGCTCTTGGTTTCCTTGATCTCGAGTGTGCCCGCCAGCGGCAGCCCGAGGAACTCCTCGTAGAAGCGCCGCGTCTGCTCCGAGTCGCGGCACCGGTAGGCGTTGTGATGCAGCTTCCTGATCATGGGGCAGCGCTCCTTGGAAAGTACCGGGCCGTGGTCAGACGGTCACCATCGGGGTGCCCTTGAGCGTGGCGCCGAAGCCGTCGATGGCTTCGTTGACCTGCTTCCAGCTCTTGAGCGCCTTCATACGGGCCAGCCAGCGCTTCACGTTCGGATACGCGGAGAAGTCGCTGCCGGTGAGTTCGCCGAGCGCCACGAACGACGACGCGAAATAGTCGGCGATCGTGATGGCGTCGCCGCACAGGTAGGCGTGGCCCGTCCCGAGGACGTGATCGTTGAGCACCTTCATCCAGCCCTGCGCCCGCTCCTTGCCCCACTGCAGCGTGGCGTCCTGCGCCTCGTCGCTGCGCCGCCTGTGGAACGGGAAGATCTGCGGATAGACGAACCCGTAGACGAAGTCGCGGCACAGCTGCGTGTTGACCCAGTCCATGCGCTCGTTGACGCGCGCGCGCTGCTGCAGGTCCTTCGGGTACAGCGGCGAGCCAATCTTCTCTGCCAGGTACTTCAGGATGGCCGAACTCTCGGTGAGTCGCAATGCGCCGTCCTCCAGCACCGGCACCAGGTGGTTCGGATTGACGGCCTCGAAAGGCGGCTGATACTGCTCGCCGGTGAAGAGGTCGACCACCTGCATGTCGAGCGCGACGCCGTTCTCGGCGGCGAACAGCATGATCGGGCGGCTGGTGGTGGACGCCGGGTGATAGAAGAGTTTCATCTCGAAAGGTCCTTGCGTGGTGAGGCGGCCGTGGCGAGTCGGATGTGGCGAGCAGCCGGCAGCGAGGGCTCGACCTCGGTCCCGCGATGATAGACGACCGACGGGCGTCGGGCGAGAAGCGACGGGCGACTGATGGCGGGTTCGGTACGAGCCGGCCGGGCGGCCGGCTCGGTTTTGCGGCGACGGGGCGCGCCGCGCTTCGCAGGCGCTGCAACCTCAGGACGTCAGCACCTTGCCCAGCTGCTCGTCGTTGATCACCGGAAAGGTCTCCAGCGTCATCAGGTCGTTCCAGCGATAGCCGAAAGCGGAGATCGCCGTCGCATCGTCGGATTCCTCGATCGTGTAGCCCCTGCACCCGCCCACATCGTGCCATCTCGCCAGGATCTTGACCCCTGGCGGCGGCGCGCCGCCGGTTTCCAGGAATCGTGCCACGGCCTGCTTTCTCTGTTCCGGGCGAAACGTGTAGATGGTCATGAAGATCATCGTGCCCTCCCTGGGTGGTGTGCGCCCCGCCAGTCCGAGACGGCCCGGCATCGGCGTGGCCGGCCAGGATGGCCGGCGACCGAGTGTGCGCCGCACGCATTCCGCCAGCAATCGAATTCGATGCTGCGGCGCAGTCGGCAGAGCGATCGGCCGTCGCCGCGCTGCGGATCCGCGTGGACAGGTGACGGTGTATCGACGCCCGTTGGATCCTGCATGAAGCAGGCGCACAGTCGATCTGCGCAGTACGGTTCGGATACGGGCACGCACGTCGGTTGCGGATCGTCGCCGCCCGAGCCATCATGGTCGGATTACATGGAGACACGCCGATGCCGCTCTATCTGACCCAGGGACTGCACCGCGCGGTGCAGCAGACCCCCGAACGGGTCGCCACGGTGTTCGGCAAACGCGAGCAGACCTACCGCCAGTACGGCGAGCGGGTCGCGCGCCTGGCCGCCGCGCTGCGCACGCTCGGCATGGACTCCGGCGACCGCGTGGCGATGCTGGCGCTGAACTCCGACCGCTACCTGGAGTACTACTTCGGCACCTGGTGGGGCGGTGGCGCCGTCAACCCGGTGAACTTCCGCTGGAGCGCGGCCGAAGTCGCCTACTCGCTGGACGACTGCGGCACGCGGATCCTGCTGGTCGACGATCAGTTCAAGGGCATGGTCGACGAGCTGAAGAAGAAGTGCGCCGCGCTCAAGACCGTCGTCTACGTCGGCGACGGTGACGCCCCGCCCGGTGCGCTGTCCTACGAGAGCCTGCTGGCCGACACGGCGCCGATGCCCGACGCGGGTCGTGCAGGCAGCGACCTGGCCGGCGTGTTCTACACCGGTGGGACCACCGGTTTTCCGAAGGGCGTCACGCTGAGCCACGAGAACCTCGCGGCCAATGCGCTGACCGCGCTGGCCGAGGGCCTGACGCACGCCGAGGCCCGCGCCCTGCTGGTCGCGCCGATGTTCCACCTGGCCGCCGGCGCCCTGATGAACGGCAACGCGTATGCCGGCGCCACCTTCGTCATGGCGCCGACGTTCACGCCGGCCGGCACGCTGCAGCTGCTGCAGGACCAGAAGATCACGCACGTGCTGCTGGTGCCCACGATGATCCAGATGGTCGCCGACCATCCGGACGCTGCCCGGTACGACCTGCGCAGCGTCGAGTGCGTGCTGTATGGCGCTTCGGTCATCAGCGAGGCGGTGCTCAGGCGGGCGATGGCACTGTTCTCGAACGCGGGGTTCGCGCAGGCCTACGGCATGACCGAGCTGGCGCCGATCGCCACGATCCTGCCACCCGGGTATCACACGACCGAGGGACCGAAGGCCGGCAAGCTGCGCTCGGCCGGGCGCGCGACGATGATCTGCGAGGTACGCATCGTCGACACCCACGGCCGGGAGGTGCCGCGCGGCACCGTCGGCGAGGTGGCGGTGCGCGGTCCGGGCGTCATGCAGGGATACTGGAACAAGCCCGAGCTGACCGCGAACGCGGTGCGCGACGGCTGGATGCACACCGGCGACGGCGCCTACATGGACGACGACGGCTTCATCTTCGTCGTCGACCGGCTCAAGGACATGATCGTCACCGGCGGCGAGAACGTCTACTCGGCCGAGGTCGAGAACGCGCTGGCGCAGCACCCGGCGGTCGGCGCCAGCGCGATCGTCGGCATCCCCAGCGAGCAGTGGGGCGAGGCCGTCCACGCGGTGGTGGTCCTCAAGCCCGGGGCGCAGGCGTCCGCAGAACAGTTGATCGCGCACTGCCACACGCTGATCGCCGGCTACAAGTGCCCGCGCAGCGTCGAGTTTCGGGATGCGCTGCCGCTGTCGGGCGCCGGCAAGGTCCTCAAGACCGAACTGCGCAAACCCTTCTGGGCCGGGCGGCAACGCAACGTGAGTTGAGGGTCGCGGCGTCAGCGATCCTCAGCGCAGCGTCCGGAAGAACGTCCGCACCTCGCCCACGAACAGCTCCGGCTGCTCGAACGCGGCGAAGTGGCCGCCGCGGGGCATCTCGCTCCAGTGGCGGATGTTGCGATAGCGCGGCGCCATCCAGGACCGCACCGGGGTGACGATCTCTTTCGGGAACACGGCCACGCCGGTCGGCACGTCCACCGGCAGCCGCTTGCCGCGCTTGCCGAAGCTCTCCCAGTACAGCCGCGCCGAAGAGGCCGCCGACGCGGTCACCCAGTACAGCATCACGTTGTCGAGCAGCTCGTCGCGGCCCAGGATGTTCTCGGGGTGGCCGTCGCAGTCGGTCCAGGCCCAGAACTTCTCCAGGATCCACGCGGCCTGTCCGGCCGGCGAATCGGTCAGGCCGTAGCCCAGCGTCTGGGGCCGCGTGGCCTGCTGCATCGAGTAGCCCGAGTCCCACTTGCGGTAGAACTCGATGCCCTCGAGCGCCCGCTGCTCCTCCTTCGTGGGCTCGCCCTCGACCTTCGGGGCCGTGTCCATCGCCAGCGTCACGTGGATGCCGGCGCAGTGTTGCGGGTCGAGGCCGCCCACCGTGCCGGTGACCGCCGAGCCCCAGTCGCCGCCCTGCGCACCGTAGCGGCCGTAGCCGAGCCGGGCCATCAGCGCGATCCAGGCCTTCGCGATGCGCTCGACCCCCCAGCCGGTGGTGGTCGGCTTGCCCGAGAACGCAAAGCCGGGCAGCGACGGGCACACGACGTGGAAGGCGTCGGCGGCGTCGCCACCGAACGCGGCCGGATCGGTCAGCGGCTCGATCACCTTGTGGAACTCGACCACCGAGCCGGGCCAGCCGTGCGTGAGAAGCAGCGGCATTGCGTGGGCGTGCGGCGAGCGCGCGTGGATGAAGTGCACGTCGAGGCCGTCGAGCTCGGTGACGAACTGCTCGAACCGGTTCAGTGCCGCTTCGCGGCTGCGCCAGTCGTAGCCCTCGGCCCAGTGGCGGCACACGTCCCGGATCCAGCGCAGCGGGGCGCCCTGGCTCCAGTCGTCGACGAGTTCCGCGTCGGGCCAGCGGGTGTTGCGCAGGCGCGCGCGCAGGTCCTGCAGCACCGCGTCCGGGACGGCGATGCGAAACGGTCGGATGGCGTCGTTCACGGTCTCGACTCCGCCAGCTGCTTCAGGTGGGCCGCTTGCCGGCCGCGCGCCGCTGCGCCACGACCAGCTTCACGGCGCCGCCCACGAAGTGCAGCAGCGCGGCGAACTCCTCGTCGGACATCTCGCGCAGCTCGTCCTGCGCACGGTACAGGTTCACGAACTCGCGCTCGCGCCCGGCGTGAATGATCAGCCGCCCGACGCCCAGATCCTCCAGCGCCTTGGCGATCCGCGGGTTGGATTGGCGGGCCAGGTTCAGGATGAAGGGCAGCGGGTCGTTGCGGCCCAGCACCGCGGCCAGGCGCAGGATGATCTCGAACGGGATCGCGGCTCGCCCGCTCTCGATCGACTCGAGCGTCTCGGGGTCGCCCATCCCGATCGCGTCGCCCAGTTCGCGCAGGCTCAGGCCCGCGGCCTCGCGCAGGTCCTTGAGTGCGGCCCCGGTGCGGCGCAGCGACTTGGAGCCGGCCGGACCGCCGATCAGCGGCTGCGCGGCGGTCAGCGCCAGTCCGGCGCCGCTGCCCGCCATCTTGGCCAGGCCGAGCACCGCGTCGGCCCACTGTCGCACCTCGCGCGCCAGTCCGAGCACCGACAGGTCGATCCCGGCGCGGGCCGCGACCGGCGCGGCGTCGGCGGCTGCCTTGCGGGTCGCCTTGCGGGTCGCCTCGCGTGCCGGAGCCGAATCACCGGACGCGGGTGACGCCCGCGTGCCACGGCGCGCCGCGGCGGCGCCTGCGCGGGACTTGGGGGAACTCTTGGCGGGGGTGCGTGCGGTGCTCATGGGCCTCGTCGGGGGTCGGTCAGGTGGGGCACATCGTATCGCGCTTGTGCGCGCCTGGGCATCACGACCGGGCGAAAGCCTGTTCGGCCCGCTTGACGTCCTCAGGCGACAGCCGGGTCACCTGCGCAATCGCCAGGCGCACCTCGGACGACAGCAGCGCGTCCGCATCGGCGGCCGCCTCCTGCAGCTGCACGCCGAACGAGAGAAGGCCCTCGACGGTGTGCACCCATCCGAGCTCCCCGAGCGTCGCGATGATCGACCTGAAGGGTGCACGATCGAAGAATTCCGGCGAGCCGGTCTCGTGCAGGAACGACATGCGCTGCGCGAGCAGGTAACACAGGTCCTCGAGCGCCGCCGGCGACATCGTGCCGGAGCCCCGGTCGGTGAGCACCGCCAGCGTGATGAAGAAGCGCTCCAGCGGCTGGCGGATCACCTGCGCCAGCGAGTGCAGCGCGATGGAGCCCGCCGCGCCCGGAGCGGGCCGTCCGAATCGCGACTCGGTTCCCGGCTCGGGCGTGATCAGTCCGAGCTCGACGAACGTGTGCAGCGTGTCCTCGATGCGCGGACCCAGCGATGCGTCGTCCCACGACAGGAACAGCTCGGCCCGCAGGAACGGGAATACGCGGCGGCTGATCTCCTGCAGCTGCCGCGAAGGGATCGACGGGTTCTGCGACAGCAGGCAGGCCAGCAGCGCCGGGATCGCGTAGGCGTGCAGCACGTTGTTGCGGAAGTACGCCAGCAGCGCGGCCTGGCCCGGTGCGACCTGCAGCACGTCGCCCAGCGGATGCGCAATGCGCGCCAGCAGGCCGGTGCGCTCGGCGCGCGCCACGACCTGAGCGCCGTCGAGCGCGGTCAGCTGCAGCCGCGCCGAGTACGGCACGCGCCCGATCAGCGCGCGCAGCAGGTCGATCTGCCCGGCCAGTTGCTCGGCGTCCATCGCATGGCGCGGCGCGGCCAGCATCGCCAGCGACACCAGGTTGACCGGGTTGACGACCACCGCGTCGTTGATGCGGGTGACGATCTCCAGCGCCAGCCGGTCGACGGCCGCGCGCTGGCGCGCCGCGTCGGCCAGCGGGGCGAAGGGCTCGATCCACGACGCCAGCCGGATCGGTTCGCCCACGTTGACGTGCACCTGGCCGAAGTGCTCGCGCAGCTTGCGGGCGGACCTCACCAGCCCGAGCAGCGACTCCTTCTGCTTGGGCTTGCCCGAGAGCTCGGCGATGTAGGTGTCGCCCTCGAGCACGCGCTCGTAGCCGATGTACACGGGCACGAAGACGACCGGGCGCTGCGGTTCGCGCAGCCAGCTCTCGACGGTCATCGCCAGCAGCCCGGCTTTGGGCGCCAGCGTCCGGCCGGTGCGGCTGCGCCCGCCTTCGACGAAGTACTCGATCGCAAAGCCGCGCCGGATCATCTCGTGCAGGTACTCGCCGAACACCGCACCGTACAGCGGCAGGCCCTTGAAGCTGCGCCGCAGGAAGAACGCACCGCCCCGGCGCAGCAGCGGGCCCACCACCGGCAGGTTCAGGTTGGCGCCGGCGGCCACGTGCGGCGGCGGCAGGCCTTCGTAGTAGATCAGGAACGACAGCAGCAGGTAGTCGATGTGGCTGCGGTGGCAGGGCACGTAGACGACGGTGGCGCCGGCGGCCGCCTCCCGGACGTCGGCGAAGCGGAACACCGAGACGCCGTCGTAGAGCCGGTTCCACAGCAGCTGCAGCGCCAGGTCGAACGCACGGATGAACGGGTACGAGTAGTTGGACGCGATCTCCCACGCGTAGCGGCGCGCGCTGCGCTCCGCCTTGTCGCGCACCACGCGGCGCACGCGGACCTCGTCCTCGATCGCCTGCTGCACCGCGGGCGCCGCGACGACGGCATTGATCAGCGTGAACCGGTGCGACAGGTTGGGGCCGATGACGCGCTCGCGTTCGAGGCGGAAGTCGGCGCGCAGCAGGCGCGCCACGCGCCGCACCGGCAGCACGTCGTCGGCGTCGTCCTGCAGCGTTGCGCGCAGCGAGATCGGCTCGCCGAACTTGAGCAGCGTCTGCCGTCCATGGATCATCACGCGCATCAGCTGGCGCAGCGACCCGGGGATCGCCCAGCCTTCGGCCAGCAGCGCCTTGACGATCGAGTCCTGATTCTTCGGCGCGCGCCCCCAGAAGACGTTCACGGGGACGATCTGCACGTCCAGCGACGGGTCGGCACGCACCGCCGAAACCAGCCGCGCCAGGCGCGGCGCGTAGCGGTAGCCCTGGCTCTTCAGCGGCGAGGGCTGTCCGCTCGCAGTCAGGTAGAAGAACGCGTGGCGCTCCAGCAGGCGCCCGGTCGCGGCCGCTGCGTGGGTGGTGGCGTCGCCGGTGCCGGCGCCCGTCGCGCTCAGCGGCGCCAGCGGCACCGGCAGACCGTGGCGGCGCGTCTCCTCGTCGAGCACCAGCAGCGCCGACAGCTGGCGGAACTGCAGCGCGTAGCAAACGGGCTGGCCGCGGTCGATCGCGGCAGCAAAGGCCTCGGGTGCGACCACCTGGGTCTGCACCCAGCCGCGCAGCAGCCGGCGCATCAGGCCGATGACCAGCTCGCTGTAGGTGGGCAGGCGCACGGTGGCGCGAACTCGGCGGGGGGTGCGAACTCAGTGGGCGGGACGGCTCACCGCGGCTGCAGGCTCAGCAGGTGGCCCTGCTCGGGGCGTGCGCGGCCCTCGAGCACCTCGCGATACACCTGCTCGAGCGCGACGGGTCCATGCGCCTCGAGCACCTGCATCCAGCCGTCGTCGCCGCGCACGCGCGACAGGAACGCCGTCCAGGCGGTGGCGATGCGCTGCGAGACCGCCGCGCCGCCGCCCCAGTCGCCGGCCCGCACGGCGAACCGCGCCGGCGCGAAGAACAGCGTCGGTCGCGGCCCGGGCAGCCGCTCGCCCTGGCCCACGCGGTCCCAGTGCGTGCCGCCGACGGCGCAGTCGTGCCTGAGCGCGTCGAGCAGGTGGTGGTGCAGCGTCGCGCGCACGCCGGCGTCACCCGACATGTCGACGTAGACGGCCGGCCGGTCCGCGGGCAGCGTCGCCAGCTGGTCGTAGGTCAGCACGCGGTGGTAGCAGCCGAGCCGCTCGACGAACGCGCGATTGGCCGCCGACGTCAGTCCGACCACTTCGCAGGCGTCGCGGCCGCGCTGCGCGAGCAGGAAGGCCAGCCCGTACGCGGTCTTGGACGACGCGCTCGACAGAATCACGGTGCGCGCACCGAAGAACGCGTTGTCGGCGAGGAAGTCGTCGATCAGGAACGACGTGGTGAACAGCGGGCGCAGCAGCATCTGCTGCGCCTCGGTGCCCGGGTCGTAGCCCGGGTCGGTGCTCGTGCGCAGGTACTGGTTGTAGACGGCGTGCAGCGGCCTGCGGTGCGCGGCCCCGTCGAAGAAGCCCGCTGCGCCGGCCCGGTCGGGCTCGACCTCGACGTGGGTGGACATCGGCAGGTACCCGTAGAAGCGATCCCCGGCGGCGACCGCGGCGTGGTTCGTCGCCTCGGCTGTGGCGAACCCCCACACCGGGATGCGGCCCCAGCCCTCGGGGGCCGGGAAGAACTTCCAGTACGACATCGCGTCGCCGAACACCGCGTAGGTGATGTTGTTGGCGGTGAACGCGAACCGCTCGATGCGCAGCCGCACGCGACCCGGCGCGAGCCCGCCCGGGGCGGGCGGATCGGATCGATCGACGCGGCAGGCCCTCAGGTCCTGCCGCGACACCAGGAAATCGAGCCGCGCGTCGCCGCTCACTTGGTCATCTTGACCGAGCGGTCGAGGAACTCGTTGGTGTAGGTGGCCTTGACGTCGAACGGCTTGTCCACGCCGATGTACTCGCGGACCAGTTCGTAGTCGGCGGCCATCCGGCCGTCCTCGTGGATGCCCAGCGCCATCTCGCGCGCGTACTTGTCGCTCATCAGCACCTCGACGAGCTTCCAGTTGGTCATCTCGTTGTCGAACTTGAGCGCGCCGTTGGCCTCGACCAGCGCCGCCACGCAGGGATTGGGGTCCTTGACGCAGGCCGCGAATGCACGCTGCGTGACTTTCACGAACCGATCGACCAGCGGCTTGTTCTTGGCCAGGAACTCTGCGTTGACGACGATCGAGTTGCCGTACGGATTCAGCCCGGCGTCGCGCCACGCCAGGAAGCCCATGTCGTCGCCCAGCTCGCCCTGGAAGATGTGGTGGATGTTGTAGAACGAGGTCGTTGCGTCGATCGACTTGGCCTTGAGCGCCGACAGCTTGGCATTGGCGTCGATGTTGACCCAGGTGACCGACTTGGGGTCGATGCCGTTGGCCTTGGCCAGGGCCGGCCACATCGTGCGCGCGCCGTCGGCCGCCGGGTTGCCGATCTTCTTGCCGGCCAGGTCCTTGACCGACTTGATGCCCGAGCTCTTGAGCCAGTACAGGCCCTGCGGCGAGTTGGCGTAGACGTTGTAGACGGCGACCAGGTCGGCGCCCTTGCCCTTGGCCACCAGCACGCCGGCCATGTCGGCCAGGCCGATCGGGTTGGCGCCCGCGCCGACCTTCTGCGTGGCCAGCGCCGAGCCGCGCCCGGGCTCGAGGTTCAGGTCGATGCCCTCCTTGGCATACCAGCCCATCTTCTTGGCGTAGTAGTACGGGGCATGGTCACCGCCGGGCACCCAGTTCAGGATGAAGTCGACCTTGGTCTGGGCCATCGCGGGCAGGGCCCCGAAGGAAGCGGACGCGGCAGCCAGGACCAGGGCGAGCGTTGCGCGAGCGTTCATGTGATCGTCTCCTCGAATGACCGGCGCGGCCGCGGCGGGACGGCCGATGGTATCGACACGCTTCGCGCAGTGTCAACGCCGAAGCCCCGCGCGGGTGCCCCACGCTGCAGACCCGCCGTCGGCCGCGCCGCCGTCCGGGGCGCCCACGACGAGGCGCGGATGTCGACGCGGCCGCGGTCATTGACGCTGCCACGGCCGTGCGCTAAGTTAACCGAATGGTTACAAGATAGCACGGGCCCGGCGACGATGCACTGGTCCGAACTGCCCGAGGACGTGCTCGCGCTGCTGCGCCGGGGCACGGTGATCCCGGCGCATCCGCTGGCGCTCGACGCGCAGCGCCGGCTCGACGCGCGCCGCCAGCGCGCGCTGACGCGCTACTACGTCGACGCCGGCGCCGGCGGGCTGGCCGTGGGCGTGCACTCGACCCAGTTCGCGATCCGCAACGTCGGGCTGTACGAGCCGGTGCTGGAGCTGGCCGCCGCCGCCGCGCGGCAGTGGACCGGGCGGCCGCTGGTGATGATCGCCGGACTGGCCGGGCGCACCGGGCAGGCGGTGCGCGAGGCGAGGCTGGCGCGGGGCCTGGGCTATCACGCCGGCATGCTGTCGCTGGCCGCGATGAAGGGCGCCGGCATCGACGAGCTGGTCGAGCACTGCGCGACGGTGGCCGCCGAGGTGCCGCTGGTGGGCTTCTACCTGCAGACGGCCGTCGGCGGCATTGCGCTGCCGGCCGAATTCTGGCGGCGCTTTGCAGCGATCCCGAACGTGATCGCGATCAAGATCGCGCCGTTCGACCGCTACCGCACGCTGGACGTCGCCCGCGGCGTCGTGATGGCCGG
>Ga0209254_10004272_pt1 | contig 13095 bp, 9 predicted proteins | sample FrelakmetDIP11DI_FD_187148 | JGI IMG/M metagenome (GOLD analysis project Ga0209254, IMG submission 187148) | Freshwater lake sediment microbial communities from the University of Notre Dame, USA, for methane emissions studies - DIP11 DI (SPAdes)... | ecosystem: Environmental > Aquatic >...
TCTCCTTCAACCCCCCACCAACGATATAGCCTATACTTTTTTGATTATTATTCATATTAGATCACCACAAAGGACACGAAGTACACTAAGGATTATTAATTTACTAACCGAACAATTCCATCACGTAGACGGATGACATTAAAATTAATCAACAATCCAAGGCGGACACCTGATAATTTTAAATAAGTGAGTAATTGGGATTTATAAATGGGGTTTATGATTTCAACCGCCTTGATTTCTATGATTACACATTTTTCAACAAATAAATCTAATCTTAGCCCGGATTCTATGATTATTCCATTATAAACAATCGGTAATGCAATTTGAGATTCAAGCCGTAAGCCAGTCCCTTTTAGTTCATGTGCAAGACAAGTCTCGTAAATTGATTCCAGCAATCCAGGACCTAATGCAGTATGTACTTTAAAAGACACATCAAGAACTTTTTTCGCTACTTCTTCAGTTCGCGCAGATATGGGTTGAAATTTTACATCCTTATCCGTTATAGCCATTGTATCCATTTCTCATTTTGAAGAGTCATTAAAATAGTTTTAATATTTTTTTTAGCCTTCGAACCCTTTGTGTCTTTAACAGTGATCTTTCGGTCTTATGTTTTAACTTTCACATTTGCCGTCGTGTCCTTTGTGTCCTTAGTGGTAATCTTTCAGTTTTATGTATTAACTTTCAAATTTACCTTAGTGGTGATCTTAACCCGCGTCGCCCAAAGCACCCAGCACACTCATCAGCATGGCATAATCATCCCTCAATAGCGTGATCAATTCCTGCGTGGCTGCATTCTTCCATTCGGTATTGCCTGCCTCAGCGTGCGCCACACCCGCCTGCTGAATGTGGGCTGCCAGCAGCTCACCCACCGGCACGTCAGCCGCCCTCAGCACATGTCTGAAATAACCAAACCGGCCATAGCTCGTGAACTGTCTCACCTCATCGGGTGTGCACAGGTAGATCACATCCAGGCTCAGTGGTGGGCGGGGTGGTAACAGATGTGAGATCTTCCCATCCAGCCTATACCCCACCGTTAACACGCTCATCTCCAATGGCACATTTCGGTTGATCCGGTTATCTGCGATGATCGCATCTTCCACCCCATCGGCGGTCACCAGCTGGCGCACCAGTCCGTCATCATCGATGTGGATATCATGGATCAGGCCATACACCTGGTAATCCCCATCCAGAGCCACTCGCACCAGCGCCCCAAACGAAGGTGCATCGATCTGGGCCACCCGGCATCCCACCACAAAACCAGTCGTGCCCGCACGTAACAGCCTTCCTATCTCAAATTGTCTCATGTGCCATACCTCGTCCGTGTTCCAGATACGTCCTTGTTATACTGCTTAGCAGATTGCCCTGCCACCTCTAGCCCCCTCCTGCGCAGCTCTTGCACGATCATCTGCGTCACCTGCTCCTTATCCTCCATGGAGACAACGGCTGTCTCGTGAGCGCGGTGCAGCAGGTAGGGGTAGCGCCGTGCACCGATCATCCCGCATTGGCTTACTAACACAGCATGCAGGTTATCCAGCATGGAGGATTGCTCAACAACCCATCTCGGGATTTCAACACGTGCCAGGTAGGGGTGGCCGGGTCTCCCCACGTTGAGATAAAAGAAATGCAACCCTAGCTCGCCCTTATAATGCCGGGAAGAGCGCGATTGAATGCCGAAAATTGCCGAGCGTTCGCCTGGCTGCAAAACATCCTTGAACAGCGCGATATCTGTCACACCCCTGAAAGGCCGGTATGTTTTCATCTTGGGCAGGTCCTCTTCCGTAGCCCTGGCCACTTCCAGCAGCCGCACCACCAGGTCTGCTCCGGGCTTGTCCACATACCCTGCCGTAGTTGCGTTTAATTCGCACAGCTTCCGCAGCATACCTAAATATATTTCCAGGCTCTTTTTGAACTCTCCCGCCACGCTGCCTTCTTCGAGGGTGGTCGTCCATAACTCCAATGGGCCATCCGTAAGGGTGATCACTGGGGCTTGAGCCTGAATGGCAAGCTCGAGCAGCCTCACCCGCTCTGCCATGTCACGCTGCAGAGATAATCTGTCATCAGACATTCCCTCCAGCTCCTCAGCAAAGATCAACTTGCTTTGGATGCTGGTGACTGGTGCATCTGCTGAGCCGTAACGCATCCAGATTGCCCCGGTATTGACCAGGCAGTACTCGACTTCCGCGTGCCGGTCAGCAAATATCTGCGAACCATCAGCGGCGATCAGCGTAATTTGTTCAGGCAGGGTAGGTAGGGGGAAGTGGGCATTCAACGCTTCACTCATCGGCAAGGCGCAGCGCAAAGTCTGGTCGTTATTACCCACCACATCCAGCACTTTCTGCTGCAAGTTCTCAACCTCCTGAGCGCGCTGCTCAAGAAGCTCACGCGATTCCGTCAACCTGGTCTTAAGATCAAGCTGGTGCTGGATGGCTTTCTCGCCCAGCTGTTTCACCTGTTGGCTTACCTGAAGGAAATCAAGCGACATCTTCTATTCTGCCTGGTATCTTCCTGTGTACAAAATGATTAGATCATTGCAATTCAGCAGGTCGGCAAGATGACCTTGTGACCTTCCATAACATCCAATCATGCTGATCATGCCTCTCGTAGCTATATTATACAAGATGCTTTGCCGTAGTGGGCTTTATACTTCGTTTGGCATTAATACTCCTCCCCCAAATACTGTTTTTTAGTATTTGGGGGAGGCGGGAGGAGGCATATACAACCCATGCAACCGGGCTTAGTGATTTTCGAAGAAACGGTCCTTGTATCCTGGTTTCTTGAGTTCTGATACTGATAAAGGAAAGATGTAACCCGAAATTTTTATGATACGATTCCTCAATACTAGGTATACTTTGCTTGTTAATTGGAAAGGATTATATGTCCCGCACAAGCAAAGGCTACATCATCGCAATTATTGGGATCACCTTCTGGTCTGTTACGGGTGTCCTGATCAGCTATTTGATCACAACTTTTGGGATTCCCGCCTTAGTGCTGGCTTTTTGGCGTGATCTGTTCGTATGTGTAGCATTGGTGCCCGCATTATTTCTGATCCGCCGTTCCTTGCTTTGTATCAAGGTATCACAGATAAAATTCTTCGCTTTTTACGGCCTGATTTTGGCCGTATTTAATTCCATTTGGGCTCTATCGGTAAAAGCCAATGGCGCTGCCGTCGCCACGGTCATCGCATACAGCTCGGCAGGTTTTACAGCCATCCTTGCTTATTGGCTTTTCAAAGAGAAACTTGGGCTGCATAAAATATTGGCAGTCATTTTAAGTTTGAGTGGATGCGTGCTGGTTTCAGGTGCTTATCGTCTGGATATGTGGAAATTAGACCCCATTGGATTAACCGTTGGTTTACTTTCGGGGTTGTTCTTTGCTGGTTATAGCTTGATGGGTAAGGAAGCAGCCAGGCGTAAGCTTAACCCCTGGACCTCCCTGGTGTATTCGTTCGCATTTGGGACGGTATTTATGCTGATTTTCAATTTGATCCCTGTGTTGCCCGGCTCCGCCGGATCGATCAATGCCCTTTTACCAGACTTGCCAATTAACGGGTGGATAATTCTAATCGTTCTAGCCTTTGTCCCCACCATATTTGGCTTTGGGCTCTACAACTCATCGATGAATTACATCCCAGCCAGTAACGCGAACCTTCTGGCAACCCTTGAGCCAGTCCTGACCGCCATAGAAGCCTACATTTTCCTGGATGAACAGATGACCATTTTGCAGATCATTGGTGGTTTGTTCATTCTTTCAGCTATGCTCATGATTTTCCTCGAGAAAGAATAAGCCGATCATTCATTTGTATGATTAGAGCAAATTCCGATCCGCCAATAATCATTTGAGGAGTATTCTTACCTATTTACGCCTCCCCCAAATTGCTTTTTATCAAGGAGCGGTTTTTGCGACCTAGCCTCGCGAGGGTTCTGGCCGAGCGAGGGCAGCCTCGCGAACGATCTCTGTGAGAGAGGTTGGGGGAGCATGCAGTGCCTTGACGTTTTCACTGCCTGCAATGTCTCTTGCAGTGTCCTCGTGGTTTCACATTAGTGTTTTCACTGCCGGGAGGGGAGTTTTTGCTTACGGAGAAAGATTCCTTAATCTTCAAAGGTGAAACTTTAGTCACCTTCTGATGGAGACTCTGGCCTTTTTCAGGAGCATAAAATCCAAGGGTAATTATCACGGTTGGTATTCTGCGTAAAAGAATCAGTCCAGTATATAATAGCTAAGCTCAATGATGTGATAATTGTAACAATCCGTATAAATATCGCCAGGGAATTTCCTAATAATATGGCAGTAGTCTCTGTTTGTTCTGTGGAGTAATCTCTGATGGATAACAAAATAACGGTGAAGCACCTAGGTAGGGATGAATTTGCATCGGCGCTAAGGAAGGGACAGGGCCGCGCCTTGTTGCATATTCTTCACTTCGGATTGGATGAGGTGGCTGACCTCGTTCTGGAAGCCTGCATCCATAATCAGGTTTATGATCAAGATATCGATGATGGGAGATCGGACTGGCTCTTTTCGATGTTCCAAGATACAGTCCAATTTCCCGAATTCCGAGCGAGGATCCTCCATGCACTGAAGATTGAGACTGATCTTAACAATTTATTTCAACTATTGAATTTAGCAGGCTGTTTAATTGATTTGGGGGATATGGAAGCACATCACACTTTAGAAGAAGTTGTTTATCGACTTGCAACTGACCCCAAAAACGATTGGTTAATGGTAACACGTTGGCTTGACGTTATGGGTGCTGAGGCTATGCTCCAATTCTCTAGGATTTATGGACAGCGCCTGCTCGATAACCCGAAAGATGAAATCGATTCCGGTGATTTTCTTTACCTATTTGAAGATCACCCAACATTTGAAGAACTTCTGAAAAAGTATTCTAAGGAGGAAAATTCGATCAGGATTTTCCAGGAATACCTGGAGAAGCAAGCAAGAATTCGTTTAATTAAGCCGGAAAACAACGAAACGAGAAAAAAACGTATCCATAAACTGTTTCGTAAAAAGAACAGCCCTCTAAGTATTCTGGAAGATGCAAGAAACAAGAAATGGGATTATCCTAGTCATTATTATTCTTTTGGTAAACATGCTACTATTGAAGAATTGGAATATATCTATACCAACCTTTTATATGAAACTGATGATGCGGTTCGAACCCGATTACTCTGGGTTTTTCGTAGGGTAAAACTACCTCACCTGGATAAGGAATTATTCGATTGGGCAAATGGAGTAAATAATGATCTTAGAGCAGCATCGATAAATGCATTAGCTCAAATTTCGGATGAACAAGTGCATGACCTGGCAAGAATGAAAACTGAGCGCCAAAATCTAATAGGCGCAGATAATGATGTTTTCGATTTGTTTCTTAATAATTATGACAAAAATGATGCGTTATTAATAAATCGCAGTTTAGTTGATATTCGACCTGATGCCCAAGATGCGTACAGTTTAGGATACAGCCTAATTAAATTGGCAGAGAGATACGAAGATCCTAACCTGGCTTCTGCCATCGTGTGGACTTATGAAAATACTCCCAGTACTTTCAACCGTTATAGGGCGGTTTTATGGCTTGATCGTTACCACAAACTCTCGGATGCGTACCGTTTTGAATGTAAATACGATGCAGAAGATTCTGTGCGAGAATTTGTTCAATGTATATAGTCCCAAAATATATCGACAAGCGATTGCTCCGTCTAAAAGAACACCGCAAACCCCCTCATATTTTCTTCGTCCACACAATTTATCCTGGAACTATATTTTAATAAGTAAAGTGCCCCAAAAATTTATCGTAACTTGTTCCCATCGAAATTCTGTGAATTTTCTCAAAAGTAAGTGTAGATCGTCTGTTCTTAAAATAATAATTTACCCTTGCAGAATTAGAACATTTGTACTATAATTAAATCGTAAACTCACCAATATTCAAACTCAAATTTTCTACATTGATTCGCGCTAGTTTATGATTCCCTCCTCTAAATATGACCTCACATGGAATTCCCTTTCTCACCTGCCTCGCAGTTAATCTTTCCTTGATGGGTCGGCGTAGGCCGACCTGGTGTTTTTATAAGTAGCGGTTTTAACCACCACTATTATTTCCGTAAGTGATTACATCAACTCGGTTCATCATCGCAATGTACTTTAACACTGTCCACAATATCCCCCCGCTTTCAAATGATCAAAAGATATTCGTTTCGATTCGTTCCAATAGGAACCAATATAAAAGTAGGGGCGGTTCGCGAACCGCCCTTTGGCCCTTTGTTTAAAATTCATCAAAAATATTAATTGAATGCAATTGAATTATTTTGAAACAATTCCTACAGCGTGGTCTTCGCCACTCTCAAGTTTTTATACTCTAACTTTCCCACGTTCAAATCTTCAGACGCTCTTTCTTCCCGTCTCTCCACCGCAGATATGCCTTGAAGACCTCCTCCGACACCGCCGGCACTAGGGCCAGACCCAATATCACCCCCCACTCGCGCAGGTCCGGGAAATGGGTATTGAAGATCGGCTGCAAGAATGACACACTGACCACCAATATCATCAGAAAGACAGACAGGCCAACTGCGTACTGCATATACTTATTCGAGAACACTCCCAGTTTGAAAATGGATACTTTCTCCGAGCGTACCGTGTATGCCCGGAAAAGCTCACATAAGCTGAGTGTCACGAATGCCATGGTTTCCGCAGCTTGTACATCCACACCCCTCCAGTTGTGTTGCAGCACATACAGGAACGGGTTCGATCCTGCTGGCACCAAAGCTCCCGCTTCCAGGTGCCATAACAATCCAATTAAGAATGCCACCAACACTACCCCAGTTTGTGCGATGGTCTGGATGCCGATACCCACTTGCATTAAACGGTTGATGATGGGTTCTGATGGTGGGCGTGGTTTACGTTGCATAATCTCCGGGTCACCTTTTTCCATTGCCAGTGCCAGGGCAGGTGCTCCATCCGTCAAGAGGTTCAGCCATAACAGCTGGATCACCGTCAGCGGTGCAGGCAGCCCGGCCAGCGTTGCCAGGAAGATGATCATGACCTCGGCAATATTGGAGGAGATCAGGAAGAAGACAAACTTGCGAATATTGTCATATATGATCCGCCCCTGTTCCACTGCCGAAACGATGCTGGCGTAATTATCATCGGTCAGCACCATGTCAGCGCTTTCCTTCGCCACGTCCGTCCCGGTGATGCCCATCGCCACGCCGATATTGGCGCGCTTGATGGAGGGCGAGTCGTTCACCCCGTCTCCCGTCATCGCCACCACTTCGCCATCCTCCCGCAACGCTTCCACGATACGCAGCTTGTGTTCAGGGGAAACCCGGGCGAACACATCCGTATATTCCACCTGCTGCTTGAGCTGCTCATCAGTCAGGTCATCGAGATCAGCTCCACTAAGCACCTGGTGGTTGGGTTTCAGCAGGCCGACTGCCTCCGCAATTGCCCGAGCCGTATTGGGAAAGTCTCCCGTGATCATAATGGTGCGGATACCCGCCTTGGAGGCTTTTGCCAGAGCAGGTGCCACTTCGGGTCGTGGCGGGTCGATCATACCCAACAGCCCAACAAAGATCATCCCTTCTTCCACCTTTACCAACTCTTCCATGTTGGGCAGGCTTGGGCTTACCTTATACGCCACCCCCAATACACGCAGAGCCTCCAGGGTCATATTGTCGTTGGCATGCAGGATGCGCATGCGCTGCTCTTCCGTCAGGGGTGCTGGAGAATCATCCATACGCTGGTAATGAGTACATAAATCCAACACCACATCCGGGGCACCTTTGATCGCCACCACGTAACCACTAGTTTCATGTTGGTAGAAAGGAGAGAAATCATCCGGAGTCGATTCCCGGACCTGATGAACGGTGATCATGCGCTTGCGCTCAGAATCGAAAGGCACCTCTTCCACGCGCGGGTAGGCATGGTTCAATGGTCTGGGCAGTGCCCCGGCCTTGGCAGCCGCCACCACCAGAGCCCCTTCGGTTGGATCACCGGTCATCCGGTAAGTCTGTTCCTCATCGCTCGAGCCGGATATGGTCAGCTCAGAGTCGTTGTTTAAAGCCCCCACCCATAAAGCGGTGCGTGTTGCCGGGTAGACATCCAGGTTGATTGTCTGTCCATCTTCCTGGAACTCACCACTGAGCGTGCGTCCCTTGCCCGTAATGGAAATGTACCTGCCGTCCACCCAGATGCGCGTGAGAGTCATCTCGTTTTGAGTCAGGGTACCGGTCTTATCGGAACAGATCACCGTGGTAGAGCCAAGCGTTTCCACCGATGACAGCTTGCGGATCAGAGCATGCCGCTTGATCATCTCGCGCATCCCCAGCGCCAGGCTGATCGTCACTACAGCAGGCAGCCCTTCCGGCACAGCGGCGATCGCCAACCCCACCGACAGCATGAACATGTTGATGATCTCCTCCTTGGCAGCCTTCAAGTACACCAACACTCCACCATTTATTGCTTTTAGCAGGCTGAGGTCGGTAAAGCGCACGACAGCTACCGCGAACACCACCCCGCAGATGACCAGTGTTGCCCATCCCAAGAGCTTACCCAGCTGGTCCAGGCGCTTTTGCAGTGGGGTAGGCTCATTCTCTACAGCCTGCAGCATCTCAGCGATCAAACCAATCTGCGTATGCATACCAGTGCTGACCACCACACCCCGCCCACGTCCATATGAGACCAATGTGCCCATAAAGGTAGTGTTCTTGCGGTCACCCAGCGGGATGTCCGCCTCCAGGCGAATATTGGCATCCTTCTGTACCGGCACAGATTCACCCGTCAGGGCAGCTTCCTCAATCCGTAGGTTGGCTGCCTCTAATAAGCGGATGTCTGCTGGAATGTAGTTGCCAGCCTCAATCAGGACGATATCCCCCGGTACCAATTTTGTTGAAGACACCGATTGTCTTTGCCCATCCCGAACAACCTGCGCCTCCGGTGTTGCCAATTTCTTCAATGCTGCTAGCGCTTGCTCAGCCCGTCGCTCCTGGACCACCCCCAGGGTGGCATTTAAAATCACAATCGCCAGGATGGCAACTGCTTCCACACGATCGCCCAATAATGCCGAGATAACTGCCGCTACAATTAGCAAAATCACGACGAAGTTGTTAAACTGGTCAATCAACATTTGCCAGAAAGTGATCCCCGGAGCCTCTTCCAGCTGGTTCGGACCATAAGAAAGCAGTCGTTTGGCTGCTTCCTCTGAGGTCAGGCCAGTTTCAGGTGGCGTAGCTAGTTGGTGGATGATCTCTTCTTGTGGCAGTGCATGCCAGTCCAGTTGAGGCTGGCTTTCATAAGCTGAAGTTGGTTTATCAACGGTCATCTGGTTCTCCGGTGTGATTATCCCTAGCAATTTAGTAAAAGGGCTCATGAATTATAGCAGAGGATGTGAAGGATGATAAAATTTATTACTCCAATAAAGAATAAAAACCTTAGATAATCTGAGGTATTGGTGACTTTCAGGATATAAATCCAAAGGAGAATGAGTATGACCTATCAAATAATCAATGTACCGAAGATGGGTGAAAAAATCACCATCGACGGAAATAAATTAATGGTACCCAACCATCCTATCCTGCCTTATGTGGAAGGCGATGGCACCGGTAGAGATATCTGGCGTGCTTCTCAACGTGTTTTTGATGCTGCCGTCAGGCAGGCATATGGAGAAGAGCGGAGAATCGAGTGGATGGAGGTTTTTGCTGGCGAGAAAGCATACGAAAAGTTTGGATCGTGGCTCCCAGATGAGACTGTGCAATCCTTCAAGGAATTCCTGGTGGGGATCAAAGGTCCCCTCACCACTCCCATCGGCGGCAACATTCGCTCCCTCAATGTAGCACTCCGTAAAGCCCTGGATCTTTATGTCTGCCAGCGCCCGGTTCGCTACTTTACAGGAGTTCCCTCGCCTGTTAAACATCCTGAATATGTGGACATGGTCATCTTTCGTGAAAATACCGAGGATATCTATACCGGGATCGAGTTTGAATATGGCACTGCAGGCAACCAACAATTCAAGGCACTATTGAAAGAAAACTTCCCGGCTGAATATAAAAAATTACGTTTTCCAGAAACAGCTGGGATTGGCATCAAGCCGGTTTCCAAAGAAGGTACTTTCCGACTTGTACGAGCTGCCATCCAATGGTCACTGGCCAATAAGCGCCATTCGGTCACTCTGGTGCACAAAGGCAACATCATGAAATACACTGAAGGTGCCTTCCGTAATTGGGGCTACGAGCTTGCTCTGGCAGAGTTTTGCGACCAAGTATACACCTGGGCTGAGTGGGAGCAGACTAAAAATGAAAAAGGTGAAGAATCTGCTAATCTCGAACAGGACTCTGCTTTGCGAGCTGGAAGACTGCTTATCAAAGACGTGATTGCCGATATTGTCTTCCAACAAACCATCACCCGCCCGCGAGAATTTGACGTCCTGGCGACAATGAACCTGAATGGCGACTACCTTTCAGACGCTCTGGCTGCCCAGGTGGGTGGGATTAGTATTGCCCCTGGCGGAAATATCAATTACACTACCGGGCATGCAATATTTGAAGCCACCCATGGAACAGTTCCAAAATATACCGATAAAGATGTAGTCAACCCAGGCTCGGTCATTCTTTCCGGTGAGATGATGTTCCGTTACATGGGCTGGAATGAGGCTGCAGACTTTATCAGCAAAGGAATGGAAGGAGCCATTGCAGCCAAAACTGTCACCTATGATTTCCACCGCCAGATGGACGGTGCCACCCTGCTAAAATGCTCCGAGTTTGGCGAGGCGATAATTCGTCAAATGCAAGGCTGAGTGAAAATATTAAGAGGCAGTATATCAATACCTTAGTAAGAATATTTGGATAATATAGTATGCTTTTTTGTTCTCTAATATTGATGATATCCAAATTCTGCATTGGTCAGGCCAAGGAGATTTAGATGGTTTCCTCGCTTCCTCGCGCTACGCTGCTCTACACAGAAACCAGGAGCTTTTTTTCCTCAATCATGGGGATCTCTTACCAAATTTCTACCTGGTTTCCACCCAACTACCCGGAAGACAATCGAAAATACCCAATCATCTACTTATTGGATGGCGAAGCGTTCATTGGGTTGGTATCCGGGATTGTCAGTGGCCTTATTTGGGGTCAGGTCATTCCCGACTGCTTGGTTGTTGGAATAGGTCATGATATCAACACTTTTGATGAATGGTGGAAAGCACGTGCAGTGGATTTCAACCCTCCGGAAAATCCCAATGTAACCTCTCCTGAGTGGATGCAACCCTTCAAGGATAGAAGGGCTCCGGATTTTCTACGTTTCCTAAAAAATGAGTTAATCCCATTTATTGAATCAGCCTATCAGGCCGATCCAGCCGATCGGTGTCTTGCCGGCTATTCATTGGGTGGACAATTTTCAATTTATTCCCTTTTCCATGAGCCCGAACTGTTTCATAAATATTTCATTGGCAGCGGTATCTGGGAACATATGCTCCCAGATTATCTGGCTTATGAGCAGCGGCTTGCCCGGCAGAGGAAATCCCTACCAGTCCGCGCTTTCTTCTCGGTTGGGTCATTAGAAGATGACCAGGTACCCTATTTTCCCAAGTTTATTGAAGCGCTGAAGTGCCGTAATTACGATGATTTTTTCCTGGAATCGCTCGTGTTCGAAGGCGTAAATCATGGAAGTGGAGCAGCAATCGCGTATATTCATGGATTACCAGCATTGTATATAACGAATAAAAAATCGGTATGATCCGCCCCGTTTGATTGATCCGATATTTGCAATACCTTACCAAAAATTAACTGACATAAATGTGCTTCTCTAGTAAAGTTATGGTCGATCAAGACAACACTCAGACTACTTGAAACCCATAGGAAAAATACCAACCCGGAGATTAACCTATCTTAGTCATCCCTAAAACTTCCTTTGCCCGGAAATTTGACCCGGGTGCTCTTATTCCTTCATCCTGTGACATTCTGCCCAAGCACTTGATGACCAAATGCACCTGACAATTTACCGATTCTTTGTGAAAATATCCGCAATATTCTATCAAGTTTTTACTAGGAGAGAATATCCCTTCTCCTAGTTTTCTGCGTCTTTATGATAAGGAGCAAATGAATTATGACTACCGAGCAAGAACTGGTTAAAGCCCTGCAGGCTATTCCATGGTTCCATGTGATGACCGCAGAGCATTTCAAAAAAATCTCTAACATTGCCAAGATCCTCAAGTTTGAACCTGGTCAGGTGATCTTCCATGAAGGAGATAAGGAAGATTACCTCTATGTCGTCCTGGAAGGTCGGGTGGCAATTGAAATCAGCGTCCCTGGTCGCGGCCGGATGCGCATCCTCACTGCGGATGCCATGGATGAAGTCGGCTGGTCAAGCGTGACCCCAGTGGTGCGCCAGCGCACTGCAGGAGCGCGGGCTGTCTTGCCCAGTCGCCTAGTGGCGTTTGATGCCAATGAACTGCGCAAACTGTGCGACGAAGACCACGACTTTGGTTATTTCGTCATGCGGCGGCTAGCAAACGTGGTAGCTGGTCGTTTGATGACTACTCGCCTGCAGCTACTGGACATGTTTGCGAACCCCACCGATTATAAAGAGGAATAGCATGGCTGAAATCCAAATCTCTGTTGGTTCGACTGTTGCCCTCCCAAAGACTGGCCTGGAGAAGCTGCTCGCGAATTTACTCCAGATGGGCTACCGTGTCCTGGGTCCGCAAATCCAGGATGGTGCTATTATATACAAACTCCTAAAAAGTACTGCCGAGCTTCCAAAAGGGTATATCAGCGAGCAAGATGCAGGGTTTTATCGCCTGGTTTATAGCGGCCATCGGCGTTTCTTTGATGCCACACCTGGGGCACAATCCTGGAAGCAATTCTTCTTTCCCGCATTCTCAGAGCTGGCTAGCTTTACACGTGATGATCACGGGCATTGGCAGGTGGAAGAAACAGCGGCTGATCTGACGCCTCTCGCTTTGTTTGGTGTCTTCCCCTGTGACCTGGCAGCAATCCAGGTTCAAGACCATATATTCCTGCGTGAAGAATGGAAAGACCCCATTTATTGGGCACGCCGCCAAAGCGCATTTATTCTGGCAGTGGATTGCCTGCATCCCTGCGGGACTGGCTTTTG
>Ga0209254_10004273_pt1 | contig 13094 bp, 12 predicted proteins | sample FrelakmetDIP11DI_FD_187148 | JGI IMG/M metagenome (GOLD analysis project Ga0209254, IMG submission 187148) | Freshwater lake sediment microbial communities from the University of Notre Dame, USA, for methane emissions studies - DIP11 DI (SPAdes)... | ecosystem: Environmental > Aquatic >...
GGCTTCACCACCCTCGCCGCCAGTTCCTTGTCGCGTACCTGTACGCGCACCTTCTCGCCGGGCGCGGTGCCGATGGGCAGGCGCGCGAGGGCGATGGACACACCCAGCGTCGGCGAAAAGGTGCCGCTCGTGATGTCGCCTTCGCCTCGCTCGGTGATGACCTTCTGGTGGGCGCGCAGGACGCCGCCCTTGTCCTCGAGGACGAGGCCCAGAAAATCGCAAACGCGCGGCCGCGCCTCCAGCGCCTTGCGGCCGAAGAATGCCCGGGCGCCGCCGACATCGACCGTCCACGCGAGGCCCGCGTCGTAGGGCGAGGCGCCGGTGTCCATGTCGTGCCCGTAGAGGTTCATGCCGGCCTCCAGGCGCAGGGTGTCGCGAGCGCCCAGGCCGCAGGGACGCGCGCCGGCCGCAACGACGCCGTTCCAGAGCGTCGCGATATCGCCCGCGGGGGCGCTCACCTCGAAGCCGTCTTCGCCCGTGTAGCCCGTGCGCGCGACCACGATGTCGTCGCCCACGCGGCCGGCCTGGAAGGGCACGAGCGCGTCGGTGGTCGAGCGCGCCTCGGGAAAGGCCTTCCAGAAGATCTCGCGCGCTTCCGGCCCCTGCACCGCGATCATCGCGAGGTCCTCCCGCGGGCGGATCGCCACCCCGTGACCCGCGAGCGCGTTCAGGCGGTGCAGCCATTCGATGTCGCCGGTCGCCGTGCCCGCGTTCACCACGAGCCGGAACCAGTCGTCGCGGAAGAAATAGGCGATCAGGTCGTCGATGACGCCCGCCTCCTCGTCAAGGAGGCACGAGTAGAGCGCCTTGCCCGGAAGCTTGAGCTTCGCCACGTCGTTCGCCAGGGCGAAGCGCAGGAAGTCGCGCACGCCCTTGCCCTCGAGGTCCACCGAGCGCATGTGCGAGACGTCGAATACGCCGGCCGCCCGGCGCACCGCGTGGTGCTCCTCGATCTGGGAGCCGTAGTTGACCGGCATGTCCCAGCCGCCGAAATCGACCATGCGGGCCCCGGCGGCGCGGTGAATGGCATTGAGCGGCGTGGTCTTCAGCATGTGGCCCCCTAAACGAAAAAGGGGTCAGGTAAGCCCTGCGGCTCGCCTGACCCCTCTGTCCTTGGTACCTGAGAGATTACGGCCGGGGCACCTGCCCCTTCCGCCAGCCCCTTCGGTGGACGGCCCGACATCGCCGTCGCTCTCCAGAGTCCGGGTTTCACCCCGTATCCGGCCGGTCCCTGGTGCCTGAGAGTTTGCGGGTGCTACCCCTTCGGCGGCCGCCACGACTTGCTGGCGACTCTCTCCCGGTCGGATGGCGGCGAGACTACGCGGCACCCCCGGGAAAGTCAACGCGGGCTGCCGGTTTGACGCAGCGCAAAAAGGGCCCTTGACGCAGCGCAACCGGCGCGCCGCGCAAGGCCCTAGGATCTCTGGAATGCCCGCAGGCCGCCAGGATCCACCGGCGGCACGAACGCAGGCGCTCGAGGGACGCGTGGTCACGCGCTCCCGGCGACCGTGGCGGGAATTCTCGGAGGAAGTCTCGATGAATGCTCCCGCCAATCCGGCTGGCACGGTCCCGCGCGGCCCCGCGCTCCTTCAGGATCCGGTCTACAACAAAGGAACCGCGTTCACCGACCGGGAACGCGACGTCCTCGGCCTGCACGGCCTGCTGCCGCCGCGCGTGCACACGCAGGCCGAACAGGTCGGGCGCGTGCTCAACAACCTGCGCCGCCTGCCCACCGCGCTCGACAAGTACATCTTCCTCACGGCCCTGCACGACCGCAACGAGACGCTCTTCTTCCGGCTCGTGGCGGACAACGCCGAGGAGATCATGCCCCTCATCTACACGCCGACCGTGGGCCTGGGCTGCCAGCTCTACGGACGCATCTACCGCCGCTCCCGGGGCCTGTTCATCACGGCGAAGGACGCGGGCCGCGTGAAGCAGGTGCTGCAGAACTGGCCGCAGAAGGCCGGCATCATCGTCGTCACCGATGGCGAGCGCATCCTGGGCCTGGGCGACCTGGGCGCGCAGGGCATGGGCATCCCGGTCGGCAAGCTCTCCCTCTACACCGCCTGCGCCGGCATGCACCCCGGCCTGTGCCTTCCCATCACGCTCGACGTGGGCACCGAGAACAAGGAACTGCTGGACGATCCCCTCTACATCGGCCTCGCGCAGCGGCGCGTGCGCGGCGAGGCGTACGACGCGCTCGTCGAGGAGTTCGTGACGGCCGCCAACGAGGTCTTCCCGGGGGTGCTCATCCAGTTCGAGGACTTCGCCAACGCGAACGCCTTCCGCCTCCTGCGCAAGTACCAGGACCGCATCTGCACGTTCAACGACGACATCCAGGGCACGGCCTCGGTCGCGCTCGCCGGCCTCATGTCCGCCGTGCGCCTCACGGGCAAGAGCCTCGCCGACATGCGCGTGCTCTTCCAGGGCGCGGGCGAGGCGGCCGTGGGCATCGCGGACCTCATGACCTCGACGCTCGTCGCCAAGGGCATGCCCGAGGCCGAGGCGAGGAAGCGCTGCTGGCTCGTGGACTCCAAGGGCCTGGTGGTCGCCTCCCGCACGGATCTCACCGAGCACAAGCGCCACTACGCGCACGAGCACGCCGCGATCGGCGATCTCGCCTCCGCCGTGAACGCCCTCAAGCCCCAGGCCATCATCGGCGTGGCCGCGGTCGGCAAGGCCTTCACGAAGCCCATCGTCGAGGCGATGAGCGCCATCAACGAGCGGCCGATCGTCTTCGCGCTCTCCAACCCGACCTCGAAGTCGGAGTGCACCGCGGAGGAGGCCTATACGTGGAGCGGCGGCCGCGCGATCTTCGCCTGCGGAAGCCCCTTCCCGGCGTTCACGCTGGGCGGCAAGACCTTCGTGCCGCGGCAGGGCAACAACTCCTACATCTTCCCCGGCGTGGGGCTGGGCGCGGTCTCGGTGAAGACGCGGCGCGTGACCAACGAGATGTTCCTGGCGGCGGCTGAAACGCTGGCCGGCATGGTCTCCGAGGCCGATCTCGCGCAGGGCAGCCTCTATCCGGCGCTCTCCGAGATGCGCAACGTGTCGGCGGCCATCGCGACGGCGGTGGCCAAGGTCGCCTACGACCGCGGCCTCGCCACGGTGGCGAAGCCGGCCGACATCGGCGCGTATGTCCGCAGCCAGATGTACGAACCGGCCTACGCGACGTACGCCTGAGGGCCAATGCCTCCGGACGCCGGCCGCATGCGGCCGGCGTTTTCCATTCCTGCAGCGGGTCGAGCCACATGCGTCTTTGGCAGACCGGGGAGGCAGGGCATCGCCCGAAGCCTAGCGGGAGACGACCCGGACCTGCGCCCTCCCCAGGTTGAGGTAGATGCGCCGGCGCCGCACGAGCGGCCACCATTCGTAGAGGAAGACCTGCATCGGCCTCCACATCGCCACCCATCCGCCGATGGTGAGGCTTTCGCGCACGATCTTCAGGAACGTCCCGCTCGCGAACGGCGTGAGCAGGTCCGCGACCAGGAGACACGAGCTGAGGAAGGCGATGCCGATCATCAGGCTGATCCGCCCTTCGTGGAGCAGGACCGTCACCTGGCGGCCGGAAATCCCGGCCTTGTAGGTGAAGTAGTTATGGATCGCCTCCGTGACGAGTGCCGTCGGTTCCTCCTCGGGCATCTGCGCCAGGTGCACCGTGATGTGGAAGTGGCTCGCCTGCGGAAACTCGAGGGCCCAGCTCTCGATGAACTCCTCGGCGTCGCGGTCGAGGTCCTTGTGGTGGAACGGGGTGGGATCCATCGAGTTGAAGAGCTGGGAGAGCTCGTTCAACCGCAGTTCGATCCGGTGGACTTCGGCGTGGGAGCGGGACACGGGGGTATCGGCAATCGGATTGCCAACCATCTTCCCCCAGGCGCGAGGGCACAACAAGGGCACGGGGGACGCGCCCGGAGCACGAATGAAAAGGGCCTCGCGTACGCGAGGCCCTTCGATTCGAATGGTCGGGGCGAAAGGATTCGAACCTTCGACCCCCTGCACCCCATGCAGGTGCGCTACCAGGCTGCGCTACGCCCCGACCGAGACGCGGATTATAGCTGAAGTGGGTTGACGCCTGCGGGCGTGATGCGTTGCGCCGGGCTGGATTCCCGCCTTCGCGTGAATGACGGGGCGCGAGGGAACGGCGGGGCGCGCGCGAATGACGGCGAGTCAGTCGTTGTCGAGCATCTTGAGGATGCTCTTCAACTCGCGGCGGATGTTGGAGGGCGACAGGGGCTGCGGGACCGTCATGGTGCCCATGGCCGCGTAGGCGCCGGTGCGGGAGACGGGCGGCTCCTCCAGGCGGTTGCGGGCGCCGTTGATGGTGAAGCCATGTTCGTAGAGCAGCTCGCGGATGCGCCGGATGAGCAGCACCTCGTGGTGCTGGTAGTAGCGCCGGTTGCCCCGGCGCTTCAGCGGCTTGAGCTGCGTGAACTCCTGCTCCCAATAGCGGAGCACGTGGGGCTTGACCCCACAGAGTTCGCTGACTTCCCCGATCGTGAAATACCGCTTGGCGGGGATCGCCGGCAGTTCATTCGTTGCCAGGTTCTCCGTGGCCATTGAATGACTTCTCCACGAGGGTCTTCAGCTTCTGGCTCGCGTGAAACGTCACGACACGCCGAGCCGTGATGGGAATTTCTTCCCCGGTCTTGGGATTGCGGCCGGGACGCTGCGGTTTCTTGCGAAGCTGGAAATTGCCGAAGCCCGAGAGCTTGACCATCTCGCCCCTTTCGAGGGCGGTCCGGATCTCCTCGAAGAAGGACTCGACCATGTCCTTGGCCTCGCGCTTGTTCAGGCCGACCTTTTCAAACATCAAGTCGGCCAGCTCGGCCTTGGTGAGGGTGACCTTGTCTTTCACGTGCGCGGCTGGGCTTTGTATTGTTCTGTGAGGAGAAGCCGGATGGAACCCACGATTTCCTCCACCTCGGCATCTGTCAAAGTTCTGGTAGTTTCCTGCATAACTACCCGGAACGCAAGGCTTTTTTTGCCATCTTCGATCCCTTTTCCCCGGTATTGGTCGAACACTTCGATCTCCAGGACGCACGCCGGCGCGGCTGCCCGGAGCGCCTGAAGGACCGGTCCGGCGGCCAGCTTCTCATCCACCACGAAGGCGAGGTCGCGCCGGAGCGTGGGCATCCGGGAGACCCCGCCAAAACGAGGCGCCCTGCCTGCGAGCAGCACTGCCGTCTCGATCTCGAAGAAGACGGGCGCCGTGGGCAGTTCGTACTTCTGCTGGAGCCTGGGATGCAGCTCGCCGACGAGGCCGACCTCGCGACCGCCCGAGACGACGCGGGCGCAGCGGCCCGGATGGCAGGCCGGGTGCGTGGCGGGGACGAAATCGAGGACCGCTGCGCCAGCGAGGGCCTCGAGGTCGCCCTTGGCATCATAGAAGTCCGCGGCACTCAGGGGCTCGCCCCATTGCTCCGGCAGGCGCGAGCCGAACGTGATCGCCGCGAGCCGCTCGGGCTGATCCGCCTCCGAGGGGCCTTCGGCGAGAAAGCAGCGGCCGATCTCGAAGAGGCGCGCCCGGGGCTCGTCGCGGTTGAGGTTCGCGAGGACCGCGTGCACGAGCCCGCCGACGAGCGTGCTGCGCATCACGTCCATGGTGCTCGCGATGGGATTGGCGAGGCGCACGGGTGCCTCGTTGCCGGCGAAGTCCTCTTCCCAGGCGGCGGACACGAAGCTGTAGTTGATGACCTCCTGGTAGCCAAGGTCGGCGCAGGCGAGCTTGAGGTCGATGCGCGAACGCGCGCCCTCGGCCGGGTGCAGCATCGGCACGCTCGAGCGGGGCGGGGCGGCCGGCACGTGCTCGTAGCCGTGGACGCGCGCCACTTCCTCGACGAAGTCCTCTTCGATCACGAGGTCGTGCCGCCACGAGGGCGGGGTGACCGAGAGTGCGTCGCCTTGGCCTTCCACGCGACACGAGAGGCGCTCGAGCGCCTCGCGCACGAACGCACCGGGAACGTCGTATCCCAGGAGCGAGCGGACGCGCGGGGGACGGACGCGAACGGCCCCGCTCGCGGGCCTCCCGGCCTGCGCCTGCGTGACCGGGCCGGCCTTGCCTCCGCAGATCTCGAGCGTGAGCTGCGTGGCGCGCTCGAGCGCCGCGCGGGTGCCCTCCGGGTCGATGCCGCGCTCGAAGCGATAGGCCGCGTCGCTCGTGAGCTGCAGCTGGCGGGTGCGCCCCTGGATCGCCTCGGGCGCGAAGTAGGCCGCCTCGAAGAAGACGTCCGTCGTCGCGTCGGTCACCATCGTGTTCGCGCCTCCCATGACGCCGCCGAGCGCGACGGCGCCCGATTCGTCGGCGATCGCGAGGACGTTCGGGAGCGACTCGACCCACTGGTCGTTGAGGAGCTGGAGCTGCTCGCCGGGCTTCATCCAGCGCACGTCGATGCCACCCTTCACCTTGGCCTGGTCGAAGGCGTGCATCGGCTGGCCGCGCTCGAGCATCACGAAGTTGGTGATATCGACGAGCGGGCTCTTCGGGCGCAGCCCGGCGCGCTCGAGGCGGCGAGCCATCCACTCGGGCGTCTTCGCACGCGCGTCGATGCCGCGGATCACGCGGCCGAAATAATGCGGGCACGCGCCGGACTCGGTGAGGCGGATCTGCCGCGCATCGTCGATCGCCGGGGCGACTTCGGGGGCGGCCGTGAGCCTGAGCGGCGCGCCCGCGAGCGCGGCGAAATCGCGCGCGATGCCGAACATGGACAGGCAATCGCCACGATTGGGCGTGAGCTTGAGCGTGAGGATCGTATCGTCGAGGCCGAGGTAATCGCGAATGTCCGCGCCGATGGGCGCGTCCGCGGGAAGGACGAGCAGGCCGGCATGGTCGTCCGACAGGCCCAACTCGCGCGCCGAGCACAGCATGCCGCTCGACTCGACGCCGCGAAGCTTCGCGCGCCTGATCTCCAGGCCCGGCAGCATGGCGCCCACGAGCGCGCAGGGCACCTTCTGCCCCGCCGCCACGTTGGGCGCGCCGCACACGATCTGCAGCGTCTCGCCGGTTCCGGCGTCCACCTCGGCGACGCGAAGCTTGTCCGCGTTCGGGTGCGGTCCCACGCTCTTCACGTGCGCGACCACGATGCCCGTGAAGGCGCCCGCGACGGGGGCGACCTCCTCCACTTCGAGGCCGCCCATCGTGAGGATGTGCGCGATGCGCTCGACGGGAAGGTCGGTGGCGACGAGCTCGCGCAGCCAGGCGACGGATACCTTCATCGGAATTGCCTCAGGAATTTCAGGTCGTTCTCGAAGAACAGGCGCAGGTCGTTCACGCCGTACTTGAGCATCGCCAGCCGGTCGATGCCCATGCCGAAGGCGAAGCCCGAGTAGCGTTCCGGGTCGATCCTGCCGTGGCGAAGCACGTCCGGATGCACGACGCCCGCGCCGCCGATCTCGAGGTACTTCACCTCGTCGCCCTTCCTCTCCCAGGCCATGTCGATCTCGACGCCGGGCTCGACGAACGGGAAGTACGAGGGACGGAAGCGGATGTCGATGTCCTCGCGCTCGAAGAAGGCGCGGAAGAACTGCGTGAGCGTGCCCTTCAGGTCCGCGAGGCTGATGCCCTCGTCGATCCACAGTCCCTCGACCTGGTGGAACATCGGCGAGTGCGTCGCGTCGTGGTCGACCCGGTACACGCGGCCGGGGCTCACGATGCGGATGGGCGGCTCGTGCGCCTGCATGTAGCGGATCTGCACGGGCGAGGTGTGCGTGCGCAGCACCTTGTCCGAGCCCGCGACGTAGAACGTGTCCTGCATGCTGCGCGACGGATGGTCCGGGAACATGCGCAGCGCGGTGAAATTGTAGAAGTCGTTCTCGATCTCCGGGCCGTCCGCCACCGAGAAGCCCATCGACCCGAAGAGCCGCTCGATGTGCGCCTGCGCGCGCGTGATGGGATGCAGGCCGCCCGCACCCTGGCGACGGCCGGGCAGCGTCACGTCGACCGACTCGGCGGCCAGGCGCGATTCGAGCTCCGCGGCGAGAAGTGCTTCGCGCCGCGCCTGCACGAGGCCCTCGACGCGAATCTTCGCCTCGTTGATCGCCGCGCCCGCCTTCGGCTTTTCCTCGGGCGGGAGCTTGCCCAGCCCCTTGAGCAGTTCCGTCAGCGCGCCGGACTTGCCCAGGAAGCGGGCCTTGGCCTGCTCGAGCTCGGGCACGCCGGAGCAGCCCGCGAAGGCGCCTTCGGCTTCGGCAACGATTCGATCGAGATCTTGCATGGGGTTTGGGTCCTGAAACGAAAAGGGGCTCCCGCTGGAAGCCCCTTGTTCGGTTTAGCGTCGAATCAGGCGCCGAGGCTCGCCTTCGCCTGCTCGACGATGCGGCCAAACGCCGGCTTGTCCCGCACGGCGAGGTCGGCGAGGACCTTGCGGTCGATGTCGATCGCGCCCTTCTTCAGGCCCGCCATGAACCTGCTGTAGGTCATGCCGGCTTCGCGGGCGGCCGCGTTGATGCGGGCGATCCACAGGCGGCGGAATTCGCGCTTCTTGACGCGGCGATCGCGGTAGGCATACTGCCCCGCCTTCATCACCGCCTGCTTGGCGACGCGGAATACGTTGCCGCGGCGGCCGCGGAACCCCTTCGCCTTGGCGAGGACCTTCTTGTGGCGCGCGCGCGCCGTCACTCCACGTTTAACGCGAGGCATCTCCGGTCTCCTTTAGGCGTAGGGAAGCATCGCCTTCACGGAGGCGACGTTGGTCTTGTGGACCCCCGTCGAGCCGCGGAGCTGGCGCTTCGACTTCGTGGTTTTCTTGGTGAGGATATGGCGCTTGCCGGCCTGGCCGCGCTTCACCGAGCCGCCGGCCCGGACCTTCAGGCGCTTGGCGGCGCCGCTCTTCGTCTTCATCTTGGGCATGGTTCGCCCTCCTTTTCACTTGCTTGGCGCAGCAGGTGGCGGAACCGTTCCGCGCTTGATACCTGAAGACGCCTTTTTGTCAGTGCTTCTTCTTGGGCGCGATGATCATCACCATCTGCCGCCCTTCCAGCTTGGGCCACTGCTCCACGACGCCAAGGGTCGCGAGATCCGCTTCGACCCGCTTCAGGAGCGCGACGCCCAGTTCCTGGTGCGCCATCTCCCGCCCCCGGAAGCGCAGGGTGATCTTCGTCTTGTCGCCCTCGGTCAGGAAGCGAGTCAGGTTGCGCAGCTTGATCAGGTAGTCGCCCTCGTCCGTGCCCGGGCGGAACTTGATCTCCTTCACCTGGATCTGCTTCTGCTTGAGCCTCGCCTCGTGCGCCTTCTTGCTTTCCTGGTACTTGAACTTGCCGTAGTCCATCAGGCGGCAGACCGGGGGTTTCGCGGTGGGGGCGATCTCGACCAGGTCGATCTCGGCCTCCTCCGCCTGGCGCATGGCCTCGGCGATGGCGACGATGCCGAGCGGCTCCCCTTGGATGCCTACCAGGCGCACTTCCGGCGAGTTGATCTCCCCGTTGATGCGTACCGATTTATCGTGAGCGATGCGAAGAATCCTCCAAACAATCAATCATTTGGCAAGAACCCTTCGGCATGTTTTCCGTTGTCAGGCCTCGCCTCCCTTTTTGCGTTCACTTGCGTCCGGCGATCTCGTCCCGAAGGCGCGAGACGAATGCCTCGAGCGGGACGGGTGCGAGGTTTTCCCCCGCGCGCGTTCTCGCCGAGACTGTCCGGGCTGCCACTTCCTTGTCGCCGAGCACCAACTGGTAAGGAAGCTTTTGAATGCTATGTTCCCGAATTTTATACGTTATTTTCTCGTTCCGCAAATCGGCCTCGACCCGGAAGCCGGCTGCCCGCAAGCCCTGCGCCACCTCGCGGACATAGGCGTCCTGCCGGTCCGTCACGTTCATGACGACCACCTGGACCGGCGCGAGCCATAGCGGCAAGGCCCCGGCGTGGTTCTCGATGAGGATGCCGATGAACCGCTCCATGGACCCCACGATGGCGCGGTGCAGCATGACCGGCACCTGTCGCGTGTTGTCCTCGGCGACGAATTCGGCCCCGAGCCGGCTCGGCATGAAGAAGTCCACCTGCATCGTGCCGACCTGCCAGGGGCGGCCGATCGAGTCCTTCAGGTGGTATTCGATCTTGGGGCCGTAGAAGGCGCCCTCCCCCGGCAGTTCCTCCCACTCGGCGCCACAGGAGCGCAGCGCGTCCCGCAGCGCATCCTCGGCCTTTCCCCACTGCTCGTCGCTGCCGATGCGCTTGTCGGGCCGCAAGGCGAGCTTCACCTGCAGGTGCTCGAAACCGAAATCGCGATAGACCTTGAGGGCGAGGCGGTGGAAATCCACGCACTCGGGCGCGATCTGCGACTCGGTGCAGAAGATGTGGCCGTCGTCCTGCGTGAAGGCGCGCACGCGCATGATCCCGTGCAGCGCCCCCGAGGGCTCGTTGCGGTGGCACGCGCCGAACTCGCCGTAGCGAAGCGGCAGTTCCCGGTAGCTGCGGATGCCCTTGTTGAAGATCTGGACGTGCCCCGGGCAATTCATCGGCTTGATGGCGAAGTCGCGCTTCTCCGACTCCGTCGTGAACATGTGGTCCTTGTAGTTCTCCCAGTGGCCGCTTTTCTCCCAGAGCGAGCGGTCGAGGATCTGCGGGCAGCGCACTTCCTGGTAGCCGTTGTCGCGGTAGACGGCGCGCATGTGCTGCTCCACGGCCTGCCAGAGCGCCCAGCCCTTGGGGTGCCAGAAGATCATCCCCGGCGCCTCGTCCTGCAGGTGGAAGAGGTCGAGGGCCGTGCCCAGGCGCCGGTGGTCGCGCTTCTCGGCCTCCTCGAGCATGTGCAGGTAGGCGTCCTGGTCTTCCTTCTTCGCCCACGCCGTGCCGTAGATGCGCTGGAGCATCTCGTTCCTCGAGTCGCCCCGCCAGTACGCGCCGGCGACCTTCATGAGCTTGAAGACCTTGAGCTTGCCCGTGGAGGGCACGTGAGGCCCGCGGCACAGGTCGATGAAGTCGCCCTCGCGGTAGAGGCTGATGTCCTCGTTCGCGGGGATCGCCGCGATGATCTCGGCCTTGTACTTCTCGCCGATGGACTCGAAGAACTTCACGGCGTCGTCGCGCTTCCACACCTCGCGCGCGACCGGGATGTCCTTCTTCGCGAGCTCGCCCATGCGCTTCTCGATGGCCGCGAGGTCCTCGGGCGTGAAGGCGCGCTTGTAGCTGAAGTCGTAGTAGAAGCCGTTCTCGATCACCGGGCCGATCGTGACCTGCGCGTCCGGGAAGAGCTCCTTCACCGCGAAGGCGAGCAGGTGCGCGCTCGAGTGACGGATGAGGTCGAGCCCTTCAGCGTCCTTGTCCGTGACGATGGCGAGCGCGGCGTCCCGGTCGATGACGAAAGAGGTGTCGACGAGCCGGCCGTCCACCTTGCCGGCGAGCGCGGCCTTGGCAAGGCCGGGGCCGATCGAGGCGGCGACCTGGGCGACCGAGACGGGACCGTCGAACGAGCGAATCGATCGGTCGGGAAGCGTGATGGCGACCATGGCGGGTTTCCTCGGGAGAGCAAAACGAAAAAAGCGCGGGCGAGCCGCGCTTTTCGTGTGAAGGCAAAGGGGGGCGGCCCGTCTATCGAATGGGGGTGGTCCTCGGAGTCGGCGGTCTCATAACCATGGTGCGGCCCTTTCCCTCGCCTTCGTTCGCGCCCCCGGCGGTACCGGGCGCCGCGCGAAGCGATATTCTAGCCGTTTCGCCGCCCCCACGCGACCCGCGCGGCCCCCGGAGCAAACGCCATGGAACGCATCACCATCTCGCTCGACGAATCGCTCGCCCACGAGTTCGACCTGCTCATCGCGCGCCGCGGCTACGCGACGCGCTCCGAGGCGGTCCGCGACCTGCTGCGCCGCGAACTGGAGGGCGAGCGCGCCGCGGCCGGCAGCGGCCACTGCGTGGCGAACCTGAGCTATGTCTACAACCACCACGAACGGGACCTGGGCGAGCGGCTCACGGGAGCGCAGCACGAACACCACGACCTGTGCGTCGCCACGATGCACGCGCACCTGGACCACGAGGCGTGCCTGGAATCGGTGATCCTGCGCGGGCCCCTGGCCGCCGTGCGCGCGTTCGCCGAGGGAATCATGGCGGAGCGCGGGGTCCGCCATGGCGGCCTCAATGTCGTTTCGGTCGACGTGTCGGAAGGCTCGACCGCCCACCGCCACGGCACCCGTGCCCACGACGGCTCTCACGCGCACGATCACGTCCACCTCAAGCCCAAGGTCTGAGCCCGCGATCGACCGCAGGGTCCTAGTAGATGCTGTCCACGAACCGCTGGCTCGACATCTTCGGACGCTTGTATCCGATGTCTCCCTGCCGCGGCGGCACCTCGATCTCCACGGGCGTCATGTTCTCGTAGGGAACCTGGTGCAGCAGGTGCGCGATGCAGTTCAGGCGCGCCTTCTTCTTGTTGTCGGCGTTGACGACCCACCACGGCGATTTCTTGCTGTCCGTGGCCGCGAACATCCTGTCCTTGGCGCGGGAGTACTCGCTCCAGTGCTTGCGCGACTCGATGTCCATCGGCGAGAGCTTCCAGCGCTTGGTGGGATTGCGGATGCGCTCCTGGAAGCGCCGCTCCTGTTCCTCGTCGTTCACCGAGAACCAGTACTTGACGAGGTAGATGCCTGACCGGACGAGCATCTCCTCGAACTGCGGGCAGGAGCGCAGGAACTCCTCGTACTCGGCGTCCGTGCAGAAACCCATGACGCGCTCCACGCCCGCGCGGTTGTACCAGCTGCGATCGAAGAGGACGATCTCGCCCTGCGCGGGCAGGTGCGGGGCGTAGCGCTGGAAATACCACTGGCCGCGCTCGCGCTCGGTCGGCGTGCTCAGGGCGGCGATCCGGCAGATCCGCGGGTTGAGGCACTCGGCGATGCGCTTGATGACGCCGCCCTTGCCGGCCGCGTCGCGCCCCTCGAAGATCACGGCGACCTTGAGCCCCTTGAGCCGCACCCACTCCTGCAGCTTGATGAGTTCGACCTGGAGGTGGGCGAGTTCCTCGACGTACTTGTAGTTGCGCGGCGGCTTGTGCGGCTTCGCGCGGCCCGCGAGGTGCCAGTATTGCTCGAGCTGTTCTCGCTCCCTCGCGTCGGCAAGGACTTCGCTTTCCGCTTTCGCGCGCCTTTTCTTCGTTGCCATGCTCGCCTCC
>Ga0209254_10004274_pt1 | contig 13093 bp, 12 predicted proteins | sample FrelakmetDIP11DI_FD_187148 | JGI IMG/M metagenome (GOLD analysis project Ga0209254, IMG submission 187148) | Freshwater lake sediment microbial communities from the University of Notre Dame, USA, for methane emissions studies - DIP11 DI (SPAdes)... | ecosystem: Environmental > Aquatic >...
GAAGTACACCATCATCATCGTGACGCACAACATGCAGCAGGCCGCGCGCGTGTCCGACTACACCGCCTTCTTCAACATGGAACAGGATCGCGCCGGCTACCTGGTGGAGTACGCTGATACCAAGCAGATCTTCACCAATCCCAAAGATCAGCGCACGGAAGATTACGTGACCGGCCGCTTTGGTTAGGTCTGCGCACAAGGATAAAATATGTCCAAGCCACGCGTTCTGTTTCTTTGCACCGGCAATTCGGCGCGCTCCATCATGGCTGAAGCCCTGCTGCGCTATTACGCATCAGACCATTTCGAAGTCTTCAGCGCCGGCCTTGAACCCAAAGGCATCAATCCCTACACGATCCGCGTGATGAACGAGATCGGGCTTGACGTGAGCGGCGGCCGATCCACCGACGTGATGGAGTATCTGGGCAAAACCCACATGGGCTACGTCGTCACCGTCTGTTCCAACGCGGAAGAGCGCTGCCCGATCTTCCCGTTTGGCACCCAGCGGCTGCACTGGCCGTTTGAGGACCCTGCCGCGCTGGCAGGCACCGACGCCGACAAGCTGGCGAAGTTCCGTGCCGTGCGCGATCAGATCGACGCACGCATTCGCGCCTGGTTGAGCGAGCAGCAGATTCACTCAGTGCCCGCACCGCTGACGCCCTAGGCGTCAGCGGAGAACCGCCCCGTACAGCGCATGACGGCCACGCACCTCACGCACCTACCCGCCAGTCCGCACATTGAACTCGATCGCGAGTGGGACGCCATTCGTACCGACTTGTTCCGCCTGAGCGATCGGGTGGACACCGCGATCGATCGGGCCATCACGGCACTGATCAATCACGACACACATCTGGCGCGGAATGTGGTGGAAGCCGATCGGACGATCAACGCCCGGCGGTATCAGCTAGAAGATGCGTGCCTGACCACCATCGTGCGGCAGCAACCGGTGGCCCGCGACCTGCGGCGGATCATCGCGGCGATGCACGTGGCCGGTGAGTTGGAACGCATGGGCGATCACGCGGAAGGTATCGCCAACATCGTGCTGACGCTGAAGGCGGGCACACATCTGCCGCTAGGCAATTTCGATCGCATGGCGCAGGCCGTGCGGCCCATGCTGCGCTGCTGCTTGTACGCCTTCGCTTACGACGACATCGAGCAGGCCGATCGGGTGGCGGTGATGGACGACAAGATCGATCACTATTACCAGCAGAATATCCGCACGCTGCTGACCTACATGCTGGAGGACTCGGACGTGATCCCGGAGGCAACGTATCTCTTGTGGGTGTCGCACAACCTGGAGCGCATCGGCGATCGTTGTGTAAATATCGGCCAGCGCACCGTGCGGCGTTGATCCTGCGGTTCGAGCGTGTTACAATGAGTGCAAAGATGAACGTGGACAAATCTCGCGTGCTGGTGCTGTGCACCGGCAACTCGGCACGCTCGCAAATGGCCGAGGGACTCATCAACGCGCAGTTGGCCGATCGGTTTGTCGCGTATTCCGCCGGGACCAGACCGGCCGGGTACGTGCATCCGCAGGCGATTGCGACCCTGGCCGAGATCGGCATCGACATCAGCCAGCACCGCTCGAAATCGACCGACGAGTTCAAGGACACGCCGTTCGACGTGGTGATCACGGTGTGCGACGATGCTGCCGAGAACTGCCCGGTATGGCTGGGCCAGGGACGGCGTGTGCATATCGGATTTCCCGATCCGGCGGCCGCTCCGCCCGATCAACAAGCTCAGCAATTTCGCGCCGTGCGCGCCGCCATTCAAGATCGGGGGCTTGGTTATTTGCGTGCCTGGCAGCCTGACGCCCAGCGGAGGACAGCATGACCACCAGTTCAATTCGCAGCGCTTTGGATCGTGAAGAAAACCGGATCAAAGACGACATCCTGCGCATGGGCAGCATGGTCGAGACGGCCATCGATCGGGCCGTGGCGGCGCTGAAGCAGCGCGACGGCCCGCTGGCGCAGCAGGTCGTTGACGACGATCGGCAGATTAATGACCTGCGTTACAAGATTGAAGAAGAGTGCCTGACGCTCATTGCCACCCAGCAACCGGCCGCGCATGATCTGCGCTCGATCGTGGCCGCGACGCACATCGCCGTGGAGTTGGAGCGCATGGGCGATCACGCCGCCGGCATTGCGCACATCACGCTGCGGATGCTGGATCAACCGCTGCTCAAGCCGCTGATCGACATGCCTATCATGGCCGGCATGGTCAAACACATGACACACGAAGGGTTGGATGCTTTCGTGCACAGTGACATCGAATTGGCGCGCAAAGTCGTGGCGCACGATGACCAGGTCGATCAAATGTATCAGCAGATCTTCCGTGAACTGCTGACGTACATGCTGGAGGATCCCAAGAATATCGGCCGCGCCACGTTCTTGTTGTGGGTGGCGCACAATTTGGAGCGCATCGGCGACCGTGCGACCAACCTGTGCGAGCGCACCATCTTCGTCGCCACCGGCCAGCTGGGTGATTTGAGCGCCGGTCAAACCGGCCCGCTTGGTTTCGATTAGCATTCCTTTCGTCATGCTCAGAACAGGATGATTGGCACGGATCAAGCAGTTGACACAGTTGATCCCTGTGATACAATCAATTTAAATCAAATACTTAACCTTCGGGGCAGGGTGAGGCGGCGACGCCAATTCCCGATCGGTGGTACAGCCCACGAGTCCGCGAGGACATGATCCGGTGTAATTCCGGAGCCGACGGTACAGTCCGGATAAAAGAAGGTGGCATCACGCTGTATACGCGTGTGTTGATCGATCGACCCCGAAGCCGCTGTTCCTGGCTTCGGGGTTTTTGATCGACACACGTGAAGTGTGTGATGGTTGTGCGCCTCGCCCCGAAGATGATCGATCTTTGGGGTTATTTTTGTGACACCAGGAGGCCAACATGGCGGTCTCAACCAAATCCAGACAAGTTATTCTGATGCGCAGCCCCTTCGGTGAAGTGCCCGTGCCGCGCAAATACGTGCCCCTGCTCCGCGCCGGCTCGATCGTGCTGTTCGTCGTGAGTGTGATCGCGGTGTGGCAGCTCATCGTGATGATCGGCCAGTATCCCTCGTTCATTCTGCCCACGCCGCGTGAAGTGTGGAACGAGTTGATCAGTATGCTGCCCACGGCGTCGTTCTGGGGTCACGTGGCAACCACGTTGATTGCCGTGCTAGGCGGTTTACTCATCGGTGCGTCATTGGCGATCCTGCTGGGTTACTTTATCGCCAAATCGCCCGTCGTCAATTCGCTAGTCTCGCCGCTGGTCGTCGCTTCGCAGGCGATCCCCATCGTGGCCATCGCGCCGCTGCTGGCGATCTGGTTCGGCTACGGCATCACGCCCAAGATCGTGACCAGCCTGCTGATCGTGTTCTTTCCGATCCTGGTCAGCGTCGTCGCCGGCATCCGATCGGTGGAGCCGAACCTGCGCGATCTGATGCGCAGCTTGCAGGCCGATCGCTGGCAGACGTTCACCAAACTCGAAGTGCCCTCGGCGCTCCCGATGGTGCTCAGCGGCCTCAAGGTGGGCGCCACGCTGGCCGTCATCGGCGCCATTGTCGGGGAGTTCGTGAATTCCGATCGGGGTCTGGGCTTTCTCATCAAGCAGGGCAACGGCGAGTACAACACGGCGCGCACGTTTGCGGCGCTGATCGCGTTGATCGTCATGGCGCTATTGATGTACGGCAGTGTGGTGCTGCTGGAGCGGAAGTGGCTGGCGTGGAGAAAGTAACCTTGACTTGGAGTCGAGGCTTTAGCCGGGTTGATCGGTTGCCACCTCTCCGGCTGAAGCCTCGACTCCAGACTATATCAAAGTGGTCTCAGCGGGGAACTCAAAATCCGGGGAGAGAATGATGAAGCGAGCAGTGATGTTGGTTATGGTTGTGGCGGTGGTCCTGACCGGGTGCGCGAATGCGGCTGCGCCGGCCCCGGCGAGCGAGGGGCTGACGAAGATCCGGCTGCCGATGGGGTACATCGCCAACGTGCAGTATGCGCCCTTTTACATCGCGGTCGATAAGGGGTACTTCGCCGAGGAAGGTCTCGACGTCGAGTTCGATTATCGCTTTGAAACGGACGGGATGAAGCTAGTCGGCGCAGGTGAACTACCCTTTGCCATCGTCAGCGGCGAGCAGGTGCCACTGGCACGCGCGAAAGGCCTGCCGGTGGTGTACGTGATGCACTGGTGGCAGAAGTTCGCCGTGGCCGTCGCTTCGCTGGCCGACAAGAACATCAAGGTGCCGGCTGATCTGGCGGGCAAGTCCGTGGGGCTGCCGGGCTTCTTCGGGGCCAGTTACATCGGCTGGCGTGGATTGCTGGATTACGCGGGACTGAAAGAATCAGATGTGAAGGTGCAGGACATCGGTTTCACGCAAGCCGCCGCGTTGCAGCAGGGCAAGGTGGATGCCGCCGTCGTCTACATCAACAACGAACCGATTCAACTGCGCGCGGCCGGGCTGGATGTGAACGTGATTCCGGTGAGCGATTATCTCTCGCTGGTGGCGAACGGCATCATCACCAATGAGAAGACCATCAAAGAAAATCCGCAGTTGGTGCGCAGCTTTGTGCGCGCAATACTGCGCGGCTTGCAGGACGCGCTGGCCGATCCCGAACTGGCCTTCAACACCTCGAAGAAGTTCGTCGAAGGGCTGGGCAGCGATCCGCAGAAGGATGAGATTCAACGGAAAGTGCTGGCTGAGACGCTCAAACTGTGGCAAGCGCCTGTGTTGGGTCGAACGGATCCGGCGATGTGGGATGAGACGCAGCAGGTGCTCATCAACATGGGCCTGTTGAAAGAAAGGATTGCCAATGAGCAGTTGTTTACCAATCAGTTCGTGGATGAGGTGAAGTAGTTTGCAGCGGCAGACCTTGGAGGTTTTCGCCCGATTATCAGGCTTGAAGCGATCATGAATACTTGCCGAAACCACACTCCGCTTTCTGAAAGGTAAAAACCTCCGAGGTATTCTTCCTAACCATGACCCAAGCCGCTTTACGCGTCGAGCGCGTAAGTCACGTGTATGATGATCAACACGGCCAGGTCGATGCGCTCGACAACATCTTCTTTGAAATCCAACCTGGCGAGTTTGTCTGTATCGTCGGACCGTCGGGCAGCGGCAAATCGACGCTGCTGCGCATCATCGCCGGGCTGATTCAACCTCAGCAGGGCCGCGTGTGGCTCGATGGACAGATCGTCACAGCGCCTCGCTCCTCGATCGGCATCGTATTCCAGAAGGCCAACCTCATGCCGTGGCGTACCGTGCGCGACAACGTGGGCCTGCCGCTGGAAATGGAACATCTCCCTTCCGAAGAAATTGAACAGCGGGCGCAAGTTTTGATCGATCTCGTCGGGCTGACGGGTTTTGAAGAATCGTATCCGCGCGGTTTGTCGGGCGGCATGGAGCAGCGCGTCGCCATCGCCCGAGCGCTCATCCACAACCCCACCGTATTGTTGCTCGACGAACCATTCGGATCGCTTGATGCGCTGACGCGTGAGCGCATGGCGCTGGAATTGACGCGCATCTGGTCGACGCAAAAGACCACGGTGGTGATGGTAACGCACAGCATTCAAGAGGCCGTCTTCCTGAGCGATCGGGTGCTGGTGATGACCGATCGGCCCGGGCGCATTGCCGCCGCCATTCCGATCGATCTACCGCGCCCCCGCGATCTCAATCTGCTGCAACAAGAGCATTTTGCAGAAATCGCCGGAAAAATCCGCCAGGCTATCGTAGTGGCGTGATGGCGCAGGCCAGATAAGTGGTAGAATGTGAACACTACCAGAAGAAACGCTATGCGTTACACGCATGAGCGGGGAGGCAGATAGGATATGATTGGCAGCATTCGTCAAAAAACAATTGTACGTGAAGGCGGACGAGTTGAAATCCGGTCGCCGGAATTGCCCATCGGCGCCAGGGTTGAAGTCATTGTATTGGTCGAGCCGGAGGATGCAGACACGACTGACTATTTGCTGTCCACCGAGGCTAATCGCCAGCATCTCAGGCAGGCGCTGAAGGATGCTGAAGACCCGGCCAACTATACTGCAGTCGCCCCTGACGATCTATGAGACGCGTTGCGTTCCTGCCACAGGCTTTTGAGGATTTCAATCGCTGGGCAGTTGAGGATAAGAAAACCTACAGCAAAGTTGTCGATCTCATCAAAGACACACTGCGTACCCCATTCAGCGGCCTCGGCAAACCGGAGCCGCTGAAGCATGAATTGAAGGGATTGTGGTCAAGGCGCATCACAGATGAACATCGCCTCATATACAAAGTGACCGAGGAAGAAATCGTCATCTATTCGTGTCGATTCCACTATTGACCCTCGAGCGTCACCAAACAGATGAACGAAGCCGCCGCCGATCGAAAATCGATCGGCGGCGGTCTTTTTGGCTGGGGAGGAAGGACTCGAACCTTCGAATCATGGATCCAAAGTCCATTGCCTTGCCAACTTGGCCACTCCCCAATTGCGCGGCGATTGTAACATGCCGTTTCCCTTCTGACAAGATCGACACGCGCCGCGCTTGAGATACGAACGCTGTCCGGTGAGTCATTGCATCCACAGGTTTCCACGATCGATTGACTCACCTGACAGGTTATTTGTTGGTGCAAACGATACAAAAAACGATAGAACCCCGCCCGACCCCTTGAAATTCTTCAAAGCAGCTTTATATTGATTTCAGGCGTCGGCGCCGACGAGTTTTCCGTGGAAATCGATACGGCCTGTTGGGGCGCGACGATGACCTGATCGACCAGCCGCTGAAAGCCGCACGCCATTGCCAGCGGCTCGATCCCGGCATGGTCTTGCCCCGACTTATCACACACGAAAGGAAACCCACCATGAAGACCAAGCCCCTCGTTCGCGGTATTGTGATCGCTCTCGCTGTCGGGCTGGCTCTAGCCTCGGTCGTGGCGGTCGCTGCTGAAGGCAAACCCGTCCGTGTCCGCGCGCCGTTTGTCCCGTTTACCGTTTCGGGCGCTTGCGAATTCGATGTCTACTGGGACGCGCTGATGGACAAAGGCTACTTCACCATCATCACCGAGAAGGATGCCACCCGCTATCTTCTGACAGGCGTCTTCAAGAACAGGCTCACAAATCTGGTCACGGGGAAATCAGTGGATCTGATTACCTCTGCTCAAATGACGCAGCGGTTTTACAACGACGGCTCGTTCGAAGTGGTCTTGCAAGGCCCCTTCATTGGGTGGTTCGGATATCCCGGCAACCCGCCGCTAGCCTACGTCAAAGGCCGGCAAGCGCTCCGGTATGATGCGGCCGGCAACCTCGTCGCGGCGACGCAAACCGGCCTCGTGCAAGACGTATGTGTGATGCTGAGGGATTAGCGGGACAAGCTCGTGGTAGAGCGCGCTGCCTGATGCACCTGGCAATGGAGGTGCATCAGGCACAGTTTCCCTATTGCCTCCCTGTAAAACCAGCTCGATATTGAATTCAGCCGAACGGTGAATCGTCATGCCCGAATGCTTCTGTCGGGCATCCAGGTTCGCGGCTGGCAAAGTTTCCGGATTCCCGCCAACAAGGTACAAGATTGCACGGAACTACAAAGGCACGCGGGAATGAGTGCGCGGGGCGCCTTCTTCATCGGAGGAACCATGAGCCACGAGAATGCCTTCGGCCAGCAGGTGCGTCAACGCCGCCGCTCCCTCGATCTCACTCAGGAAGAACTCGCCCGCCGTGTGGGCTGCGCCGCCATCACTCTCCGCAAGATCGAAGCGGGCGATCTGCGCCCCTCGCAGCAGATCGCCGAACGTCTGGCGCTGGCGCTGGCGATTCCGCTCGACGAGCGCGCCGAATTTGTGCGGCAGGCGCGATCGGTGCAGTTACCCGGCCGCCCGATCGAACCCGCCCCCATCCCGCAAGTCATGCCCGAAGAGATCGGCTTAGAAGACCTCAGCGGGCGCGCCATCCGCGGCTATCAGCTGAACGAAAAGATCGGCGCGGGATCGTTCGGCGCGGTCTATCGGGGGGTGCAGCCGCTCGTCGAGCGCGAAGTCGCCGTCAAGATCATCCTGCCGCAGTATGCCAATCATCCCGATTTCATCCGCCGCTTTGAAGCCGAAGCGCAGTTGGTCGCGCGGCTTGAACATCCCCACATCGTCCCGCTGTACGATTACTGGCGCGAGCCGGGCGTGGCTTATCTGGTCATGCGCTTACTGCGCGGCGGCAGTGTGGAAGATCTGCTCAACAGCGACCCGTTACCGCTCGATCTCATCACCTGCCTGTTGGAACAGATCGTCTCGGCGCTGCACGCAGCTCATCGGGCGGGCGTGATTCATCGGGACTTGAAACCGTCCAACGTGCTGCTCGATGAGGATCGCAATGCCTATCTGGCCGATTTCGGCATCGCCAAAAATCTTGGGGATCCCGGTGAGCAGACACGGGTCGGTATGATCATCGGCTCGCCTGCCTACATCTCGCCGGAGCAGGTGCGCTCTGAACCGGTGCATCCGCAGGCTGACATCTACAGCCTCGGCGTGATGTTGTATGAAATGCTGACGGGCGCGAAGCCGTTCCTCGGCCCCACGCCGATCGATCTCATTCAGCAACATCTCTATGCGCCGCTGCCCTCGTTGTCTGCGCAGCGGCCTGGCTTGCCCGCCGCGCTCGATGACGTTATCGCGCACGCGACGGCGAAAAATCCGGATGAGCGCTATGCCGACGTCGCAGCGCTGCTGCGTGATTTCCGCGCAGCGCTGCGCGCCGAGCCGACGCTGGTTCCACACCCGATTGTTTCGGCGCTCCCGATCGAGATCGTCAATCCCTACAAGGGCCTGCGGCCTTTCGCTGAAATCGATGCGGCAGACTTTTACGGGCGCGAATCGTTGACGCAGCAGCTGCTGGCGCGTTTAGGTGAAGGCGGCGATCTCAGCCGCTTCCTCGCCGTCATCGGCCCGTCGGGCAGTGGCAAATCATCGGTGGTCAGCGCAGGCTTTGTGCCTGCCCTTAGACGCGGCGGTCTGCCTCACTCCGAGAACTGGTTCATCGTCGAAGTGCTGCCCGGCCCGCATCCGCTGGAAGAACTGGAAGCGGCTTTGCTGCGCGTCGCTGTCAATCCACCGGAAAGTTTGCTCGCGCAGATCAAAGAAGATCGACGCGGCTTGCTGCGCGCGATTCAGCGCACGCTGCCGGCCGATCCCAACATCGAACTCGTGCTCGTGCTCGATCAATTCGAGGAAGTGTTCACGCTCGTCGCCGACGAAGCCGAGCGATCGCATTTGCTCGATTGCCTCGTGGCGACCGTGCTGGACGAGCGCAGCCGCGCGCGCATCATCGTCACGCTGCGCGCAGACTTCGTCGACAAGCCATTTCACTACATGGACTTTGGCGAACTGCTGCAGCGCCGATCGGAACTGGTGCTGCCCCTGACACCGGATGAGATGGAGCGCGCCATCGTCAGCCCGGCGCAGCGCGTGGGGCTGCAATTGGAAGCCGGTTTGCCGGAAGCCATCATCGCCGATGTGAACGATCAACCCGGCGCACTGCCGCTATTGCAATACGCGCTAACCGAGTTGTTCGATCAACGCAGTGGCAACCTTTTGACCAAGACCGCCTATCAGACCATTGGCGGCGTCAAGGGCGCGCTGGGCCGCCGCGCCGAAGAAGTCTATCAAGCGCTGGATGAAATTCAGCAAGCGACAGCGCGGCAGGTCTTCCTGCGGCTGGTCACGCTGGGTGAAGGCGTCGAAGATACGCGGCGGCGGGTGTTGCTCACGGAACTTGAATCTTTATCCACGAAGTTCACGACGGAACACGAAGATGTTCTTAGTGACCTTCGTGTGCTTCTTGGATCAAAAGAAATCGCAGCCGTGCTGGATGCTTTTGGCAAAGCCCGCCTACTCTCCTTCGATCGCGATCTGCAAACGCGCGGGCCGACGGTGGAAGTGGCACACGAGGCGCTGCTGCGCGAGTGGCTGCGCCTGCGTGAGTGGCTGATCGAGAGCCGCGCCGACGTGCGGCTGCAACGTCTGCTGGCGAATGAAACTGCCGAGTGGTTGCAGGCTAATCGAGAGGCCAGCTTCCTGCTGCACGGATCGCGCTTGCAGCAGTTCGAGGATTGGGTCAAGACGACGGGCATCGCGTTGACCAGCGATGAACGATCGTATCTGCAGGCCAGCCTCAGTGAGCGTGAGCGACAGCGCCAGGCCGAAGAAGAACGTCGCGCCCGTGAAGCAAAGTTGGAACTGCGCGCGAAGCGAGTGCTGCAAGGATTGGTCGCGGTGGCCGTCTTTGCGGCGATTATCGGCGGGACGCTGGCCTTGATCGCTGCGAATCGCGAGCAAGAGGCACAGGTTCAGCGGCAGGAGGCGTTGGCGCAAAAACAGGAAGCCGACACACAACGACAAGCCGCGCTCGACAACCTGCAGTCGTCGGAAGCGCAACGACTGGCGGCTGAGGCGAATCGCTTACTGTCTGAAGGCCGTGACAACGAAACGGCGGCTTTGCTTGCCCTGCGCTCGCTTCAATTTCAGTACACGCCGCAGGGCGACGAAGCGTTAGGCGGCGCGGCACGGCTCAATTTCCCGGTCAAGGTCTTTGCAGGTCACACTAACAGCGTGCGTGACATCGTCTTAACCAGAGACGGTCAGTACATGTTCACGGCCAGTGATGACGGCATTCCGCGCATGTGGGAAGTGGCTACGGGCAAAGAAATCCGGCAGTTCATTGGCCACCCTCAGGGGGTGTTCAACCTTGCACTCTCGCCTGATGAGCGCTACTTGCTGACCAGCGGAGATGATGTTGCAGTTCGGTTGTGGGATGTAGCGACTGGCAAAGAAATCCGGCAGTTTGCGCACAACGCCAATGTATGGGGCGTTGATTATTCGCCTGATGGGCAGTACGTGCTCAGCGGCGGTTTCGATGGCGAGGTCTGGCTATGGACCGCCGGCACGGGTGAAAAAGTGCGAAATTTCGTCGGGCACAAAGGAGCGGTACTCAATGTGGCTTTTTCGCCAGATGGGAAACTTATCGCCACGAGCGGTGAAGATCTCACCGTCAAATTGTGGGAAGCCGCCACGGGTCGGGAAGTGAGAACCCTGACGGGTCACAGCGATTGGCCGTGGGCGCTGACTTTTTCTCCGGATGGCCGCTATTTGGCGACAGCCGGTTGGGACAAAACTGCCCGTATCTGGGATGTTGCCACAGGGCAGGAACTCAAGCGCTTCAATCACACCGGAGTGATCTATACTGTACTCGATTTCTTACCGGATGGCCGTAACCTGCTGACCAGCGGCGAGACCAATGCTGCGCATCTGTGGGACATTGAAGCGGGCGAAGAAGTGCAGAGCTATGCCCATCCGACGACGGTCAGCGGTGTGGCTTTTCCACCTGATGGGCGATTCATCGCCACCGGCTCTTTCGACAAGCTGGCAAGGCTATGGGACATCACTCCGCGAACAACGCCGCCACAGATTCCCATCCGTGTCAGTGCGGTGAATGAGGTTGCGCTTTCACCAGACGGTTCTACCGGGCTGGCCGCTTTATCCGATTCCACTGCGCGACTGTGGGATGTCCGAACCGGCGAGCAACGCCAGGTCTTCGATGGCTACGCTGCGCCTGCTTATTTTGTCGACTTTTCAGCGGACGGTCAGACGGCATTGGTCAGCGCTCTTGATGGATCGCTGCGCGTATGGGGCGTCAAATCCGGCCAGACGTTGCGGCGCATCTCGGATCTATCGAGTTTATACGGCGCCACGATCTCGCCCGACGGCAAGCTGATTGTCTCGACGCAAATGAGTACCGACGGCCCTCAGATTCGCATCTGGGACACAGCCACCGGTCGTGAATTGCGCTCCATGAGCCAGGGAACAGGTATCAACAACGTCACGGTATCGCCCGACAGCAACATGCTCATGGTCGGAGCTTGTGACTCGGCCGCGCATCTGTGGGATCTGACAACGGGTGTCGAAGTGCGGAAATTCGCGTTCCCATCCGGCAATCACTGTGTCAACAGCATGGCTTTTTCCGCCGATGGTCAGTATGTGGCAACCGCCGGCATTGACGGACGAGCGTGGCTTTGGAATGTGGCGAGCGGCGAGAAGGTGCGCGAATTTGTCGGCCACGCCGGCGTGGTCTGGGCGGTGGCGCTGTCCAAAGATGGGCGCTATGCAGCGACCAGCGGAGCCGATGGCACAGCCCGCGTGTGGGATGTATCCACTGGTGAAGAACTACGGCGCTTTGCCGGACACAAGGCGGCTATCTTTGGCGTAGATATCTCAGCCGATGGTAGTCTGGTTGCTACGGGCGGTTTCGATGGCACCGTGCGCTTGTGGTACACCGACCTAAATCGAACAGTCGATGACATCTGCCGCCGCCTGACGCGCGATTTCTCTGACGATGAACGAACGCGATACGGCATCACTGATACGACGCCGACATGCCCGAAGTAGCGCCAGGAATAGCACTTGCGTTGAGTAGCGTCAGCAGTTTGGGTTGGCGGCGAAGTGAAGAAATCGCGGAGTCAAACAAATCGCAGTGTATTCGCTAGATCGTCTGCCGTCAAGGCGTCAAACAAGTGAAGCGCGCGCCGCAGCAGTTCGCCCTTTTCAAACTGGCGGGCGACGATGATTCCGGCATGGGGCAAATTGCGCTCAAATTAGAATTCGGCCAGCGGCGCAAAATCCTGAATGTTGTGAGTTATGATCGCGCGTTCTTCGGCTGCCGCAAACATCAGTTGTTCTTCATCCGACTGTCCCCGGCGATTCAATTCAGTCACCGACGCCGCATCGTAACCGGCCTGACGGAGCGCTTCCGCCAGGCCGGTCCACACATCCTCATCGATGAGTATCTTGACGGGTGCCATGCCTCACTCGCCCAGTAGTTTGCCCGCAGATTCGCGTCCCAGGCGCTGCTGAAGAGCGTTGCGCCAGGCGTCAGGTGTATTGGTTTGCAGACTCTGCTCCACTTCGGCGCGGTGATCTTCATAATAACTGAGCGCGTCGTAGATCTGAGCCAGTGTGAGCTGTGGCAGAATGGTTTCGACTATTTCGTGCGGCGTATAGCCAGCCTGGCTGATGCCGACGACCACATCAATACCGACCCGCGTGCCTTTGATGACAGGGCGCGGGCCGCTTCGGCTGCTGAACACTTCCACA
>Ga0209254_10004275_pt1 | contig 13092 bp, 16 predicted proteins | sample FrelakmetDIP11DI_FD_187148 | JGI IMG/M metagenome (GOLD analysis project Ga0209254, IMG submission 187148) | Freshwater lake sediment microbial communities from the University of Notre Dame, USA, for methane emissions studies - DIP11 DI (SPAdes)... | ecosystem: Environmental > Aquatic >...
GAGACGACGATCTTCGAGGCCGCTCAGCGCTATCTCGCCGGCGGCGTCCCCACGATCGTCCTCGCCGGCAAGGAGTACGGCTCCGGCTCGTCGCGCGACTGGGCGGCGAAGGGGCCGAACCTGCTCGGCGTCAAGGCCGTGATCGCGGAGAGCTACGAGCGCATCCACCGCTCGAATCTCCTCATGATGGGGATCCTGCCCCTGCAGTACCTCCCCGGCGAGAACCTCGCCTCGCTCGGGCTGACCGGCCGCGAGGAGTTCTCCGTCACCGGGGTCGAGAACGGTGAGGCGCGTGAGGTGACCGTGACAGCGGACGGCACGACGTTCGGTGCGATCCTCCGCCTCGACACCCCGCGCGAGCGCGAGTACGTCCGCCACGGCGGGATCCTCCCGTACGTGCTGCGGCGCCTGCTGGCCGAGTAGGACAGGCCCTTCCCGGTCATCTCGGCTCGGGAGACCCTGCGCACCGATGGCTGAGTAGCATCACCCCATGCCACGCGCCGCGATCGTCGGGAACCTCGTCCTGGACTCGGTCGCCGGCGCGCCGGAGCGGCCCGGCGGCGCCGTCTGGTACTGCGCCCGAGCGCTCCGCCAGATCGACCCGGATGCAGACGTCGTGCTCGTCTGCCGCTGCGCCCCGGAGGATCGGGACGCCCTGGTGCCAGGGCTCGAGGAGTTCGGGTTCCCGGTTCGGTGGCGGCCGGCCGAACGGACGACGCGGTTCTCGTTCCACTACGAAGGTGAGCGGAGAATCATGGAGATCGACGCGCTGGCGGAGCCGTGGACTGCGGCCGATATTCGAGGCTGGGTCGGTGACACGATCGGAGACGCGCCGTGGGTCCTCGTCGGAGCGCTCACCCGCGGCGACTTCCCCCTCGAGACACTGACGGCACTCACCGCGAGGGGACACCGCCTCGCCCTCGACGCCCAGGGTCTCGTCCGGCACGCGCAGGTCGGCCCGCTCGTCAGCGACGGCTCCGTCGACCGCGCCGTCCTCGGCCACATCACGGCGCTGAAGCTGAACGACGAGGAGGCCGAGCAGCTCTGTGGCGGCACCGACGAGGCCGCGCTCCGCACGCTCGGGATCCCGGAGGTCGTGCTCACGCTCGGCTCCGAGGGGGCCCTGATCATCTCCGGTGCCGTCGCGGCACACGTCGACGCAGTGCCGGTTGACGGCCCGGTCGACCCCACGGGGGCCGGCGACTCGTTCCTCCTCTCCTACGCCGTCGCGCGCCAGCGGGGCCTCGAGCCGCACGAGGCCGGGGCTGTCGCGAGCCGGTTCGTCTCGACGATCATCGCGCGCTGATGCGGGCGCACGCGGCAACCGCGCTCGGCACGGTACTCCTCGACCTCGAGAGCGGCGACGCGGTGCTCGTCGACGACGATCCGCCGACGGCCGCGAACACGGACGTCTCGTTGCCGCTTCTCGTCGCCGCCGACCAGGTCGGGTCGCGGATTGCAGCCGTCGTCGCCCGGCGGCCGCCGCTCGTGCTCTCCGACGACACGGGGCTGACCTGGCGCGAGGCCGGTGGAGGGCTGCCTGCGGGTACAGCGGTCGCGATCGACCCGGACGACCCCGACCTGCTCCTCTACGCCTCGGAGTCGCGCCTCTTCGTCTCGGAGGACGGCGGCCGATTCTGGCGCGCCCTCGACCCGGAGCTGATCGGGATCACGGCACTCGCGTTCTCGTAGTCTTGGGAGACCAACGGCGAAAGGAGCACCTGATGAGTGGGCTGGACGATCTGATCAAGGGCGTTTCGGGAGGCCAGGGCGGAGGCCTCGGCGATCTCCTCGGCGGCCTCGCCGGCGGAGGCGGCGGTGGCCTGGGTGACATCCTCGGTGGGCTGACGGGCGGGGGCGATGCGCAGGCCGGGAGCGCGCCGGGCGGGATGGGCGGTCTCCTGACGGCGCTCCTGCCGATGGTCGGCGGCATGCTCGCCGGCGGCGGACTGCAGAAGGTGCTCTCCGGCTTCCAGGCGAACGGGCTTGCCTCCCAGACGGACTCATGGGTCGGCACCGGCGAGAACGCGCCCATCAGCGGGGCCGACGTGCGCCAGGTCGTCGGGGACGAGCAGATCGCGCAGATCGCGGCGCAGCTCGGCGTCTCCGAGGACGAGGCTGCCGACGCGGTCGCGCAGGTGCTGCCGACGATCGTGGACAAGGTGTCGCCCGAGGGGCACCTGGCACCGGAGAGCGAGCTGGAGTCGGCGTTCGGGGCGCTCGAGCACCTCGGAGACCCGGCGACAGGCTGAAGCCTGGCGCCGTGCGGCGCGGCGACAGGCTTCAGCCTGTCTGCCGGGTTCCCATCGCGACCCCTACAGCCGAAACTCGCCCCGCGCAACCGTGACGGCCTGCCCGCCGACCTCGACGCGGTCGATCAGCCCGTCGCCACCCTCGGCACGCGCGTAGAGCGTCGACGGCCTGCCGATCGAGGCCCCCTGGGAGATGACGATCTCGTCGCCCCAGGCGATGCGGCCGTGCCGGGCCAGGTGGCAGGCGAGCGGCCCGGCAGCCGAGCCGGTCGCGGCGTCCTCGCCGCCGGCCCAGAACATCCGGGTCGTCCAGCGGTCGCCCGCTCCCGCGAAGCAGCTGACGCCGGTGGCCCCGAAGTCGACGACCGCAGGGACGTTCGGTCGCAGCGCCGCGACCTCCGCCTCCGAGCCGAGCGCGACGAAGAGGTGCGTGGCGCCGTTGTCGTACCGCTCGACCGGCAGCTCCGAGCCGGCGACGCCGAGGGCCTCGCAGAGCTCAGCGGCAGCCGCGAACGGCTCGACCGTCGGCACCGGCTGCTCCATCCGCCCGAAGACGATCCGGCCCGACTCGTCCCGCTCGAGCGCGACAGGGATGTTGCCGCGTCCGGTCTCGAGCGTGATCACCCCGAGCTGGAGCGGCGCTCCCAGCACGAACGCCGTGCCCAGCGTCGGATGCCCGGCGAACGGAAGCTCGTAGTGCGGCGTGAAGATGCGGATCCTGACGTTGCCGCCGGCCTCGGGCGGGAGCACGAACACGGTCTCGCTGAACCCCACCTCGAGCGCGAGCGCCTGCATCATCGCGTCGTCGAGCCCGCGTGCGTCGGTGAAGACCGCGAGCTGGTTGCCGGTCAGCGGCGTGTCGGTGAAGACGTCGGCGACGACGTAGCGATAGGTGCTCACGCAGCCGTTCCGCCGCCCTGGGCCCAGTCGGTGGGGACGTCGGAGCCGCCCTCCTCGCTGACGCGCGTTCCGAAGCGCACGAAGGTGGGAGTCGGCACGACCTTGCCGGCGATGAGCGCCTCGCCCTGCCGGAAGCCCGTTGCCCGCTGGAGCAGACTCGGTGGCACGAACGAGAACACCTCGGTCAGGTGGCCGACATCGGCCACCGAGTTCATCCGCATCAGAAGCAGGTTGTCGCACTGCGAGACGATGTTCTCGTGCACCTTCTGGGGCCGCTGCGTCGAGACGAGCAGGTAGAGGCCGAACTTGCGCCCCTCCGCCGCGATCTTGATCGCCGTCTCGGTGGCGAGGAACTGCAGCCCGCCCTCGGGGAGCTGCGGGCAGACGTTGTGTGCCTCGTCGATCACGACGAGGAGCGGCCGCCGCTCGAGCCGCTTCTCCCAGAGTCGCGAGAGGACGGCCTGGGCGACGAGCGTCTTCTCGATCGGCGTCCCGAGCGTGCCGATATCGACGACGAGGCAGCGCCAGTCGTCGCGATCGAGATCTTCGAGCACGGTGCCTGCCTGCTGCCGGGCCCAGACGCCGAAGCGGTCGACGCCGAGATTGCGCACCCGCCGGATCAACCGGCCGAGGCCCTCGCTGACGGACGTCGTGTCGCCCGAGGCGAGCGCCTCGAAGGCCGGCGAGCCGGGCCCTCCGTCGAGGGCGCGGAGCAGCTCGTCGTACTCGTCCGAGTCGCGGATCGGGTCGAGCTGCAGGACGGAGGCGTAGGCCGCGCCGTCGAGCTCCGGAAAGCGGATCCGGAGCCTGTCGTCGCCCGCCGCGGCAGGCGAGCGGACGAGGATCGAAGGTGCCAGCTCGGCGAGCCGTGCGGCACGAACCGGCTCGGCGTCTACCCGCGCTTCGCGGAGGCGGACGAAGTCGGAGTTCGGGTCGATCACGACCACGCGCAGCTCGGTCTCGAGCAGGAGCTGCTCGAGCACGACGCCGAGCGAGTACGTCTTGCCCGAGCCCGACTGGCCGCAGAGGAACGTATGCCGGTCGAAGCCGGCGGCGTCGATCCTCGCCGGCACAGGGTCGTCGCCGCCCGCAAGCACGTTGCCGATCAGGAGCTCGGTCGTGCCGCCTCGCGGTCGCGACAGCTCCGCGACTTCCGGGCCGGTCGCCTCCTCGATCCGCGCATCGACGAACGGAGCGCCGTCACCGGAGAGCACGACGCCGGTTCCCTCCACGACCCGCACCTGCACCCGCGCCTGGAGTCCCAGGGGCCCCTGACCCGAGAGGCTCTCGCCGTCGAGCGAGGCCCCGACTTCCGGACCGTCGCGCGTCACGAGCTCCTGGGTGATCAGCTGGCCGAGTCGGCGCACGTCGCCGTCGACGAGCGCCACGAACCCGCCCGGCGGCGGCACGGCGCTTCCGATCGCGATCTGATAGCCGAACGAGCGGCCGTCCATCGAGACCGCCGTCGCGGGGATCGCCTGCTCGAAGCGGCGCCGCAGCTCGCGGAACCGTCCGATCGCGCCGCCGAGCTCGTCAGGGGGTGGGGTGCTCATGCGCAGAGGCTAACCGTTCGGCCTCGACCCACTTCAGATGATGCTTCCGGGCCCAGTCCTCGTCGACCTCTCCGGTCGTCATGCCCCGCAGGGCGTGCCGGGTGCTCGGGTGGATCAGGGCGAGGTAGAGGTGACCGACGAGCAGCCCCACCGAGAGGAACGTGAGCAGCTCGTGGACGGTGCCGGTGCCGGCGAAGATGAACCGGTGGTCGCGCTCGCCGAGCCAGAGGAAGAAGCCCGAGAGCGCGAACAGCAGCGCGAACGCGACGGTCAGCAGGGCGTTGATCTTCTGCCCCGCGTTGAACCGGCCCTGTGGGGCTCTGCGGCCACGCAGCCAGCGTCGGTCGTCACGGTCGATCGTCTCGATCTCGCGCCAGTCCTCGGCGAGGCGCCTGCGGTTGCCGACGACGAAGATCACGACGAGCGCCACCGCCCACGCCACGGCGACCCAGATGTGGACGTTCTTGACCAGGTTGCGGCGGTTGACCAGCGTCGACAGGGCGGGCAGGTAGAGGATCAGCCCGGTCGCGAGCAGGGCGAAGAACGCCGAGGCGTGCATCCAGTGCAGGGCACGCTCGGTCAGGGTGAAGCGCTCGATCCGGGCGACGGGTGCGGTGGCGGGCAGAGCTGGGTCAGGCAGACTCGTCATTGGACTTCCCGACCCAGGCATCGGCGTCGTAGCCGTGCTTCTCCCAGTACCCGGGCTCCGCGGTCACTCCGAGCTCGACGTGATCGACCCACTTGACGCTCTTGTAGCCGTACATCTGCGGCATCACGAGCCGCACCGGGGCTCCGTGTGGCCGCGAGATCGGAGCGCCGTCCATTTCGTAGGCGAGCATCACGTCGGGGAGCAGCGCCTGCTGCAGCGTCAGCGAGTCCTCGTACGGCTTCTCGGCCGAGACGAACCGGAGCGCTCCGACGCCGTCCTTCGCTCCGGCCTGCTCGAGGAGATCCTTGATGCGAACGCCGGCCCAGCGGACGTCCTGCACCGACCAGCCGGTGACGCAGTGGAAGTCCGAGACCTGCTCGGCCCGCGGCATCGCCTTGAGGTCGGCAAGCGAGTAGCTCGTCGGTGCGCCGACGAGCCCGTCGACCCGGAGGCGATAGGTGGCAGGGTCGAACGTCGGCATCGAGTCGCCGATCGTGTAGATCCGCCAACCCGACGTCGGGACGACCGCCGAGACGGACTTCGGCACGGCGCGGTCGAGCACGCCCGTGAAGTCCTTGGCGAAGAAGAGCCCGACCGCGCCGGCTCCGAGGAGGCCCAGGAAGCCGGCGCGCCCGATAGTGCGGTCGTTCATCGTCAGATGGTAACGCCCGAGTCCTTACGGCCGCCTTACGCGCGGATGAACGGTGGGTTATCCCTATCCTGCTGCACGTGCGCATCTACCTCTGCAGGCATGCCCAGGCCGCGGCGGGCGAGCCGGACGAGTTGCGCGAGCTGACCTCCGTAGGCCTCGAGCAGGCCCGTGCGCTGGGGGAGAGGCTCGCAGCGCTCCCGGCTCCGCCGCGGCTCGTGCTGACGAGCCCGCTCGCGCGCGCCCGCCAGACGGGCGCAGAGCTCGCGGACGCCACGGGGGCGACGGTCCGCGTCGAGGCGGCGCTCGCGCCGGGCGCCACGGCGGCGGCGCTGATCGACGCGATTGCCGGTGAGGCCGGCCCCGTCGCGACCGTCGGCCACCAGCCCGACTGCTCCGAGATCGCGTTCGTGCTGATCGGCCGCGACCCGGGGTTCCCGGTGGCCGGCATGGTCGAGCTGGAGCTCACCGCGTGACCGCGCTCGCGGTCAACGATCTGCGCAAGAGCTACGGCACCGTCGAGGCCGTCGCCGGGATCAGCTTCACGGTCGAGCAGGGCGAGGTGTTCGGCCTGCTCGGGCCGAACGGCGCCGGCAAGACGACCACCGTCGAGATCCTCGAGGGCTACCGGAAGCGGGACGGCGGTCACGTGACGGTGCTCGGCGTCGATCCCGAGCATGGCGGCAAAGCGCTTCGCGAGCGAATCGGCGTCGTCCTCCAGGCGTCGGAGCTGCCACCCACCTTGACCGTCCGCGAGGTGCACCGGATGTTCGCCGGCTACTACGCGCACCCGCGCGACATCGACGAGGTGATCGGCCTCGTCGGCCTGGAGGAGAAGTCGGGCGCCCGGGTCAAGACCCTGTCCGGAGGGCAGAAGCGCCGGCTCGATCTCGGCGTCGCCCTCGTCGGCGATCCGGAGCTCCTCTTCCTCGACGAGCCCACGACCGGCTTCGACCCCGCGGCACGGCGGACGGCGTGGGAGCTCGTCCGCTCGCTCCGGGCGCTCGGCAAGACGATCCTGCTGACGACGCACTACCTCGACGAGGCGCAGCAGCTCGCCGACCGCGTGGCAGTGATCCGCGACGGGCGGATCGTCAAGCAGGGCTCTCCGGCCGAGCTGATCGGCGTCGCCCCGAAGGTCGAGATCCGCTACCGCGAGGACGGCAGCGACGTCGTGATCGAGACGGACGAGCCGACCCGGCTGCTCGCGGAACTGACCGGGGCCGCCGCGGCCGCCGGGCGGGAGCTCGATTCGCTCGAGGTCGTGCGTCCGTCGCTCGAGGACGTCTACCTCGACCTGATCGACAACGGCGACCCGGACGGCGACGGGCCGGCGTGAGGCTCTTCCTCCACGAGCTGCGCAACCAGCAGCGGCTGTTCTGGCGCAACCGCGAGTCGGCGGTGTTCGTCTTCATCTTCCCGCCGATGCTGTACCTGCTGCTCGGGGCGGTGTACACGGGCACGTCGGAGGGCTTCAGGTTGGCCGACGTGCTGCTCGTCGGGCTGATCGGGTACGGCTGCGCGAACACCGCGTTCGCCGGGCTCGCGATCACGCTCGTGATCCGCCGCGAGAGCGGCGTCCTGAAGCGGATCCGGGCGACGCCGCTGCCCACGGTGACGTACCTGGCGGGTGTCCTGTGCTCGACGCTGGCGGTCTTCGTGCTCCAGATGCTGCTGACGATCGCGCTCGGCGTGACGCTCTACGACGCGACAGGCCCGAAGAACTGGGCCGGGATGATCCCGGCCGTGCTCGTCGGCGTCGCCTGCTTCGCGGGCATGGGTTTCGGGGCTACGGCGTTGATCCGCTCGTCCGAGGGCGCGTCCGCGGTGGTCAACCTGATCGTGCTGCCGATGGCGTTCCTGTCCGGCTCGTTCGGGCCGACGCGCGACTACCCCGAGGTGCTGCAGTGGATCGCGGACGTGCTGCCGCTCACGTACCTGATCGACCTGATGTACGACGTCTACCTGCGTGGGGGCTCGTTCTTCGGGCACCCGAAGGAGATCGCGATCCTGCTGGCCTGGGGACTCGTAGGTGTCGTCGTCGCCTGGCGTCGGTTCGGCTGGGAGCCGCGCGAGCGATAGGGTGGTCTACGAGATGTTGTACATCTCGTTTCGAGATGATATACATCTCGTATGACCGATCAGCCCTTCGGGGCCGACCAGGCAGGCGAGTTGTTGCACTCCCTCGGAGAGCAACTCGCGGCCGCCGGCGCGCAGTTCGACCTCGTCGTGATCGGCGGCAGCGCCCTCCTCGCTCTGGGGCTCGTCGCGCGCACCACGCGGGACGTCGATGTCCTTGCGATCCTGCGCGGGGAGACCCTCGCGCCCGCGGATCCGCTCCCCCCGGAGCTCGCAATCGCGCGCGACCGGGTGGCGCGAGACTTCGGCCTCCCGTCTGACTGGCTCAACCCTGGCCCCACCGAGCTCCTTCGGTTCGGCCTCCCGGACGGATTTCTCGCACGGATCGAGACCCGCACGTACGGAGGCTCGCTCACGATCCGCTACGCGAGTCGTCTCGACCAGATCCATTTCAAGCTCTACGCGATGGTCGACCAGGGCGCCGGACGGCACGAGGCTGACCTGCGTGCACTGGCGCCGTCGGCTGCAGAGCTTCGTGCGGCCTCGCGCTGGGCGCGGACGCACGATCCCTCCGAGGGTTTCCGGCAGGAACTGGAAGCGGCCCTTGCACATCTCGGACTGGTCGATGTCGATCTCGACGCTTAGGGACCGCGTCCACCCGGCGCTCGTCGAGTTCGCGTGGAGCCAATGGGCGCAGATGGGTGTCTTCGCGAACGCCGGCCGCCGCGACCGGTGGGCGCAGGATCCCGAGGCCCTCCTCGTCTTCACGCTCCGCGTCGGACGGCGCGACCCACGGCTGTTCGACGAAGTGCTCGACTGGCTGCGCCACAACGGTCGCCTCGTGAGCGCCCGCAGGCTTGCGACGCTCTGCCCGCCCGGCGATGCCGAGTATCCGGTCGTGGCGGCCGCGGTGGACTGGGCCAGGGCGCACGGCTCACCACTGCGCCTGGGTGGCCGTCCCCTGGTGAAGGTGGCCGAGACGCCGCTCTTCGCGACGATGCACGTTGCGAAGGCCGACACGATCTTTCGCGCTCATGGGTACCTGAAGCCGGCGACTGCCCCGAGCTTCAACTCGGTGGATCCAGATCTCTCTGCGCCGGTCAATCTCGCCTTCAGGTTACGGCAGCACTTCGGGCTCTCCAGCAGTCGCCCCGAGATCGCACGCTTCCTCCTCACCTGCGACGCTCCCGACGCCGACGCGCTCGCTATCGCGGACGCAGCCGGCTACACGAAGCGGAACGTCAGCGAAACGCTGTCCGCGCTCCTCGCGGCAGGTGACGTCCAGCGCTACACGCACGGCAACGAGGGACGGTACTCCTTCGACCGCCGCCGCTGGGCGGACTTCCTCGGCCTGACCGTGGGGGAGCTGCCGGTGTACCGTGACTGGCCCCGTGTCCTCCGCGCCCTCCAGGAGCTCGATCGTTGGCTCGACGTACACGGCGGAACCGATCTCTCCGACTACATGCAGGCCAGCGAAGCGAGGGATCTGATGGGGCACCTGGAACCGATGCTGACCGCCGCCGGTGTACGCGTCTCGCACGAGGGGGCCGGTGCCGAGTACTGGTCGACATTCGAAGGGAACGTCACGCGCCTCCTTGCAAGCCTCCGTCCCGAACCGCACCCAACAGGTCGAACGAATGCCTGAGCCCACCGCTCCGCAACTCCCGTTCGGCGTCGCCGAGATCCTCGCCGGGGTCGCCGGGGCGCGGCGGGTGCTCGACGCCGGCTGCGGCAGCGGTCGCCTCACGGTCGCTCTCGCCCTGACAGGCGCCAAGGTGACCGGCATCGACACGAACGCCTCGCGGCTCGAGGTGGCGCGCGGCCGGGCTGACGCGGCGGGAGTCGAGCTGACGCTGCTCGAGGCGGACTTCAACGCACTCCCCTTCGACGAGTCGTCGTTCGACGCGGTCGTCAGCCGGCTCGCCGTGATGGCGTCGGACGACGCCGTGGCGACGCTGCGCGAGCTCGCGCGCGTGCTCGAGCCCCGCGGACGGCTCGTCACCGTCCTCTGGGCCTCGCCCGAGGAGAACCCCTGGTTCGGCGTGCCGCGCGAGGCGATCGCGACGGTGCTCGGCGCCGAGCGAGCGGCCTTCGCGCGCGCCTTCGGCAGGCTCGGCGACCCCCACGAGGCCGCAGCCGTTCACCGCGCCGCCGGCCTCACCGACGTGGTGGCGGTGCGCCTGCACGAGCGGCGTACCGCACCCGAAGCTGCGACGTACTGGCGGGAGCTGTCCGCCGAGAACGGCCACTTCCGCCGCGTCGCCGCCGCTCTGAGCGCCGCGGAAGCCGAGACCCTCGTGGCCGAGATCGACGCGTTGCTTGCCCCCCATCGCGAGGGCGACCACCTCTCCTTGCCGCGAACGCTCGTGCTCGTCACGGCGCACCGCTGAGCGGGCATCCGATCGCTCTCACGCCTCGATCGCGGCGAGGCACGGCAAGCGAGTTCCATGCTCGCGGGACTACCAGTTGCGTCCCTGCCCTCCTGCCTCGAGCCCAAGAGGCTAGACCGGAACCGCGAAGACGAGCGTGTTACCGAGGTAGTGACGGCGCGCGGCGTCGTATGCGCCGCCGCAGGTGACGAGGGTCAGCAGGGGTCGCCCGCGGGTCGAGAAGATGCGGGCCGGCAGCTCGTCCTTGCCCACGAGCCGGCGGGCGACGACCCGGAACACCGCCGTGGAGCCGTCACCGTACCCGACCACCATCCTGTTCCCGGGCTCGAGCTCGGCGAGCCGGAAGAACACCGCTTGCCCCTCGCCGTAGTCGACATGACCGGCGATCACGGCCGATCCCTCCCCTCCGGGCGACGCCCCGTATCGGTACCAGGCCGCCGTGGCGTTGTCGGGCGGCAGCTCCATCTCCCGCGTTTCGCGGTCGACGCCGACAGGCACCACCGGCGCCTCGACGTCCAGCGCCGGAATCCGCAGCGAGATCGGGACGGGATGCTTCCGCCGGGGTATGTCCTTGACGCGCGCACGGCGCACGGGAACGACGACCCGCGGCTCACGGGCGGCGAGCGGGAGACCAAGCCACGGCTGTCGGGGTGCCGCGGCCGGCATGGGGCCTTCCAGGCTCAGGCCGTCGAGTGAGCCGGCCGAGGTGTCGGGCCGTGACGACAGCCACCAGGAGGGCAGGGCAACGAGAGTCGCCGCGCTTGCGGCCAGGAGGAGTAGGAGCGGGATCCGTTTCATGTCGAGGCCGGTGGGGGCCGGGGCGCCCCCACCGGCGATAGTACGGCTAGCGCCGCGTGCGGGCGAGTGCCAGGCCGGAGGTTACGATTCCGATACCCGCAGCCGACAGCAGCACGATGGCCCACAGAGGGAACGCGCTCGAGGTAGCGGCGAGCCCGACCGTGCCGGAGGGGACGCCCGAGGGCGACCCACCGAGGCCCGACGTCGTCTGAACGATCACCTTGAGATTGTCGTCCGCGAGGGATCCGACGGCATAGACCGTGTAGCCGGTACCCGCCTCGAGGTCGAGGTCGACAGGGCCGATCACCGGCTCGGTCGTGCCCGTCGCCGCCACGGCCGCCGAGTACGTGCCGGCGGCCACATCGGCCGACTGCTCATCCGGGTTCGCCAGGTTCGTAAAGAGCGGTGAGCCGTTCGCGAGCACGTCGACGGCCGGAGCCGCCGCGGTGTGCCGCACAGTCAGTCGCGCGTCGCCAGCCTTGACGGTCGACGTGTCGTTGACGAACACCGTCAGCGTCGGCTTGCCGCTCTCGTCGAGGTGCGCCACGATCGAGGCGTTCGTGTCGTCGGCCACGGTCGCGCTGCCCGACAGGGCCGGCTTCGCGGTCGGCGGATCGCCCGCGGCGCGAATGTCGATCTTGTAGGTGCCTGCGGGGAGATCCAGTGGGTCGGTGATCGTCTCGTACTTGAAGTCCTCGAGCGTCAACTCGTCGTTGACATAGACGTCGACGGCCAGGTCGGGAACTCCGTGGACAACGGTGACCTGCGCCGCCTGGGCCAGTCCGGCAATCGCGAGCGATGCAACTGCTCCAGTAGCGAGTAGTGCGAGTAGGCGTCTCATACTTCATCTTCTCCTTGAGTTGAAAGCAAGGCTCGAGTGTATCATGTTGTATAAGTTTTGTCCATGTCTGTAGGGGGCGCGAGCCGCGAGCAAGAACCCGCACGTCGACACTCGGCTCGAGGCCGGTCGCGCTACCCTCCGGTGCGGGCCCCCGTAGCTCAGTGGATAGAGCAGTGGTTTCCTAAACCGCGTGCGCAAGTTCGATTCTTGCCGGGGGCATCACTGATCAGCTCTGGATCCGCCCGGTCTCGTAGGCCCACATCGTGATCTCGACGCGGTTTCGCGCGTCGAGCTTCGCCATCAGGCTCGCGAGGTGGGTCTTGACGGTGCTGAGGCTGATGAAGAGCTCCGCGGCGATCTCGGCGTTGGTGTGCCCGCTGGCCACCGCGACGAGGATCTCCTCCTCCCGCGCGGTGAGCGGCTCACGGGGCTGGGCCGGCGCTCGCGTACGAGCGCCGGAGGAAAACTCGGCGAGGAGTCGCACGGTGACGTTCGGAGCGATCAGCGCGTCGCCGTTGGCAGCGGCGTGGATCGCCTGGATCAGGAGCTCGGGGCCGGCGTCCTTGAGCAGGAAGCCGTGCGCGCCCGCCTTCAGCGCGCCGTGCACGTACTCGTCGAGGTCGAACGTCGTGATCACGACGACCGCCAGCGGGTCCGGGACGTCATGACCGGCGAGCTGCCGGGTTGCCTCGATCCCGTCCAGCTCGGGCATCCGGATGTCGAAGAGGCAGACGTCAGGGCGAAGCCTGCGGGCCAGGGCCACGGCGGTACGCCCGTCGGCCGCCTCGCCGACGACCTCGATGTCGGGCTGCGCGTCGAGGATCATGCGGAGCCCCGTGCGGATGATCTCCTGGTCGTCCGCGATGATCACGGTGATGCTCATGCGGGTGATGCCACCCGCGGCATCACGGCAGCGACCGTCCAGCCGCGGTCCGGGCCGGGCCCGGCTACGAGCGTGCCGCCGAGCAGCGCCGCCCGCTC
>Ga0209254_10004276_pt1 | contig 13091 bp, 11 predicted proteins | sample FrelakmetDIP11DI_FD_187148 | JGI IMG/M metagenome (GOLD analysis project Ga0209254, IMG submission 187148) | Freshwater lake sediment microbial communities from the University of Notre Dame, USA, for methane emissions studies - DIP11 DI (SPAdes)... | ecosystem: Environmental > Aquatic >...
GCTAATCCGCTTTGCTCTTTTTTGGCAGTGCAGCAACCGCAGCACCTCCCACCACTAACAGCGCGCCCAGGCTACTGAGCCAATCCATAGGTTCAGCGGGAATGTCCGCCAGCTGCAAGTCATTCAAGGCAAATGTAATAAGTAGCGTCAACAAGGGCGCGATAGGCAGGACAGCGCTAACCCGGGAGGACTGCCAGTAGCTCATGGCCAGCCCAAAGCTGCCATAGGCGATGATGGTATTGAGCCCGCAAAAGACCAGCACACCCAGTTCTGTCGCATCCAGTTTACGTATTGTTTGCACCTCGGAGAACGGCCAAAGCAACACGGTCCCACAGAGGCAGATCAGGAACAGAATGTCCTTGGTGTCGTGCTCAACCAGCAATTTTTTTTGCGCCAGGCCATAGAATGTCCAGGTAACTGCCGCTGCGACTATCAGCCCTATACCTGCCAGATAGGTGTCACTGGTGAGGACAATACTGGTGAGGCGCTGGTGAAAGAACAGCAACATCCCACCAACAAGTGTGGCGACACCCAGCCATTGCACGACTGAAAACGCTTCCTTGAATAGGACCACACTGCCAATCAACAGCAGCAGGGGAGCCAGCTGAATGAGTATCTGCGCCGCACCGGGGTTGATATGATCCAGTCCCCATATGTACAACAAGTAATTGCTGAGAAGACCCACGACCGCGACTGCAGTGAGCGGCCCGCTTTTGGAGACCAGCAGGTTCTTCAAAGCTGTACCGCGCTGACGTCCGTACCACAGCAGAGCGATCAGCGCGGAGAGCGAGAAGCGATACCAACTTATGGTGATGGGGTCCATCACATCAAGGATTACTTTCAGCGCGAGAGGCAACAAGCCCCACATGAGGACGGTAAGCAGTGAAAAGCTGAGGCCCAGCTTCCAGTTGGTGATCACGACAGGCGATCGTCTGTGCGTGTCATGGCCTGTCGATCATACGTTCCTGTGCACTGTCAGCATCAACCAGAGTGGCAGTGTGCGCGTAATCCTGTGTCAGTACAGCTACCAGCTGGCTCGCCGCATTGACAAAGGCTGACTCGTTGGAGAAGTCCAGAAATTCGATCGCAGAGGATAGGTCCTCGTTTGATCGCACCGCTGCTGCCTGCACTGCCTTGGGTATAGTGATGACATCGTCGCCGGGTTCCGCGTCCAGCGACAGCAGCAACCGCGAAATATTAATGGCTGCAGTTGCATCAGGCTCGCCGTCCGCCACAAGGTCCTGAGCTGTAATTACCGACTTGCCCGTAACAGGCTCACCCAGGGCTACTTCACCAATAAAGAAGCGCACGGTTTTGCCAGTTTCGTACTCAAACGCGCCATTGCTATCGGTGATGCCAGCAAGCGACCCTGACTCATAGCTCACACCTTGTACAAGGGGTTCGCCAAAACTTCCGCTATTTGCTATGACGATGATCTCGTCGTCGTCCTTATCCTTGTCATCCCTGTCGTTGGAACCCCCACCGGAGCTGAAGAAGAATGCGCATGAGCTACCCACCACCAGCGGCAAAGCCAGCAGCGTCAGGAAAGGCATGAATTTACGAATGGACATAGCAAATACCCTGAATTGTTACTTGTACTACAAAACCGGTAATCGGCCATAGAATTTTAAGACTATCCCATGGACCTTGCCATCGGCCACAACAGTTTTAGCCAATTTTTCGACTGACAATGGCCAGCCACGGTTGCTCCTCCCGTGGCGCCCCGTTTGGGCGATAGTAATGTTTGAGTACGGTAAACCCGGCGGCCTCCAGGTACGCATTTGACATCTCAAACTCCATAAAGTGGCCGTAGCGCTGGCCAGACCAGCCCTCACTATTGCCGCGCGGATTGGAGGAAAACAGAATCCCGCCGGGACGCAAGGCACCATGTAACTCCCGCAGGACACGTGGCAACTCCTGTGCTGGTACATGAAATAACGAGGCGTTCGCGAAGATGCCATCAAACCCGTGGCGCGGCAGAGCCAACGAGAGAAAATGCTGATGCAGTACCTGGCAGCCTGTATTGGCACGCGCCATGGTACAAAAGGCGTGACTGCCGTCCAGGCCGACAGCACGGTGGCCGCAGGATTTAAAATAGCTGAGGTCTCTACCCGGGCCGCAGCCAAAATCCAGAATATCGAGCGTCTGCCCAACCGGAAATTGGCTCAACAACGCCTGGTAGTTCTGGGAGACATCGTGATCTTTAGTCCCCTGCCAGAACGACAAGGCATTGGCGTCGTAATGTCCTAACGTAATCTCTTCAATCTGAGTCAATTTATCCGCGGGTAAAGTCTCTGGCATATAGCACTGTCTCAACAATCAACCGGTGAATAGGCCCGCCAGTGCCTTCCCCTTGGCAGTGGGTGGCGCCAGGGAAAAATCACCCATGTCGGCGTAGGCCTTTCCAAAGGCGGTGCGCTGTGACAGACGCGCGATGTAATCTGAAAACGTGTTGCTTTGGCACAGACCGTACGCTTTAGCCCACAACACATTCTGTCCCATAACGCAGTCTACCGCGCTGAAGTGGTCGCCACAGATGTAGTCAGTTTTTTCCAATCGGTTGAGCAACTGAGGCTCAACCTCCCGGGTAAATTTATGGTTGTAGCGCGAGATCGTTTTTTCATCGCTGTCTCTGCCCAGCAGATGAGTGTGAATACGAATCTGCCACAGCATCATATCCATCCAGGAAGTGCCGTAGTGCAGCATTTGCAGGTAGTCGACCCGCGCCAGCGAAAACGTATCGGCCACAGGCGCCAGGCCTTTCTCGGGATACAGGTCCGCCAGCAGGGAAACCATGGCCCCGCTTTCCAGCATCATGTGGCGTTCGCCATTGTCCAGCGTAATTTCCAGGGTGGGAACATTATGATTCGGGTTTTTTTGCAGGTAGTCCGGGCTGTACTGCACGCCGTCATACAGGGGCACCACCTCTACGTCGAAGTCATCCTCCAGCAGCTCGTGCAACAACCACTTGACGCGGGCACTGCGGGTGGCCGGAAAATGATACAGTTTCAGTCGCGTGAAGTTCATGGGCTTACCTCGATAAAACGGGTGCTGCCAGCGGCTGCACCTCAAATAAAGTCACCTCTCCGCGGCTGCCCAGGCGCATTACGGGGCCCCAGGTGCCGGTGCCGGGCGAAACGTACAATTGCGTCAGGCCCTCCCTGAACAGCCCGACGCTTTGCTCGAAGACCCGGCGCACCACCAGATTAAACGGCACGATTTGCCCGTTGTGGGTGTGGCCACAGATCATCAGGTCTACCCCGGCAGCGGCTGCGTCCGCCAACCCGTGCGGGCGATGGTACAGCAGCAACACAAAACGGTCTGTGTCGATCTTGAGCTTCGCCAGTTCACGTTCCACCTGGCCGGGATGTTCACTGTCGTCGATGCCAATCAACTGCACTGCTCCGTGCGTGACGGTGCGAGAGCGCAGCAACTCCACCCCAAGTCGTTCCAGGCGATGCAAAATTTCATCCAGATCCTCGTAGCGCTCGTGATTGCCAATGGTGAAGTAAATGGGAATAGAGCAACTGCGCAAGGCAGACAGTTGTTCCTCCCCGATCCCGGGGGCATCAATAAAATCGCCGGTAATACACAGGAACTGAGCGTTGGCACTGTTCACCTGCTGTATAACCCTTGCAAGAAAGGCAGCGCTGCGCGAGCCAATATGTACGTCAGTAATCTGCACGAAACGTAAGGTAGAATTCAACTTCGCGCTGGAGAGTGGCACTTTTACTAGCGATGGCGAGTACGCATTTAGAACACTGAACACCAGCAGTACGAGGGACACGCTGATCAGTACATAGGCGGCGGTCGACCCAGTTAACCACCCCAATGCGACCGGGATCTCAGCGAACAACAGCATACCAAGCAGCAGTGGACTAATCCCTAGCCACAAATCCGCGCCGCGCCGTAGCCAGAAAATCACACCGGAATTGGCGTGGCGCAGGTAGACCCTGGCTAAAATCTGGCTGAAGAACAGGGGCAGGAACACGGTCGCGGTTTGCCAGCCGTCCAAACCCAACCAATAGCACAGGCGTAGTATGGGGTAGGCAAACAGCGGGAGGTGCATCAGCAGCACCACAAACAGGAATTGATGACGTCTACGCATCCCGTAAGCATACCTTCAGTGGACGACATTCCAAAGGATTACACCGTCATCAATGGCCAGGCTCTATGACGCGATTTCGCCGTAGCAATAAATACACAGCCGGAATCACCAGCAGCGACAACAATGGCGCGGTGATCATGCCGCCAATCATGGGTGCGGCGATGCGTGTCATGATTTCGCTGCCGGTCCCGCTACCCCAGAACAGCGGTAGCAGGCCTGCAACTATGACTGCGACTGTCATAGCCTTGGGCCGCACGCGCAGCACCGCGCCCTCGACAATTGCGGCCAGTAAATCCTGCTCTCTGCTCTGTCCGGCGTCGACACGCGACTGCCAGGCACGATTCAGGTACAACAGCATGATTACCCCGAATTCTGCCGAGACGCCGGCCAGCGCGATGAACCCAACCCCTGTCGCAACCGATAGATTGAAATCCATCAGGTAGAGAAACCACACGCCTCCGGTCAGTGCAAAGGGCAGGGTGCCCATAATGAGGAGTGCATCGTCAATGCGTGCGAAGAGCAGGTAGAGCAGTATGAAAATGATGAGCAACGTTGCCGGCACAACGAGTTTCAGGCGCGCATTGGCGCGCTCCAGAAATTCAAATTGGCCCGAGTAGCCTACGCTTATCCCGGGCGGGAGTGTGACTCTTTCCGCCACGGCGATACGCAAATCCTCTACCACCGAGGCGAGATCGCGACCGCGCACATCCACATATACCCAGCCGCTGTAGCGTGCATTTTCACTCTTCAGCATGACCGGACCCTCCGTCACGCTGACTCTGGCCACTGTTCCCAGCGTAATTTGAACGCCTTCCCGGGTTAGCAGAGGCAGGTCGTGCAGGCGCTGCACCGTGTCACGCCATTCACGCGGGTAGCGCAGACTGATCGGAAACCGCGCCAGGCCCTCCACCGTTTCACCGATGTTTTCACCACCGATAAGGCTGGCCACTACCGCTTGCACATCGGCAATATTGAGCCCGTAGCGTGCGGCGGCGGCGCGATCAATATCAATATCAACATAGCGACCGCCAGTGAGACGTTCCGCCAATGCAGAGGATACCCCGGGGACTGTGCCGGCGACACGCTCAACTTCCTCCGCTACATGGTCAATATCAGCGAGCGAGGCACCGGCGATTTTCACGCCAATCGGACTTTTGATACCGGTTGCCAGCATATCGATACGATTGCGGATCGGTGGTACCCAGATATTGGTCAGGCCCGGCACCTGTACCGCACGATCCAGTTCCTCGATCAGTTTTTCTGGTGTCATCCCCGCGCGCCACTGCGCTTTTGGCTTGAATTGCACCGTGGTTTCGAACATCTCCAGCGGCGCGGGATCGGTGGCGGTCTCGGCGCGCCCCGCTTTGCCATAGACGTGCGCCACTTCCGGGACTGTCTTGATCATGCGGTCCGTTTGTTGCAACAGCTCGCCGGCTTTTTGCGCCGACAGACCAGGCAGAGCGCTGGGCATATACAGAAGATCGCCTTCATCCAGCGCTGGCAGGAATTCACCCCCCAGTTGGCTGATGGGCCAGATCGCTGACACCAGCACCAGTGCCGCCAGCACGAGTGTTAGCCTGGGACGCATGAGTGCTGCATCCAGTACCGGGCGATACAGCTTGATCAACAATCTATTGAGTGGATTGTTATGTTCTTCCGGCAACTTCCCGCGAATCCAGTAGCCCATCAGGATGGGCACCAGGGTCACCGACAAGCCCGCCGCCGCTGCCATCGCGTAGGTCTTGGTATATGCCAGAGGTGAAAAAAGCCGACCCTCCTGCGCCTGCAGGGTAAATATTGGCACAAAGGACAGGGTGATTATCATCAGGCAAAAAAACAGCGCGGGACCGACCTCAACCGCCGCCTCGGTAATGACGTGCCAGTGTTCCTCACCGCGCAGTTCACTATCGGGATGTTGACTGTGCCAGGCCTCCACTTTTTTATGTGCGTTCTCGATCATCACGATAGCGGCGTCAACCATGGCGCCGATGGCGATCGCAATACCGCCCAGTGACAGGATATTCGCGTTGATACCTTGATAGCGCATCACGATGAACGCCATCAGGATACCCAGTGGCAAGGTGATAATGGCCACCAGGCTTGAGCGTAGATGCCGCAAAAAGAGGACGCAGACCAGGGCTACTACCAGAAACTCCTCGAACAGCTTGCGGCCCAGGTTTTCGATCGCGCGGTCTATAAGGTTGCTGCGGTCGTATGTGGTGACGATTTCTACCCCCGCGGGCAAACTGGATTTGAGCTCCTCCAGCCTGGCATGCACGGCGGCGATGGTGGTGCGTGCATTCTTGCCGGAGCGCAAAATGACCACGCCCCCGACCGCTTCACCCTCTCCGTCGTACTCGCCAATACCACGACGCATCTCCGGTCCGAGCTGGATAGTGGCGACATCGGCGAGTGTGATTGGTATGCCATCAACCAGACGCAATGGAATAGCCTGAAAATCTGCGACAGACCCAAGGTAGCCGCTGCTGCGCACCATCAGTTCCGCTTCACCCAAGGTCAGTACTGCACCGCCGGTTTCCTGGTTGCCCGCATTGATCGCCGCGCGGACCTCCTCGTGCGTTATACCCAGCGCGACCATTTTGACCGGGTCAAGCACTACCTGATACTGCTTCACCATACCGCCAATGGTGGCGACCTCGGCCACATCCGGCAGGGTTTTCAGCTCGAATTTAAGAAACCAGTCCTGCAATTGCCGCAGCTGGGCCAGGTCGTGAGCACCGGTGCGGTCGATCAGCGCATACTGGTAGATCCAGCCGACGCCGGTGGCGTCCGGACCCAGCGCCGATTTTGCCGTTGCGGGCAGGCGATCCTGCACCTGGTTCAGGTATTCCAGTACGCGCGAACGCGCCCAGTACACATCGGTGCCATCCTCAAACAGCACATACACATAGCTGTCACCGAAAAAGGAAAAGCCGCGCACGGTTTTCGCGCCCGGTACCGACAGCATGGTTGTGGTGAGCGGGTAGGTGACCTGGTTCTCCACAATCTGCGGCGCCTGTCCGGGGTAACTGGTGCGGATGATGACCTGCACATCGGACAGGTCGGGCAGCGCATCCACCGCCGTGGTGCGCAGCGCCCACATACCCCAGAACGTCACGAACAAGGTCGCCAGCAAGACCAGGAAGCGATTGGCTATTGACCAACGTATCAGCGAGGCAATCATTACGGTACTCCCATGTCATCGTGCGCCTCGTGCAAATCGGATGCAGGGGCGGCGTTAGTAGGGACAGTGCGCGGGAACATGCCGGACAGGCTGGCCTCTGAATCGAGCAGGAATTGCGCGCTGGCGACGATCTTCTGCCCTTCCTGTAGCCCGGCGTTGATGACCGTGCGATTATCAATCTCGTGTCCCAACTCGACGGCAACCGGGGCGTAGCCACCCGCGTCCAGCACGGCCATGACCAGGCTCCGCTTACCGGTTCGAATGATGGCCTCGGTGGGAACAGCCAGCGCAAAGCCACCTTCATCGGCCTCCAGTCGCACCTGCGCCGACATACCGGCGCGCAGTTCACCGCGCGGATTGGGCAGTTCGATGCGTACGCGCACAGTGCGGCTGGCCGCGGCCAGGGTGGGCAATACGGCGGTAATATGGCCCTCAAAGGTTTGTCCCGGGTAAGCGGCCAGTTGCACCCGGGCAGAATCCCCTACCCGAACTTCCAAGGCGCGACGTTCAGGTACCGCCACTTCCAGCCACATGCTGCCAATGCCCTGAATACGCGCCAGCATCTGGCCCGGCATCAAGGTCATGCCGCTGCGTACGTCCAGCGACTCCAGCACTCCCGCACGTGAGCTCTTCACCACAAAACTCTGTCGCGCGCGTCCCGTTTTCTCCAGTTCGCTGATCTCCCCGGCTGACATGCCCAGCAGGCGCAGGCGTGCGCGCGCCGCATCCACCAGTGTGCTGTCTGCGCCCGCGCGCAGCACCAGAAATTCGGCCTGCGCCGCAGACCATTCAGGTATCAGTATTTCAGCCAGTGGTTGACCCGCAGCAATCACATCCCCCGGCGCCAGCGGCCATACCCGCTCTACCAGGCCAGCGCTGCGCACCTGCTCCAGGGTCACATCGCGCTCATTGAATGCCAGCAGTCCGGACACCTCAATCACCGACACCAGCGCAATACGCCCCACCACCGCTTCGCGCATGCCGAGATTCTGCGTGATGCGAGCATCAATTTTTACTGCGACGGGATAGTCTTTCTCAGCAGGGCTTTCGCTAGCATATTTAGGTACCAGGTCCATATCCATAAAGGGGGATTTACCCGGTTTATCGAAGTGGTGTTGCGGTGACATCGGGTCGTACCAATACAACACGGCACGCTCATCGTTGCCCTGTGCGGTGGTCGGCTCAGGCTTGGTGAAATGGGCCTGCCCCATCCACCATCCCGCCGCCGTACCCACGGCAAGCAGCAGCACGCTCATTATCAACGTTTGAAACCTGCTCTGTGTAGCTGTCATGGTTGCTCTCCTGTTGCGCTGTCTGCATAGGAATCGCCGTAGGCAAAATGTAATCGCGCTGCACTTTGGTAAAGCGCCCCCGTGTTGGTGATGGCCTGCATGCGCATTGCGATACGCGCGCGTCGCGCGCCAAGCACCTCAGTCAGTGTTCCCCCACCGTTGCGCCAACTCTCAAGCGCCAGCGCTACTTTCTTGTCGGCCAGCGGTAAAAGTACATCACTGTAACGCCGGTCGGCCTGTTGCAATCGTTGATATTCGGCGACTTCTGCTTCCAGCATGGCGGCATGCTCGCGTACGCTCGACTCGCGGTCCGCGTCCAGTGCCCTGCGCTTCGCCTGTTGGCTCGCGATCGCGGGATTCTGGCGCGAGCCTGGAAACACGGGTAGATCGACGCGGACTTCCAGCATAACCATGTCGTCGTAGTCGGAGCCGCGCTCCAGCCAGGCGAACTCCACATCCCAGTCGGGATCCTTGTCAGCACGTGCGGCTGCTATGTCTGCGTCCAGAGCGCGCTCCTGCGACACGAATCCAAGCAGCTCGGGATGCTGATGCAACTGGTTTCGTAGTCCCTCGCTACTGATCGGCCACTGGGGAACCCCTCCGCTCAAGGGCAGCTCAGCAGCAGTCCCTATCCAACGCCGCAATTGGGCGATGGATTGCTCCCGGCCCGCCGTTATGTCATCGCGCAGCGCCGCTATCTCTGCGGCCTCCTCTTGCGGCATCAGGGCATCCAGCGCTGTTCCGCTGGCTGCCGCCAGGCGCGCCCGCACCACGTCGTCAAACAGGGTATTTTCGCTCTGCAACTGTGTCACCTGTGCCAGCTGCTGTTCCCATGTATAGCGCGCAATCCAGGCCAGGGCGGTTTCCCGCAGCACAAGCTGGCGCTGTACACGCTCGTCGGCGCGCGCTACATCAAGCTGCGCATTGGCTTGCTCGCTACGCGCTTTTCGCTTCGCCGGGTTGGGAAACGCCTGCATCATGCCGATGCGTTGCATGGTCATGAAATCGGCACCGGTGCTAAAGCGGTCATCGCCCTCGATCGGCAGATTATCCAAACCTAATACCAGTTTCGGGTCGGGCATTTCGGCGGCTGGCACTGTCGCGTACTGTGCTGCTTCGACCAGCGCGGTGTTCGCGCGCAGTACAGGCGCTTCGCGCACCGCGGCAGACAGGGCATCGTGAAGCGTCAGCACTTGCGCCAGCGACACCTCTACCTGCGCCAGCAAAAGCAACGAAAGAAGAAATGGGATACGCAACGGCAGCTGAGACCGCGGTCGCAATCGATATGTAATAGACAACATGTTTTCAACTCCACGCCAGACCAACCACAATGCAGTGGTGTCAGGCACAGGCAATTAATCAGGTCTGTCTCAGTGGTGCGGACAGACGACAATGCTCGGGATTGGGGTTAAATCAGGGTGGGAGGCCGCCAAACGGCGGAGGGTGGACCAGAATAAGTACGCACGAGAACGGCTGGTGTCTGTGTTACTGCGGATGTAAATGCCAGATGGAATATACCCGGGGTGAGCATATAACTGAAGGAGGGCGAACACTCATGCCCGGTCTTGCACAACTGGCCCGTTTTGGCCACGGTAGCTGCATCATTGCAACAATCGTGGCGGTCATCGGCGTCCGCTGTCGAGGCTGCCATATCCTGCATGTGCGGACAGTGTTTGCCAGCCATGTCCATGCCCGCACTGGCCTGCAATGGCAGGACGATGCACATGAATGAAAGTAGCATGACAAGAAAACGTCGCATAAATCAATCCTAGCGGGTCATCTTCGATCTGTCACTGGATTTTTGTTGGTTGAGCAATAATGCCCAGTTCAGCCGCTATGCGGCCAATCTCCGCCAATTCCTCGGTGCTGACATCCCCGTCCGCTGCCGCTACAGCGTGCAGCGATTCCAGCAACTGTTGCTGCCGCTGGTGACCTTCACTGCCGGGTTCATGTATGACGGGATCCTGCGCCGCACCGTGCATACCCAGCATCGCATGGGAGAGATGCATGACCAGTTCGGCCTCGCCATCTGACAGGCCGGATACGTCATGCAGAATACGTCGGATGACGGTGTTCTCCTCCTCATTGATGTGCTGGTCAGCGGAAGCAACCCGGGTTAGCGCCAGGGCGAAAGCAGCCAGCTCCGTATAGGCGCTGGGTTCAAATCGCGCCATGATATTGAGCAGTCTGCCGGCGTCATCACCGACCGCATCCATCAGATTTTTGATACGGCCGTCCTCCAGGTGCAGGATACGATCCGCGATATCCAGTATGCGGTTGTCATGGGTCACCAGTACCACGGCCGCGCCTTCCTCCTTGGCCAGCCGCTGGATCAGTTCCACCACGTCGCGACCACTGTGCTTGTCCAGGGACGCGGTTGGCTCGTCCGCCAAAATAATGCTGGGATGATGCACCAGGGCCCTGGCAATGCCGATACGTTGTTTTTGTCCGCCGGACAACTGGTCGGGCATCTTGTACATGTGTTCAGCCATGCCCACATGGTTCAGCACCGTCTCTATGCGCTCGTTCCAACCTTTACGCGAACGTTCTCCGGTCAGTTCCAGCGCCATCTGTACGTTCTGCGCGACGCTGAGTGATTCCAGCAGGTTGTGTTGCTGGAAGATGTAACCGATCTTGCGCCGTACCTTGACCAGCGCGCTCTCCGATACTGACGAGAGGTTGTTTTCCATCACCCGGACCACGCCCTCCTGGCAGGAGCGCAGGGCGCCGATCAGGGTCAGCAGTGTGGTTTTGCCAGACCCGGAGGGACCGGTCAGGATCACGATTTCCCCCGCGTCTATCTCCGTGCTGACATCGAACAGTATCTGCTTTCGCAGTTCACCCCTCCCGTAAAAGTAGGAGACCTTCTCGATCTGTATGGGGCGTCCGCTCATCAGAACACATCTGCCGGGTCTGCCGAGCGCACCTTGCGCATGGCCAGCAAGCCGGCGATTGTACACATGAGCAGGGTCAGTCCGAAGACAATACCCGCTTTCCCCGGGGTCAGTTCGAGGGGCAGGTTTGTCGCACCGGCTGTTACCCTGAACACCACGAGCGACAGCATGATTGCCGGGATGAATCCCGCGATCGCGAGAATTGCCGCTTCCTGCAAAACCACGCCAGACAGGTAGCGATTGGTATAACCCATCGCCTTCAGGGTGGCGTATTCCTTGAGATGGTCCTGCACATCGGAGAACAGGATCTGGTAGACGATGATAGCGCCCACGATGAGTCCCATGATCACGCCCATGTTGAGTACATAACCGATAGGTGTGCTGCTGTCCCAGTAGGCGACTTCCATGGCCTGGAACTGCTCGCGAGTAACCACGGTGACATCCGGCGGCAATGCGGCGATCATGGCATCGCGCACTTCCTCCGCCACCGCGGCGGGCTCCGTCTGGACCAGGCCCAGGGAGGCAGCGGAGTGCTTGCGATCGGGAAACATACGCAGGAAGTTGAGGTCGCTGGTGATCAGTGCGCCGTTGATGCCGAAGGAATTGCCTACCTCGAACAAGCCGCCGATGCGGATGCGCCTGCTGTTCATTTCCAGCGTCACAGTTTCCGCTGTCTCGAGCATCGCGACGATGGGGCCGTACTCGGGTCGCGACAGCTGGTCGAACACGTAGTAGTCATCCAGGCGCAGGTTCGCCTGTTGCTGGGGCGTAATGATCTGGCCAAAACCCTCATCGGCCGGGTCGAAAGCAGCAATGAAAATTGGCCAGACAATTTTCGGTTTTTCAGGGTTGCGCCACTTGCCCAGCTTCGTATAAACCGGCGTTACCGCCCTCACACCGCTTACACCAGCCGCCTGGAAAATCCGGACTCGGGGAATATCGTGTAGCTCCAGCAGGTACTCGGATTTGGGACTCAGAATGGCGATATCGTAGTCCCAGGCCTTGTGCCAGCGTATGCCCGAGTCAAACATGGCATCGCGAACGCCCATCTGCACCAGCATCAACATGGCCGCGAAGGTTATGCCGGCCAGCGCGGCGATCAGGCGCAGGCGGTTGTGTTTGATCTGGCGCCAGCCCACCGGGATATGGCGCGCTTTCATGGCAGTATTTCCACGTCCACCTGTAGGTTGGTGAGGCGCTGTAGCGGCGCAGGCTCGTCCATCAGTATAGTGGTTTCCACGACCCTGGCGTCCGTGTCAGCCACAGGGTCGGTGCTCAACACATCCATCTTGCCTACCCGAAATCCCACCTCGATAACCTTGCCTTGCGCCGGCTCTGCCAGGGCCGGGCTGGTGATCACGGCCACTTGTCCCTCCGCCAGTCGGTGGACGTCGGTTTCGTACACCTCCGCCACTACGGTCATTTTGTCGGATTCACCCAACTCCAGTACGCCGGCGGGCCCTACCTTTTCGCCGGGGTGTGTATAGATCTTAAGCACTTGCCCGCGCTGCGGCGAGCGGATCAGCGACATCTCCAGACGCGCCTGGTATACGCCCAACTCCGCCTGCAACGAGCTGTACTTGAAACGTGCCTCGTCGAGGCTGGAGCGGGAG
>Ga0209254_10004277_pt1 | contig 13090 bp, 10 predicted proteins | sample FrelakmetDIP11DI_FD_187148 | JGI IMG/M metagenome (GOLD analysis project Ga0209254, IMG submission 187148) | Freshwater lake sediment microbial communities from the University of Notre Dame, USA, for methane emissions studies - DIP11 DI (SPAdes)... | ecosystem: Environmental > Aquatic >...
GTCGCCTCGTGGACGCAGGAACGGACCTTGTGGTCCTTGAAGAACTCTGCGTAGACCTGCTTTTCTTTCCGCTTGGCCTCGCCCTTCCAGGAGGCCCGGGCCTTCTGCTTCTGGTCCTCGAGCTCGCGGGCGAAGCCCGGTTCGTCGATCGTCAGGGCCTTCTCTTTGGCCAGCTCCTGCGACAGGTCGAGCGGGAAGCCGAAGGTGTCGTAGAGCTTGAAGACCTTGTCGCCCGGCAGGACATTGCTCCCGCCGTCCCTGGTCTCGCGGACGACCTGGTCGAAGAAGCGCAGCCCGGACGACAGGGTGTAGGCGAAGCGCTCTTCCTCGGCCAGGCAGACCTTGGAGATGTATTCGACCGAAGTCAGGAGCTCGGGGTAAGCGTCCTTCATGACGTCGGCGACCCGACCGACCAGCTCGAACAGGAACGGGCGGTCGATGCCGATGAGATTGCCCTGCCGGAAGGCCCGGCGGATGAGCCGGCGCAGGACGTAGCCCCGGCCGTCGTTGGCCGGGGAGATGCCGTCGCCGATGAGGAAGGTCACGGCCCGGATGTGATCGGCGATGATGCGGGCCGCGACGTCGCCCTCGTCGCCGGCCGGATATTCGCGCCGGGCCATGGCGCAGGTGCTTTCGATGAGCGGCTGGAACAGGTCCGTGTCGTAGTTGCTCCGCCGGCCCTGGACGACGGCGGTCATGCGCTCGAGGCCCATGCCGGTGTCGATGGACGGCGAGGGCAGCGGCCGCAGGACGCCGTCCGGGCCCTGGTCGAACTCCATGAAGACGAGGTTCCAGAGCTCGACGAAGCGGTCGCTCCCCTGCTCGATCAAACGGAAGGGGTCTCCGGCCTCGATGTCCTCGCCGAGGTCGAAGTGGATCTCGGAGCAGGGTCCGCAGGGCCCCGTGTCGCCCATGGCCCAGAAGTTGTCCTTTTTGCCGAAGCGGAAGATCCGCGGCTCGGGGACGCCGATCTCCTTTGCCCAGATCCGGTAGGCCTCGTCGTCGTCGAGATAGACGGTGGCGTAGAGCCGGTCCTGGGGCAGTCCGAAAACGGCCGTGACGAGCTCCCAGCCGTAGGCAATGGCCTCCCGCTTGAAGTAGTCCCCGAAGGAGAAATTGCCGAGCATCTCGAAGAAGGTATGGTGCTTGGCCGTGCGGCCGACGGTCTCGAGATCGTTGTGCTTGCCGCTGACGCGCATGCACTTCTGGACTGAGACCGCCCGCGAATATCCCCGCTTCTCGAGCCCCAGGAAGGCGTTTTTGAACTGGTTCATCCCGGCGTTCGTGAACAGGATCGTCGGGTCGTCCTTGGGCAGGAGCGGCGAGCTGCGAACCACCCGGTGGCCCCGCCCGGCAAAATACTGGAGGAAGGTCTCGCGGACGCGCTGGGCCGTCATCATTTACGATCTTCTTCCGGCCCCCCCTCCGCCCGATCGACCTTGCTCATGCCCTTTTCCATCTGCTCGGTGGCGATGTCGAGGGTCGACTGGATGCCCATGATGCGGAGCTTGAAGTTATCGGGATTGGAGGAATACTTCATCCCCTGCTCGAAGGAGATATAGCCGTCACGGTAGAGCTGGTAGATGGACTGGTCGAAGGTCTGCATGCCGTACTGGGAGACGCCGGCACTGATGGCGTCCCGGATGAGATTGGTCTTGTCCTTCTCGGCGATGCATTCCTGGATGTACGGCGTGGCGATCATGGCCTCGACGGCCGGGACGCGGCCCTGGCCGTCCATGCGCGGGATGAGGCGCATGGAGATGATGGCCTTGAGCACGCTGGCCAGCTGGAGACGGACCTGCCGCTGATGGTGCGGGGCGAAGACGGAGATGATGCGGTTGATGCTCTCGGGCGCGTCGAGCGTATGGAGCGTGCTCAGGACGAGGTGCCCGGTCTCGGCGGCGAGCAGGGCGGTGTCGATCGTGTCCAGGTCCCGCATCTCGCCGACGAGGATGACGTCGGGGTCCTCGCGGAGGCAGCCGCGCAGGCCGCGGGAGAAGCTGCTGACGTCCATGCCGACCTCGCGCTGGCTGATCGTGCTCTTCTTGTCCTTGTGGAGGTACTCGATGGGGTCCTCGATGGTGATGATGTTCTCGCGCCGGAAGGTGTTGATGTAGTCGACCATGGCCGCCAGGCTCGTCGTCTTGCCGCTTCCCGTCGTCCCCGTGACCAGGACGAGACCGCGCTGGTAGAAGGCGACCTTTTCCAGGACCTCGGGCAGGAGCAGCTGCCGGATGGTCTTGATCTCGAGGGGGATGATGCGCAGGGCGATGGCCAGCGAGCCGCGCTGATGGTAGATGCTGCCGCGGAAGCGGCCGAACCCCGGCAGGCTGTAGGCCAGGTCGATGTCGAGGTCCTCCTCGAGCCGCTTCTGCTGGAAGTCGGTCATCATCTGGTTGGCCAGCTCTTCGCAGTCGGGGGCGGTCAGACGGGGATATCCGGTGAGCGGCGTGAGGGTGCCGTGGACGCGGATCATGGGATTATTGCCGGCCTTGAAGTGAAGGTCGGAAGCGTCCCGCTCGATCGCGATCTTCAGGAATTCATCGATGACCATGAGAACCTCCTCGTTCGCGCACTCAGACGAAGGTCAGCCAGCCGTGGACGTCTTCGCTCCGTCCCCCGACGATGTCGAAGAAGGCCGTCTGGACCCTCTCGGTCAGCGGACCTCGCTTACCGGTCCCGATGACGATCTTGTCGATCGACCGGATGGGCGTGACCTCGGCGGCCGAGCCGGTGAAGAAGACCTCGTCGGCGATGTAGAGAAGCTCCCGGGGGATGGTCTCCTCGACGACGCGGACGCCCATCCCGCGGAAGAGCGTCATGACCGAGTCCCGCGTGATGCCGGGCAGGACCGAGGACGACAGCGGCGGGGTCAGGACGGTGCCGTCCTTGACGAGAAAAAGGTTCTCGCCGCTCCCTTCGCTGACGTGGCCGCGGATGTTGAGGGCGATGCCTTCCTCGTAGCCGTCGAGGAGCGCTTCCATCTTGATGAGCTGGGAATTCATATAGTTCGCGCCGGACTTGGCCATGGCCGGGAAGGTGTTCGGGGCCATGCGCTGCCAGGTCGAGACGCAGACGTCGATGCCGTTCTCAACGGCCTCGGGACCCAGGTAGTTGCCCCACTCCCAGACCAGGACCGCGCAGTCGACCGGGTTGGGGAAGGGATTGACCCCGAGCGTGTTATAGCCGCGGTAGATGATGGGCCGGACGTAGCAAGCCTTGTGCTTGTTGGCCCGGACGCAGTCGACGACACCCCGGTTGAACTCGTCCCGGGTATACGGGACCTCCATCCTGTAGATCTTGCAGGAGTTGTAAAGCCGCCGGGTGTGGTCCTGGAGCCTGAAGATGGCTGTGCCCTTGGGCGTGTCATAGGCCCGCATACCCTCGAACAGGCAGCTGCCGTAATGCACGACGTGCGAGGCCAGATGGATGGTGGCGTCCTTCCAGGGGATCAGCCGGCCGTTCTTCCAGACGACACTCGTTTCCGAAAATGGGCTCATCCACCGGCTCCTTGTCCTGGCATCGTATATCATCCCCCGCGATGAAGTCAATCGCCTCTCGGGAGGAAATCGACCCGGACGGCTCAGGGGCCGAGGCGGCTGCAGATGCGAGGCGTCAAGGGGTGAAGCCGGACTCGGAGTACTGCGAACCCGGTGCAACGAAGCAGACGAGGCCGGAGAGGAATCCGGCGTTTTGATGGATCGTTCGGGTCAGACCGTTTCGCCGCAATGCGGACAGGCCCGCGCCCGGGGCGGCAGGGGCCGCCGGCAGTTCCGGCACAGGGCCGTCGTCTTCTGTTCCCGGGCCTTGATCCGCAGCATGATGTCGTCGATCTCGGAGGTCTTGGGCGTCTTGCCCTTGTAGAGGGACAGGTCGCGGATGATCTCGGAAGCGCTCTGGTAGCGGTCCTCGATCTTGGGGGCCAGGGCCCGCATGATGATCGCATCCACCTCTCTGGGGATGCGGGCGTTCTTGATCCGCGGCGGCGTGATCTTCCCCTGCTGGGCCTTCTCCAGGATCTTGAACGGATCGGGGTCGAAGATGGGCGGACGTCCGATGACCATCTCGTAGAAGATGCAGCCCAGCGAATAGAGGTCCGCGGCGTAGGAGGCCTTGCCCATGAACTGCTCGGGGGCCATGTAAGGCGGCGAGCCGATCCGCGTCGACGCGTACGGAACCACGTTGAGCCAGGCCGAGGTCCCGAAATCGGTGATCTTGGCCGTGCCGTCCTCGGAGACGATGATGTTCGACGGCCGCAGGTCGCGATGGATGATCTTGGCCTTGTGAGCGTGGTCGACCCCGTAGGAGATCTGCTTGATGAAATCGATGGCCTGTTCCGCGCCGAGGATGCGCTCCTTCTCCAGGATCTTCTCCAGGGTCGGGCCCTTGATGTACTCCATGACCATGAAGAAGACGCTCTTCTCCTTCTCGGCGGCCAGCATGCGGACGATGTTCGGGTGGTTCAGGGCCGCCTGGAGGCGGGGCTCCTTGAGGAGCTTGTAGAGCTCGGCCGACTGCTTGTGCGGCACCTTGATGGCCACCTTGATGTCGAGCCAGGTGTCCTTGGCCAGGTAGACGGAGCCGAAGCCGCCGCTCCCGAGGGACCGGATGATCTCGTACTTTCCGACCTTCTGTCCTTGGAGGAACATGTCATTCGTTCCAGAAATGCGAGATCATGGCCGCTCCGGCCACCGCCGCGGTCTCGGCCCTGAGGATGCGCCGGCCGAGGGACACGGCCTCGAAGCCGGCCTCCCGGACCGCCGCCTCCTCCCCTTCCGTCCAACCGCCCTTCGGCCCGACGAGCAGGAGGACCGAAGCGGGCGCGGCCGCGGACGTCACGATGTCCTTGAGCGGCCGGCCGCCGTGCTCGCTCAGGAAGAGGCGCCGTTCCGCCCCCGGGGCGCGGAGAAGTCCGGCCAGCGGGCGGGGAGGATGGACTTCGGTCAGAAGGGGCGACTTGCACTGCTTGGCCGCCTCGCGGGCGATCCGACGCCAGCGCTCGAGCTTCCGGTCGGTCCTCTCCTCCGCAGCCTTGAGAGAGCGCGCGGTGGCGATAGGGATGAAATCCGAACAGCCGAGCTCGGCGGCTTTTTCGAGGACAGTCTCGAGCTTCTTCGATTCCATCAGGCCCTGGGCCAGGACGATCCGCGTCCGCGGCGTTGCCCCCGCATCCTCCAGCTTCAGGACGGCGAGCTCGGTCCGGTCCTTCCCGACCTTCTCGACCCGGGCCAGGACCCTTCGGCCGCTGCCGTCGAAGAGCCAGATCTCGTCGCCGACCCGCACTCGGGCCGACCGGGCCAGATGGCGATGCTCGACCCCCTCGAGGACGACCCCGGTCGCGCCCTCGGCGATGGCGGGGACGAAGAACTGGTTGGCGGTCACGCTTCTCGTCGGCTCACTGCAGGATGTTCTTCAGCCTGTGCATGACGCCCTTGTCGACCGCTTCGATGTCCTCGCCCCGGATCTCGGCGAGCTTGGCCAGGAGCGCCTTCTGGTCCTTGGACAGGTTCTCCGGGGTCCGGACGAGGACCTTGACGAAGAGGTCGCCCCGGCGCCGCCCGGAGACGTCCTGGACGCCCTTCCCTTTGAGACGGATGATCTCGCCCGGCTGCGTGCCGGCCGGGAGTTTGAGGATCTCGGGTCCCTCGAGCGTCGGGATCTCGACCCGGGCCCCGAGCGCGGCCTGGGTGAAAGAGACGGGGACTTCGCAGACGAGATCGTTGCCGTCGCGCTCGAAGAAGGCATGCTTGCGGACGCGGGTCACGACGTACAGGTCGCCGGCCGGCATATCCTCGTCGCCAGCCTCGCCTTCGCCGACGAGCCTCAGCCGTGAGCCTTCGTCGACACCGGCGGGGATGCGGACCTTGAGCGTCCTCTTCTCCCGGGAATGTCCCCGGCCCTGACACGCTTCGCACGGCGAGGGGTTGATCTCGCCGCCGCCATGGCAGCGCGGACAGGTCCGGGCCATGGTGAAGAAGCCCTGCTGGGTGCGGACCTGGCCCCGCCCGCCGCACGTCGGGCAGGCCGATGGCCGCGTCCCGGCCTTGCGCTTGGAGCCATGGCAGGCCTGACAGGTTTCGGCCCGGGTGAGCTTGATCTCTCTTTCGAGACCCGCGGCGGCTTCCTCGAGACCGATCTCGAGCTCCACGGCCAGGTCGTGCCCCCGGCTGCGCCGGGCGCCGCCCCGGCCCCGGGCCCGCCCGCCGAAGATGTCGCCGAGGTTAAACCCGAAGAAATTCCCGAGGATGTCTTCGAAATCCTCGAAGACGGACGAATCGAAGCCGGGGAAACCCTGGCCGCGCAGGCCCTCGGCGCCGTAGCGGTCGTAGACGGACCGCTTTTCGGGGTCGCCCAGGACGCTGTAGGCCTCGGCCGCCTCCTTGAATCTCTCCTCGGCCTCCTGGCTGCCCGGATTCCGATCAGGATGGTGCTTCAAGGCCATCTGGCGATAGGCCTTCTTGATGTCCTCGGCCGGGGCGTCCCTCGGCATCCCGAGGACCCGGTAATAGTCCTTCTCAGCCATCGACGCCTGTCTTGGCCAGCTCTCGCCCTGTCTGTCGCCGCCGCATCTCCTGCACCTCCGCCGGCGACAGCCCCGAGGACGGCCGGACCTCGACCTTCTGGCTCAACCCGGTCTCATTGTCCTTGGCCGAGACGCGGACCAGCCCGTCGGCGTTGATCTCGAAGGTGACGTCGATCTGAGGAACGCCGGCCGGAGCGGGCTCGATGCCGACGAGCTCGAAGACGGCCAGGGATTTGTTCATCGAGGCCAGGAAACCCTCGCCCTGCAGGACATGGACGCGCACCCGCCGCTGGTTGTGCTCGACGGTCGTGAACGCCTTGACCTTGCGGGTCGGGACGGTCGTGTTCCGCTCGATGATCCTCTCGTAGCCGTCGCCCTCGGTCTCGAGGCCCAGGGCGAACGGGGTCACGTCGAGCAGCAGGACCAGGTCTCGGACCTGGCCGTCGAGGATGCCCGACTGGATGGCGGCGCCCATGGCCACGATCTGGTCGGGATCGACCTTCTCCTCCGGGGCCCGGCCGAAGAACTTGGTGACCCGCTCCTTGACCAGGGGCATGCGGGTCTGCCCGCCGACGAGGATGACCTGATCGATCCGGTCGGGGCCGACTTTCGCGTCGGCCAGGGCCTGCTCGATGCGCGGCAGGGTCCGCTCGACGAGGTCGGAGGTCATGGCCTCGAACGTCTTCCGGCTCAGGGACTTGCGGATGTGATTGGTCTTCGCCTTCTCCGAGATGATGAAGGGCAGGTTGATCTCGGTCTCGGTCGTGAACGACAGCTCCCGCTTGGCCTTTTCCGCCGCCTCTTTCAGCCGCTGGAGGGCCAGCTTGTCGGTGCCGAGGTCGAGGCCGGTCTCGGCCCGGAAGCTCGCCACCAGCCACTCGAGGATGCGGTTGTCGAAGTCCTCGCCGCCGAGATAGGAGTCGCCGTTGGTGGCCAGGACGTTGAAGACGCCGTCGCTCGCCTCGAGGATGGTGATATCGAACGTCCCGCCGCCGAGGTCGTAGACGGCGACCAGGCCGTTCTTCCGGGCGTCGAGCCCGAAGGCGAGGCCGGCGGCGGTCGGCTCGTTGATGACGCGCTGCACGTCGAGGCCGCAGATCGTGGCCGCGTCCTTGGTGGCCTGCCGCTGGGCGTCGTCGAAATGGGCCGGCACCGTGATCACCGCCTGCGACACGGTCTCGCCGAAGAAGGACTCGGCGCATTCCTTGAGGTAGCCCAAGACCATGGCCGAGATCTCGGGCGGGCTCAGGGTCCTGTCGCCCTGGAGGACCGCGACGTCGCCGTTGGCCGCTTCCGTCAGCCCATACGGCAGCCGGGTCATCGCTTCCTGGATCTGGGCCGATTGGAACTTCTGCCCGATCAGACGCTTGACGGCGTAGAAGGTGTTGACCGGGTTGGTCACGGCCTGGCGCATTGCCAACGTCCCGACCAGCCGCTCCCCGGCCGCCGTGAACGAGACGACCGAGGGGGTCGTCGGCAGGCCTTCCAGATTGGGGATGACGACGGGCTTTCCGCCCTCGAGGGTCGCGACGCAGGAGTAGGTCGTGCCGAGATCGATGCCGATGACGCGTCCCATGGGGCTATTGTCCTTTCTTCGGAACGAGGACCTTGACCAGGGTCGGGCGCAGCAAGCGATCATGGAGCATGTAGCCCTTCTGGAGCTCCTCCTCGACGGTGGGCTCCGCGGCCGTCTCGGACTCCTCGACCGTCATGGCGTGGTGGAAGTTCGGGTCGAAGGCCCGGTTCTCGAGCGAGATCGGCCGGACCCCCTGCTTGGCGAGCAGGTTCTGGAACATGCGAAAGATGAGATCGACGCCCTCGCGGAAGGTCTTGCCTTCCGCGTCCGGCGGGGCGCTCTGGAGGGCGCGTTCGAAGTTGTCGCCGATCGCCAGGAGCTCCAGCATGAGGCCGTTCAGCGCGAACTGTTGGAACTCGGCCTTCTCGCGCTCGAAGCGCTTGCGCAGGTTCTCCATGTCGGCGAGCCGGCGCAGATGGGTCTCCTTGAGTTCGTCGAGATCCTTCTTGAGGTGCTTGATCTCGGCCTCCCTCTTCTTGAGCTTCTCCTTGAGATGACGGGAGCCCTCGGCGGCCGCCTTGTCCTCCGGACCCTTCTTCTCGACGGCCGGGGGCGTCTCGGCCCCGCCCTCGCCGATGGCGGGCACCTGGGGAATGAACTCGATCTCGTCGCCGCTCTTGTTTTTTTCGTCCGTCATAGGCTGACCTCTTTGCCGAAGACCGTGATGGCCAGGCTGACGCGCTTGGCCATGCGGTCGACGAGCGGGATGATCCTTTCGTAGGGGATGCGTTTCGGGCCGATGACGCCCAGGGTCCCGAGGACCTGATTGCTGTAGCCGTAATGGGAAAGGACGAGGGAGCAATCCTCGACATTCGGGAAATTGGCCTCCGCGCCGATCAGGACCTTGACCCTGTCCAGGCTGATGAAATCCGAGAGCAGCCGGGCCAGCGAGGATTTCTCCTCGAAGCTCCGGAAGAGAGCCCGGAGCTTGTCGATGTCGGAGAGCCCGCCCTTGCCGAGCAGCTGCGAGGTGCCCTGGAGGAAGATGCGGTCCTGGGCTTCCCCATCGATGAAGGCCCTCAGGAGTTCGAGGAGCTTGATAAGCGCGTCCTCGGACTTCATCCGGTATCGAGGCAGCTCGCGGGCCAGGGCCTCGGAGACGGCCCGGATCGTCTTACCCCGGTAATTCTGGTTGATATACTGGGAGCCCCGGTCGAGCTCGACCTGGGTCAGGGGCAGGACGCACTCAAGCGTCTCCGTCAGGACCATGTGGAACGGAGTGACCAGGATGACCAGGACCCGGCGGTCGGAGATCTTGATGAACCGGAGGTGCTCGAACGGCAGGCCGAAGATCCGCGGCGAGATGACGAAACCGAGAGCGTCCGAGGAATCGGCCAGGAGCTGACAGGCGTGGAGAAGCAGGGAATCCAGGTCGGCCGTCCGGTTGGGAAATTCCTCCTGGATCAGGGGCACTCGTTCCTCGGGCAGGGGCTCTTCGGCCAGAAGCCGGCCGACGTAGAAGCGCAGGCCCCGATCCGTCGGGACCCGTCCGGCTGAGGTGTGCGGCTGGTCCAGGTAGCCCATCTCCTCGAGCTTGGCCATGATGTTGCGAAGGGTCGCCGGCGAGGCGGAGACGCGGCGGGTCTGGGAGATCGCTCCGGAGCTCACGGGCCGGCCGTGGCGGACGTAGCTTTCGACGACCAGATTGAGGACCTTCTTGTCCTTATCGCGAAGTACAGACCTAGCCATGCTCTTCCTTGAGGAATTTTATAGCACTAAACCCGCGCGAGTGTCAAATGACTGAAAGTCAGAGAGCGAACGCTCAAGAAATCCTAATCCCAGCGTATCCAACAACTTGCGTATAATCTCCGGACGCGTCCCCGGAGGTCCCATAGCGGATGAGGCGGGCCTCCGTGGCCCCGAGCTCGAGCGACGCGACCAGAGCCGCCGCCGTGGGCTGGAAGCCGCACATCGAGATCCCCTCCGAGACGACCGTTTCGACGAGGCCGGCCGGATCGAGCTCGAGAACCCTGCGGATGGCCAGCCTGTCCTTTTTCTCGGCTGTCTTCTGGCTGACGTAGTGGCTCATGTCCGTACTGGCCACGATGAGGACCTCCCGGCCGTCTTCCCGGATCGCCCGGGCCAGGGCCCGGCCCAGCGTCTCGAGCTCGGCGTAGCGCGCCTCATGGGAGATGCAGATGGGCACGATGGCGGCATCGTCCCGGAAAAACTGGATGAAGGGCAGCTGCACCTCCAAAGAATGCTCCGCGAGATGGGCCTTCTCGTTCGCTTCGACCAGCGGGCAGGCAGCCGTGATGCGCGAGGCCAGCGCCGTTTCGATCGGGCAGTCCCCGAGCGGCGTCTGCCAGCTTCCCTCCGTCTGGATGGCGAACAGGGCGCCGATCTCCCTGTGGCCGGGCCCGAGAACCACGAAGATCCCGGGCAGTACGGCCGAGGAGAACACGGCCCCGGCCACGGGACCCGAGTAGATGTAGCCGGCGTGCGGAGACACCAGGGCGAGGGCCTTCGACCGCTCCGCCGCCGGATCGATCATCCCGGCGATGGTCTTTCGCAGCACCTCCCGGCCGGCCGGATAGAACTGTCCCGCGACGTAAGCTTTCCTCGTCATGGCCATCAGAGGACCCGGCGCTTCTCCTCGAAACGGACGCCGAGCGACGCGAGCTCGTCGAGGATCGGGCCGTAGATCTCAGCATGGACGGGGACCTGGACGCCGGTGAGGCCGATCCGTCCTTCGAGGACCAGGCGGGCGCCGATGGCCGCCGGCAGGCCGACCGTGCGGGACATGGAGGAGTCTCCGCCGGGGATGCCGTAATCGATAAGGGTCGAGACGATCCTCTCCGTCCGGCCGGACCCGGTCCGGGCCAGGAACTCGTGCTGGAGGACGATCATGTCCCTCTCCCCGGCTTTGTAGCTCAGCCGTTCGATCATCAAGGCGGTCATGTTGTCGAGAGCGGAGCCCTTGGCGGCGGGGAGCGGGGTGTCCTCGAAAAGCCCCAGCCATTCGAGGCGTGAAAGGACGGCCGAGCCCGGTTCGAGCCGGAGACGGGCGGCGACGGCCGCCTTCGCTTCGGCCCCGGCGGCGGCTCCGGAAAGCTCCCGCATGAGGCCGTGGAAGGTCGCGCCCGAACGATCCTTCGGGGCGTCGTCGAGCAGGCCCAGCTCGACCATCTTCCGGACGGTCTCGCACCAGCCGGGATAGCGCAGGGTCCCCCGGAAGACCGTCTGGGCCTCCGGGATCCCGTAGGCCTCCCGGTAAGCGATCGAATCACGGTTGGGATAGCCTTCGAAATCGCCCAGCCCGGGGATGCCGATGATCTCCGGCCGGGCGAACAGGTCCTCGGACGGAATGGTCACGATCCGGCCGTCTTTGAGGAACTTGGCCGAGTTCTTCGAGGCGAGCAGGACGCCGCGCGGGCTCCAGGAGAACTTATAACCGAAGGGGTTGGTGTTGGCTTCGGGCGCGGGCAGGCCGCCGCAATAGGACGTGAAGCCGAGAACGCTGCCGCCGTCGTCGTGGACCTCATGGATGACCCGCATGGCCTCCATGTGGTCGATGCCGGGGTCCAGGCCGAGCTCGTTGAGCAGGATAACGCCCCGCTCCTTGGCCCGGGCGTCGAGGGCCCTCATGGCCGGACCGACGTACGAGGCCGTGACCATCGACTTGCCCTGCTCGATGGCCAGCTCCGCGACGAGCGGGTGGAAGGTGTACGGGACCATGCTGACCACGAGGTCGGACCGGCCGATGGCCGCGGCCAGAGCCGCCCGGTCCCCGATGTCGAGGACTTCAGCCGCGCCGCGGGGATGTCCGCCGACGAGCCTGGCCGCCCGGCCGGCTTCCATGTCGGCGACGACCACGGAGAATTCGGGCTGGTCGAGGAGGTATCTGACGAGAGGCCCGGCCACGAGGCCGGCCCCCAGAACGAGCACCTTTTTCATGGGCGTCTCCAGGAACGGCTGCCGTCAGCCGAGGTATTGGCCGAGATAGGCGTAGTCGGGCGCGAGCTCTCCGCGGTACAAAATGACGGCCCGGCGCAGAACGTCGGGCAGGCCGCATTCGGCGAAAGGCCGGTCGAAGCGCGCCGCGATCAGGGCCGGGACGAAGTCCTTGAGCTTGCCGCTGAAGTAGGTCGAGGACTCGAGAGGCAGCTCCGCGGGCAGATTGTACACGGCCAGGACCGCCGGCCCCGGTCCTTCGAACCCGGGCACCGCCGCGTCGAGGGCCGGATCGTACACGTAGACCGGGTTCTCCGAGTCCGTGGGCTGGACCGTACATTCGATCGACCCTTTGATGTCGCAGGTGATATCCCCGACGACGCGAAGCCGCGGACGTTCACTGCCGCCGTAGAGCTTCTTCAGGAACGGCTTGGTGACGTACTTGGGGAACTTCGGGGCCCAATAGATGCCGTTGACCAGGACCGTGAGGTAGGGTACGTAGTCCTCGGTGACCGGCCGGTAATCCTGGGGGTGGTCGTAGAAATCCTGGAGGTCGAAGGATTTGGCGGGATCGACGGGCCGGACCATGTCCTCTTCGCGGAACACAACCTTGTAGAGGTTCCGGTGGGACCTCTCCCCGCCCTCGTAGAGCTTGGGGAGGTCTGCCGGACGGACGGTCTCGACGGGCAGGATGTCGAAGATCTCCTGGGCCCCCTGGGAGACGTGGCCGTAGCCGAAGAAGCCGAAGACGATGGGGCCTAACCCGGGCGGCGGCCCCTGCTGGATCAGCGTCCATGAGAGCTTTCCGACCGCCTCCTTGGCCTCGACCAGACTTTGATAGTGATGGGTCGGATGGAGGAGCGTGAAGGGATTGGGCGTTCCTTCGGCCTCGAGCCGTCGTCCGAGCGTCCAGAGGGTGTCGATCATGCCGGCGTGACCGGCATAGTTGCCGAAATAGAGCACCCGCCGGCCCTTGTCGTCGACCATTTTCTCGTAGTCGATGAGGGTGCAACCCAAGTCTCTCATCTTTCCGAGCATGGGCATGTTCTGGGCCTGGCCCTTGGCCGTGTGGGAGAAGAAAAGGTAGGTCTTGCCCT
>Ga0209254_10004278_pt1 | contig 13088 bp, 14 predicted proteins | sample FrelakmetDIP11DI_FD_187148 | JGI IMG/M metagenome (GOLD analysis project Ga0209254, IMG submission 187148) | Freshwater lake sediment microbial communities from the University of Notre Dame, USA, for methane emissions studies - DIP11 DI (SPAdes)... | ecosystem: Environmental > Aquatic >...
CTCGAGGCGCTCGCGCTCGAGCATGTTGAGGAAGTCGGTGTTGCCGCCGACGTTGAGCTGGCTGGTGCGCTCGAGCTTGACGCCGCGCTCGCGCATGAGACGCGTGAGCACGCGGTGCACGATGGTGGCGCCGACCTGGCTCTTGATGTCGTCGCCGATGACCGGCACGCCGGCCTCGACGAAGCGCTTCTGCCAGTACGGCTCACGGGCGATGAAGACGGGGATGCAGTTGACCATCGCGCAGCCGGCCGTGAGGATCTGCTCGGTGTACCACTTGGTCGCCTCTTCGCTGCCCACCGGCAGGTAGTTGACCACCACGTCCGCCTGCGTCTCTTTGAGGATGCCGACGATGTCGGCGGTGGCGCCGGGCGCCTTCTCGATGATCTGCGAGAGATACTTGCCGAGGCCGTCGTGGGTCATGCCGCGCGCGACCGCGACGTCCTTCTTGGGCACCTCCGCGAACTTCACCGTGTTGTTGGGCTTCGTGAAGATGGCCTCGCTGAGATCCTTGCCGACCTTGTTCTTGTCGATGTCGATGGCCGCCACGAACTCGATGTCGCGGATGTGGTAGCCGCCGAGTACCGGGTGCATGAGGCCGGGGACGAAATCTGACTTCTTGGCGTTCTTGTAGAACTCCACGCCCTGCACGAACGACGACGCGCAGTTGCCCACGCCGATGATCGCAACGCGTACCGGATTACCCAAGACTGGTCTACCTCCACTGGCAGCGGCCACATGCGCGGCCGCTTCGATGCGCACCGCCCGCGGGCGTGCCTGCAGCTCCCCGCGGGCTCAACGATAACGCGCGCGAGTATATCACGCAGTCGCGCGAAGCTTGCGCATCACGTGCACCATGCGATGCAGCACCGTCAGCGAGGTCAGCAGCGCAAGCAGGTACACCATCCAGACGAGGAAGCTCGTGCCGCCGATGGACCAGGAGGAGAAGAGGAAGCCCAGGCCGAGCCCGACGAGACGTTCGGGGCGTGACATGAACCCCACCTTGCAGTCCACGCCGAGGGCCTCGGCGCGGGCGCGCGTATACGAGACCATCTGGGCCGCGCCCATGAACACGAGGACCCCGACCAGGGGCCACCACTCACTCTCCCGGGCGAAATACACGGCCAGCGCCCCGGACACGAGGAGCTCGGAGATGCGGTCGGTCGTCGAGTCGAGAAAGGCGCCCGCCTTTGTGGGGCCGACGCCGGCGCGCGCCACGGCGCCGTCGAGGGCGTCGCAGACCCCCGCGAAGATCCCCAGAGGCACGGCCCACACGAAGTGCCCGGTGAGGACGAGCGGCACCACCCCGACGTGCAGCAGCAGACCGAAGACGGTGAGCATGTCGGCGGAGACACCGAGCCGGGCGAGCACGACGCCCACCTTGAAGAAGCCGCGGCGCGCGCCGTCGGTGTACCGGGTCTTGAAGTCCGTCACGTCAGCCGTCGCGCTCGCGCACCGTCACGGCGCGCGTGCCCGTGACGTCGCTCGTCTGGAGACTGACGGCGAGCACGTAGGCCGCCATGACGACGAGGACGCTGGCGACGGCATCGACGATGAAATGGTTTCCGGTGGCGACGATGGCAAGGAGCACCAGAGCCGGGTAGGCGAAGCCGCCCCACCGCAGCCAGGTATGGCGCGCCAGCATGAAGAGGGCGAGCGCCACAAAGAGCGCGTAGGCGAAGTGCAGGCTGGGCATGGCGGCAAAGGGATTGGCGAGGAGGCCGTTCTCGAAGATCGCCGGGCGCTTGCCCTGCAGGTAGCTCATGTCGGCGACGCCGGAGGTGAAGATCATGCGCGGCGGCGCCGTGGGCAGCAGGAAGTAGAGCAGGACCGCCATGAAGTTCATGGCAAGGAACCAGTCGCGGAACTTCGCCCAGCTGCTGCGGCGCTGCGTGAAGATCCACACCGTGGTGGCCATGATGAGAGGCAGATGCAGGGCGCCGTAGGACCACACGAGGAAGTCCATGAGCGGCGGGAAGGCGCTGACGCGGCCCTGGATCCACGGCTCCCAGAACATGCCCATGGCCTTTTCGAGGTTCATGAAGAAGAGGCCGTTGGCCATGGCGACGGCCTCCCGGCCCATGACGACGGCCCGGGAGACGTCGTAGACCGCATAGCAGGCCAGCATGAGGAGACCCTGGCGCACGACGTCCTCGCCGCCGCGAGGGGCGAGCGAGAAGCGGGCGTCATTCAGGAGGCGGCCCACAGCGGGCTTCACGCGGCCGTTCACGGTGTCCGGGCTCCCGTCAGGTGAAGTGCTTCACAGCGGCCCATATACAGAGCACGATAGCAGAGCGGCGCGCGCCTGGGCAACTGTTGTGGCGGCGGCCTGTGCCGCCGCGGGAAGGCTAAGAGTCAATGGCCATACTATCACGCGGTCCTGTCTACCGTCCGGCCCGTTTTGAGGCTAGACCGGCCCGAAGTACCCTCTGTCCGTCATGCCGCAATCTGCCCTGTTGTGGACGGGGCGTTGGCAAACGCGCTAGCAGACAGACCTGAGAACCCGACGCGAAAGGAGACCCGCTGCCCTCACGGGTGGCGGGTCTCCCGTCATTCGATCCGACGACTGAGGTCAGATCATGTCGGGGCGCGTCAGTTCTGCGGGCCTGCCTGTGCCGGTCCCTCGGCGGAGGAGGGTCCAGCCGCGGGCCGCCGGCCTGAACCCGCGCCTTCCCGCTCGAGTCGGTCCTACCTCGCCAGGACCTTCAAGAAGGCCTCCAGATGGCTGTGGCTCCCTTCGATGAGGTTGGTGTAGACGTTCTTGATGTCACGGTGGGTCGTGCGGTCCAGGAATTCTCCGAGGTCGCGGATGTCCATCACTTCGATATCGACCCCGACCTTCAGCGCGGCAACGAGGGACACCCTGCCGTCAGCCACGAACGCGTCGTATTCATGCTGCAGGTCCTCGTTCTCGAACACGCCGGGCACGTCCACGGGCTTCGCAGGGTCGTCTATCTTGTACTTCGAGAGAAGGTCCGCGATGGCGAGGGTGTGCGTGTCCTCGGACGGGGCGATGTTCGCGAACGTGCCGATCTGCTCGCCCCAAACCTCGTCGAGGACGCTGTAGACGTCGCGGGCGAGCTTCTCCTCCTCACGCGCGTACCGCAGGTCTTTTGCCTCCTGCACGGTGAGCTCGGTGAGCGACGCCGCCGCCGGCGTCGGGCTCGCAGTGACGAGCATCGCTCCCAGGATGCTGACGGCCGCGACCGCCGCGACCACGAGGATGAACAACGAGCGCTTCATAGGGTTCCCCTTCGTTGACTGTTGACGGTGTGTCTCTCTCGTTAACGTTTCGGGGCGGCAGATGTTACACGTTCCGGAGCGGCAGATGTTACGTTGCGCATCGGAGTCGCGGCAGGCTCCTGCGCGTCGACGGCCGGGGTTGATCCGCCGACGGCCGGCGCACAGGGCGCCGGCGCCGTCGTCATGCCACGGGTGGAGATTCGACCAGGAGCCGATGATTGAGAATCCAAGCGCCGGTCGCTTCTGAGGCTGTCTGAGAGCCCGTGACAACGCACCGCAAACGCAGAGCGGCCCCCCCGAGGAAACAAGAGCCCGACGGGGCCGCGTGAATGGCAAGCGCTGCGGTTGAAGCCTTCGCGTCCGCGAGATGCCGCGGTCTGCCGAGGATCGAGAAGGCTGAGAAGATGGAGCACCGGGATATCTGGGGCCTCGAGCGTTCCCAGGGCCTCGGCGAGCTGGACCGTGTGCTCACTGCGGAGGACGGCTCCGAGCTCCACCCGGACCGCGTTTCCAAGTGCTTCGACAAGGCCGTGAAGGCATCGAAGCAGAGCCGGATCTCACTGCACGGTCTGCGGCACACATGGGCGACGATCGCCCTGCTGGAGATGGCGTGCCGGTCAACGTAGTCTCGAAGCGCTTGGGTCACAAGGACGCCGGCATCACGCTCGGCATCTACCTGTGGTGGGCCGTGAAGGATTCGAACCTTCGACCTTGGGATTAAGAGTCCCCTGCTCTACCAACTAAGCTAACGGCCCACAGGTGGCGAGGCGATATGGTACCAGCCGTCCGCCCTGCTGCCAAACCGGCGGCTACGCCCCGAACACGTGGTGGCCGGCGACCTCGTAGCCCTCTTCCTCGACGGCCGCCGCGATGCTCTCGAGTGTCACGTCGCCGGACTCGAAGGCGACGGCCACGCTCCTGGCATCGACATCCACGTCCACCGACCGCACACCGGCCAGCGTGCCCACCGCGCCCTCGATCGCCCTCTTGCAGTGAGCGCAGGAGATACTCGGGACGTTGAGCACCGCGCGTGTCTCGCTCATGATGATGCCTCCTCGTCGGCGGGTCTGCCGAGCTCTGCCAGTTTGTACGTGACGGCGTGGCCCTCTCCGTGGACGACGGTCACACTGTCGAGCGGCGCCAGCAGCTCGACGACCTTGCCCTCGCCAGCGGGCGTCGTGATGATGGCGCCGCGCTTGGGCGCCCGCTGGCGGAACGACACGTAGACCTTGTGCTCGTACTTGAGACAGCACATGAGGCGACCGCAGCAGCCGGAGATCTTCGTGGGGTTGAGCGGCAGGTTCTGGTCTTTGGCCATGCGGATCGACACGGGCTCCTGATCGCCGGCGAAGGTCGCGCAGCAGAGGCTGCGCCCGCAGGGGCCGTAGCCGCCGACGATGCGCGACTCGTCGCGAGCGCTCACCTGCTTGAGCTCGACACGCCGCTCGAGGCGCTCGTTGAGCTTGCCGACGAGGTCGCGAAAGTCGACGCGCTCCTCGGCGAAGAAGGTGATCAGGAGCTTGCCGCCTTCAAAGGACTGGCGCGCCTCGACGACTTTCATGTCGAGGCCGAGCTCGACGACGAGCTGGCGGCAGACGCGCTTGGCCTCGAGCTCGTCGTCGCGATGGGAGGCGATGGCGTCGAGGTCGCCTTGCGTGGCCTTGCGGCGGATGCGCTTGAGACCACGCGGGGACTGCTCGGGCGGCACCTCGTAGGGTCCTTTGACGAGCCGCCCGAAATCGACGCCCCGGGTCGTGTCGACGACCACGCGGTCACCGGGCACGACTTCGAGGGAGCCGGCGTCGAACTGGTAGACCTTGCCGCCGCCACGAAACACGACGCTGGCGATCCTAGGCACGTTCTGCGACCTCCTCGAAGCGCGCGAACAGCGCTTGCAGCGCGAGCTTCTGGTCGATGTTGAGATACAGATCCTTGCGCGTCCGGGCCACGGCGGCCATGAGGCGCGCGTAATATTCCGGTGTCGCCACGGCCGCTCCGGCGAGCTCATCGGCGCGGTCGCAGTTCCAGAGTACATCGGATGCCCCACAGGCGACCACCCAGAGGTCGCGCACCCAGGCGCCGAGAAGGTCGACCGCGTCCTGCGCCGCGAGGCGCCGCAGACGCGCCGCCTCGCGCTTGGCGCGCTCCTCGGCCTTCTTGGTGTACCAGTTGAGGTCGCGCGTGTCCTGGAACTGGCGGGCCAGCACGGCGAGCTGCTCGTCGAGGTCGGCCTGGACCCGCGCGGCGGTCTCCTGGACATGCCGTTCGAGGACGCCGATGAAGGCCGCCGGCGGATCGCCCTCGGAGCCGCCGCGCGCGCCGCCGGCGGCGCGCGCGGCGTGACGCAGGTACTCGGCCCGTCGGTCCGCACCGCGCGCGTCGGCGGCGAGCCGCGCGGCGCGTTCTACCGAGCCTGTCGAGAGACGCGCGAGCGCGTCGGCCGCGACGCCGTCGAGACCGTGTCTCTCGCGCAGGTACGCAGCCACCTCGACGTCGCTCAGAGGGCGGAACTCGACCACCTGGCAGCGAGACACGATGGTGGGGAGAACGCGCTCCAGACGGTCCGTGATCAGCAGGAAGAACACATGGTCCGGCGGCTCTTCGATGCTCTTGAGGAGCTTGCTGGCCGCCGGCGGGTGCAGGTACTCGACCTCGGGGATGACCCAGACACGGCGGCCGGCGGCGAAGGGCCTGAGGCTGAGATCGGCGAGCACCGGCTCGACCTGCTCGACACGGATCAGGTCACCCTCGCGCTCCACCACGTGCAGGTCGGGGTGGATGCCGCGACGCGCGCGGGCGCACTCGGCGCAGACCCCGCAGCCGCCGCAGCCGCTGACGAGCGCGACGGCGAGCTCTCGGGCGAAGGCCGTCTTGGCCAGACCCTCGGGGCCGCTGAGCAGGTACGCGTGGCTGAGAGTGCCCTCGCGCAGGGCACGCGCGAACATCTCCTTGACCTTCTCCTGGCCGGGGACGTCGGCGAACACGGGGCGTCCTCAGCCGCCGAGCCGCAGGCCGGCGTCGGCGAGCGCCTCGAGCGCCGCGGCTTCCACGTCGGCGGCGACGACACCGATGTCGCGGAAGCCGTCGATGAGGCGCACGCGCTCCGGGAAGCGCCGCGCCAGCACGGCAAAGCCGGCGGCGACCCGCTGCTGCAGATCGAGACCTTCGGCTTCGATGCGGTCGGGCGCGCCGCCGGCGCGCGCTAGCGCCACGAGCGGATCGACGTCGAGGACGAGGGTGAGGTCGGGCAGCACACCGCGAAGGCCTGGGGCGTTGACGGCCAGCACCGCGTCGACGCCCAGCCCGCGGGCGAAGCCCTGATAGGCGAGCGACGAGTCGACGAAGCGGTCGAGGACGAGCACACGGCCGGCGGCGAGCTCAGGCGACAGCACGCGTTCGACAAGCTCAGCGCGGGCCGCGGCGTACAGCAGGGCCTCGGTCCAGGGCGCCAGCGCCTGGGGACCGTGGAGGAGGACGTCGCGAACGGCTTCACCGGCCGCGGTGCCGCCGGGTTCGCGGATCACGGTGCCCGGCGCCGCCGACGGGCCGACGGGCAGCCCGCAGGCGGCCAGGCGCTCGCAGAGCAACGCCGCCTGCGTGCTCTTGCCACAGCCGTCGCAGCCCTCGAGAGTGATCAGCACGCCGCTCCGCTCGCTCACACCGGTCTCCGTGGTCGCGCGCCTGGGGACCCGCCCGCGCTCAGGCATCCTTCTTGCGGGCGCTGGCGCGGGCGCGATATTTCTCCTTGCTCGGGCAGTCGATGTCGACGCACAGTACCCACGGGCGCCCGCGGCCGCCGGCGCCCACGACCTTGATCTCCGGCCAGCCGCACTCCCCGCAGGCCTTTCCGGTGGGGGTGATGGTGCCGCGCTGCGGCAGCGGGAAGGTCTGGCCGCAACCGCGCCGCGGACGCTCGCCCTCGGCGGCCGGCTTGGGCTCCTCACCCTCTTTGCCGACGCAGGCAGCGAAGCGCTTGCCCGTTCTGCCGCGCAACACGCGGAGTTGCCCCCCGCAGTTCTTGCACTCGCCCAGCGTGAGGTCCTCGCGCACACCGCTCTTGATGAGCGCGCGGATGTCGGCGATATGGCCGTCGAGGAGCTTCCAGGCCTGGTCGAGCATGTCCTGGCTCTCGGCCACCACCTGGTCGCGCCGCAGTTCGCCCTCGCTGATGCGGTCCATCTCCTCGTCGAGCCTGGCCGTCATCTGCCACGACGAGATGTCTACAGGGGCCTTCTTCATGGCGGCATCGAAGGCCGCGATCAGCGCGACGCCCAGCTCTGTGGGCTCGACGGGGTTGTCGCGCACGTAGTTGCGGTCGTAGAGATGCTGGATGATGTCGGCACGCGTAGCCTTGGTGCCCAGGCTGAGATCCTCCATCTTCTCGATGAGCGGACCCTGACCGTAACGCGGCGGGGGCTGCGTCTCCTTGCTCTCGCTATGCAGGTCGCGCACCTCGAGCGTATCGCCCGGCTGCAGCGCGGGCAGCGGCCGGTCGCGCTTGGCGGAGAACTTCTCGTAGACCTCGAGAAAGCCCGGCGAAGCCACGCGGCTGCCGCGCGCGAGGAAGGGCTCCTGGCCGATACGGACGTCGACACGCTGGCTCTCGACCACCGCCGCCGGGAGCAGCGTCGCGAGGAAGCGGCGCACGACGAGGTCGTAGACCTTGGCCTGGTCGCCGCTGAGCTCCTTCCTGGGTACTCCCACCGGATAGATGGGCGGGTGGTCGGTGGTGCGCTTCTTGCCCCTGGTGGGCGTGTACTTGCCCTGCTCTGCCAGGCGCGCGGCGGTCGTAGCGACGGGCTGCCAGCCGGCCAGCGCTTCGAGGCTGCCACGCAGGTCGAGCGACGGCGGGTACACCGTGTTGTCGGTGCGCGGGTAGCTGATGAGACCCTCGAGGTACAGCGACTCGGCGGCGCGCATGGCGCGCGCCGGTGACGCGCCGCCGCTCGAGGCGGCGCTCATGAGCGCCGTCGTGTTGAACGGCGCCGGCGGCGCGACCTTGCGCGGCTCCGCCTTGTAGGCGGTGACCTCCGCGACGCCGCCCTGGGCGCGCCCGAGGGCGGCCTCCATGGCCTCAAGTGAATCGAAGCGCCCTTTGGCGTGCGCCACCTCGACGGTGTCGTCGCCACGGGTCAGCGTGGCCTTGATCTCCCAGTAGGGGACCGGTACGAAGGCGCGCCGCTCCAGCTCGCGGTCGACGATGAGGCGCAGGGTCGGCGACTGTACGCGGCCGACCGACAGGTAGTCGGAGCCGTAGCGATAGGAAGCCAGCGACATGAAGCGCGTGAGCACCGCCCCCCAGATGAGGTCGATGTCCTGCCGCGAATGCGCCGCCTCGGCAAGGTCGAAATCGACGGTCGACGGCTTGGCGAAGGCCGCCTCGACCTCTTCGCGGGTGAGCGCGGAGTAGCGCACGCGGATATGGCGGTCGACGGCGGCCGCCGGAAGCATGGCCTTGACGTGCGGATCGCCCTCCGCCGGCGTCTCGGCCGGAGGAGCGGCCGCGGCCTTGCCGCGGCCGGCGGCGCCGGCCTTCTTCTTCTCGGGCTTGTCGTGCGGATGGCGCTTGAGCGCATCGCCGCGGAGGATCTCGAGGGCCTCGTGGCCGATGAGCTCGCCTTCGCGGTCGTAGTCGGTGGCGATCACGACCTCGGTGGCGCCCTTGGCCACGCTGCGCAGCGCCGCGAGCGTGCCGGCGGCGCCGCCGTCGACCACCCAGGCGAGGTCGGGGGTCGCAATCATGTCGCCGAGGTATTTGAGGCTCCAGCGCCGGTACGTGTTGGGGAACACGGTCTCCATGACGTGGCCGCGCAGGCCGATGGCGACGGCGTCGTCGTCCTTGTAGCCGAAGTGATACGACCTGACCTTCTGGCGCCCGCGGCCGTGCTCTTTGACCGTGACCTTGCCGCCCAGGATGTCGGCGATCTTGCGGGCGGCGGAATCCTTCTCTGTGACGATGAGCCTCACGGACCTACCTCAGTCGATGTGACCGGGCAGCCCCGGACGATGGGTGTTAATACCACCGCGCGGACCCCGGTGTCGAGATACTGATGGCCGCGCGGTCAGGCGAGCGACTCGAACGCGGCTTCTCGGGTGGCATGGATCGTGAACACGCGGTCCAGGCCGGTGATCGAGAGAACGCGTTCTACGGCACGGTCGGTGACCACCAGCGCCATGGCCCCGCCGGCGGAATGCACGCGGCGCACGCCGCCGATGAGCACGCCGAGCGCCGTGGAGTCGATGAAGGTCACGGCGCTCAGGTCGACGACCAGTCTGTCGACACCCCCGTCGAGGAGTGCCACCATGCACTCCTTGAACTGAGGAGCGGTGTAGATGTCTACTTCGCCGGACAGAGCCACGACCCCGAGTCCGTCGCCGGCGCGCTCACTTGAGACGCCGAACAGGTCGCTCACTGCTCACCTCCCGCACTTGACGATGGTGACGGCGACGGTGCGGGGGTCCCGGAATTGGCGCTGATCCAGTCCTTGACCGTCTGAGCGTCGGGCGCGTTTGGATCGAGCTTGAGATACCTGGTGAAAGCGAGCAGCGCCGTGTTGGTGTCGCCGGCGCTGATGGCCACGCTCGCCATCTCGAAGAACGACTGCGCATCTTTCGGCCTGAGCGCCGTGATCTGCCCGTAGACGCTGGTCGCCAGCTGAAAATCCTGCAGGGAGATGTAGACGCTCACCAGCTGCTCGAGGGTGTCGAGGCGCAGCTGCTTGGCGGCGGCTCCCTTCTGCCTGGCGAGAAGCTTGACGGCCTTCTCGTAGTGTTGCGCCGCGGTGCGCAAGTCGGCTTGCTCGGCGGCGGAGCCCGCGGGTTGCACGTTGGCACGCAGTGCGTAGGACTCGGCGAGACTCCGCCACGCCTCGACGTCCTTGGGGTCGGTCGTGACGGCCACCTGGTACTTGGCGATCTCCTTGTCCAGCTGCTCGACGGCGGAGGTGGCGCCGTCGTCGCCGCAGGCCATATCGCTGCTCAGCGGGATCATGACCAGGAACCCTGCCATGATGATAGCCATGAACCCGAACACCCACTTCTGCCAGAACTTCACTCGTTGGCGGTCGAGAAGCACTTAGGGGGTCCCCTCTCCTGGAGCGGCGGCGGTCTGCCACCAGCCTGATTCTGCAGCGCCCACCTGGACGCCTCCGGCGCGCACGCGGTCGCGCAGCTTCTGGCGCACGCCGACGGCGGCGCGCCTGATGGCCTCCGCATCGAGGCCCGTATGGCCGCGCTCGTGAAAGAGCACGTCGCCGCCGACCACCGTGAGCAGCACGTCGTCCTGGTTGGCGCCGTAGACGAGCGCCGAGTACGGCTCGTCGATGGGCGCGAAGTGCGACCTGGAGACGTCGACGGCGATGAAATCGGCGAACTTGCCCGGCTCGAGACTGCCGATGTCGTCCTGCATGCCCAGCGCCTCGGCGCCGCCCAGCGTGGCGATGCGCACGCACTGGGGCGCGTCGAGCACCGTGACGTCGCGCTCGACGGCGCGGTGCAGAAACAGCATCGTGCGCATCTCGTCGAACATGTCCATGATGTTGCTGGAGGCCGGGCTGTCGGTGCCCAGGCCGACGCGCACGCCTTCGTGCAACAGATCGGTCAGGGGCATCACGCCGCAGCCGAGCTTCGCGTTGCCCTTCGGGCAGTGAGCGACGGCCACGTTGTTGGCCTTGAGGATGCGGATGTCGTCACGACTCACCTGCACGCAGTGGACGGCGAGAAAATCCCGGTCGAAGACGTCCCACTGCTGCAGATACTTGATGGGGCTCACGCCGAAGGGCTGCACGAGCATCCGCTCCCAGCCCATCTTCTCGCGGTAGTCGTGGGCGAACTTGCCGGAGCCCGAGCGGATGTAGGTGATCTCCTCTTTGCTCTCGGCGACGTGGCTCATGACCTTGAGGTCGCGCTCCCGGGCCAGCTTCGAGATCGCCTGATACAGCAGGCTGGAGACGGTGTACGGCGCGTGGGGCGCGAGGCCGACGTCGAAGCGTGAAGGCGCCGCCGCCTGAGCCTCGCCGAGACGCCGCTCGACATCCGCCATGGTCTCGTCGAGCCGCCTGTCGTCGACCCCGAAGACCTCCAGATAGAGACGGCCGCGGAGGCCGGCCTCGCCGGCGGCCGCGAGCGTCGCGGCGCCGTAGCTCGTGTCGGCGATAGTGGTGATGCCGGATGAGATGGCCTCGACGGCGCCGAGCTTCGCGCTTGCCAGGTATTCCTCGGGAGTCAACGACGCCTTGACGTCGACCAGGCTGATGATCCAGTCGCCGAACTCGGAGTCGTCAAGGATGCCGCGGAAGGAAGTGTATTCGATGTGACTGTGGCAGTTGACGAACCCGGGCATGATCACGGCGCGGCCGAGATCGACCACGCGCGCCCCGGGGTGAGCGGCCGTGAGCTCGGGCGCCGGACCCACGCCGACGATGCGCTCGCCGCTCACGGCGAGCCCGCCGTCGGCCAGCCCCGGCGCCGCCACGGGCAGCACCCAGTCGGCACGATAGATGGTGATGTTGTCGCTCGTGGTGATCGCCTCGATCGTCGCTGAAAGGCACGCCGGGACTCAGGGGCGGGCCCTGTTCGTGCGCAAGGAGTATAGGGGAGCGCCTCGCACGGTGGCAAACAGCGCCGGGGGACGGGCTCCCCGTGCGCCTTGCGGCGGCGGTATACTCGCGCCACCAGCGACGGAAGGGGCGGCGTGCGCGAACGACCCGGGCCCAGCTTCTCGGCCGAAGTCATCACCAGCACCGTGTGGGACGCCGTCAAAGGCATCCCCGGGGTAGCGGACCTCCACCGCAACCCTCTGCAGGCCCTGGGCGAGCGTGTCCGCCTGGAGCGCCACGGCCCGGTGCGCCTCGGGGAGGACGACGCCGGGCCGGTGCTCGAGGTGCACCTCATCGTCGACCCGGACGCCTGCATCCCGACCGTGTGCGCGGCGGTCGCGCGCGCCGCCGCGACCTACCTCGGGCGCACCACGGGCACCCCGATCACCCACGTCGAGGTGTTCGTGGACGATGTCGCGGCTGCCGACGAGTGAGGGCCATCGACCTCAGCGCAGGCACTCGTGACCTGCTGGCCCCGGCTTGCCAGGGCTGCGTCTGGTGGCAGACGCTGCCCACCGCGATCCCGGCGCCCGATGTGCGTCAGGCCTGGGAACAGGAGGCTGAGGCCGAGGCCGGCTTCTTCGGCCGCGCACTGCTCGAGGGCGAGGCCGTCGTCGGCTGGATGCACGCCGCCGCAGCGCGCCTGCTGCCGCGGGCGCGCTGTCTGCCGGCCGGCCCCCCTTCACCCGACGCCTACGTCCTCACCTGCTCGTACTTCTACGACGAGGAGTACCTGCGCGGCTTCCAGTTTCTCCTCCAGGAGATCGAGGCGTCTCTCAAGCACCGCCGTGTCGCGGCGCTCGAGGCCTTCGGGCTGACCCGGGCGCGCCCCGGAGACCCGTTCCGCGGCTACATCCGCGAGCTCAACCTCTTCCACCCCGAGGTGCTCGAGGGCGGCGGCTTTCGCAGGGTGCAGTCCAAGGGCGAGATCGCCCGTTTTCGTCTTGACCTCGCCACACTCGTTGAGGCGCCGCGCCACAGCGTCGCCTGGGAGAGAGTGGAGGCGCCGGCGGCGGCGCAGCCGGTCTGACCGGCGCCGTGAGGGCGGTCGTGAGCGTGCGGCCGTGGAAGACCGCGACCAGCTAGCGGAAGAGGCGCGGCAGCCGCTGCTTCCAGTCGGCAGGCAACACCGCGTCGAGGGCGTCGTCGAGCGTGACGATGCCCTCGAGCCGCCCCTCCTCGTCGATGACCGGGATGGCGAGGAGGTCGTACTTGATCATGATGCGGCCGACCTCCTCCTCGTCCACATCG
>Ga0209254_10004279_pt1 | contig 13087 bp, 11 predicted proteins | sample FrelakmetDIP11DI_FD_187148 | JGI IMG/M metagenome (GOLD analysis project Ga0209254, IMG submission 187148) | Freshwater lake sediment microbial communities from the University of Notre Dame, USA, for methane emissions studies - DIP11 DI (SPAdes)... | ecosystem: Environmental > Aquatic >...
CACACTCCTCATGAACGGCTTCGGGGGACACAGGATAGAGGGCATTGGTGACAAGCATGTCCCGTGGATACACAATGTGAAAAACACCGATGTTGTCACCGCCATTGACGATGAAGACTGCATGAAGACTTTCCGGCTGTTCAATGAGAAAAAGGGACACGAATACCTTAGGTCAATTGGTATAACAAAAGATGTTGTCAACAGCCTGCCTCTTCTGGGTATCTCCGGCATCGGCAATCTCATAGCGGCCATCAAGACAGCCAGGTATTTTGAAATGACGGCTGATGATATCATTGTAACCATCGCCACCGACTCTGCGGAAATGTACAGGTCAAGGCTTGAAGAATTGAATCAGGAGCGTGGTGAATATGATATCCTGCAGGCTGTCAGGGATTTTGAAAGATGCCTGCCCGGCACCCGGACCGACAACATGAAAGAGCTCAGTTACACTGACCGAAAAGCTATCCATAATCTGAAATATTATACATGGATTGAACAGCAGGGAAAAGATGTTGAAGACCTGAACCAGCTTTGGTATGACCGCGATATCTGGAACAAAATGTTCATGCAGGTTGAGCGGTGGGATGAGCTGATAAATGAATTTAACGAACGAACAGGCCTGCTGAAGGATCTTTAAAAAAAGGCGAACTGATCAGGCATATCATTCCTTCCATGAAACCTACAGGCTTTATATATAAATGCAATGACTGCGACAGGGAATACAGCACTTTCGGGATCCTGTACCTCTGTCCGTGGTGCAGCACGGGGAACAGTAACACTGCCCCTCAAAAGGGTGTGCTGAGAATACTCTATGACTATCCGAAGATTCGGAAAAGTATCGAGGGTTTCGCTGATCTGAAGAATAACGGTTTTATCAGCCTTCTTCCAATTGCCAGCAGAGCCAGTCTTCCTCCGCTGAGGGTGGGCAACACTCCTCTGTATCCGTTACCTGAGCTCGATGGCTCCAAATTGCCTTTCAGCCTTCGCCTTAAAGATGATTCCCAGAATCCCACCTGGTCGTTCAAGGACAGGGCGTCGGCGCTGGTATCGGCGTTTGCAAAGGAGAAAAAACTGGGAATTATTGTTACCGCCTCAACAGGAAATGCGGGCTCATCTCTTGCCGGCATCTGCGCTTCCCAAAAGCAAAAAGCGGTGATAATAGTACCGGAAAAGGCCCCCCTGGCCAAACTCACCCAGATCATAATGTACGGTGCCACACTTATTCCGGTAAAAGGTACTTATGACGAGGCCTTTGAACTGAGCGTGAAGGCAACCGAAGAGTTCGGCTGGTATAACAGGAATACCGCCTTTAACCCCCTCACCATCGAAGGGAAAAAGACAGTTTCGTTCGAGCTGTTTGAACAGATGGGTAACCTTGTGCCTGACAGAATCTTCATATCCGCAGGTGACGGAGTGATTGTCTCCGGTGTTTACAAGGGATTCGAAGACCTCCTGGAGCTGAATATCATTGACAGAATGCCCGTGATGGTTGTTGTTCAGTCGGAGAAGAGCGATAACCTGGTAAGGAACATAGGCAAAAAGGATTTCACGGTCATACCGTCCAACACGATAGCAGACTCAATCTCGGTTGACATCCCCAGGAACTTTTACATGGTCCAGCATTTCATACAGAAATACAACGGCGTAACACTGACTGTTTCCGATGAAGAAATACTTGCAGCTTCAAAAAACCTTTCCGGAAATACCGGACTGTTTGCCGAGCCTGCTGCAGCTGCAGCACTTGCAGGATTGCTTTCATACATGAAACAGGGGCGTGTACCGGCAGGCTCCTCCAACGTTGTTCTGCTGACGGGAAGCGGACTGAAAGACCTGAAAGCTGTCGGGCCACTGCTGAATATGCCGGCATCAATTGATCCTTCCATCGCTAACCTGAAGAAGCTCCTGCAATGATCACCTTTGTTCTCAACGGGGTAAAAAGATTCTTCCTGGGTGATGAGGAAGAATCGCTTCTTGATCATCTGCGGATCGAAAACAGGATCACCACGCATAAAGACGGATGCTCAGGGCAGGGTGTCTGCGGGGCATGCACAGTGGAGATCAACGGCAAGGCACGGATGGCATGCCGTACAAAGATGAAAAACCTTGAGGGGGCTGAGGTGGTCACTGCCGCAGGACTGCCCGCAAAATTCAGGACAATAATCAGTCAGAAGTTTGCTGAAAAGGGTGCGGTACAATGCGGATTCTGCTCCCCGGGTATGGTGATGAGAGCCAAAGCACTCTACAACGCAAACAAAAAACCTTCCCGTAAGGAAATTATTGCCGCTATCACACCCAACCTCTGCCGGTGCACCGGCTATGTCAAAATCGTGGATGCCATCGAAGCAGCCTTTTCTGAAATGCGAGGAGGTGAGACAGGCAAAGCACAGACATCAGCACTAATTGGTGAGCCCTACCCGAAATATATGGTTGCCGCGACTGCGCTTGGTAACAGGGACTTTGTTGATGATATGTATTTTGAGGGTATGGTTTACGGAGCACTGAAGTTCAGTGACCACCCCAGGGCCAGGGTCATAAGCATTGACACCTCAGAGGCATTCCGGGCTGAAGGCGTCATCAGAATTTTTACTGCAAAGGATATTCCCGGAGCCCGCAAAACGGGCCTGATTTTTAAGGACTGGCCGCTGATGATCGGCGAAGGAGAGATAATTCATTACCTGGGTGATGTCGTGGCAGGGGTCGTGGCAGAGACAGAGACCCTTGCCCGTAAAGCCGCTGAGCTTATCAGGGTAAGGTACCAGGTCCTCATGCCCGTGACAGACATGCTCGAGGCAATAAAGCCTGACAGTATACGCGTCAACGACGAGAGATCTAATGTGCTGGAGACATGCAGCATCAGATCAGGTGATATTGAAAAAGTGATCGGTGAAGCTGCCTGGGTCGCCTCAGGGGTCTATGAAACACAGCGCATAGAACATGCTTTTCTCGAGACCGAGACAGCCATCGCTCTTCCGGAGAACGACGGTATCAGATTATACAGCCAGGGACAGGGCGTCTATGTCGACAGGACTTCTGTAGCAGCAATACTCAGGCTGCCTGAGGATAAGGTGAGGGTGGTCCAGGTGGAGAACGGCGGAGGCTTTGGCGGAAAGGAAGACATAACCGTGCAGGGCCATGCATCTCTCTTTGCGTACCTGCTGAAAAAACCGGTGAAAGTCCACCTGACCAGGGATGAATCAATTATCATGCATCCGAAACGCCATCCTGTGTGGATGGAGATCATCCTGGCATGCGACAGCACAGGTAAATTTACGGCCCTGAAGCTTAATGCTGTGGGAGATACGGGCGCTTATGCCTCCGTTGGCACCAAGGTCATGGAACGCGTTGTCGGTCATGCTACAGGAGGTTATTCTGTGCCCGTGGTGGACATAAAAGCTGTTACCGTTTATACGAACAATATCCCCTCCGGCGCCATGCGCGGTTTCGGAGTACCTCAGGTAACATTTGCCGTTGAGGGCTGCATCGACGAACTGTGCAGGATGGGTGGCTTCGACCGGTGGCAGATAAGGTTTGACAACGCCCTCGAGGACGGCAAAAGAACAGCAACGGGACAATTATTACGCGGCGTGGGACTGAAAAAGACTCTCCTTGCAGTTAAGGATGCCTTTACCGGTGCAAAGTATGCGGGAATAGCATGCGGACTGAAAAACACCGGTGTAGGCAACGGGATGACAGATGAAAGCCTGGTGTCAATACAAATAATTTCGGACAGGAAAGTCATGGTGCACCACGGCTGGAGCGAGATGGGACAGGGAATACATACGATGGCCGTACAGACCCTGCACCAGGAAACCGGTATCGATCCCGAAATAATAAATGTCAGGGTTGATACCGGAGCAGGCCTGCCTACAGGCATGACCACATCATCAAGAGCTACAGCGCTGCTGGGCAATGCTATAATCAATGCTTCGGTCAGGATCAGGGAAGACCTGAAGAATAGCTCGCTGCAACAGCTTGCAGGCCGGGTCTACAAAGGCAGATACGTTTGCGACTGGACATGCAAACCCGGTGAAAAAACCGACGATCCTGTTGTGCACTTTGCATACGGTTATGCAACACAGGTTGCAATTCTTGATGATAACGGCGCCGTCAGAAAGATCATCGCGGCACATGATGCGGGGAAGATAATGAACAGGATGCTCTTTGAAGGACAGATAGAGGGTGCGGTGATAATGGGAATGGGATATGCCCTGACCGAGGATCTGCCGCTGGTTAAGGGCAGGCCGGTGAGCCTTAAATTCAATGATCTTGGTATTATAAGAGCAGATGAGGCGCCGGAAATAGAGGTGATCGGCATCGAAGAGAAAGACCCTGTCGGACCGTACGGGGCAAAAGGCATTGGCGAAATAGGAATGGTTCCCACAGCTGCAGCGATAGCCAACGCACTATGCGCCTATGACGGCATAAGGAGGAAAAAGCTTCCTCTCAGAAGGAAGAAATAAAACAAAACCTATTCAGAATGGATCTGCTTCTTAAAAATGCAACATATATCGACTGGAAGACGCTTGAATTAAGTATAAAGAATATACTTGTCCGGGAGAATGTCAGCAGCCTGCAGTTTATTGCTGACAGTGACACCGGAATGGTTAATAGCGGCGTTGAGGTAATGGACTGTACTGGCCGGCTGGTTACGAAATCCTTTGCAGTGGGTCATCATCATGCTTACTCGGCCCTCGCGAGAGGTATGGGAGCCCCGAAGGAGAGCCCTCAGAACTTTTTTGAGATACTCAAGTATGTCTGGTGGACCCTCGACAAATGCCTGGACCCGGCAATGATCGAATCGAGTGCGCTGGTGACGGCAATGGCTTGCCTTAAGGCAGGCTCTACTTTCGTCATAGACCATCATGCCTCTCCATTTGCCGTTAAAGGCTCACTGGAGATAATAGCAAAAGCCTTTGCAAAAGTAGGTGTGTCGCACCTTCTTTGTTACGAGATCTCCGACCGCGACGGGGTACATGTTACCAGGGAAGGCCTGGCAGAGACGGACAATTACCTCATGGGGCATCAGGGCCTCGTGGGACTGCATGCATCATTCACTGTCGGTGAACGTACCCTGGGCAAAGCCGTGGATATGATGAAGAGGCATAATACCGGAATTCATATCCATGTGGCCGAGGATGCATACGACCAGGGACAGAGCCTGAACAAGCACGGCAGAAGAGTGATAGAACGCCTGGAAAAAGCCGGGGTATTGAGCTCATCAAAGACCCTGCTGGTTCATTGCCTCCATCTTGAGGAGAACGAAAAGGAGCTTATCCGGAAGTCGCCCGCCTGGGTGGTTCAGAACTGTGAGAGCAACCTGAACAACAATGTGGGTTATTTCAACGGCACAGGTCTCGGAGAGAATATCATGCTCGGCACCGACGGCATGCACAGTGACATGCTTCAGAGTGCCAGGGCATCCTTCTTTGTCGGACAGCGTTACGACAATTTAACCTATGAATCAGCTTACCGGCGGTTCAGGAATGTGCACCGTTACTTAAGTGACAATAGCTTCGCAGGTGACGGTGATAACAACCTCGTCATTCTTGACTATGACTCCCCCACTCCTGTGTCACGTGAGAATTTCTTCGGGCATTTTCTTTTTGGAATAACCTCAAATCATATCACTGATGTCATCTCCAACGGAAAGCTGGTGATGAAAGACAGGAAGATCACCACTGTCGATGAGAATGAGATTCTCGGGGAATCAAGGCAGCAGGCTGAGAGGCTGTGGAGCAAAATGCAGCAGACTTCCTGAACCGTTATTCAACCTTGTTTTTTGAGAATTTCTTACGCAGGAGAAAATAAACCGGTATCCCCAGCAATATCAGGGCAAGGCCTATAGCTGCTTCGCGCGGACGGGTTATAATGGTATTGCAGAACAATCCTACGCAAAACAGTACGAAAATGGCTGGCACAACCGGATACCCCCATACCTTGTAGGGGCGGTGCGCATCAGGCATCCTGCGGCGCAGGATGAATACTCCCATAGCAGTTGCTCCGTAGAAAATATAAACGGCAAAGATGAGCATGTCCGTCAGCTGGTCGAAGGTGCCTGACAGCACCAGTACCGAAGCCCATATCCCCTGCCAGAGCAATGAGTTACCAGGTACATTGTGTTTATTAAGTTTGCCGATACCCGAAAAGAAAAGGCGCTCGCGCGACATGGCATAATAAGGCCGGGCGCCGGTGATAATACTGGCATGGAGACAACCCATGGTGGTGACCAGTATCAGCAGCGATATGAACATCACACCTGATGTCCCCCAGAAACTCCTGACCGCCTCCACGGCAGCAATCTGATTACCTGCCTCATGAACCTGCACCAGCTCAGGTATGGACATTAAAGAGAGGTAGGTAAAATTAACCAGCAGGTATACAGCTATTACAACAAAAACTCCTATTGCAATTCCCTTGGGGATATTTTTTTTCGCATCCCTGATCTCGCCTCCTATGAATCCGACAGAGACCCATCCCTGGTAAGCCCAGAAGGCAGCAAGCATGGCTGTATAGAAAGAAGAGAGAGTAACGGTGCCGCTTGCCAGCTCCTTAACATTCATGAAATTGGCCGGCCGAGCGACATCGCTGCTCAGTCCAAAAACCACTATCGTAAGCAGACCAGCGCCCACCAGGAGCAGGATAACCTTGCTGACCCATGCCCCGCCTTTCAGTCCTGTCATGTTGAGAAATGTCAGCAGCATAATGAGTAAAATGGCTGTCAGCTTGATCCCGAAATCCCGGAAAGGAAAAAATACGCCGCCTATTGTTAAGTCCTGCAGGGAGGGGAGCATTTCAGGAATGGGTATGATGCTGTTCAGCGACTGGGTAAAGACATAAGCCAGTGAGGAGATAGTGGCTGACTGGATAACGACGAAGAGGGACCAGCCATAAAGAAATGAAAAGAACCTGTTGTATATTTTCTTGAGATAGACGAACTCACCTCCGGTGTCTGCAAGCATACCGGCTATTTCGGCGTTGCTGAGAGCTCCGAACAAGGTTATTATTCCACCTACGATCCATACCAGAAGTATCCAGGAAGAAGACTGAAGCTCGTCAGCCATCGGGGCAATTTTCTTATATACTCCGGAGCCTATGATATTGGCAATGACAAAAATGACAACATAACCTAACCCGAGTGTCCTGACCAGATTTCTTTGATTACCCATAGACAGGTATTTATTAAATTGCAGAGGCTAAATTAAGAAATTCACAGAGACAATATGTGTCTGGTTTAATAGGGTAAAAATAATCATCAGCGGTCTTAATTATTGCAGGATTTGCAAATCAGGTATTCCAAAAGAACCAGAATGGTTAAGTACAGTTCCATAATTAAAATATGTTCTGCGATTCTTATTATCCTGATAGCCTCAGGTTGCACAAAACCTGACAAGGAAGAAATTAAAGATCAGTATATTTCCGGTCTTGTGAATAAAATAAATTCGGATAGCCTGGTGTCCTATGTCACCTGGATGCAGAACATGTCTACCCGCTTTATGCTTGCAGACAACCACAGACAGGTTGCTGTTGATATAAAAAACAAGTTTATCCGGCTAGGCTATCCTGACACAAAACTGGATTCGTTCAATGTAACGGTCACTTTTAACGGACTTGAATATACTACAACCCAATACAATGTCATTGCGACTTTAATCGGGAATACATACCCTGACAGTATATGCGTTCTTGGCGCCCATTATGATAACAGGATTAGTTCAGCCTCCGGTGATCCGTTTGTATTTGTACCGGGAGCAAACGACAATGCCACCGGGGTTGGCGCTACCCTTGAAATAGCCAGGGTAATGAAGAAAAGATCTTTTATTCCATCCTCCACCATTAAATTTGTCGCATTCGGTGCTGAGGAGTTTGGATTATTCGGAAGCTTCGATTTTTCACAAAAAGCAAGTGGCAGAGGGGAAAATATAAGTATGATGCTTAATAATGATATGATAGGTATCCCCTCTTCCTCTGATCCCGGTATGTGGTACGTGAACATCATTGATTATGACAATTCACATTATCTGAGATCCGAAGCCCAGAGATTATGCGACAGGTATTCTTCAGTAGGATATGTCAATGATAATTCCGCAGCTAAAAGAAGCGACAGTTACCCATTCTATCTTAACGGATACAAGTCCCTCTTCTTCATCCAGAACACACTGGGCAGTACATATCATACTGAAAGTGATCTTGTCACAACTATTAATTTTCAATATTACAGGGAGATAGTTAAGATTTCCTGCGCATTGTTAGCCGACAGGAATTATGTTGACTAACCTTTAAATTATCTCTTCCGGTTCTTCGATCAGCCTGCCTGTATTCTTTTCAACAGCATCCAATGATGAATTGCGTCTGTTTAATCGCAGTGAGAGGCAGTACCGTGACATTACTTCAGGTCAAATAAACTTGACTTCGGCTTAAACAAGCTGTAACTTTGTCATACGTGATAATGAGAGATCTTCTTTAATTTTAAAAAAGTGGAGAATCTGACCATTATAATATGTTCATTTAATGAAGAGAGAACCATTTGTGATGTGGTTAAAGCCTGCCGTCTGTATAATGAGGGAAGTGAAATTATAGTAGTTGATGACGGTTCCAGGGACAATACAGAACAATTACTGCTAAATCTCAATAAATCAATCGAATTCAACTATTTAAAACTTCCTGAAAACAGGGGTAAAAGTCATGCTATGGCTATCGGCGTTGAAAATGCAAGTAATGATATAATTATGTTCTTTGATGCAGACAGCCTTGGAATAAAAAAGGAACATTTTGTTGACTTGTTGCTCCCTGTCAAGGAAAACAAAGCCGACATGGTATTAGGGCATACTGCAGCAACCTTTATTAATGTAAAGCTCACACCCTTTAAAGCCTTTACGGGAGAAAGGGTGTTACATAAAAAAGACATATTGCCCCTATTGGATGAAATACGAAATACGAGGTTTGGTATTGAAACCTATATAAATTTGTATTATCAGACACATGAGAAAAGAATTAAATATGTGTATCTGGAAGGCCTCAGGACGCTGACCAAATATGAAAAGACGACATTGTTTGAAGCTACAAGACAGTATTTCAGTGAAGGACATGAGATTGCTTCAGCTATTTTAAAGAATTATGATTCAATATTTAAGATAGCCAAATCTTCTTTATCCGATACCAATGAAAATATGAAGAAGAAATTATCAGTCTTTCAACAAAATTTTAACAAAAGAATTCACAGGCTTGATGTTTGAAAATCAGCATCAGCAGGTTCTGGAATTGTAATAATTACCAGCCCCCGGATCAGGTCCGGGGCCTGTTTGTTACTCTTAGACTGCATTCCTTCAGGTATTAGTAAAAGGCATTCAACAAAGTGAACCATTATTGTTTCCGTGCAAATATACTTGACTTCGGCTTAAACAAGCTGTAACTTTGTGTACAGATGGAATACTATATTCATCACTTAAATAATCTTAATCAGAAACAGGAGGTAAGTATGTCAAGATTAATTAGTATCATCGTTTTGGTTATGTTGACGGCTTGTGCACAGCAAGCTGGGAAGCAGAAGGTAGATTTAAATGCCGAAGAACAGGCTATTCGCTCAATTTCGATGAATTGGCTGGAATTACAGAAGAACCATGATGCAGCCGGATGCGCTGCACTATTCGCCGATGACGGAATATCTTATAGCGTGAATCTTGAACCAGCCGTCGGGCCTGCCGCGATACAGGAGACTTTTACTAAAAGCAGGGAGAAATACCCGGAGCTTGTTGTGAACTGGACCACTGACCGTGTCGAGATTGCGGCTTCCGGTGATTTGGCTGTTGAGTACGGGAGCTTTACAACGACGGATCAAGGACAAGAGGACCATGGTAAGTATGTCACCGTTTACCGTAAGGTGAATGGCATATGGAAGGTAGCAGCGGACATCGGGACCAGTACCAAACCGAAGGAAATATCACAATAATAGTGCCCTGGCAAGTCGCACTAATAATTTTGTTTAACTGATTTATATTGCCGCCGATTTGATATCGGCAGCATTTCTTTATCCGGTATTGGGGACTACACCTCAAGGAAGTGAGACACTTGCCCCGGATTGTCACACGTTCCGGGGCTTTTCTATAAATATACTTGACTTCGGCTTTTTGCTGCTGTAACTCTAATCCATAATTGACTTCTGGTTTATTACTCACTCATCAAAACCACATTACCATGAAAAACAAAGTGAAGACCTTACCCGGTATTCTGTTGATAATTGCTTTCTTATTTTCTTTTGGCGGACAAATGTCCGGACAGGAGAAAGTAAATGTATCTGCCGGAATCGGATATCTGGAAACATTAAATATTGGTATACGGTATCAGCTTGATCAGTCACAAATAGGGTTAAGTATCGGGACCTGGCCGTCTGAAGCTGGTTCATGGTTTGATTGGAATAGCCTGATTTCAATATCAGGGGATTTCTATTATCACTTTGGTGGTTTCTCTGAGTTTTCAGATCTGCAACCCTGGTATGGCCGGATTGGATTGAATTTCCTTAGAATTGGATGGGATGATGGCATTGAAAATAATCTGGAACCTCACTTTCGGATCGGAAGGGATTTTTATTTTAACAGGGCCTTCGGATTTAGTCTGGATGCAGGAGTGGGATTTTTTATAGTAAATGAATCAGAACTTGGCCCGGTTGTACCAGCTTTGGGCACATGTTTCTTTTATCGCTTTTAATAGTAACATTCAACATGCCAGAACTTCAGGCCGCCACACAATGAAACCTGTCTCCGGACATCAGCTCCGGAGGCTTTTCATTTGATTTTGGCACACAGAGAACAATTTTTGGGACGATTAGAACAGACTGTTTCCTAATAAATGTCGAACTTAGTGTTGGTATTAACAAATCCCCTTCAGATGTGAAAAATATTCTGATGAGTGCCATAATTTTGTTTTTGATCTCATTAAATGTCGATGGACAACAACCACAAGATACTCTGTATCTGAAGAATGGGTACAAGGCAGTGGGCAAATTGCTTTGGGAATCAAAGAGTGAATGCAGGTTTCAGACAACAGAAGGAATATATTTCACCTTTTCCACCGACGAAGTCGAAAAAATCGTTACTCCCCAAGAATTGATAATGAGGAAAGTCAATCCTGATACTTTAAATGTTTACCAGCTTAATATATACATGGATAAAGCTGTAAAGATGAGAAATACAGGGAGGGCTTTAACATTAAGTGGTACTGGTGTAATGGTAGTTGGCTTTGTTGGCGGAATAATTTTGATGAACACTACTGACGGAGAACCGGGTGAAGATATGGATTATCTCTTCCCTGGCTTTTTTGCCATTTGTATTGGCGGGCTGGTCGGCATTCCTTGTACTGCAGCTGGCATTTCTTTATGGGCAACGGGAGGCAGTAGAAAGACCAAGGCAGAGCTTTCGCTACAAAAGTTTAATATAGTTCCGGAAAACTCAATGGCGCTGGGATTGGGAATAACAATAAGGTTTTAATCTAATATTGAATAATTACTTATTAATAGCCTTCGGACATCAGCTCCGGAGGCTTTCTTAATTTTATCAAATGCCGAAAAGCCTGATAATGTGGGGCTGAAGAACCCGGATGCAGAGGAAGCCTCCTGATCTGCCGGCTAAAGCCTACGGCAGTTCAGAGATGACTATAAAGAAATTTTTATTATTTTTGCACGAACAATCTTATGGTCGGTTGTCCGAGTGGCTAGGAATCGGTCTGCAAAACCGGCTACGGCGGTTCGAATCCGCCACCGACCTCAACCAATCCCTCAGGCAAAGCCTGGGGATTTTTTGTTTTATGACCGAGCCCTGCTTACAGGAGTGAGGGAATAAAATAAAAAATACCCTACCGCCGAAGGCGGGAGGGATTGGTTGAAGGGCTACCCAAAACCGGATCACCAAAGGTAATCCGCCGTAGGCTGGCAGGGGATTTTGTTGCAGTGTTCTCCTCCAGCGGATCATCAGCCCCGCACAGCGGGGCGAATAATCCGTGGATGCAGGCGTGGAGGTAACAAGTCAGGGTAAGTCGGATTTTATTGAAAGCAAGTGCACGGTCAGTAATTTGTTTTAAATCAATTGTTTGACAGTCCTGGATTTAAGGCTGGGACTCTTTGGTTTTCTTGATTTATTCTTCATGATGAAATCACTGATCGCTTTCTCCTCTTCTTTACTCAAAGAAGCCTGTCCACCAATAAAATCTACATCTAATTCTATCTTCTTTGTTTTCATAATCTAGATATTTGAGAAGTACCTTTTAATCAATAATAAAGCAGCTGCTGAATCAATAATCATAAGTCGTCCTCCAACATGAATTGCTCCGAGGCTCTCCGTGTAATGGTCAATTAATTGTGTTTTGGAGATGAATGCAACATTCCCTTCATGTCCTCTTTGGAATGAGAGTTTACATGCAAAAGCAACAAGGTTTCCCGGTACCCCAGAATAAAGTTTTGTCTTTCCTTTATTAAAAGGGGCACTCTCGACAAGATGCATAAATACGTGATCTGATTTTACTTCAAGGCTTATAAGTCCCTGTATTATAGTTTGGTTGTTGACAATTGTAAGTTTGTAAACATCTCTCTCAGGATGTTTGAGTTCAAGTTTCCAGTCAAACTGCCAGCCATCTTTTTTAGTAATATTCTTTAGATCAGCCTTCGTAATCCTTGAAATATCTGTCGAGAAGTTATCTCCAGAGATTACGTTTTTGATCGAATTTGTCAACTCATCAATTTCAACATCAAATCCTATTTTCACTTTCTTTTTCACAGTACGAAGGTACTTAATTTGAGGTCATTATCCAAGGTAAATTTTAATACCCTCAAGCTATTGGCAGTAATAATTTTCTATTGGCAAAATTGTTTTTGTAAACATAATTGTGATGATACCCGGTCTTGGTGATGCACTATTTCGTAGAGAATAGCAAGTTTTCTTTACATTTCACGGTATATTTGATAAGGTTATACAAATACCTTATCGCAGAGCAAGGTAGCCCAGCATTAGTGGGGATTAGTTTAAATAAGTTTAAAAAGTACCCGTAATATGATAAAAAAGCAATGCAGGACTATTTTTTCCCTGGCAACGGAGCAATACCG
>Ga0209254_10004280_pt1 | contig 13087 bp, 13 predicted proteins | sample FrelakmetDIP11DI_FD_187148 | JGI IMG/M metagenome (GOLD analysis project Ga0209254, IMG submission 187148) | Freshwater lake sediment microbial communities from the University of Notre Dame, USA, for methane emissions studies - DIP11 DI (SPAdes)... | ecosystem: Environmental > Aquatic >...
CGATCAGGAGCCACTCTTTCACATCCAGATCTTTTCCCGTCGCAGAGCAGTAAAGCTTCCTCTCCATGTCCGGGTCGCCTTTGTAGTTCGGCGGGTTGTTGATGCTCGACAGAATTGGAAAACAGGACCAGTCACAGAGAACAAGGCTGTTCTTGAGGCTCGACATGTTCTGAATGATCGTAGCCACCCTTGCCTTGTCTTCGTAGGTAAAGGCATCCACTGAGGCCTCTGATCCGTACACCTGCTTGCCGATGGCCTTCAGTTGCTCGGGTGTGAGCGCTCCTTTCTGATCCCTCGGCCAGTTCATGCCGCTCCAGTACACGAGCACGGTCCAGTCATGGGCTCCGGAGAGAGGATCCCGGCTTCCCACGGCCCACTGCATCAGAACCAGCGGATAGGCGCGAACAGAGTAGTGTTCCGCCTGACTCCTGGCCGGGAAGTGGGCCTCGTATCCATCCCTCACCTTTTCCCCCAGATGGCGAAACACCGCGATCGGGCCGTTCGCAATCACATCCCCGAACCCTTCGCGGTGAGCGACCTTGAGCAGAAAATCCTCGATGAATTTCCTGGTCCCCAATTGGCTCCAGGCGATCCCGGTTTCCTTTTCCGTAATGTTCCCTGCCTTGAATTCATCCACGAGCCAGAGAATCAGATCAAAGAGCGTGTACTGGCAGAGACCCAGCTGGTCGGACAGGACTTTCCCCGCCCATGCCGCCTCATCATTCTCTGTGCCGAGATTGAGGTAGTACTGGGACAGGCACATCACCTCTCCGCCGTCAAACCCGGGCATCCGAACAAAAGAGCGGCACGCCACAGGACAGCAAAAACAGGAGGCGTACTTGACACGGTGCCGCTGGACAAACTTCCACTGACCATCAATGGGTCCCTGGCTGGCCCAATCGCGCATGGGATGATTCCTGAGGAGCCTTCTCCCCTCCTGGACATGGGAGATGAATTCCTCGGGCCGGGCAACCTTCAGGCCGTGGCTTCCTTTCACCACAATGGCCTTCAGGTTCTTGGAGCCCATCACCGCACCCATCCCGGTTTTCGCGGCCGCGTATCCGCTGTCTGAAATGATGGCCGAGAAATGAACCCGGTTTTCACCTGCCGGCCCGATGCAAAGGGCTCTGATTCCTTTCCCATAAGTCCGGGTGAGGGTTTTTTGGGTTTCAAACGCATCAAGACCCCACAGGTCTCTCGCGTCATCCAGTCTCACTTTTTCATCGAAAATCAACAGGATGCAAGGACGTTCCGCCTTTCCCTGCACAATGAGACCGTCATATCCCGCAAACTTAAGCTCCGGTCCAAAATATCCACCGATCCCTGATCGGGTCGGCATAAAAGGATCAACGCCGGGAGCCTTGGTGAGGATCTCAAACCGACCGGAGGTAGGAGCCAGGGTTCCGGTCAACGGACCTGTCATGAAGACAAGCCGGTTGTCAGGGTCAAAGGGATGAAGGCCTGGCCTGAGTTCATCCCACATGATCTTCATGCCGATGCCGTCACCGCCCATGAAGCGCTTCGAGTACCGGGCTGTCGGCTCAACGGATATTTTTCCGGATGACAAATCCACCCGGAGGATACGGCCTGTCCAGCAAATGTTTTTCTCATCCATCGCGGTACCTTTTGCGCTATCAGGCATATTTCAAGGCCCCTACCGGACACCACCGGATGCACTCTGGTTTTCCCCCGCACAGGTCGCACGATTCCAGAACCTGGCCTTCCACCTCCCCGGTGAAGGGCTCCATGTAAATCTTCAACCGGGCCCTGCCGGGATTGAACTCTCCTTCATGGGAAAATGAACACACGTTGCAGCAGGTCATGCAGCCCATGCAGCGGTCTGGATTGATTTCTATTTTTTTCATAGGGCTCTACCTGTCTTTTGCTTCCTTTCGGAAAGGAGACTCCCGAAAATCCCGCGGGGGAAAAACATGACGCACACCACAAAAAATAATCCGAGGACCATAATCCAGTAGTAGGTCAGGATGTCCGACAGGAAGGCCTCAAGAATCCGCACCACCACGGCTCCCAGAAAGGAAGCCAGCAAGACCTCTTTCCCTCCCAGAGCGACCCATATCAGGACTTCCGTGGAAAACCCGAACCCCAGGAGCGTGGGCGACACAAATTCCGTGACCGTGGCAAATAGAGCCCCTGCCAGAGCGGCCACAGAGGCCCCGATGCAGAAGATCACAATCTTATAATTGGCACTGTTGTAGCCGAAGAACTCAGCGCGAATCTCATTGTCGCGAATGGCGGCCATCGTCGTGCCAAGAGGCGACCGCATGAGTCGATCACAAAAAAGGTAGAGGCCCAAGGCGACTGCAAGGATAAAATAGAAGAGAGAATGGATTTCCCTGATCTCCGATCCGAAAAAGGACAGGGCAGGAACTTCGGTCAATCCGTTAAACCCTCCGATATAATACCAGTTCACCGCCACCCGCTCCGCAATCACGGAAATGGCAAGGGTCACGATGCCCAGGTAAGGTCCCGAAAGCCTTCCGTAGAACAAAAAATAACCCAGAATGACCGCAAAGCATGCAACGGAGAGCACGGCCAGCAACAGGCCTATCCAGGTGGACGCGAGAAAGCCTGTGAATCCCGGCACCATGCCTTTGGTGATGAGGGCCATCACATAGGCCCCGATGCCGAAAAAGATGGCATGACCAAAGCACAGGATCCCCGCATACCCCCAGAGAAGGGAAAGGCTCATAGCGAAGATGCCGTAAACCATATACTGGGTGAGCTGCACCGTCAGGTAATCGCTACCCGAAAGAGGAAGCACGGCAAAGATCAGTAAAACGAGCAGCCGGATGACATGAACCATTCTGAATCGACGGGGTTTCATCAAATCAACCACGGTTCCTCGATCCAAGGAGGCCTTGCGGCCGAATCCGAATCACGATGATCACCATTGAAAACACCACGATTTGGGAGATGACCGGAGAGTAAATGAAGCTGATGATACTGTCTGCGCCGCCCACAGCGCCGCCCCCCACCAGAACGCCTGCAAGCGCTCCCGTCCCTCCGGTCAGGATCGCCAGGAAGGCAGGGATAAAAAATCCGAGCCCCATCTGGGGATCGCAGCTCATCAAAGGAGCCATAACCGCGCCAGCCAGCCCTGCAAGGGCGGACCCAAAGGTGAAGGTGGTTCGATACATCTTTCGGGTGTTGATGCCCAGGACGGCGGCCATGTCCCTGTTGTCGATCACGGCCCTGGCTCCAAGCCCGAAATCCGTCTTTAGGAAAACGTAGAAAGTCAGCACAATCGTGATCAGGGCAACGGCCATGATGAAAAGCCGATAGGAGGGATACTCGATTCCCATGAAGGAGACCATCTGGGGAAGGGGAGGCTTGATCATGAGTCCTGCAGGTCCGAAAAGGATGATGATCAGCTGCTTGATGGCGATGGAAAGGCCCCAGGTGGCCAGGATCGTGTCCAGAAATCGCTGGTAGAGATGGCGGATGCAAATGTATTCGATCGCCATTCCAATCAGTCCGACAATCATGGGAGCCAGCACAAGACCCGGCCAGAATCCAAGACCCGCCTGATCGGTCATGACCACCGTATAGGCCCCAAGAAGAAAAAACTCGCCGTGGGCCATGTTGATCACCCTCATCAAACCGAAAATGATGGCGAGCCCCATAGCCACCAGGATGAGGACGAGGATATAATTCAAGCTGTTCAAAATCTGGACGGAAACATCCACGGCTTCATCAACTCCCGTTCATACGGCGATGTGACACATGATGATGGATTCGTCTTTGCGGATCTCCTCAACGGAACAGATCTCCACAATCTGGCCCTTCTCCATAAAAGCGCATCTCGCCGCTGTGTCGAGCACCATGTCCACATTCTGTTCCACAATCAGGATGGTGAGACCCGTCTCTGCATTGATCTTCTTCAGGATCTCGGAAATCTGATCCACAATCGATGGCTGGATGCCCTCTGATGGCTCGTCGAGCAGCAGCATTTTCGGCCGGGTCACCAGAGCCCTTGCAATGGCCAGCATCTGCTGCTGGCCGCCTGAAAAAGAGCCGGCCTTTTGGTCCTTTCGTTCCTTCAGGATGGGAAAATAATCAAAGACTTCCTCCGGGATCGTCCTCTGGTTTCGTGGCAGCTTCAACGTCCCCAGGTGGAGGTTTTCCCACACGGTGAAATCACCGAAGATTTCACGCCCCTGGGGAACATACCCAAGCCCCTTGGCCGCGATCTCGTGGGTTCGAAGCCCATGAATCGCTTCGCCGTTAAAAGTGATGGCCCCTGACCGGGTCGGAAGAAGTCCCATGACAGTCCGCATCAGAGTGGTTTTCCCCATACCGTTCCGGCCCATAAGGGCATGGATCTCGCCCGGGCCGACGGAGAGGTTCACCCCATGGAGAACAAGGCTTCCTCCGTAAGAGGCATGAAGGTCTTCAATCCTCAGCATTGCTTCCGCCTCCCGAGGTATATCTCTCGAACCTCCGAGTCCGCCTGAATCTCTTCATAGCTCCCCTCTTTGAAAAGGGCTCCTTTGTACATTACCGTGATCCGCCCCGCAATCTCCCGGACAAAGCTGATGTCATGTTCGATCACCAGGATGGAGATCCCCGTCTCCTGAGAGATACTTCGAATGAGCTGCGCTGTTTTGCTGGTTTCCGCGACGGTCATACCGGCCGTGGGTTCATCGAGAAGCATGAGCCTGGGCTTGCTTGCCAGGACCATTCCGATCTCGAGCCACTGTTTCTCTCCGTGGGCCAGGTTGATGGCCAGATCCTGGTGCCTGTCGCTGAGGTTCACTTTGGCCAGCAGGCCCATCATCTCCTGGTCCGCGCTTTTCTCAGTGTCTGTACCGGCAGACCGGGAATGGCGATAGCGGAAATAGAAAGGAACCCGGATGTTCTCGTAAACCGTCAACTGGTTGAACACGCTCGGAACCTGGAACTTCCGGCCGATCCCCAGATGGCTGATGGTATACACCGCCTTGCCGGTAATGTCCTGGCCGTTGTAAAGGACTTGGCCTTCACTGGGCTTGTAGAAACCGGAAATGAGATTGAACAGGGTGGTCTTACCGCATCCGTTGGGGCCTATGATGCAGCGTAATTCCCCCTCATCCAATCGAAGGTTCACCTGGTCAACGGCCATGAGGCCGCCAAACTTCTTTGTGAGAGCTTTTGTTTCGAGAATGAAAGGCATGAGAAGTTTTCACAAGAATGCTTGATGAGGCGGAGGAATGCGCTCCCCCGCCTCTATTGAAATGAACCTCTACTTCGCCCCCTCCATTTTCTTGCCCGCACACTGGTTTGCGGCTCTGATGGGGCCGATGTACTCCTTCATTTTCAACTGACCGCCCATGACTTCGGCAATCAACATGTTCAGGGTCATGTGATGGTCTTCGTGCATAATGACCTTTCCGTTGCCCGCCGTAACGCTTTGGCCTGGCATGGCGTCAATGATCTTCTCTTTGTTGTCGGACTTGGCTTTTTCTATGGCCTGCTTGAAGAGCATGACGATGCCATAGTGACTGTCCGCATAAAAGCTCACGATCGCCTTGTCTCCGAACATCTTGTGCTGCCGGGCCACGAAATCCTTCGCCTCCGGCCTGTCCAGGGACTGAATGAAATGGTTGCAGGTGATGACGCCTTCTGCCTGAGGGCCGGTGAGCCCTGACATGTAGTTGTCATTGAAGCCCATGAAAGCGATCTTGATTTTGTCCTTCATCCCGAACTCGCCGAACTGTTTCACAAAGGTCTGTCCGTCGGCTCCGGGCAGAGTCAGAATGAGCACCTTCGCGCCCGAGGCGCCGATTTTCTGGATTGTGCTGGCAAAATCCTTGACCCCGAAGGGAGTGTACTCTTCAGCCACCACCTTCCCTTTGTTTTCCGTTATGCCTGCCCTGATCGCTTCGTTCATCTTGTGAGGCCACACATAGTCCGCCCCAAAGAGATAGAAGGAATCCCCATAGTTCTTCATCAGGTGCGGAATAAAAGGTTTGATGTAGTGATCCGGCACAGCGCTGTAGCAGAACACATAACGGTTGCAGACTCCCCCCTCATAGTCCGTGGCATAGAGAAGAGGGGTTTTGAGTTTGGTCACATGCGGGGTCATGGCATCGCGGTTCGCAGAGGTGATCGGCCCAAGAAGCGCGTGGACCTTATCCTTCATGACGAGCTTGTTTACTTTTTCCACCGCAGTTTTCGGATCGGTTTTATCATCTTCGATGATCAGCTCGAACGGCCGACCTCCCAAAACCCCACCGGCCGCATTGATTTCAGCCACGGCCATCTTGGCCCCCTGGGTTCCCTGCTGTCCAAAGAGCTCAAGCCCGCCGGAAAAGGGAAGAACGATTCCGATCTTGATCGGCTCCTTTTTTTCTGCTGCCGAACCCGGGGCAAGGGATAGCGCAAGGATGCCCAGAATGAGAACAATACCCACCATCACCTTTGACAACCCTTTTCTATTCATACTCTTTCCTCCTTTAAGAATGCGGTTTATTTCCGGCCACAACGGCCGTCTTACAGCCCCCAGTTAGTCCATCCTCCTGATAAGTTCTTCTGAAGTCGTCACATCGCCGAAATGGGTTTCGATGTCATAGAGAGAAGACTCCTGTTCTCTTTCACCCGTGGCCATCACACAGTCTTTTGGAACCAGCACCTTGTACCCTCTGAAAAAGGCATCGTGAATGGTGGACCGGACGCAGATGTTGGTCACCACGCCCATCACGATCACCGTGTCGATGCAGAGGTCTTTAAGGGTCAGGTCTAGATCCGTGTCATAGAACCCGCTGAACCGGTGTTTGAGAACCACGAAGTCCTTTTTCTTTGGCTTGAGCTCTTCGATCACCTGAGCTCCCCAGGTCCCCTCGATGCAATGCTCGGAGCGCTTCTTGAATTCCCGGTCCTCTTTGAGTCCGGGCCTGTGGCAATCGTTCACGTAGACCGCGGGCATTCCGACTTTCCTGGCCCGGTTCAGCAATCGGCGCATGGGCGGAATGAGAATCCCTCCTCCTTCCAGGACCATCTTGCCGCCCGGTATGAGGAAGTCATTCAACATGTCTACCACCAGGATGGCCGTTGATCCTTTGTTCAATTTCACTGAAGCTCTTTTTCGCTTTGCTGAAAAGGAATCCGCTTTCATCTCTTCACCCTCTTGATCTGACGATCTCTCTTCCGTCTAAAAGGTGGGCGGGCTCACCACCCAGATCACCACGCTTTTCCCTTTTCCGGGATTGGACCAGCTATGGGGCTCTCGCGATGAGAAATAAAAACTTTCATTCTTCTTTACCCGATGAGTCTTGCCCTGAATCTGGATCTCCAGGACACCCCGGAGTACAATGCCGAATTCCTCGCCAATGTGGGAATACGAACCCTCCGATCCGCCTCCCGGCTCAATCGTCGTGTAGAAGGGCTGCATCCGCTTGTTTTGAATATCCCGAACAAGCATCTGGATCTTGGCATCCCCTCTCCTGAAGTTGATGTTGACCCTTTCCTTTTCGCTCAGCACCACGCCATTCCCGTTGGTTTCGTCCTCCAGGAAAAAATCAACCACTTTGACCTGGAGGGCCGATGCAACTTTCTTAAGGATCATGATGGAGGGGTTCGCACGGCCTCTTTCGAGCTGGGAAAGGTAGGCATCGGTGCAACCTGCCTTCTTCCCCAGCTCTTTGAGCGTCATATGGTTCGCCAGGCGAAGGGCCTTGAGTTTTTCTGCAATTTCTTTCACGCCTTCTTTTTACCCGCACACTGGTCTGCCGGCGCGACGGGGCCGATGTCCTTGGTCATGATCAGCTCGCCGTTCTTCACCTCAGCGATGAGGATGTTGAGGACCATGTGGTGATCCGAAGCCCTAAGCGTGACCGGGCCGTTGCCCACCACGAGGGTCTGGTCGCCCATAGCATCAATCACCTTCTCCTTGTCGTCGGTCTTCGCCTTCTCCAGAGCCTTCCTCAAGAAGAGGAGGAGGCCGTAGTGGGACTCCGCAAAACAGCTCACCACTGCATCCGGCCCGAACATCTTCTTTTGTCTTTCCACAAACCCTCTGGCCTCCGGTTTATCTAGGTTGGCCAGGAAATGAGCGCAGGTGACGATGCCCTCGACCTCCGACGGCGCCAAACCGATCATGTAATTCTCGTTGAAGGCCATCACCGTCAGCGTGATCTTTTTTCCAAGCCCCAGAGCGGCAAACTGCTTGATGAAAATCTGTCCATCTGCACCTAGAAGCATCATGACCACGTGGTCTGCTTTCGAATGGACGATCCTTTGCAGGTTGGTCTTGAAATCCTTCGTGCCGAAGGGAAGAAACTCCTCACCCACGATGCTGCCTCCCAGTTTCAACACCTCTTTCTTGACGGCTTCGCCGATCTTGATGGGCCACACATAATCCGCCCCAATCACGTAGAACGACTTCCCTGACTTTTCAATCAAATAGGGGATGAGTGGCTTTACATAGTGGTCAGGAATTGGCGAATAGCAAAAGAGATAGCGGTAGCAACACCCACCTTCATAGTCCGTAGCATAAAGCAGGGGAGTCTTGTGCTTCGTACAGATCTCAATCATGGCGTTCCGATGCGCACTGCTTGTTGGACCCATGACCGCGATCACCCGGTCCTGAAGAATCACCTTCTCCGTCTTTTCCACCGCCCTTTTCAAATCGGTTTGCTCGTCTTCAATGACCAATTCGACAGGGCGGCCTCCCAGGACGCCTCCCGCGGCGTTGATCTCAGCCACAGCCATTCTGGCTCCTTGGAGCCCCTGGCTCCCGAAAAGCTCTTCAGCTCCCGAAAGGGGTAACACAATCCCGATCTTGATCGGAGTCTTGTTCATCTCTTCCTCCATTGCAGCGTCATCACCCGCGCCGCTTCCCGGGGCCTCCAGGCTCTACCCGGAGCGCCCCAACTGTTTAACCTCTTGCAGAAATCGCTTTCGCCCGGCTTCATCGGCCATCACATTGTCGAGAATCCGGTGATCCACTCGGTTCACTCCGCAGAATTCAAAGGTTCCCAAGCCCTTGGTTAGGCGTGAGGCGGCATTAAGGCCTCCGGTTTCGTTGAGCATGGGCGAATTGCCGGCCGTATTGAGAATCACGACTCTCTTGAGCTTGAGCAGGGGGACGGCTTCGCCCTGCGCATTGATGTCATAGGCCCAGCCTTTTGAAAGAACCCGGTCAAGCCAGCCTTTAAGGATGGCCGGGGCTTCGTTCCACCAGACAGGATAGATCAAGGCCAGGGATTCAGCCTGATCGACTCTCTTTTGCTCCATGAGGACGTCTTCCGGAAGGCGGCCGTGCCGGGTGAATTGGTTGAAATCCTCTTCTCCCATAACTGGGTTAAATTTCGAAGCGTAGAGGTCGTTCACCTCAAAGGTTGTCCCTGCTTCTGTGAGGCCCTGAAGCAGGGCCTCACAGACCGCCTGGGTGAAAGACTCCCGCTTGGGGTGAGCCACAAGAATGTACCACTTCATGGTTGATCCAAGAGCTCTTCAGTCCCGCGAAATGCTTCTTCTTGAAGTTACTGCTTCTTCCCCTCGCATTGATTCGCAGGACGGATCGGCCCTATGTCCTTTTTCGCCACAAGCTTCCCTCCTGTGAACTCCGCAATCACCATGTTGAGAACCATATGGTGATCCATTTTTCGCATGGTCACGGGTCCGTTGCCCACGGTGATCGTAAGGTCACCCATGGCATCGATGATCTTCTCTTTGTTGTCGGACTTGGCCTTTTCTATAGCATTCTTCAGAAGCATGACCAGCCCATAGTGAGACTCCGCTGCATAGGTGACCACGGTCTTTTCCCCAAACATCTTCTTCTGCCGTGCAACAAAGGATTTGGTCTCCGCCTTGTCCATGCTGCTCACGAACTGAAGGCAGGTGGTGATGCCTTCGGATTGTTCCGGCGTCAAAGCACTCAGATAGTTTTCTTCAGAAGCGATGGCCACGAGCTTGATCTTCTTTTTGAGACCGAACTCGGTAAATTGCTTAATGAACGTAAACCCATCCGCCCCAGGAAGGATCAGCATGAGGACCTTCGCGCCCGACTGGGCGATTTTCTGAATTGTGGGGGCAAAATCCTTCACGCCGAAAGGAGTGTATGTCACCCCTTTGATTTCACCGCCGACAGCCTTCACCTCCCGATCAATGGCCTCCGCCATTTTATGGGGCCACACGTAATCATAGCCGAAGACATAAAAGGACTTGCCATACTCTGCCGCGAGATAGGGGATCAAAGGCTTGATGTAGTGATCCGGAATGGGGCTGTAGCAGAAGAGGTACCGGTTGCATGCTCCGCCCTCATAGTCGATGCCGTAAAGAAGGGGGGTTTTATGCTTCGTCACCACCGGCGTCATCGCGTCTCTTGCCGCACTGCTAACAGGTCCCATGACGGCGACTACTTTGTCCCGAAGGATGACTTTTTCGGTCTTTTCAACGGACGTTTTCGGATCGGTCTTATTGTCTTCGATGATGAGCTCCATCTTTCGGCCTCCCAGAACACCCCCTGCGGCATTTATTTCCGAGATGGCCATCTTGGCGCCCTGCACACCGAGGTTGCCGTAGATTTCAAAACCTCCCGAGAGGGGCAAGACCGCACCCACTTTTACAGGAGGCTTCTTCTCCGAGGCGCCGGCAACGCCGCCTAGTACGAACAGCAGCATGACACCCACGACCAAAACAAGTCCAACAGCTTTCTCTTTGCCCCGTGTTTGATCCATTTTCCTACCCTCCTTCTTATGTTGGTTTAGAGGCCGAAGGCCCCCATCTCGGGCGACTAGCCCAGATCTAGGGTTCATCAAGGTGCCTATTGAAGGTCTAGCGCTGTTTTTGGTTCTTGCTGGCACTCTCGGGCTCTTGGATTGCGGGCCTTATTCTCTTGCTTCCGTGGTTCCCAATCAGGTCAGTTAATCCTCGTTGAATTCCGGCTTCACTAGTTTCGCTCTTCCGTGCAACCCGAGCTCTTTGAACCGCCGGATGAAGATCTGACCCGTCAACCCTGACAACATCATGAACGCGACGGTCGAACCCGACTGCATGATCTTCGCGATATACCCGTCGTAATTCTTTACCGCGATGGCGAGATACTCCTCCCCTGCGACGCTTCCGCCTGAACGCAAGACCTCGGCAACCGCCATTCGAGCCCCCTGAAGCCCCTAGCTCACGAAGAGCTCTTCGTCGCCTGACAATGGAAGAACAACACCAATTCGGATGGCCCGTTTCTTCATGTCCGGTTCTCCCCGGCCGGGTTCATTCTTCCCGGACCGCAACCTCAACGGCAGGTCTAGCCCCCCATTTTTCGAGCGGAACCACGTTAACTATATTTTAGGTGCATTAACAAATAGTTAATCCCAGGCAGGCTGTCAAGAGTTAAATCCGCCTGCGGGAGCGAATTGAAGGAGAGATCAGGTCACGGTCGGTCTTTCATGCGTGAACCGTTCGTGCACGTTATGGTCGATGATATGGGCGATGCGCTGCACCGCCTCACAGACTTCAGAGAAGCTGATGTAGAGCGGGGTGAGCCCCAGGCGGATATTGTCGGGTGCGCGGAAATCGGGGATCACCTTCATGTCTTCGATCATGGCCCGGATGATCCGAAAGGCATCGGCATGACGGATAGAGACCTGAGAGCCCCGTCGCCGCTCATCGCGGGGTGAGCCGAGCACAAAACCCCTTGACGACAGGAAGCGGTCGTAAAGGAAGATCATATACTCGGTGAGGCGCACGGACTTGGCTCTGATCCGATCCGTGCCCGCCCTTTGAACCAGCTCCACTGCGGGCTCCACCGCGGTCATCGAAAGGATCGGCGAACTGCCGGCGAGGAAACGGTTTATGCCAGGGGCAGGACTGTATCGCAGATCAAAGCCGAAGGGATTCTCCTGGCCGAGCCAGCCCCAAACCGGCGACCCCAGTTTTTCCTGAAGATCTTCCCGCACAAAGAGAAAGGCAGGCGCGCCAGGACCGGCGTTCAGGTATTTGTAGGTGCACCCGATGGCCATGTCTGCGCCGCAGGCGTTCAGCCGCACCGGAAGGGCGCCTACCGAATGGCACAAATCCCAGATGACGAGCGCCCCTGCCTCATGAGCGAAGCCGGTTACCCGTTCCATGTCATAGAGGAAGCCGCTCTTGAAGGTGACATGGGAGAGTTCCACCAGGGCCGTGCGATCGTTGACAGCCCTCTCAAATTCGGAATCCTCCATGTGGATCGAGTCCTTCGATTGCATCAGCACCAGCTCGTGCCGACCACCCAAAGTGCTGATGGCGCCCTGCAGCACGTAAAGGTCGGAGGGAAAGTTGAAGACATCGCTGACCACGCGGTCGCGCTTTCCCTGAAAACGCAGCGCCGCTACGGCGAGCTTGAATAGGTTCACCGAGGTCGAATCCGCCACGAGGACCTCATGCGGCTTTGCGCCGATCAGGGTCGCGATTTTTTCGCCGATGCGGCGGGGCGCATCCCACCACCCGAGGTTCCAGCCCCTGATGAGGCCTTCGCCCCACTCGGACTCCACGAGTTGTCGTAAGAGCGAAACCGTGGCTTTGGGCAGGCGGCCCAGGGAGTTGCCGTCGAGGTAGATGAGGTCAGGATCTGCAATGACGAACTCATCGCGGAAGGCCTTGAGTTCATCCTGCATATCGAGATCTCGGGCAAAGGCTTGGCCGATTTCAAAAGGAATGGACATAGGTTCTCCTTAGGGTTAAGTGAATAAACTCTTACTCCAGGCCAAGCGCGAATGCCACGAAAAGTCCATGACGCGGCTCGGTGAAAAATCGCAAGGGAATAGCCTGACAAGTCTAATGGTCATACATTATTTATCCGCCCGACAACGGTCAACTTTATTTACGAGAGACCCATTCGCTCCGAGGCGTCAAACCCGTGTTTTTCATAATGTGCCAAAAGAAATTCTGCGTTGCGATCCATGGGACATGAAACATCAACTGGAAAATGCCTTGAAATCATGTTACATCAACCTCGCTCTGTCAGCGGCTTTTTCTGTCGCCTTTATCGCTGCTATGACACCCTTGCCGCGTTGGTCAAGCGATCAACGTCGTTCTCAAGAGCAGGTTGAGGCTATTCAATGGAATTGAAAAAAGTGATTTGCATGCAGTGCCATAATGCCTGCAGGCTGGC
>Ga0209254_10004281_pt1 | contig 13084 bp, 14 predicted proteins | sample FrelakmetDIP11DI_FD_187148 | JGI IMG/M metagenome (GOLD analysis project Ga0209254, IMG submission 187148) | Freshwater lake sediment microbial communities from the University of Notre Dame, USA, for methane emissions studies - DIP11 DI (SPAdes)... | ecosystem: Environmental > Aquatic >...
GGTCGGTGACATCGTGGGGCGGCAGGGCGGTCGGGGTGGTCATCGGGGGTGGAATCTCCGGGCGGGGGCCGGCGGCCAGGCGGCCGGCGGCCAGCCGATTATGCCCGAGCGACGCGATCAGCCGTCACGCCGGAGGAGGCGCCGGATCGGGGCTGCCAGGGAGCGCACCAGCCCGCCCCCGACAGCGGCCCGGTGCACGAGCCGTTCTTCGAACCGGACGTGCTCGCGGAATCCCAGCTTGCGATAGGCCTGGATGGCGGGCGGGTTGTCGGAGCGGACGTTGAGGACGACCTCGTCGCAGGACCGCAGCAGCTCGGCGGTGACGGCCCCCGTGGCGGCGGTGGCGTAGCCGCGGCCGCGGAAGTCCGTGTGGGTCATGACGTTCCCCACGACGCCCAGGCGGGCCTCGGGCGAGATGACGTGGGTCCCCGCGGCCGACACCAGCCGGCCGTTCACCCGGATGCCGTAGTAGACCCCCTCGGCGATCGCCGAGGGAGGCAGCCAGGCCGTGAAGCCGAGCTGGTAGAGGCGGTTGAGGTCGCTGATCTCGACCGGGAGGAGGCGCGCCACGTCCGCCGGATACGGGCGGAACGAGGCCCGGTCGACCCACATCCGGAGCATCGGCGCGCCCGGCTCGACGCGGTAGTGGGCCTCCAGGGCCGGCAGGGCTGCCGGGAGGATGGCGGCGTACGCCGCCCGGGGCCGGATCACGTCGCGCAGGATCGCCGAGATCCCCGCGTTCTCCCCCATGGCAAAGATCGGTTGCGGTGAGTGCCCGGCGTACTCCAGGACGACCGCGATCGGCTCCGGGCCCGCCATGGCGACGCCCCAGCGCGTCCTGGAGAACTCGCGGACGTCGAGGTCGCACAGGGCGTAGGCGGCGAAGAGCCGGTCTCGCTCGAGGAAGGCCCGCAGGAGGGCCCGGTCCTCGGTCGCGCGTGCGGTGACGCCGGGGCTTGCGACGGAGGAGGTCGCCGCGGTCGCCATGTCAGGAGGCCGAGGCCGCGTCGGGCGGCAGGTCGGGGCCGAGCGGGCCGTCGGGGCCGGGCGGAGGCGCCGGCCGGCGCGCCTCCCGGGCGGCGACGGCCTGCGCGATCGCCGGTCCGTACGGGGCGCGCAGGACGCCGGCCTCGGTGACGATGGTCGTGATCAGCTCGGCCGGGGTGACGTCGAAGGAGGGGTTGATCGCGGCGGCGCCCGCGGGCGCGATGCGGCGGCCCCCGAAGCCGGTGACTTCCCCGGCGCCCCGCATCTCCACCGGGATCCGCGACCCGTCGGGGCACTCCGCGTCCAGGGTCGACGTCGGGGCGACGACATGGAAGGGCACCCCGTGGCGGGCGGCGAGGACCGCCAGCGGGTAGGTGCCCACCTTGTTCGCCGTATCACCGTTCGCCGCGATCCGGTCGGCACCGACGAGGACGGCATCGACGTCGCCGGTCGCGAGGAGCCAGCCCGCCGCGGCGTCGGCCAGGAGCGTGTACGGGATCCCGGCCTGGCCGAGCTCCCACGCCGTGAGCCGGGCCCCCTGGAGCCAGGGCCGCGTCTCGTCGACGTAGACGTGGACGTCGCGACCGTCGGCGGCGAGGGCCTGGACGACGCCGAGGGCCGTTCCCACCTGGCCGCAGGCGAGGGGCCCGGTGTTGCAATGGGTCAGGAGCCGCAGCGGGCGCCCCTCGGGCACCGGGAGGAGCTCGACGCCCCGGCGGGCCATCGCCGCGTGGTCCAGCGTCGCCTCGCCGATGATCGCCTCGGCCTCGGCTCGAAGCGCGGCCGCGATGGCCGGGCCGTCCTCGCCGAGCTCGCCCATCTCGGCGTAGCGGTCCAGCATCCGGTTCGTCGCCCAGCGGATGGAGACGGCCGTCGGCCGGGCGTTGACGAGCGCGTTGGCCGAGCCCCGGAGGATCGCCCGGCGCGCGTACGGCTTCGACGCCGTGGCCCGACCTGCCGCCAGCGCGAGCCCGGCGGCCGCCACCTGGCCCAGCGCCGGTGCGCCCCGAACGACCATCTCGCGGATCGCCTGGGCGACGTCGCCCGCCGACTCGCAGACGACCTCCACGAGCTCGTCGGGCAGGCGACGCTGGTCGACGAGGACGAGCCGGTCGGCCTCGAGGCGGAACGGGCTCCGGAACCCCGGCGGGGACGCCGGAGCGGCGGGCGAACCGCCCGTTGCGACGCCCCCTGCCGCGCCCGGACCCGCCTCGGCGAGAATCCCATCGGCCACCTCCCGGGTGGTCTCGCGCAACACCCCCGCGGCGCCCACGAGCGTCGCCGCGGTGCGCACCGCGTCGTCCGCCATCGTCCTGAAGAAGCGGCGCCGGGCGAGGCGGAGCGCCTCGTCCGGGCCGGGCGCCGGCGGGGGTGGATCGGCGGGGCGGTCCGCGTCACTCATGGCACGGGCGGGGGGACGCGGGGCCGGCAGGCGGACCGTGGCTCAGTACTGGATGACCGAGGAGACCACCAGCTCGGTCAGCCGCTCGCGGCCCTTGAGGAACGAGAGCTCGACGAGGAAGGCCAGGCCCACGATGTCGCCGTGCAGCCGCTGCACGAGCTCGACGGTTCCCCGGACCGTCCCGCCGGTGGCCAGCAGGTCGTCGACGATGAGGACCTTCTGGCCGGGCTGGATCGCGTCCCGGTGGACCTCGAGGGTGTTGGAGCCGTACTCGAGGGCGTATTCGACGCTGATCGTCTCCGCCGGCAGCTTGCCGAGCTTGCGCACGGGGACGAGCCCGGCGCCGATCTGGTACGCCATCGGGGCGGAGAAGATGAACCCGCGGGACTCCATGCCCACGACGATGTCCACCTTCTGGCCCGCATAGGGCGCCAGCATCGCGTCGATGGCCGCGCGGTACGCGGCGGGGTCCTTGAGGAGCGTGGTGATGTCGTAGAACAGGATCCCCGGCTTCGGGAAGTCCGGGATCTCGCGGATCTTCGCGCGGAGCTCGTCCGGGGTCATCGTCGCGGAAACCTCCAGGGCGCCGGCCGGCGCCGGGATGTGACGGTCGAGGGCAGCCGGGCGCCGCCCCGCCGGAAGTCTACCGCAGCGGCGGGCCTGCTTGACCGGCAGGCCGCCGGGCGGGTCGCGAGCCCGTCGCTCACCTTGCCCCGAACTTCCGCTCCTCGCCGCGTCGCAGGCGCCCGATGTTGTCGAGGTGGAAGAGCCAGACGAGGACCGGCGCCCCGATCGAGAACCCCAGCAGGGCGAGCGGCAGGTCCGTGGCCAGGATCTGGACCGTGAAGGCCGCACCGCCGATCGCGGCGCCGGTGAGCGAGGCGACCGATGTGTACCGCGTGATGGCCAGGGTCGCAATGAAGACGGCGAGGGTCACCACCGCGGCCAGCGGACCGAGCACGAGGGCCGCCCCGAACGCGGCCGAGACGCCGCGCCCACCAGAGAAGCCCAGGAAGGGCGACCGGCTGTGGCCGATGATCACCGCGAGGCCCGCCAGCACCTCGACCTCCACGCCGGCGCCGAGGACCCGGGCAAGAAGGACCGCGACCGTCCCCTTGAGCATGTCGAGGATCCCCGACAGCAGGGCAAGGCGCGGACCGAGGGCGCGCATGACGTTCGCGCCGCCCGTGCGGCCGCTGCCGATGGTGCGCGGGTCGGGGCCCCCGGTGAGGCGGGCGACGATGACGCCCCACGGGATACCGCCGATGGCATAGGCGGCGAGCACGATCGCGACGGCGCGGGCCGCAACGAGGGGATCCATGGCCGCCGAGTATAGGCGCCGTCAGGCGGCCGGACCCGCCTCCTCCGGCCCGGCTGCCGCGCGCGCCAGCAGGACGCCCGCGGCCGCGCGGACCGCGGCCGCGTCGGGTGCCGCGAGGGCGCCGCGAGCCAGCTCCGCGAGCTCCTCCCCGCTCACGGCGGCGAGGGCGACACGGACCTCGTCGAGCGAGCCGGCGTCGGCCGAGAGCTCGTCCACGCCGAGGCCGACCAGGACGAGGGCGCCCGCCGGGTCGCCGGCCAGCTCGCCGCACACGGCGACGGGGATCCCGGCCGCGTCCGCTCCCGCCACCACGCCGGCCACGGCCCGCAGCACCGCCGGGTGAAGGGCGTCCTGGAGGTGCCCCAGCGTGGCGTTGCCCCGGTCCGCAGCCATGACGTACTGCGTCAGGTCGTTCGTGCCGATGCTGAAGAAGGCGACCCGCCGCGCCAGCTCGGGGGCCAGGAAGGCGGCGGCGGGAACCTCGACCATGATCCCGGTGACCATCGCGTCGGCGCAGGGCTGGCCGGCCGCGACGACGGCCGCCCGGGCGTCGTCGCGGAGCGACTCCAGGAGGGCCACGTCGTCGAGGGTCGCCACCATCGGCGCCATGACATGGGGCACCACCCCGGCGAGGCCGCCCGCCCGCCAGATCGCCCGCAGCTGCGTCCGGAGGAGCTCTGGATCGCCGTAGGCCAGGCGGATCGCGCGGACGCCGAGGAAGGGGTTGGCCTCCGCCGGCAGGCGAAGGTAGGGGATCCCCTTGTCGCCGCCGATGTCGGCCAGGCGGACGACGACGGGCCGCTCGGGCCCGAACGCCTCGAAGACCCGGCGATAGGCGGCGACCTGCTCGTCCTCGGTCGGCGGCGCCTGGCGCTGCATGAAGAGGAACTCCGTGCGGAAGAGGCCGACGCCCTCGGCGCCCGCCTCGAGAGCCCGCGGCGCGTCGTCCGGCGTGCCGATGTTGGCGACCAGGAGCACCCGTTGCCCGTCGGCGGTGGCGCCCGGCCGGCCACGCGCAGCCGCCGCGCGCGCGCGACGCCGGGCCAGCGCCGCGTCGCGGGCCGCGAAGGCGGCTCGCTCCGCGGCGTCGGGCGCCAGGACGACCTCGCCCGTGTCGCCGTCCACGGCGAGATCGACGTCGCCGCCGCCGGCCGCCCGGCCCGCTGCGTCGAGGGCGGCGAGGATGCCGGACGTGCCGACGATCGCCGGGATCCCCAGGCTGCGGGCGAGGATGACCGCGTGGGCGGTGCGTGAGCCGCCCTGGAGGACGATCCCCCGCAGCAACCCCGCCGGGATCTCGGCCGTCACCGACGGCGGAAGATCGTCGGCGACCGCGATCGCCGACGCCGCGGGCAGCCGCAGCTCCTCGCCGCGCAGGATGCGGGCGATGCGGGCGCCCACGTCCCGCACGTCCGCGGCGCGTGCCGCCAGGAGCTCGTCGTCGAGCGCGGCGAGGACCTCGGCCGCGGCATCGGCGGCGGCGGCGACCGCGTCCGGCGGCGGCGCGCCCATCTCCACCCGCTCGACGGCGTCGTCGACGAGCGTGGGGCTGATCGCGAGGAGCGCCTGGCCGTCGAAGATCCCCGCCTCCTCGTCCCGGCCCGTCGCCCGCACGCGGTCGGCGAGGGCCTCGAGCTCACGCGCGGCCGTCTCGGCGGCGGCCCGGACCGACCCGGCCGGGTCGGGCGCGGCCGGCCGGCCGGCGGCAGCCACGCCATCTGCCGCAGCCGCCGAGCCGCCCTCCTCGTAGCGCCAGGCCGGGGCGATCGCGATCCCGGGGGCGGCCCCGACGCCGGCCAGGCGGAGCGTCGCGGTCATTCCAGCGTCTCCCCCAGGCCGCTCTCGATCAGCGCCTGGAGGCCGGCGATCGCCGCCTCCTCGTCCTCGCCCTCGGCGACGATCCGGACGGTGTCGCCCCTGGCGGCCTTGCCGTGCGAGAGGACCGCCAGGGCGTCCTTGGCGTTCACGGCCCGGCCGCCGCGGGTGACGTTCTCGAGGGTGATGGCGGAGCGGTAGGCCGCCGCCCCCTTGACGAAGGTCCCGGCGGGGCGGAGGTGGATGCCGGACGGGTTGCGGATCTCGATCTCGAGGGTGCGCATCTCAGGAATCCTCCACGCGGTGGTCGAGTGTCGGGGACGGATCGGACGAGGCGCCGTCCACCAGCTCGGCGATGCGCGCCGGGCGGCGGGCCAGCTCGGCGCGGAGCGCCGGATCGGAGGCCGTCGCATCGAGCAGGCGGGCGAGCGCGGCGTTCACGGGGGTCGGCACGCCCGCCACGCGACCCGCGCGGACGACCGCCCCGTTCAGCCAGGACGCCTCGGTGGGGCCCTCGGCCGACCGCAGGTGGAGCCGCAGCGAGGGCGACTTCCCGCCGCGTGCCCGACCCACGACGAGGCGGAGAACGGCCCGGGAGAGGGGCGCCGGCAGGCGGATGGCAAGCGCCAGGAGCCGCACGTCGGCGCCCGGGAGGGCCACCACCGGCAGGCGCGCGGCGCGCATCACCGCAAGAGCCTCCAGCAGCTGGCGTCGCTCGACCGCGAAGAGACGCGGGTCGGCGTAGACGGCGGCCGGGTCCCGGTCCGCCAGGGCGCTGAGGGCGTTCCCCGCCAGGTTGCCGAGGAGCTTCGACCACTTCATGGCCCGCGGATCCGCGAGCCGCCTGGCCGGGAGCCCGGCCCCCGAGAACGCCGCGACCAGCGCGTCGACGAGGTGGTCGACCGGGCCCGCCGCCGGCGCCAGGGCGATGCCGCCCCGACCGCGCCAGCGGACCTCCGCGGGACCGGGTCGCTCGACGGGTGAGGTGAGCGAGCCCGCGATGAGCCCGACCCCCGGGCGGGCGGAGGCCACGAGCTCCTCCGCCCCGATCCCGTTCTGGATCGTCAGGACCGGCACGGCCGGCCATGCGGCCAGGTCGTCGAGGGCCCCCGCCAGGTCGAACATCTTGACGGCCACGACGACGAGGTCCGGGGGCCCGGCGAGCTCCGCCGGGGCGACAGCGCGGCGCACCCGTGCCGCGATCGTGCGCCCGTCGGGCTCGTGGATCGTGAGCGTCTCGGGCGCGTCGCGGGGGACCCGCCGGTCGACGAGCGTCACGGAGCTGCCCGCCGCGGCGAGGAGGCCGCCCAGCAGCGTCCCGACGGCGCCCGCCCCGAGGACGGCGACGCGCCGCGGCGCCTCCCCGGCCGCCGCGGCGGCGCTCACTCGGGCAGCTTCGGGAGGCTCGCCGCGCCCTCGGCCGCCGCAAGCACGACGTCGAGGGGGTCGCCGATGCTCGCCTGGAGGGCGGCCACGACGGCACCCTCCACGAGCGGCCCCCCGGAGAGGCGGACCCGCCCGGCGACCTCCTCGCCGAGGAGCTCGAGGGCCGTCTGGGTGGCGAGGACGGCGCTGCCGAGGTCGACGAGGACGAGCACCCCCGCCCCGCCGTCCGCGGCCTCGATCGCCGCCATGATCGCCGCGGCGTCGGTGCCGAGCGACCCGTCGGCGATCCCCCCGGTCCCCTCGATGCGCAGGTCCGGGCCCGCCATCTGGCGGGCGAGCTCCACGGTCCCCGCGGCAATCTGCGCGGAGTGGCTGACCACGACGATCCCGACGAGCGGCTCCATGGCCGAGATCCTACGACGCGGCGTTGATGATCGCCGCGAGCAGCGCCACGCCGTAGACGACGGTGACGATCCCGACGACCACGAGGACGTTCGTGATGCGCCGCTCCGTCCGCTCCGAGAACCCGAAGTCGAAGAGGATCGCGCGCACACCGAGGAGGGCGTGGTACGTCACCGTCCCGAGGAAGGCGACCTCGACCGCGACGACCACCGGGTTCCCGAGCCAGGCGATGACGTCGTCGTAGAAGCGAAGGCCCGTGGGCACGATGAAGTGCTGGGCGACCATGTGGAGCGCCAGGAGCACGAGCAGCGCGACGCCCGTGACGACCTGGACGACGAAGGCAGGGATCCCGCGGGATCCGGCGGCCGGGCGCTCGAGCGCCGGCTGGTCGGTGGTCATGGCTCTCCTACCCCTCCCCGCCGAAGATGCGGAGGGCGCCGACGAGGGTCACCAGGCCGGCGACGACGAACGCGGCGATGAAGAGCGCCCGCTGGCGACTCACCACCAGGCCCATCCCCACGAGGCCGACGCGGATCCCGTTCAGCCCGTGGAACAGCATCCCGGCGAGGAGGACCACGTCGAACACGAGGACCGGCGGGCTCAGGGCGATCTCGACGAAGGCGTCCCAGGCGCCGGGGCCCTGGACCAGCAGCGACAGGATCACCAGGTGCATGTACAGGTACACGACGAGGCCGATCCCGCTCAGGCGGTTCAGGATGAAGGCGTAGCCCCCGAGGCGGCGGCCGCGGGGATCGAACCAGCCGACGAAGCCCCGGCGCCGGGCCGGGCCGGGCTCCGGCCGCCTCGGCTCGACGGTCGTGCTGGCCATCAGCGTGTCCCTCCGAAGGAGAAGAGGCGTCGCGCCCGGGCGGCGGTTGCCGCCCGGCGCAGCCGCATGATCGCGGCGGCCGGGTCGACCCCCGACGGACAGGCCTCGGTGCACTCCCAGGCCAGGTGGCAGCGCCACGCGGCCTGCTCGTCGTCCATCAGCCGCAGGACCGGGCCGGGGTCCCGCCCGCGGGGCTCGTCGACGAGGCGCCAGGCCGCGGCAAGGGCGGCCGGCCCCACGTAGCGCGGGTCGCTGCCGGCCACCGGGCAGGCGGAGAGGCAGATCCCGCACTCGATGCAGTCCTCGTAGCGCTCGAGCTCGTCGATCCCCTCGGCCATCTCGGCGCCGGGGATCATCTCCGAGACCCGCACGAGCGGGCGGCCGGCTTCGTCGAACTCGTCGTAGAAGGCGTCCATGTCGACGACGAGGTCGGTGACCACGGGGATGTTGCCGAGCGGCTCCACCATGACCTCGCCGCCCTCGGGGACGGGGGTCACGCAGGCGAGGCCCTCCCGGCCGTTCACCCGCATCCCGCAGGTCCCGCACGACGCGTGGAAGCAGGAGTGGCGGAACGTCAGGGTCGGGTCCAGCTCGCGGCGGATGGAGACGAGCGAGTCGAGGATCGTGGAGCGCGGCCCCACGGCCACGTCGAAGGTGTCGTAGCGGAGCTCCCCGGGGTCGTCGCCCTCCTTGCGGCGCGAGACGACGAAACGGGTGGTGCGGAGCTCCGCGGCAGTCTCGGTCATCGCTCCGCCCCTACGCCGCGTAGTAGGCGGTGTGGGGAAGGGTGACGATCTCCCGGGTCTGGCACGCCGCCTCGACGCCGACCTTGCGGCAGATCACGTCGGCCGTCGTCTCGGCCATCGCCCGCAGGGTGGTGCCCTTGCCGCCGGAGATCGTCACGAAGCCCTCGACGCCGTCGGTCTCGCGGTGGTCGAAGCACTTGAACGTCCGGCTCAGCTCGCGGCCCGTGTCAGCATCTCGCGACCCGATGAGCGGGCGCGCCGCCGACCAGGCGGCCCGGCGCTCGGCGTGGCGGACGGCGGGGACCATCATCGAGCCCTCGCTGTACATTCGCTCGACGTGGTCCTCGGGCACGCCGAGGTCGTCGGGATCGTCCACGACCCAGGAGCTGGTGCCGACCACGGAGAGCCCGCGCTGGGGGACGATGATGTCGCCGTCGCCCGAGGGGTGCAGGCGGTTGATCACCATGTTACAGACGCGGCCGCGGACGGCGAGCAGGACGCCGGGCGACGGCCGGATCGGCACGTCGCAGCCCGCCATCACGGCAAGCTGCTCGGCCCACGGCCCGGTGGCGTTCACGACGAGATCGCCGCGGATCTCGTCGTCGACGCCGTTCACGAGGTCGCGGACGCGGATCCCCGAGACGAGGCGGTCGTGGACCAGCAGCTCGGTCACCAGGGTCCAGGGACGGATGACCGCGCCCCCGGCCTTCGCGCTGGCGAAGAACCGGAGGGGCATCCGCATGGCGTCCATCGTGGCGTCGGGGACCTGGACGGCCATCTTGACCTCGGGGTTGAGGTTCGGCTCCAGGCGGAGCGCCTCCTCGCGGCTGACCCGGCGGGCCGGGATGCCGCTGGCAAGGCACGATTCGAAGAAGAGCGGCTCGTAGGCCACGTCCTCGTCGGTGATGGCGACGAAGAGGCCGTCGTTCTCCTCGAACGAGCCGGGGCAGACCCGGCGGAGGATCTCGCGCTCCTCGATGCACTCGACGGCGGACTCGCGGTCCTTGACCGCGTAGCGCGCGCCGGAGTGGAGCAGGCCGTGGTGCCGGCCGGTGGTGCCCGAGGTGAGCTCGCCGCGCTCGACGAGCGTGACCCGGAAGCCGCGCAGGATCAAGTCGTGAGCGAGGGCGCCCCCGGTGCCGCCGCCGCCCACGATGACGACGTGATAGGGCTGCCGAGGAAGTCGCGTGATGGTCATCTGCTGCGCTCCGCGCCCGGGTAGGTGCTGCCCGGGGCCCCGCGACGGGGCCCCGGGCAGCGGGGTGGGGGTGCTAGTCGACCCAGCCGAACGTGCGGGTGACGGCCTTCTTCCACTGCGCGTACTCGGCGTCGACCTGGGCGGCGTCCATCGTCGGATGCCACTCGTGGTCCTTCGCCCAGTTCGCGCGGAGGTCCTCGACCTCAGCCCAGTACCCGACCGCCAGGCCGGCCGCGTAGGCCGCCCCGAGGGCCGTCGTCTCGGCGACCTTCGGCCGGATGACCGGGACCTTCAGGACGTCGGACTGGAACTGCATGAGGAGGTTGTTGTAGACCATGCCACCGTCGACCTTGAGGGCCGTCAGCGGAACGCCGGAGTCGGCGTTCATCGCGTCGAGGACCTCGCGGGTCTGCCACGCGGTCGCCTCGAGGACGGCCCGGGCGATGTGGCCCTTGTTGACGTACCGGGTGAGGCCCGCGATGACGCCGCGGGCATCGTTCTTCCAGTACGGCGCAAAGAGGCCGCTGAACGCCGGGACGAAGTAGACGCCGCCGTTGTCCTCGACAGTGGCCGCGAGGGCTTCGATGTCGGGGGACTTCGCGATGAGCCCGATGTTGTCGCGGATCCACTGCACGAGGGCGCCGGTGATGGCGATCGAGCCCTCGAGCGCGTACACGGCCGGCTGGTCGCCGATCTTGTACGCGAGCGTCGTGAGGAGGCCGCTCTTGCTCGGGACCGCCTTCGTGCCCGTGTTGAGGAGCATGAAGCAGCCCGTGCCGTACGTGTTCTTCGCCTCGCCGGGCGAGAAGCACGTCTGGCCGAAGAGGGCGGCCTGCTGGTCGCCCAGGTCGCCGGCGACGGGGACGCCGGCGAGATCGCCGACGGCCATGCCGTAGATCTGGGACGAGGCCTTGACAGCCGGGAGCATCTTCTCCGGCACGCCGAGGAGCGCCGTGATCTCCGGGTCCCAGGCGAGGGTGGTGTAGTTGAACATGAGCGTCCGGCTCGCGTTGGAGACGTCCGTCACGTGGACGCCGCCGTTCACGCCGCCGGTGAGGTTCCAGATGCACCAGGTGTCGATGTTGCCGAAGAGCAGGTTCCCCGCCTCGGCCTCGGCGCGCGCGCCGGCGACATTGTCGAGGACCCACTTGGCCTTCGGGCCGGAGAAGTAGGTCGCCAGCGGCAGGCCGGTCTTCGGGCGGAGACGATCGGGCCCGCCGTCCTTCTCGAGGGCGTCGCAGATGTCCTTCGTCCGGGTGTCCTGCCAGACGATCGCGTTGTAGACCGGCTTGCCGGTCCGCTTGTCCCAGACGACCGTCGTCTCGCGCTGGTTGGTGACGCCGACGGCGGCGAGGTCCGCGGCGCTGAGGTGGGCCTTGCCGAGGGCAGCCTTGATGACATCCAGGCTGCGCGCCCAGATCTCCATCGGGTCGTGCTCGACCCAGCCCGGCTTCGGATAGATCTGCTCGTGCTCCATCTGATCGACCGCCACGACCTCGCCGGCGTGGTTGAAGATCATGAAGCGGGTGCTCGTGGTCCCCTGGTCGAGGGCCCCCACGAAGTTCCTTGGCATGTGTGTCTCCCGATATCGGTTGACCCCGATTTGCCGGGCTAGCGCCCGGCCCAGACCTCTGCGGCGGACCGCAGGAGGAGATGCGAGGACGTCGCGCCGGGATCCTGGTGCCCGGCCGACCGCTCGCCCAGGTAGCTCGCCCGGCCCTTGCGGGCGACGAGCGGCACCGTGGCGAGCATGCCCTCCTGCGCCCCATCGGCCATCCGGGCCACGGCATCCCCGACGGACGCTCCGTCGGCGATCGCGGCCCGGAGGGCGTCCCGGGCGGGGATGAGGGCGTCGACCATCGTCTTGTCCCCGGGCTCGGCCTTTCCGATCCGGAGGACCCCGCCGAGGCCTGTCTCAAAGGCCCCCGCGAACTCCTCCAGGGTCAGGGCTTCCTTTCCGGCAACGGCGCCCCCCATCTGCATGAAGAACATCCCGTAGAGCGGGCCGCTGGCGCCCCCGACCGTCGAGACGAGGGTGGTGCCGACGGTCTTGAGCGTCTGGCCGATGTCCCCACCGGGGAGGCCGTCCAGCTTGCCGATCACGGCCGTGAAGCCACGATCCATGTTGATCCCGTGATCGGCGTCTCCGATCGCCGAATCCAGCTCCGTGAGGTACGCCTTGTTCTCCGTCACGACGGCGGCGAACCGGCGAACCCAGGCGAGGATGTCGTCGTGCGAGATCATCGGCGGCTCCGTTCCCGCGCTGCGGGTGTCAGCGGTGAATGACGACGTGCGGTCCTAGACGCCCCAGCGGAGGCCCGGCGTGTTGACCGGCGCATCCCAGTACTTCGTCAGCTCGTCATCGAGGCGGAGCAGGGTGATCGAGCAGCCGGCCATCTCGAGCGAGGTGATGTAGCTGCCGACCAGGTTGCGGGCGATCGTGATCCCACGGGCGTCGAGGATCTTCTTGAGCTCCGCGAAGATGACGTAGAGCTCGATGAGCGGCGTGCCGCCCATCCCGTTGACGAAGGCCAGGACCTTGTCGCCGGCCTTGAAGGGGAGGTCGTCGAGGATCGGCGTGGCGAGCATGCCGGTGACCTCGGCCGCGGTGGCGACCTTCATCCTGGTCCGGCCCGGCTCGCCGTGGATCCCGATGCCGATCTCCATCTCGTCGTCGCCGAGCTCGAAGGTCGGCTTGCCGGCCTGCGGGACGGTGCAGCTCGTGAGGGCCATGCCCATCGAGCGGACGTTGTCCTGGACCTTCTGGCAGAGCGCGGTGACCGTCGCGAGGTCGGCGCCCGCCTCGGCGGCGGCACCGACGATCTTCTCGGCGAGGACCGTCCCGCCCACGCCGCGGCGGCCCGCGGTGTAGAGCGAGTCCTTGACCGCGACGTCGTCGGCGATGACGACGCTGGTGACCTCGATCCCCTCGGCCCGGGCCATCTCGGCCGCGAGCTCGAAGTTCATGATGTCGCCGGTGTAGTTCTTGACGATGTGC
>Ga0209254_10004282_pt1 | contig 13080 bp, 10 predicted proteins | sample FrelakmetDIP11DI_FD_187148 | JGI IMG/M metagenome (GOLD analysis project Ga0209254, IMG submission 187148) | Freshwater lake sediment microbial communities from the University of Notre Dame, USA, for methane emissions studies - DIP11 DI (SPAdes)... | ecosystem: Environmental > Aquatic >...
TCCTCCAATCCTTTCTGATCGGTCGTGTTGATCCAGCCCTTGACCACTGCAACCGGTGCACGATCTGTGGTCACTGTCTGTATCGACTCGATTTCAAGCCAGCCCTGTAGGATGGCAAGGTTCGTATAAGTTGGCATAGTTCACACCTGCTCCTGATTACCACTGGATAACTTTGGAGGATGACCTGCTTTCAATTCGGAGATAAATTCGCGCACCATCGGCAAGCGATGCTCTGAATTTCTCTCCCGTTCGACCAAAGCCTGATACGCCTGTATGAAATGAGCTCGATCGGCTACCGGGTTATTCGACAAGCACAGGTAACGCCAATTCAATTGTTTGACCACTTGAGCTGTTATTGGATTATCAAATTTTGGAAGGTTGTAATGCCCGGTATGTTGGATGAGTTCCTGGACCTCCGACCAGGCTTCATATGCAGTTGGAACAGGCTGGGCTGCATCGATGATACTGAACGCAGCTGACCTCAATTCTGCAATGGAGGGGAAAAAAGACGAACGACTCATATGCTCCATGCTAGATTGCTCGAGCACTGCGCCCGGGATATCAACCAGCAGCTGCACGTATATTTCAATGGCTGAACTGCTCAGCCTGAACGAAGGGAAAACATCTCCCAGGGTTTTTAGCACGCGCAGGATTTCAATCTCTGACGCCATTGGGAAAACCTCCATGCTTTTCGAGATATTCTCGAATTCCCACATGAGCAGCTGGTCCTCGACTCGGATTTCTGCTTGCATGCTGGTTCGAATCTGGTTTTTCTATCCGAATTGCACGTTTTTCAATGCGCCCATTGCTGATCCAATCACTTAAAACTGCGTCTGCATAATTCAATAGATTGCGAGGCAGGGCAACACCCAGTGCACGGGTCAGCGCATCAGCCAACCAAGCTCCACCCGTGGTTCCAGCCTGTTGGGCAGCTGGCTCACAGCGCACCGCCATCAGGCGAAAGCGTGCCAGAAGGTCATGGGTAATCTCTCTTCCACTACTTCGATAGACATCGACGGCTAATTCCAGGTGAGGCTCGATCACCTCGGCAGATTTTCCATCCACCAGATCCATTTCTCTAAGGGATTCCGGCTGTTTTATTTCCGGCTGACGGGTTGTCAATTTTCGGGTTTCCTGTTGTAAATGGATCAGATCACGGGTGATCGCCGCACAATGGGTGAAGTACCGGGGCCGGAATGGGCGAATAAAAGCTACCTCGATCCCGGCGACGATATGCTCGAAAGTAAAGCCATCCTTTATTAATCTTTCGAGAGCATTCTGTTCTTTGACGGTTGGGTGGTAATCCGGATCACCTTTACGCATCGCGAAGTACGAAAATATCCGTGCGATAGTAGCAGTGGCAACCTCCTCGTCATCTTCTTTCTCAAGTACATTTATGCGCGAATCCTGCGCGAATGCGTTTACATTTGAGTCATGGTCGGCGTACAGAGTTCTACTTTTTGTGACATTGTCGCGATCATCTGCCACTTCGACCGTGCTACTTTTTGTTGCACGGTTGATTTTATCGATCCTTTTCTCCAGAAACTTGCTCTGGATATCCCCAGCGATCAAATACACTTTCGTTCCATTAAAGCGGCCATGAGAATCTCGGAAGGCAGAAAACATCCTGGGGATCTCCAGGATGGTGATGGATTGATCACCAGCCAAACGCTGGCAGGCACGTGAGACGGTCGTCCTGCTCATGCCTAATTCATCCGCCAGGGCAACATCACTGACCCTGGCATAGAGACGCCCCTCATCGCCAGGTTGCGCCATGTGCAGGTTTACCAGCATATCCAGATCATCGCCCTTCAATGGCCGGGCGTGCATGGCAATCGCCAGCAGAATGACAAAATCATTCCCATGGCTGTAATATCGGGCACGATACCAGCCACTCGTGATCGCTTCAGAGAACAGTCGAACCGAAACACTGAAATTCTCGCTCCACCCGGATCGTTCACTATCCTGGTGCAGGGATTGTTGGTATTCGAATTGTAAGACGCGTTGCTGAGCCATCTACAACCCTCCTTTACGGATGCCATTCTCGAACCTCGCTATCGATTTCCGGAAAGCCAGACTGACTGAACCGGTTGGCCCATTGCGGTGCTTGGCCACAATAATTTCCACCTGGTCAGATATTTCCGGATCTTCAGGACGGTAGAGCAACATCACCACATCGGCATCCATCTCGATGCTGCCCGATTCGCGCAGGTCACTCAGCACCGGACGCTTATCGGCACGCTGTTCAACCGCACGGGAGAGCTGTGCTGCGGCGAGCACGGGCACCTTCAGCTCGCATGCCATGAGCTTTAACTGCCGGGTGACGTAGGAAACCTCCTGTACCCGGTTCTCGAAGCGTTCCCCACCACTCAAGAGTTGAAGATAATCCACCACCACCAGATCGAGCCTGTTCTCCATGTGAAGCCGGCGACACTTCGAGCGCATCTGTTGCACGGTGACGGCAGGTGTATCATCCAGGAACAGGTGTGCATTCTTCAGGCTATCGATGGCGTGAGCCAGGGAGTGCCATTCATCTGCTTCCAGCTTGCCTGAGCGAATTCGTTGGGTTTCAATCCCCATTTCCTGGGCTAGTAAGCGCTGGGCAAGCTGTTCTCTGGATGTCTCGAGTGTCAATACAGCAATATGCTTTTGATGGAGCTTGGCAACCTGCCTGGCAATCGAAAGCAACAGGCTGGTTTTCCCTATGCCGGGTCGCCCGGCAACGATCAGCAAATCAGAGGCTTGCATCCCTGCAAGCAGAAGATCCAGATCTGTAAACCCAGTCAGCACACCCGCTGAACAGGTTTGCTGGGAGCATGGCGTAGCCAGATCATACATCGAGAGAAGCACCTCGGAGAGTGGCTGAAACTTACCCTTCAGGGACGGATTATCGATCGAAAAGATGGCTTTCTCAGACTCATCGATCACCTTTTCAAGTGCAGTGCCTTCATCAAATGCCAGCTTAGCCACCTGGTTGGCTGCGCCTAAGATGCGCCGTCGCACAGCCGCCTGCTCAATGATCTGTGCATAAGCTTGAGCATGCAGGGATGTAGGCACCTGGTTGATCAGACCGGATAGGTATACAGACCCTCCGATCTCACTTAACTTACCGGACTGGTCCAGCTCTTCGGTCAGGGTCAGGAAATCTAACGGCGTGCCCTTCTCCTGCAGGCAGGTGATCGCTTCCCAGATGAAACGATGGCGGTGGATATAGAAATCACTGGCTTGCAGCGTCTCCGCAACATCGTAATATGAATCGGGGTTGATCAGGATCGCACCCAGGACCGCCTCTTCAGCCTCGCGGCTGTACGGGACAGGCTTGCGTTGTGGATTATCTGCCATCTTACCGTCCTTCGTTTATCACTGGTTTTCCAAAATCCTGCTAAATGTTGAATGAGAATTTGGTCTACACCTGTGCGAGTATCTTCTTCCGATTAAAAGAACAAAATGGGTAGATCATCCAAACGGGCTTTCTGCTCCCGGGGTCCAATGTTCGGGCTTCGCGCGATTACATACGAAACGATCGTAAGGAAAACCAGGCCATCGTTCGGTGGGGAAATGATCGGCATATCTTTCTCAACCCTAACTAGAACTTAGGATGAAAGGATAGAGGTCGTTGTGATCGCCTGGTGGTGTTTGAACCTCGTTTTGCTGCTGGTCATTCTCACCAGGGACACCCCACCTTTCAGGCAGACTATCGATCGTCCGCCCGGTTATCTGGCGGATTTCTAAGGCCAGTAGGCGACAGAAGATCTCGATGGCTTCATTCTCGGTCCTTGTCATAGCTTGAGCTCCTTGGCTTGGATCAGATTTCCAATGCGAGACAGCAATACTCTCCAAGAAGGCGAAACCTTCTGAAAAGAACTGGGGGTTGCACAGAGCCTTTCAGTGGATTTTGATGATCAGAGGTTAGCGTTACTGGTCTCATCGACAAGTATTGTAAAAGGGGCTTGAATTATCGGCTATGGTGTACTATCCCGTTAGAGAATAACAGGTATCCCATATTCTGTGGACAGATGTCCCACGGCAGTCGGACAGCTATCTCATCCTTTGCAGGGCATTTCTTCTGTGTTGGGTAATTAAAAGCAAAACGGGCTGATCAGCCCGTTTCGGTTAATGATTGGCACGTGATTTTCTGCCTTGCTCGCTCATCAAGCCATTTGATAAACTCCAACCAGGTGTATTGCCGACTCCAACCATTATTGAGCAGGTAATCACGGATGTAGGTCTGTTGATCAGGAATTTCAACCACCATGGTAACTTTTTCCGATTCCTCCAACCACGCACCAGCTCGTCGGATCATTGTGGGTAGATAGCGTAAGCCTTCTTCTGAGACCACAGGTTGCAGTAGGAAACCTTTGCGCTGTTGAGGGTGGAAATCTGCACATACAAAACCGAGTGTTTCTCCCTCTGAGACCACCGCCTTGATCCACCTGGAATAGCGAGTATAGCGAAGATAAAGTTTTTGCCAATTTGAAAGAAAATAGCTCGATTCTGCGCTGCCATTGATATGCAAGACGAATGCAGGGGTGGTCGTCTTTTCAATCTGCCGGAAGGCTGCCTTGTCCGAGGTAGTAATCTCCCGAACGGTTATTGGGTGAACCGTGGGATCCTCCCGGTCTGTTAATGGTAAGTTTCGCTCATATACACAATATTGGTTGAACAGTTCAAAACCTTGCTTTTTGATATTCGCAAGTGAAGCCGAATTGGTGTCCAGCACCTGGGTCGTTACATACGGGAAACCAAGCTCGGAAAGGCGTTCCAGGCGCTTAAGCAGCAGAGCCTGGCCAAAACCCTGGCGCCGGAATTCTGGATCCACCATGAGATTCGTGAGCATCATCCGGTTATTCCTGCCCATATACATTCCCCCGCCGACCACTTTTCCGTCTTTTTCAGCGACAAACCCTTCCCATTTAATGCCTATTAAGTAGGCAAAGAACTTATAGGGGATCATCTTCCATCGAAAAATTCTGCGGGTTTCAAGTTCAAAATCTTCGGGGGTGATCCCAGCTGCGATCGATTCTTCTGCAAATGACAATCTCGAAAGACGCAGGAAGTCATCCACATCGGTGTGTTTAAATTTCCGGATCAGTACATCTCCCATGGTTATTATTCCTCAATATTCATGCAACATAACCGGCTTCAGAATTTCTATAACCTCAGCCTTACCTTCACAGTGGTCCCATTGCCTGGCACGGAGGCGATGCTCATCTCAGCTCCGATCATCGTGGCTCGCTCCCTCATCCCGAGCAATCCATAATGATGCCCCATCTGGACCTGGTTTTTGCCAGCCATACCGATGCCATCATCCTCGATCTGGATTTCTAAAAAGCCATGTTCCTTCCTGGCGCTGACCACAGCCTGTTCGGCCTGCGCATGTTTGAGCACATTGGAGAGAGATTCCTGAACGATCCTGTAGATCGAGGTTGCCTGTTCATCTGACAGCCTGACCTCCTCCTCCAGGTGATTGTGCCAAAGGATGACAGTGTCATCTTCAGCTAATTGCTCCATATGGTTGATCAGGTCCTGAATGGCTAAGATCAGCCCACGGTCGAGAAAGCTGGAGCGCTGTGTTTTAATGGTTTGCCGCAACATCATGATCGTATGATCTACAAATGAAGCTGCCTCAGGATCAGATCTGGCCAGGCGTTGTTTAACAAAGAACAGGTTCTGCAATACCGAATCGTGCAGGTCGCGGGCGACCTTCTTGCGCTGTTCTTCGTCCGAGCGGACCATCTGTTGAGCCAGGCCTCTTAAGGTTTCGACAAGCATGATGTTAGCAATGGATAAGGCAGCCTGCTGTCCAACCGTGCCGATGATCTGCAGGTCCTGGTTCGAATAGATATCCCCTGTGCTGCGATCACCCAGGATCAGCACGCCATATAAAGTATCTCGATGAACGATAGGCACAAAGAGCTGAGCCCATGAGAATAATTGCCAGCGTTCGAACGCCTCTCGAGTGGTGAGATCCCATAAATTCTGGGTGAGGATCGGGCACGCTGTGTTTAGCAATTTTTTACAGATCTCATCACTCAGCGGAACGGAAAAAGCAAGCTCATCGGACTCTGTGATCTCCAGAACGCCATCGGATGCTAGCAGCAGCGAGCTGCGCGTGATCTTCATCTTTTCGGGAAGCTCGTTCGTAAGCAACTTTATATATGCAGACCGATCCAGTGTCTGAGCCAGGCGGTCGGATAGATCCGAGGTGACAGTTGTGTAGTCATAGTACCCGCCATACAATACCCGATCCACCTGGACCTGGATCCTTTTTTTCAAGGCCGCAGATGGCAGTGCTACGCACACGCACAGGATGCTGCCTGCAACGGCTAGCTGGGTTGGTAAAGGCAGGAAGTTTGAGATTACCGCCAGTACGGTAAAAGATAGAAACAAGGTAGTCAGGATCAGTAAGAACAGGACCAGGGCACGATTGATAATCAGATCAATTTTCAAGAGCTTGCGCTGATAAACCACATAACCATAGGAGATCGGGATGAATATCAACGGCAGGATGCTGATATTGCTTGGAAGGAGGATGAACTCACTTCCCCGACCATAGATCAGGGTAGGCAATCCGCTGAACAGCAAGAAGGGCAGAATACCGAGCAAGGTCCCCAGGAATATGATGCTGGTTTGCCGTTTAATATCCCTGTCCTGTATGAAAAAGCGGTTTTTCAATAAAAGTCCCAGGCTAAGTAGCAAAGATAAATAGAAGAGGTAGCTGATCATCTTGAATGTCAGCGTTGTTGCTGGGTTTTGGTGGCGAAGCGCTAAGGATATTTGCTCAGCAAGATAGACGGTTGCCAGAAGGATCGCAAGAACAAATAATACCCAGAGGATGGAATTACGGGTGCGATTTGAAAATGAGGGCACTGGGAAATATAAGTGGGCAGCTGGGACAACAAAGATACCAAAAGCAAAAGTCAGCATGGCGATCTCCGGCGCAAACCAGGCACAACCAGAGTACCCCGGGCCTGTGGCTGCCAGGGCTACTCCTGCCAGAACCCAGGCTATCGCAATTAAACGCCCGCGAATATTTGTTTTGGGAGAAAAGAATAAAAGCAGTATCCCGAGCAGGCAGATCAGCAGCGACAGCAATTGCACTGGGACGATATCACCTAAGTGATCGAGGTGATCGCGAAAACTACCAACCCGGACGGGAATGGTGAGGGTCTCCTGAGCGCGCTCGACCACATATTTTTCAATTTCCCCGGACTTCTTGGCTTTGTGGACAGGGACGTTTAAATTCGTGATCGCCCTACCATCGATCGTAACTATTTTATCCCCTACCCGTAGCCCAGCTTTTTCTCCCGGTCCATCCGGATCGAGGCTGGAAATTAAGGCGGAATTTCTCCCCTGATCCTGATAGTCCAGCCAAACCCCCGTGAATGGTACATACCGGTAATAAGCAAAGTTGTAATAGATCGCCAAACCAAGAGCCAGCAAGGTAAAGATGACTTGAAAACCAGAGCTGGAAAAAAACGTGATTATTTTTGGAACGCCTCGATCAGGAGGGATTTCCATCCAGTACCTCGTTGGTCGTCAATGGGATCCGCTCCAGGAAGAGCGACGGAATGGTTTCCAGGATTTGTTTTTCCATGGAATCCCCAAGCGGCTCAAGGCTAGTCAGGGCGTGGGTCTTCCAATCGAATAGCAGGGAGGATATGGCATGAATGACACCACTGCTCCTGAGCAGGTCACTCCAATCTGCCTTTGAATCCACCTCGGGGTAATAGATATTTTCTTCCCCGATACTCATTAAATACAACAACAGTGGCAGAGAGATCTCCCAGTTCACCTTTTCTTGTGAGCAGGTCAACACATCCCGACAATCATCGATCAGCTGGAGCATGACCCCCAGGGCTGTACCATAATCCCCTAAAGCCTCGATGTGCCTTTCGTCAGAAGTTCCAGCGGCAGCCCCAGCTGCGGTTGCTGTTCGGAAAATGCTGCCTGATTTAAGGATGATCACTTCCCAATAATCGTCCAAGGCATCTTCTACCGAGGATGGTGATTTAATCAGGTCCCGGTGTTGCCCAGAAGTTGCTTGAAAGCCAGACTCTGAAAATATCCTGGTTGCCTGGCAAGCCCTTTCAGGGTCAGGAATTACGCTCAAGGCACGAAAAGCAATAAAAACAAGGCCAGTTGCCAGGTTGGTTGCGACTTCTGCAGAAGATAACAGCCCATCAGGTATGAATTCCTTATCTTCGACATTATCCAGAATCTCGGAGGCCAGATATCCGGGATACCATGCAACGGCAATAGCGTTTCCCGTTTCAAGCGTGCCACCCGCAGCCAGGCAGGAGATCAACGGTAGAGCGATCTGCCAGGCCGGTATTTTCAAAATATGCTCGGTAAGAACTTGAGAACAATCCGGATAGGCTGATAAAAAATCCCAGGATTGCACGCATTGAATCACCTGTTGTGCGTATTGGTTAACAATTTGGTCCAGTTCGCAATGATCCATGAGCATTGACCCGGTATAAAAACAAGAGGCGCAAACTGCCTCTGGTTTTATATCAGAAGGTAAAAAAATGAATTACACCAAGACCAGGATAGTTTGTGCGCAGATCAATCGCCTGATCGGGAAATCACTCTAAGGATTAAAAATTCATTCTTGCACGAGTGTCTTGAGGATTCGGTGAATCACGCTACGACCCCCATCCTGGCCGTTTCGTAATTCCACCATCATTCACAATCACATCGAAAACAGTCAGAGCGATAAGCATGATGGCGGGTGAGGTAATTTTCTGTGGCAGGGGATTACTTTTTATGACCTGCTTACAAGATTGGCTAAAAGACTTAGCAAGTTCAGTGACCTGATTCTTATCCATTATTGCCTCCGAGAGTTTATGCATTTTGATCAAGAGAAAATCGTCCGTACTGAAACACCATTGATATTGTAGATATTATGCAAACGTATAACAATCACCATGTGTCCCGTCGAGGCGGGACAATTGTCCCGTTGTTTTATCCTATAAAGACAATCTCTCATCCTATTCCGCAGGAATCAGCCCCAGTTTACGCGCCTTGTTAATAGCTGTGATACGCAATGCGACCCCATCCGATCGATCCACACCCAGTTTGTCACAAATTGAAACGAGCAGGTTCCTAACCCTCTTCTCAGACACCCCCAGGGTGTTTGCGATCGCCTCGGTTGCTAAACCCTGGGAAAGCAGATTAAGGACGGAGAGTTCCCTTTCCGTTAGCTTATCGTCATAACTGCTATCGAGTAACTTATCCGTTATTCCAGGAGAAAAGAATTTTCCCCCCTGGTATACTGCGCGGATCGCCTGAGGGATGCTCAGGGAAAAATCATCGGACTTAAGCATGTACCCACTCGCCCCTGCTTTGACCAGTTCGCGCACCCATAGACCTTCATCATAACCGGTCAGGATCAATACTTTAACATTTGGAAATTGTTCGTGAATGGTCCTCACCGAAGAAATCGGATCAAAAGAATCTGCAGGCATCCCCAGATCAACGATGGCTACGTCTGGTTTTTTCTCTCGGACCAGTCTAAGGAGTTGCGATCCTTGATTAGAAGTTGCCACGAGTTGAATATCAGGGTGCTCCTTAAGCATATCTGAAAGAGCTTTCAGGATCAAGGGATGATCGTCTACAGCAATGATGCGGATCGTCATTAGAACCTCATTTGCTTCCCCGGTTGAATTTACACGGGGACTTATATGTTAAGTGTTCATTGATCAACGTATGGAAGGCTATATAAATAACATTGGTTAGGGAATTATGCACAATGAATCACCTGAATCTATTCTATATTTAATATCAAGATAACTTTGAAATATATTAATCCCTTGTCTGTAACACCAAAAACAACGACACTATTATAGCCTAATACCCTCGATTGATAAAAGGATAGCAGTATCATGCCGAGTATTGGTTATTTTTTCCCCTATTAGAACAGCAAAACAACAAACCTGAGAATATATCCTATCCCTAATAGGATTGTCACCAAGATATTAATTCATCTACGGCAAGAATGAAGCTTTTCTTGCAACCTTTCTTCCTTATTGTTAAAGATATTTGTAAATGATGTCGGTTTTTGTGACACTTCCCGCCGCATTAGCGACTGGGGAGTGTCACTAGTTCTTAATGCAATGAACATGGGAATAGCTATTATTAATATTCTATGCGAAATACCACAATAAATGAAAACACCCTCGACTTGTGGCCGAGGGCGTTGAACTCTATGCCAGACTGCAGAGCATACTGCCCAGCTTTTCAGGCAGAGATTCCCCGTTTGGGCAATTCACCAGTCGCTGGAATAGGCTGTGCAGCTTTTCAAGATTCTCACCTCCAAGATGGATGCCGATCGGGATGATCCCGGCATGCTCCATGGAACGCAGATGCGCCAGGGACAGGTCCCAGTCAGATACGGTGATGGTGCGAAAGACCGGTTCTCCGTCGTGTATGATGAGCAGAACGTGCAGGCACTCTGGACGGGAGCGCAGTTCGGCCTCAGCTTTACATAAACCCCAATCCAGGTATTCCTCGGATGACCAGCCCCGATAGCCAGCAACGAGTGCCTTGGCCAGTTCAGAGTTGTCCATTGTCAGCGGGGCAACTTCCGCAACCGTTTGCTCGACCGTGATCATGTCATGCACTTGAGGCGAATCCCCAGTGTAGAAATCGTCCTCGCCAAAGTAGGCGATGCCGATCGGGATCCCGATCTGCACGGCAGCCAGATAGATGGTCATCAAGGCTTCCCGCACGGCTGGTTCGAAACGATCCATCGAGCCGGAGCGATCCACCAGGACATACAATGCCAGGCTGCGAGCAGCCTGACCCCGTTCTAACCGCACCAGGTGCGGCGTATCGGGTGTGCGTATCTCCTGGCGGAACGTGTAACGCCCGTGGTACCCATGCGGTACCAGACACTGATCAGGACGCGTCTCTTTGAGAGCATCTGCAAGGCGAGACGCATTTGGACGAACCCTTTCTTCCAACTCCAGATAAGGTGCAGGCTCAAGACGATTGTTACTGCGCTGGATGCCAGGCAGGTCCTCATCTGCAAGGTTAATCCCCAGGCCAGGGGCCATTTCTGAAGGACCAAGTGGCAAAGGGATAGGTTTCGCACCTCGTGTAGGGATGCCACCGGAGTTGACCTGTACTAATCCAAGGCTGGGTGATGAGACAGGCAGGTCAAGAGAAAGTAGTATTTCACGTGCCAGGGATATGACCGCCTGCGTGTCAGGCGCACTCCAGGCTTTCTCGACCAGCATGCGGATCTCAGACCATAACCGCTGGCCAGATGCATAAACCTTCATACGTTCGAGCATCTCTTGCTCATTCGTACGACTATGCGCAAAACGCCAGGCCAGGCAGCAGGTATAGGCTTGCAAGCGCGCATCCTCCGACCTACCCTCCAGGCCTGCATAAACCAGGTCACCCAACAGGTGGATCGCAGGCTTTACCCCTGGGTACAGGATACAGATGCTGTGCTCGATGCGTTGATCCTCAAGAATGTTGGTCAGTTCTTGCAAGGCGTTTTCAGACTGGTCTGGCCAACACCCGGTGAACCAGGCATGCCCACATTCATGGGCAAGCAACCCCTGGGTGAGGCGGAACTGCACCTCCACCGGCTGGTCAGGAAACAACTGTGGATTTACCTGGATGATCTTTTCTAGCGGGGCATGGTAACCCGTGCCTTCCGGTACTAACCGGATGGTGTACCGCCGTCCATGAAGCAGGGCGAGAGCCCATTTGGACAGCCTCTGGTTGGTCACAGCCCATATCCACCAGGTTTGTTTTTGATCGGTCATGGATGCCTCCTAGACGACCGCCAGGCTGGAGAGATAGTCCTCCAGTGCCCTGAATCCACCCTGGTTGACGCGCCCGGTGTGGTCGCGCCCACAAACGGTATCCGCCCAGGTCAGTTGTGCTGCCTGCATGATGCTGGCCAGTGAGTTGCTGGCATTGGTTTCGCATTTTCTTGCCCAGTTGATAAGCGTCGCAGTATCGACACAGCCAGGCATCTCGCCATTGAATTGCAGACGGCGGGTCTCCTGCGCCAGCTTGACCAATGCCTCGCTCGTGCAGGCATCCAGCCTGGCAACTTCCCGCTGGACCAGAGCCAGCTCATCGTTATATTCAAGATAGTCGAACTCGATCACAGTATCGAATCGCCTGCGTACAGCCGGGTCCAGGTCATACACATGATAGGCACGACCAAAATTCCCAGCCGATACGAGGCGCAGATTCTGTGCAGGACAGGTGACCATCTCGCTGGTCATTGGCACTTCGACGATGTAGAACGGACCTTGGCCTTCAGCATCTATCCCCATCTGGCGGCAGGCCAGCCCAGACTTTTGATTCATCAAGCCAAGCAAGATGTTCAGGTGAACGCGCGGGATGCGGTTAATTTCATCCAGGAACAGGAGAACAGGCTCGAGCCTGGCCTGGCGCATGGCGCGCAGTAGCGGTCCATCGATCCACTTGCGCGTCCCATCTTCCTGGGGTAGGATCGCCCCGATGAAGTCCAGGTCGGTCAGCCCTTCTTTACCTTCAATGATCACCAGGAATAGATCCATGTGCTCGACGACCTGGTGCAGGGCAAAGGTTTTTCCCGATCCGGTGGGACCAGCAAGAAGAATATTCTCACCAGAAACGAGTGCCTTTGCCAGGGCTTCTGCCTGCCAGCCAACAAAACCAGCAGTGACAGTGCATGCTTCATTATTGGGTGCAGTAGGTTGCTCCTTATCATTGTGACTGCCAAGCAGCTTTCGAAGGCCCTCTGGATTGGTCAGTGGATCAAGGTTCAGGGAGAACATCTCGGATGCCTGTGGCGCGGGATACTGGGGACCGATCTGCAGCCTCTCCAGCCGACTTTGGGATGGTTCAGGATCAGCGGAACCGTACCGCAGTAGGAAATACAGCTCATCTGCAGCCAGGCAAAGCGAGGGTTTGATCTCGGCTGAGCGGCCGACTTCGCGAAACGCCCCCAACAGCTCCAAATAGGCTTGCCAGAAGTCCTGAAAGTGGCATGGATCGGCCAGCGACTGGACGATAGCCAGCACTCCAAGGTGATAGGTGACTTTCGCTTCCTCGCCGTGAGGAACA
>Ga0209254_10004283_pt1 | contig 13080 bp, 8 predicted proteins | sample FrelakmetDIP11DI_FD_187148 | JGI IMG/M metagenome (GOLD analysis project Ga0209254, IMG submission 187148) | Freshwater lake sediment microbial communities from the University of Notre Dame, USA, for methane emissions studies - DIP11 DI (SPAdes)... | ecosystem: Environmental > Aquatic >...
AGTGAGCCACCAGCGATGATGACGCAGAGCCACGGGATGCGGTCGGGATGCCCTGGCGGGTCGCGAACCCGATAATTTCCTCCATGATTAGAAAAATCGAGGCATAGCCTCGATCCTGGATCACGTTCAGCTCGTGGTCCAGGCGGTCCTTGATCTCTGGGGTGACCAGTCCGTAAAGGCGAGCAGCGCCTGCATAGGCCTTCTTGCGGATTTCTGCCTCTGGATCGAGACCGGGGGCAAGAGGCGAGGCAGGATAATGTTTGCTGCCAACAGGTGGCATCCCATGACAGCGTTCTGCCAATTCGAGGGTGTGATCCAGGGCTTTTGGATAGGACTCAAAGCGATTTCTGAATTCTGGTATCGGCAGGAAGCTGGCATTTGCTGGAGCAGCAGCCCTGCCGGGTAGTTCGTGCAGAGGTAAGTTCATGCGAATTGCTGAGAGAGTTCGCTGCAGGTCAGCCTGAGCGGGTTCAATGTAATAAATTGAATGGGTGGCTATGGTAGGAATCCTGGCTTTATGAGCCAGGGCTGCCAGGGTCAGGCAGATCGCGGGGTCATCTGAATCGTGGATTTGAAGCTCCAGATAAAGATTTCCGGGGTAGACATCCTTGAGGGTGTTCAGGTAAAGCAGCGCCTGCGTGCGTTCTTGTGCGGCAGCCAGCCGGTTGAGCGAACCCTTTTTTCCACCTGTCAGGCAAATCAACCCTTCAGCAAGCCTTCCTAGAGTTTCGAACGGTACTGCCTCGCCAGGTTGAACGCTGCTTGCAAGCTTGCAAAGATTTGTCCATCCATGGGAATCTTGCGCCAGGAAGACCAACGAACCCGGTGATTGCTCAACAAGCGCGATCGGTGGAGTAACCAGAAGCTCCAGGCCGAAGATTGGCTTGATACCGGCAGATTGGCAGGCAGAATAGAACTCAACAGCTCCGGTCAGGCTGTGCGAGTCGGTCAATGCCAAAGCGGGAACACCGAAGGCTGCTGCTGTTTTTACGAGTGCAACAGGCGAAGCCAATCCTTCGAGAAATGAATAATACGAATGGACGTGCAGATAAGCAACCACTTATTAATTATAATAGCTGGGTGATCAAAATACTTAGCTTGAGCGATGAGGTCGATGCATTAATTTACAGCCCAAGAGTTGGGGTGTTATTTCAAGATGTCGATGTCGTTATCGGCTGCGGGGACTTGCCTGGAGAATACCTGGATTATGTTGTCTGCCATATTAATAAACCGTTATATTATGTAGAAGGCAACCATGTACAGGTTGACAACGAGGGAAAAGTCCTGGTAGGTTCGAATTTACATGGTGGTCTGGATCTTCACCATAAAGTGAAGCGATATCCGATCCAAGGCAAACAATTGCTGCTGGCAGGGGTAGCCGGCAGCCTGGAATACCATGGCGGACCGTATCATTTTTCCCAGACTGCGATGTGGCTTCATGTTTTTCGTTTGCTTCCAGGCTTATGGCACAACCGGGTGCGTTATGGTCGATACCTGGATCTTTTTGTGACTCATGCACCTCCCTGGGGAATCCACGACCAACCTGATCTGCCTCACCGGGGGATCAAGGCATTCCACTGGTTTGACCGGGTTTTCCAACCACGCTACCATATCCACGGACACATACATTACTACCATCCGGATACGGTGATTAAAACCCAATTGGGGAAGACAACAATCCTGAATACGTTTCGTTATAAGAAAATCGAATTCGATCTTTAGATCATCCAAACCTACAGGCGAAATTCGCTTAACGGCAGAGCAACATCGGCAGGTGTGAGCTGCGCATCACCTGGTCGACGATCGTATCTAAAAGTAGATTAATCAATGGTGATTCGCCGTACCCCCCCATGATAATAAAGTCGCACTGTTTGTCTTCCGCAGTTGTGAGGATGGCTGCAGCAACAGCACCTTCCATATGCACGAAGGCAGCCGTTATGCCGTGGGTTTGCGCGTAATCCTGTGCGTGCTGTTGGATGGATTGAACCTTGCTCTCCTGGTCAAAGACACTCAGGATGGTCAGAGGAATCTCCCATTTCCCGGCCAGGTAAGTTGCAACAAAAAGCGCTTCCTCCGCCTTAGGACTGCCATCATAAGCCAGCAGAGCATGTTTGAGGGGAGAAATGTTTTTGGGCACAGCCAGGATCGGCCTCGGGCAGCGCAGCACTAACTCGCGGAAGCCGGATGCCAGCTTGGACAGTTGCTGGGGAGATGGAGGGTGGGCTAAGTGCATGACTACCAGGTCGCTCCAACGACTATTTTCCACGATCACGCGGGCTACCGGACCTGAGGATAAGCTGATCTTTCCGGAAATATTGGCGTTTTGACATTTCAGGATGAATTTTTCCTGGATTGCGAGGTTTTCTGGCAGGCTTTTACCACTGCGGGAGGGAACCACTTTCAATCCCTGCAGCCTGGATTGTTCGCGCTCCGCGATGAGAATTGCCTGGTCTACTGCTATCCAACTGGCTTCCTCACCGCTCAAAGGGACCAGGATGTCTGAAAATAAACATCGATCATCGAGATTTATTTCCCGAAACTGCCGCCATTCTCCCGGTGGCGGGCCAGATTCTAAAGTATCAGGGAGGATTGCGTCGGCTACTCTCTCGCCTAGTCGGTTTGTGAGTCTGCTGAAACGGGTGCCCTGGGATTGTGCCAGGTCGCTAGCCGCCAGCTCGGGACGGATTGAGCCGCCAACCGCTTGTTCGATTTCGGACTGGTGTTCGGCGATCCACAAGTATAGATCGGCTTCAGAGCGATTTGGAAATTCATGCTGCAACCCTTGTTTTCGGATGATTTTTATGACCGGTAGGTAGACAATATCGTACCAATGAGTAACGGCTTCTTGATAAGGGATGTCGCGCTTTAATTCCAGCCCCATGTAATATTGATGCACCTGGATGTGCTCTTCCAAAATATAGAATTGGCCGGCTGAGGACATCATCAAATCGGAGCCGGGTCTGAGAACATCCAGCCTGGTTTTTTCTAAAAATAGAGAATATTCGCTTTTTATAAAAACTTCTTCCATCGAATCATTGGGGGTGATTGCTACCCTCGAGGGGACTTCATGCACGTAAGCCAGGATCGTTAATGCGCCATACTTACGGGCTACCGAGACTCGATGGTTGCCATCGATGACAAAATATGCTTCACCCAGTTTATAGACCTCAATCGGAGGCAATCCTGCAACACCGTTGGTCATGATTTCAACGCGCGCCCATCTTTGGGGGCTGACATTTTGTAAGGGTAAAAATTCACGCGTAAAATCCTCGTACCGGTTAACACTACCGATGATGGCATCGAGTGGGATCTCCTGCAACCCACATTGCCGGCTGCCCTGGGCTCGTAGCAGCTTACGGACTTCATCGAAGGATAAGAGCTCGTTTTGCTCACCCTTCAACCTTGAAAGGATTTGTTTAACAACCGCACGCTGGCGAGCCTGGCGGAAATCTTGTAAAGCATCCTGCATGGTCAAATTGTTAGTAGACATATGGTTTTTTCCTGTATAAAATTATATACTGATTTGGGAGAATGGTTTTTCATTTTTTCTTAATTTTCCTTGACAGGTTAGATTTCCATGTGCTATACTCCTCGATCGTAGGGAAGAAAGCGAGATGAAACTTCGATGATTTGGAATTACCTTCCTCTAATCCGTAGGACCGCCGTGAGTGGTGGCTTGGGATTCTCCTTGTCGGATTGCGCCTGTTGACTTTTTTTGGGTAGTTATTTTTCCAGCCACGGCGCTTCCGCCCGTGGCTGTTTTTTTTATTCGAATTCGCACCAGCCACGTGTCTGCACCGTGGCTGGTGTTTGTGCGCCCAATATGGGCGCTGAGAGAGAAGAAAATGTCTTTACTGATCGCAAATCAATTAAAATTATCGTTCGGGGATTTTGACCTGTTTCAGGGCATATCGGTGACGGTTGCGAATGACAGCAAAATAGGACTGATTGGCCCAAATGGCATAGGGAAAACCTCCTTGCTGCTCATCCTTGCGGATATTAATCAACCGACCAGTGGCAGGGTGTTCCTGGCGCGCGGCCGAAAAATGGGCTACCTCAGGCAGGAAGCCATGGATGCTTTTGCAGATCGTGAGAACACAGTTTATGAGGAAATGCTGACGATTTTTACCGGTCTGCAGGTCCAACAAACGCAATTACATGAGCTGGAAGCGGTCATGGCCGTTGGTGAATACGATGATGGCCTGATCGCGACTTATGGAAAGCTCCAAGAAGAATTCGAGAGAGCAGGTGGTTATGATTATGAGATCCGCATTCAACAGACTCTTCAAGGGCTAGGACTGGCAAAGTCCTGCTGGCATATGCCTTTAAGATACCTGAGCGGCGGGCAAAAGACTCGGGCATTACTGGCCCGGTTACTCCTGGAAAAGCCTGACCTGTTGATCCTGGATGAACCCACAAACCACCTGGATATCGACGCCGTTGAATGGCTGGAAAAGACCCTGCGCGATTGGGGCGGTGCTATCCTGATAGTCAGCCATGACCGTTATTTCCTGGATGCAGTCGTTAATACGATCTGGGATATGGATCGCAGCGGGATTGAGGTATATTCGGGAAATTACAGCGGCTACTTGATGCAGCGCCGAGACCGCTGGGAATGGACCGAAAGGGTCTATAAGGAGGAAAAAGCGCGCTTGCTGCACCAGGTTGATTTTATCCAGCGGAATTGGGTGCGTGCCAGCACCCATGCTCGAGCTTTGGGATTACTGCGCCGGCTAACGCGTGAGCTAGCTGTCGTAGATAACTTTGGCCTTATGGCCTTGCGCAATGGCAAGAAGTGGCATGAGTTTGAACTCCGGGAAGACCGGCCTCTGGATGTCATCGAAGCGATCCGAAAAGTAAATGCTATTGAAGTCCCTTCAGCAAGGCCTCCGAGTATTCGCCCACGGCTGGATGTCTCCAAAAACAGCGGGAACATTGTGCTGCGAGCCCATGAAGTCGAGATCGGATATCCTGGGAACCGCTTGTTCTCCGTCCAGAATCTCGAGCTGCGACGTGGAGAATGCGCGGCACTGATTGGACCCAACGGTAGTGGGAAAACCACTTTTCTGAAGAGCCTGCTAGACCAGGTGAAACCTTTGGACGGTGAAGTCCAGCTTGGGGCGGGTCTAAAAATTGGCTACTTTGCCCAGGCTCAGGATGCGCTCAACAACGACCAGACTGTGTTAGATGAACTATTGACCCATAAGGTGATGCAGCCCCAGGAGGCGCGCAGTTACCTGGCGCAATATCTTTTCCGCGGCGAGGATGTGTTTAAAAAGATCAGCCTGTTGAGCGGGGGTGAGAGAGCACGCCTGGCCCTGGCGATATTAGCCCTGGAAGGCGCCAATTTCTTGCTGCTCGACGAGCCCACCAATCACCTGGACATCCCGGCGCGCGAAGCCTTGCAGGATGTTCTGGCAAATTTTGACGGAACTATTTTACTGGTCTCGCATGACCGTTATTTGATCAACCAGCTGGCGACCCAGATCTGGGACTTAACGGCAGGGAAGCTGAACGTTTTCAACGGTCATTACCGCGAATATGTGCTAAAAAGTATCTCCAGGGCGGAAAATTCGCTGGATCGAAAAGTGCTCCTGCCAACCAAATCGTTGATCAAGGGTGACAGTTATACTGCGCGTAAACGGATCGAACAAATTAACCAGTTGGAGGTGCGCATCCGCGAACAAGAATCCTCGGTCAGGAAGTTAACCCTGGAATTGCAGAAAGCGGGCGCGAAGAAGGATTTTGAGAGAGCGCACCAGGTCAGCTGGGCAGTCGCCCAGGCGCAGGCGGCGCTTGAAGATTTGATGTCGGAGTGGGAAAGCCTGGCGGTATGAGGCGGAGTGAACGATGAAAATTCCCCTGAAACCTTATTGGGAGCTCCTGGCAAAATATCTCAAGCCGCAAAAAGGGCTGTTCATCTTGCTGGCTGTCTTATTGTTCGGCAGCATCGGGCTGCAGTTGGTGAACCCGCAAATCATGCGCGGTTTCATCGATTCGGCTTTAGCAGGGGCACCGACCCAGCAGCTCGTTCTCAGCGGATTGTTATTCCTGGGAATCGCAGTGTTCCAACAATTGGTTTCGGTCACGGTGACTTACCTGGGTGAGAAGGTTGCCTGGACGGCGACCAATGCGCTGCGCGCTGACCTGGCCTGGCACTGCCTGACCCTGGACATGGATTTCCACCACAAACACACGCCGGGGGAGATGATCGAGCGCATCGATGGGGATGTGGCAGAGCTGGCAAATTTTTTCTCGCAGTTCTTTATCCTGCTGGTAGGTAACCTGCTCCTGCTGGTCGGGATCCTGGGCGCACTTTTCCTTGAGGATTGGCGGGTCGGGATCGTGTTCACGATTTATGCCCTGATCGCATTAGTCATGTTAAACCGGGTGCGCGACCTGGCGGTACCGGAACAGAAAGCCCGTCGCCAGGCGGAGGCAGACTTATATGGTTTTCTCGAGGAACAGCTATCGAGCACCGAGGATATCCGTTCCAGCGGGGCGATCGGTTTTAGCCTTAGAGAGTTATACCGTTTTATGACTGCCAATTTAAATATTTCACGGAAAGCAGAATTTAAAAATTTAAAAATCGGCTGGCTGATGGCAGGTTTGCTCCTTGTTGGCAACCTGCTGGCGATTCTCAGCGGGTATTTCCTCTACCAGAATGGCTCGATCACGATCGGGACCGTATACCTTTTCATCCATTATATGAATATGATCGAAACCCCGATCTGGACCCTGACACACCAGGTGCAAAGCTTCCAAACCATCGGCGCCTGCGTGGAGCGTTTGATTGAGTTTCGAAAGATTGGCCGGAGCGTCCTGGATGGCCCCGGAACCGCCTTCCCTCAGGGTGCTCTGCCGTTGCGTTTTGACCAGGTAACTTTTGCTTACGAAAAAGATGATCCCGTGATCCATGACCTGACCTTCGCGCTGCGGCCAGGGAAAAAACTGGGCCTCCTGGGACGGACCGGCAGCGGGAAAACTACCCTGGCGCGCTTGATCTTCCGCCTGTACGATCCTGTTCAGGGCAGCATCGCGGTCAATGGGTCAGATATCCGCCAGGCAAAACTGGATGCCCTGCGCCAGCGTATCTCGATCGTGACCCAGGACGTGCAGCTCTTCCGCGCCAGTATTCGCGATAACCTGACCTTTTTTGACAGGGAGATCAGCGATGAGCAGGTTATGCGCTCCATCGAAGCCCTGGAATTGAGCGATTGGTTCCAGTCTCTGCCTCAAGGTCTGGACACCATGCTCGATTCGGGCGCGCACAGTCTTTCAGCCGGCGAGGCCCAACTGCTGGCTTTTACCCGGGTATTTTTACGAAATCCGGGCCTGGTAATTCTGGATGAGGCTTCATCCCGCCTCGATCCGGCGACCGAACACCGAATCGAACGCGCAATCGACCGGCTGCTGGATCAGCGAACAGCCATCATTATCGCCCACCGCCTGGGAACTGTGGGGCGCGTCGACGATATATTGATCCTCGATAATGGGACGATCAGTGAGTACGGCTCCAGGGAGACCCTTGCCGGCGATCATGACTCGCGGTTTTACCAGTTGTTGCAAACGGGCCTGGAGGAGGTGTTGGTGTGATTACGCAGGCTGAAATCCGTCAAGATCAGGCAGATAAACTCCCGGCATGGAAGGTCATCCTGGAGATGATCCGTTTCCGACCGTGGTATTGGTTCATCGACCTGGTTTCGGTGCTTATTTTCCGCGTCGCCTGGCAGATCATGCCCGGCTTGATCTTGAAAGCTTTTTTTGACATGCTGACGGGCGACTTGCAAGCTGGCGTAAACATTTGGACCATCGTAGCCCTGGTAGTGGCGGCGTTTACGATGCGCCAGCTTGGCAGCTTTGGTTTTTATTATGCGGATGTTCCCTTATTTGCTGAAGTCGCGACCTTACTGAGGAAAAACCTCCTGAGCTACATCTTACGCAGGCCGGGCGCTTCCCCCCTTCCGGATTCTCCTGGGGAAGCCATCAGCCGGTTCCGGACGGATGTGCGCGAGATCCCGCTTTTTGTAATTTGGATGAATGACATTATGATTGGTGTGGTGATCCTGGTGATCTCATTCACGATCCTTTTACGGATCAACGTTCCGATGACGCTGTTGTCTTTGATCCCGATTTTGGTCGTCGGAATCATTGCCAGCATTGCTTCGAAACGCATCGAAGATTACCGGCGCGCCAGCCGCCAGGCAGGAGGTTACGTCACCGGGTTCATTGGGGAGTTTGTGGGTGCGGTCCAGGCAGTTAAGGTAGCCACGGCGGAGAAGAATGTGATTGGCTATTTTCACAAGCTGAATGCTGAACGGAAAAAGTTCAGCCTGCGCGAGCGCCTCTTCGATGAAATCCTGGATTCGATCTGGCGGAATACAGCCAACCTGGGTACCGGGGTGATTTTGATCCTGGCAGGTGAATCGATGCGGGAGGGGACATTCAGCGTCGGCGAGTTCTCCCTGTTTGTTTCTTATCTCGCCAGTATGAGCGACCTGACGACGTTTTATGGAATGCTGGTCGCGCGTTACCGCCAATTGAACGTCTCGATTGAGAGAATGTACCGCTTGATGGAGGGCGCGCCGAAAAATGCCCTGGTTGAATTTAGCGAGGTCAAGCTGGATGGATCCCTTCCTGAGGTCCCTGAACCGAAGAAAACGGCTCCAGATCGCCTGGACAGCCTCCAGGTCGAGGATTTATCTTATCAATATCCTGGAAGCGAGAGTGGCATCCGGGGGATCAACCTGACCGTCCAGCGCGGTACATTGACGGTGATTACCGGGAGAGTGGGTTCTGGTAAAACTACATTGGTGAGGGTACTCCTGGGCTTGCTCCCGAGATCAGGAGGGGCGATCCGCTGGAACGGCCAGGCAGTTGCAGATGCAAGTACATTTTTCGTCCCGCCTCGCTGCGCCTACACGGCTCAGGTTCCGCGCCTTTTCAGCAACAGCCTGCGAAACAATATCTTGTTAGGGCTGGAGAGGACCGATGCAGAAGTGTTGCAGGCCATCTCGCTGGCAGTCCTCGATAAGGACCTGGGTGATTTTGAAGATGGCCTGGAGACCGTGGTTGGACCGCGCGGCATCCGGCTATCAGGCGGGCAGGCGCAGCGCACGGCTGCAGCGCGCATGCTGGTACGCGAGCCGGAGCTGATGGTTTTCGATGACCTGTCAAGTGCCCTGGATATCCAGACGGAGAAGGTGTTGTGGGAACGACTGTTTGCCAGGTCGGGTATAACCTGCCTGGTAGTTACACACCGCCGACCGGTGCTGCGCCGGGCGGACCATATCATCGTCCTGAAAGACGGCAAAATAGAGGCAGAAGGCAAGCTGGATGATCTGTTAGAAACCAGTGATGAGATGAAACAATTGTGGCTGGTTGATCATGGCGCTAATTCTTAAGGGATGAATTATTTAGGTTTAAATATTCATCATATTAACCACTTGACAATACTGTGTAATATACAGTATAATATATAACATGATGATAGATAAAGAACAGCTAACTAACCTTGAAAAACTTTCGCAAGAGCTGCGCAGGGGAATCCTGGTTCTGGCAGCTCTCAGCCAGCTTAAAGAGTCGCGATATGGATATGCGTTGATCGAGCTGCTCAGCCAGCAGGGACTCGACATCGACCAGGGCACGCTCTACCCGTTACTCAGGCGGCTTGAAGAACAAGGGCTCCTGGAAAGCGAATGGAAACTCGAAGAAGCCCGGCCGCGGCGTTACTACCAGCTCAGTGAAAACGGCCGGAAGCTGTTGCGGGAATTAACCCAGGAATGGCAAAAAATTTCCGATGTCATGGATCAAATCCTCAAAGGATGAAGGAGAACAAAATGGACCTGATCGAACGCTACATTTATGCAATAGGCAAACACCTGCCGTCCAACAAGAAAGCAGACATCCAATCCGAGCTGCGCTCCATCCTGTCCGACAATGTCGAAACACGCTTCGGCGCCAACCCGTCGGAAGAGCAGGTTGTTACACTTCTGAAGGAGTTTGGCGCTCCTGAAAGCGTGGCTGCTTCTTACTGGCCTGAAGGGCAATACCTGATTGGCCCGCGGTTGTACCCTCTTTTTCGCTTCTCGGCTGGGGTAGCCCTGACCGTGTTTGCGATCGTGCAGCTCGTGTTGTTAGGGGTCGCAGTGATGTTCAACCAGGAAGCCTTGCCAGGGATTGACTTCATTGGTAACCTGTTTAGCAGTCTGATGGTTGCATTTGGGATCATCGTGCTGGTTTTTGCGGTTCTGCAGCATTTTGATGTGCGGCCATCGCTGGACGAAAAAGAATGGAATCCTCGAGATTTAACCGCTGTAGAACCTTCAACAGAAATCAAGCGCGGCGAGATCATCGCCGGGCTGGTGTTCGAGCTGATCTTTACCGCCATCCTGATTGCGTTACCTTCACAGCTCAACGCGGTTTTATATCCGGGGAGCGAGGGCTTTGTATTAAACCCTCCTTTGCAGGCCTATATCCCGTGGATCATTATTTCACTGCTCCTGGGAATCGGGTTGGATGTGATCTTGTTATGGCGCGGCCGCTGGGAGACTGGCACCCGGTTCGCGAAGATCGCCGTCGATGTGATTGGACTTGGACTGTTGATCTTGATGATCACCAGCCATACGCAATGGCTGGCAGACCATGGCGTCAACGATTTCCTTTCCGCCTTCAGCGGGTTGGAAGCCGGGGCGCCTTCACCGGAAACCGTCCAAATCCTGGTGGTGAACGGCTTCAGGATTGGATTAATCGTGGCTGCGATTGTGACCATTATCGAATTGGGCAAGCAGGTCTTTGACCTGGTGCGGCAGGTATGGCAGCCAGTATCCATAAAAATATCGAAGTAGAAAAGATAATGCATGAAGGGCTGACGGGATAATCCGATCAGCCCTTTTTTTCTTAAAACCTCACCTCTGCCATCTCAATCGTATCCAACTGAGGAATTTCGAAGTGGATGATTCCGCCGGTGAAGGTAAAGGGTAAATCTTGCCCGTTTGAGACCAGCTTGCAGGCTTTGGGAATGCGGTCATCCAGCCTGAGATCCAACCGGAGCTGGAACACCGGGACATTGGGAAGCTCCTTCTGATAATTCACCAGCCCAACCAGTAGGCTATCCGTTGTCTTGCTTTGTAACAGGGTAATTTCAACCGCAGCCGGAGCATTGGTTCTGGCAACTTGTCCTGGTGGGGCAAATTTCTCCAGCAGCCACGTCCCAAACGCCTGCTGCGCATCCTGCTGCAGGTGCAGCAGGTCGGGCGCCAGGTAGATGCAGCGCCCTTTGCCGAACGCGTGCACCGATAAACTTACAAATCCCGTCTCGCGCCCGGGAGGGTTGCTGTGGATGGAGGCATAACGCTCCGGGTCCTCCGGATCAAACCACATTTCCGCCAGGCCGGCCAGCTTTTCAGCCCCATCCAGCCTGACCAGGGGCGTTGGGTGGTTGTTCAGAACATATCGACCCATGGCGGGTGAGTCCGCGGCCTGGAAGGCAAGGTAATTGATGTGCTGCGACATTTTGCCTGAATAAGAGACTCCAAAGACATCGGAAAGGGCGAAATCTGGCTCCCCATCCGCCCTGTTTCGTCCGGGCGTCCCATCAGGCTGCTTGAGAGAAGTCAGCCCGGTGGCGATCAGCGTTCCACCATTTCGTACATAATTGCGGACCTTCTCGACTTCGGCAGGGTCCATTACCAGGGCGTTATTGATCACCAGGGTGTTCAGTTTTGAGAGATCGCCCTCACCATCCCGGATGACCACAAAGGGCCGGTGAGCGCGGGTCAGCACGATCGAGGTTCCGAGCATTTCCTCGTAGGCCGGGGTAATGGTCGTTTGAGAGGCCAGGGATCTTAAAAATTTTCCCTGTGCCTCAGGATCGATCAACGAGAGCATCGAGAAATACAGGCCCGTATCGGCCGCCAGGACGGCCTGGTGTTCCTGGATTTTCGTTTTGAAAGGCGCCAGGTCTGCCGAGACTCGCCCCAATCTTTCGAAAACTGCTTCCGTCAAAGTCCCATCCGGGTTGACGGCATCGATAAAGAAATAGGCTCCCCCGTTTACCAGCGTGGTTGCCGCCTCGCAGCGCAGCTCCGCCTCGGATTTCATGGAGGTGTGGTCGGGGAGGTTGACGCAGCGCGAGGTCATGTATTCGAACGGCTGATTTTTCGATGCCGACGAGAGGATCTTCGCCCCGAGGATATGCTGGTACTTCCCGCCGTAAAAATCACCCGAAACGTAGTCGCAGGCCTTGGCGATTCCGGGAGTCTGGCCCCAACCCCAACCGAAGATGATCGGGCTGTTTTGGAAGGTGACCGTGATATCTTTCTGCTCTTTGATGGCTGAGGCTATCTCCTGGCAGAACTCCACCATGGACGCTTCCCGGAAGCGCTGGAAGGCGATCCATTTTGGGTCATCCCAATTGACTGTTTCCGGGATTTCCCATCCGGTCTGGCTGAGGAATTTGGCGCGGCAGTTGGCGCAGCAGCAGACCACCGGCCAGAAGGTCATATCGATAAAGATGCCTTCAACGTCGTAAGCGATCACTTCTGCGATTTGCTCTTTTGAAAACTTAAGGTATTCCGGGCTGTTCGGGCAGCTCCACCAATATCGTCCGTCATGCTGCCGGCCATGGATATCCTGCATACGCCAGTCGGGATGCATCCTGGCGGAATGGTTGTGATAGATGGTGGTGTAATAAGCAACCGGCGTGATCCCTTCTGCACGTAAGCAGGCGAGTGTCTCCCTGAAGATATCGCGCCCTGCCAGGTTGCGGTGCATGTGACCAACCCGGGTGGGGTAGTAGCAGTTGCCGTTGTGGTCGCAGGCATAAACCATCGAGGCTTCCACGCCGGCCTTTTTGACCAGGGCAGCGTAACGCTGGGGGTCGAAGCGGGTCATGAAGGCCGGATCGTCTTCGGTGATGTGGTTGTCGATCAGCATGCGGGAGTAGCAGCGATTAATCCACTTGTTCATGAGTTTTTCCTTATACTCGGATTCTACGTCCCTGAATCGGTCAAAGAAGAGCATTTTTATAAAAGCCCCACTTTTGATGTATAAATGGGCCATTTGAGCTGATTTTCCGTC
>Ga0209254_10004284_pt1 | contig 13079 bp, 14 predicted proteins | sample FrelakmetDIP11DI_FD_187148 | JGI IMG/M metagenome (GOLD analysis project Ga0209254, IMG submission 187148) | Freshwater lake sediment microbial communities from the University of Notre Dame, USA, for methane emissions studies - DIP11 DI (SPAdes)... | ecosystem: Environmental > Aquatic >...
GCTGGGAGGGCAACCGTTCCATTGATAACTATGTCACCTTGTTCAATAATCAAACCATTGTTTGGAAATGTAATAGATGGAGCTGGTACCTCAGGGAGTTTGATAAAAAAGTGCCTCATCACTGGAACTGAAACATTGCCATTATCATCGGTTGCCCGAATCCATATTTTAAACTCACCTTCAGGAGCCATATTGATTGCCACTTGCCAGTTTTCTATGCCAGTGGTGTTGTTCCAGATTTTGCCATTATCAATTGAATACTCAACAAGAATGACAGTGTTTTCATCACCTGCCATCCCACGAATAAGAAACGGGAGTGAGTCAATGGTTGTGCCATCTGAAGGGAACAAAATGTTGACTATAGGTGCTTGCTTGTCAGGTAGTTTTAAAATGAAGTTTACAACTGCCTCTCCTATGTTGCCCGAAGGATCAGTAGCAATTACCTTTGCTGTTTTGGGCCCACCTCTTTTGATTGTAAACTCAGCCTCCCATTTAGACCCAACATATCTTGCGGTTTTCATTGTACCTTCTATTGTGACTTTTATATCCCTAACCGTTTGATTATCGGTTGCAGAACCAGTCACCTTAAAAGTATCATTGATTATTACCATACCTTCAGTTGGATAGTCAATCTGGATGATTGGTGGCGTGCTATCGTTACTTTTTGGAAAATCTTGTTGGTCTCCCGGATGTGATAAAGAATTTATCTCTACGATGTTTGTAAAGCCATCGCTGTCTGAGTCTAATTTTTCAATGTCCTTGAAATTATAAGGTTTGGCAAAATCTAGACCGTAAAGATTTCTTGGACCCCCACCACTTTTGTTGTTGTGACATAGGCAGAAATCAATTCTGGAGCCTTTTATATTGGAATAAGTTGAGATGAGTTGCCCATAATAAGATGTTCTGGCAAAAACCACACCACAAAGTGTCATGCCAATAATGCAGGCAAAAAAAATAATCGTTCTTTTATTCATAAACTCCATTGTATCGAAACAAAAGTTTCTTGGCAAGCATTGATTTGATCTTGATTGTATTTGTATTGTGTTGTCAAGTTTTATTAGAGTGTGACGTCAGGCTTTTCACCCATAACAAGGTAGATTTCATGGGAATCAACTACTTTTAAGATTTTCAAACCAGACTTTATCATCATTTTTGCTACTTCTTCTCCGGAAGGTAATAAATCTTTATTAACGTCTTGTCCTGCTTTTTTGTGCATAGAATTGATATCATTTCTTGACTGGGAATGGCAAATCACCAATTTCCCTTTTAGTTTAAGCATTAGAGAGAGTTTATCAATAGCAAAACATTTGTTGTCAAAATGTGGAAACATTGAATAACATATTATTGCATCGTAGTTTGATTTGACATCTAAAGTTGTTGCATCTGCATGGATAAATGTAATATTTTTATTTTTGTTTTTAGACTTTGAAATACCCAACATTTGGCTTGAAATATCTACAGCATCTATTGCTCCAGTATTGCCAACAGCATCGCCAATCAGGGGTAGAATAACTCCAGTTCCAGTGCCAACATCAAGCACTGCATCACCTTTTTTTAAATCGATTATTGTGAAGATGTCTCTAAGTTTTATTGGGTCATGCTTTGCAGTCTCGTCCCATCTTGGGGCTAAATCATCAAAAAAAGATTCAAGTCGGGAATTAAGCATTGGTGGTGTATTTTCTTAGAGAAAAAACCAGAGTTGGTATAAAAACTAATTGTATTGCGATCCCTGGCCAACTGGTCACGATTCCTCCCCAAACAAACATCCATGGGCTTAACTGAGCAAAACCAAACACAATAGTCAATACCAAAACCATTAATCCTGCAATAATTCTTCCGCCAATCATTGCCAAGATGAGGCATAAAATCATGTTCAATTTCAGCTTTTCGTAGAAAAGTCCAGAAAGAAAACCATATGCTCCAAGCTCGAATGCCATTATTAAAGCCATAGGAAGTGGAGCAAAAGGCGGCATACCTGTTAAAATACCTGAAATTATAGGTGTTAGAAAACCAACTACTAAAGCATATAAGGGACCGATGAAAAAACCAGCAATGAGAACGGGGATATGCATTGGTAGAAAAATAGATCCGCCGATTCCTGTAGCATGAAAAATATATGGAATGAGTATTCCAATAGCGAGAAATAAAGCAGAAAGAACTAATTTTTTTGTCTTATTCATATCAACTCCGATAAATTATAAATATAGAATTTATCTTTGCCAATCAATTAAAGACGAGACTTCTTTTGGAGCATATCTTTGACTCTTAGCAGGCGTGATTTGGTTCCACGCTCATACTCATCAAGTTTTGACTGGATTGATTTTACTTCTTCTGTTAATCTTGGGATTAATACATGTTCAAGCGCATTGACACGACGTCTTGTTCTTTGAACTTCTAAAGCAAGTTCTCTCAAAGTTGTTTCTAGTTCAGCAACAGCAATGACATCTGGAAGAAGTTTTTTATATGAATCGATTGCTTGGATGGCTTGGATGGTTGCAGCTTGTGGTGGTATGGCCGTATCAGGTTCAAAGTGGTCAATGGTAATCTTTGGAAGAATAAGCGTCATAACTCTATACTCAGACCTTGAAAGCGTAAGGTTATCACAAGGGGTTAAACCTCTCTGTAAAAGCTCAGGAAATGCTGAAGCAGCAAGAGCATATCTAGCCTGGGCTAAAAGGAGTTTCTCCCACAAACCCTGTTTACGCTTCTTATAATCACTGGCTAGATGGAGAAACTCAACCATTATTGCCTCAAGCTTGTCTTTGAGCATCTTTAGACCTTTTACAGCCTGAACAAGACGACGTTTTCGCGTCATCAACTCCATTCGGTTTGCGGGAAGATTTAATGGCATCAGTTTGCCTTGAAGTATCTTTCAACTAATTTCGGTTTAATGCGTTTTAATTCTGTTTTTGGAAGAACGCCTAGCATTTCCCAACCTAAATCAAGTGTTTCCTCTATTGTTCGGTTCTCATGCTCGCTTTGAGTGATGAATTTTTTCTCAAAAATCTCAGCAAAACGAACATATGTGATATCCAAAGTAGTTAATGCCGATTCTCCAAGAATAACGGCCAATTCACGAGCCTCACGACCTCTTGCATAAGAAGCAAATAACTGTGAAGAAAGATCAGCTTGATCTTCTCGTGTTTTTCCTTCACCTATGCCTTTGTCACGAAGTCTTGATAGAGAAGGAAGCACATCAATAGGTGGATAAATTCCTGCTCTTTCTAGCGAACGATTCAACATGATTTGTCCTTCAGTGATGTAGCCGGTAAGGTCTGGTATGGGGTGAGTTTTATCATCGTCAGGCATAGTCAGGATAGGCATCTGAGTAATAGAACCACTCTTGCCATAAATGCGACCTGCACGTTCATACAAAGATGCAAGATCGGTGTACATGTACCCAGGATAGCCTCTTCTACCTGGAATCTCTCGTCTAGCCGCGCCAACCTCACGTAAAGCCTCACAATAATTGGTCATGTCTGTCATAATGACAAGCACATGAAAATTTAGTTCGAAGGCAAGATACTCAGCAGCTGACAGTGCCATTCTAGGGATTGCAATCCGTTCAATTACTGGATCTGATGCAAGATTTATAAACATAACAGCCCTTGATGATGCGCCTGTTTGCTTAAAGTTTCTGATGAAAAAATCTGCTTCTTCAAAATTGACACCCAGGGCGGCAAAAACAACCAAAAAATCTTCCCCTGTTTTGATTGTAGCTTGTCTAGCAACTTGGGCAGCAATCCTTGCATGCGGTAATCCAGCACCTGAAAAGATGGGCAGTTTCTGACCACGAACAAGTGTGTTTAAGCCGTCAATAGCCGATATTCCCGTTTGTATGAACTCGTTTGGATAAGCTCTTGAAACTGGATTAAGCGGATTGCCTGCAACAGGAACATGTTTTTTTGCAATTAATGCTGGCATCCCATCCTTTGGTCTACCAAGCCCATCAAAAGTACGACCTATCATGTCAGGCGTTAACCCAATCTCAAGTGGTTTACCTTTAAAACGAATCCTTGTTTTACCAGGATTTATACCTGATGTTCCCTCAAAAACTTGTATTAGAGTAAGATCGTGCTGGCTCTCAAGTACAACGCCATTTCTTATGGTTTCATCTGGCATTATTATTTCTACGACATCATCATATGAAACATCACCGCAATCTGTGACAAGCATCAAAGGTCCAACAATCTCTTTGGTGGTTAGAAACTCCCTCATTTTGAACCTCCAACCTCAGTTAATACTTTCACGATATCTGCAAGCAATGCTTTAAAAATCTCATCGGCAGGTTCAACTTCATATTTTGCTTTGGCGATTCTCTCTCTTATGGGGTGGGCAAGAAAAGCATTAAACTGGTCATTATTCTCGATAACTTCAAGCATACCATCATAAAATGCAACGATACAACGCATTAGAAGAAGCTGTTTTTTTGGAGATGTGTAAGTGTCTTCTTTAACGAATGCATTTTGTTGAAGGAAGTCTTCTCTTATTGATCTTGCAAATTCAAGTGTAACTCGCTGTCTTGGGGAAAGAGCATCCTGACCAACAAGCCGCACAATCTCCTCTAGCCTTGCCTCTTCATCCAAAACAGACATAAATTTAGAACGTAGTTTTGTCCAATCTGAACCAACGTTTTCATTCAGTGATGACCCAACATCCTCAGCATAAAGTGAGTAAGAATTGAGCCAGTTGATAGCTGGAAAATGACGCCTGTAAGCAAGCTGTGAGTCGAGTGCCCAAAACACCTTCACTGCGCGCAATGTTGACTGAACTACAGGCTCAGAAAGATCACCGCCAGGTGGTGAAACAGCACCAATAATAGAAAGAATACCTTCTCGTTCTGGATTGCCAAGACATTCAACAAGACCGGCGCGTTCATAGAAGCTGGCTATTCGAGATGCGAGGTATGCAGGGAAACCCTCTTCACCAGGCATTTCTTCAAGTCTACCAGAAATCTCGCGCATAGCTTCTGCCCACCTTGATGTTGAATCAGCCATCAAAGCAACACGGTGACCCATGTCACGGAAGTATTCAGCAATTGTCGCTCCAAGAAAGACAGATGCTTCACGAGCAGCAACAGGCATATTAGATGTGTTAGCTATAAGAACAGTTCGACGCATTAGAGGGATGCCAGTTTTAGGATCAACAAGCTCTGGAAACTCGTTTAAAACATCGGTCATTTCATTGCCACGCTCACCACAACCAACATATACAATGATCTCAGCATCTGCCCATTTTGCTAGTTGATGTTGAACCACGGTTTTTCCAGAGCCAAATGGCCCAGGAACGCATGCTGTGCCACCAGATGCAATAGGGAAGAGCGTATCTAAAACACGCTGACCAGTAATAAGTGGATTTTGTGGCGCAAGACGCTTTTTGTATGGTCTGGATATTCTGACAGGCCACCACTGAGCAAGCCTTATTTCATGTTTGTTTTCACCATCTTCAATGATTGCAATTACATCTTCGATTGTGAACTCTCCAGATTTCAAGCCTGAGATGTTGCCTTTTATACCTGGTGGAACCATTATTTTATGAATTACAGTTTCAGTTTCTTGGACTGTGCCTAAGATATCTCCAGCGTTTACATGGCCTGTATTGCTTGCTGCTTGAAACGTCCAGATTTTTTTTATGTCTAATGCTGATTCGGAGACACCACGTATCACATAATCTCCATACTTGGACTGAAGCACTGGGAGTGGTCTTTGAACACCATCGAAAATTGAGCCAATCAAACCTGGTCCCAATAAAGCCGAGAGTGGCTTATATGTTAAAGTAACCGGTTGACCTGGCTTTAAACCTTGTGTGTCTTCGTAAACCTGTATAGAAGCAACACCTGAGCGAATCTGAATCACCTCACCAAAAAGTCCAGCTTCGCCAACACGAACCAATTCAAACATTGAAACATCTGGCAAATCATCGGCTTCAACCAGCGGTCCAGAAATCCTAGTTATCTTTCCCATAAATCCTCTCTTTTCCAAGCAGATCCACACCAACCGCCTCTGTCACAAGCCGTCTTAATGCTGCTCCAGCAGGGTCTTCTAAATCAAACCCAGTTGGCAAAATAAGAACAACAGGTCCTGCTAAAGTCTGTTTACTCAAGACGTCTTGGCATCGAGTAGCCATAACTTGTGAAATAAGAAGCACACCTATTGTTTTGTCGGTTATCAGTTCTTTTAAAACTTCTTTTTCTTGTGTCTCATCTGGGGTGAGAACTTTAGCGCACAACAATCCCCATACTGAAACTTGGAGTGGATCACCAACTGCAACAAGCTTAAGTGGCATAAGTCCTCCTGTAAGCTCGCTCAAGCTCTTCAGGTGGAATTGCAACATGAGCACCAGCGAGAAGCATCGCTGCATTGCGAATTTCACGCTCAAGCTCCCAAAAATAGGCAAAAATAACCTCTGGGCCAGCAGTTATTTGTCGAGCTCTCGATACAGCTTTGAATAGCTTTTCATCTAAAGCTATCTCAATAGCAAATGGTGAAGGATCATCAATGCCCAAAACCTTAGAGAGTTGTATAAAATCCATGTTAGACTGGATTTCAAATGTTCCACCCTTAAGTCCTTGAAATGTCCCCTTCCGGATTATTGTTGAAATGAGCAGACGGCACGAGAGTAGATCAATCCAGTGCTTAACCACATCGGTAAAATATGGTAATTTAATAAATCTAGAACCAGAAAGCATTGTAATCAGCCAATTTGTTAGATGACGTCTAGCTTCGCCTTTGTCACCAGAATCATAAAAAATCTTGGTCTCACTTGCAGCAGTTTTTATTGGCTCAGGAAGTGTTTGTAAATCCCTAGTGTTTGTAAACTCAGTTATAAGTGGAACAGGACATTTTGACCTTGGTGCGCCTTCAAGAATCATTTGAATCTGACTCATAGCCTTAGGAACAAGAAAAAAAGTTGCCAAGTCAGGAGAGTTACATTCGGATGAGAAACGATCTAAAACATCATAGAAGAAAATGCCAGCTTGTGTCTCGAAATCATCGCTTGTAAACCAAGGATAAACATCACGCATTGATTGAATTCTAGCCTGTGGTGAGAGGTTTTTAAATCTTAAAAAGTCACTCTCTGAAAGGAGTCTGGTTTCAAGAACCTTTATCCTAGCTGAGGAATAGCGAAAATGCTCAGCGTCAGGGATTGGTGAGGAGGGCAACAAACTCGTCTGAACCATCGTTTATGACACCTCTAATTATTTCTAACAAATCCACCACATCGCGATATTTCTCACTTTCCGCAACTATTGCGAATGGCGGCAGTTTTTCATCCCTAGCTACTATTAGATCAGGAATGGCATTGGATATTTCAAAACCAGCTTTCACATTACCTTTTTGCCTGGATAACCACTCTTTTATCTTTATTTGAATCTTAGTATTCCTTGCTAGATGAAAAGCAGTCTGGTTTGCAGTTTCGTTTAATGCTTCGTGTAAAGCTTGAAGTTTTGCTGATTTCAATAGCGTTTCTTGTCTAGACTGCTCAGAAATCCTCAATGAATGAGCACGCTTTTCAAAATCTAACTTAGAATTATGAATAAAATCAGATGCTACAACTCTGTGTTGGGTTATCATCTCATCAGCTTGATCATGAGCGGCAATGATAATTTTCTGAGCCTCATTTTGGGCTTCTAAAAGTATAAGTTTTTCTAAATCTTTCAGGCTCATTTGATGTTTAAAGAAACAATGATTGTAATTAGAAGCCCCAATACAGCATAGGTCTCAACTAATGCTGGCATGATAATGGCTTGACCGAATGTCTGCTCTTGTTTTGCCACCATGTTAATTGCTGCGGCTGATGTTTTACCTTGCTCAATTCCCGAAACGCATTCAATAACTCCCATACCGATGAGCAAAAACATAAGCGCAAGGGAATTTGGTACATCTGGAATTTTTCCTCCACCAATAAAAGTTTGAAGTCCAACAAGAAACGAGGCGATAAATGAATAAAATCCCTGTGTTCCGGGCAAGACCATTAATACGAATAATTTACCAAACAGCTGTGGTTTCTCTGACAATACACCTGCTGTTTGTGTTGCTGATATTCGTAGCCCTCTAGCTGACCCAATACCACCTAGAAATACATTCACAATCATCCCTAAAACAATAAACCAAAACCCTGATTGTCCAAAATTGTTAACGAAAAAGTCATTCATTGTATTTCCTCCGAAACGTTTATTCTGTTGTGAATTTTTGATAAAGGTTTAAAAGGTTGACCGCCACCTGAGAAAAAACGAGTGTAGAACTCAAGAAAGGTCAATCTTGCTGGGTGGACAAATGAGCTAATAATATTGAGAAAAAAGTTTAAAAGATGTCCGGCTAAAAGAATAATAAATCCAAAGATAGCCATGAAACCAGTAAAACCAACCATTGCTGCCATTGTGTTGAATGCCATAGCAACAATTGATGTTGTGAGTCCTAACGCCAATAGCCTGGAATAGCTCATCAAATCGCCAACAAATGAAGCTGTGCCGTATCCGCCCAAAATACCATACAATGACACAAGACCGAACCCAAGCCTACCAGCTATTTTTTTAGATGAACGTCCCTGAAACAATAAAAGCATCAGAGCACCAAAGATTATAAGAACAAGCATGACAATCTTTGGCCAACCTACGAGCCCTTTGCCTAAAAAATGATTGCCAAACATTACCAAACCAGAGAGAAAGATAAGCCACGAGCCTTGATCAAGAATTGCATCCTTGAGCTGTCCCTGCTTGATGTTTTGCCATCCCTGCAAAATAATGCCAAGAAACTGAGTTCCAACACCAATATAGAGAGTTAACACAAAAAAAGTGATTGTTTGTTTGAGTGGATCAATAATTGTAAGAAAGGTTTTGAAATTAACTAAACCAATAAATATCGAAGATTTTGTTGAATTGGCAAGTACTTCTAAAAGATTTCCTCCCCATGAGCCTGTCAAGACACCTACGATGATTGTATAGATTGAGCACCAAAAAAAAGTTCCAAAAAACTTTTTTCCTGATGATTCATTTTTGAAAATTTTCCCATACCATAAAGATAAAAACAGTAACATCAACCCATACAAGACATCACCAAAACAGAATCCAAAGAAAATCGGAAAAACTATAGAAACAACTGGTGTTGAGTCGAGACTACGGTATGATGGCATACCATACATAGATGTAACCATTTCAAACTGACGCGTATAGGAGTTGTTGGCAAGAAGCACTGGTGGTTCTTCATCATCAGGCACATCTTCAAAAAAAGTCAAAGCATCAGGTAACAATTTTGCAATTCTCTGTTTTACAATGACAATATTTGATTTTGGTGTATAGCCGATAAAAACAAGAGCATGGTTTGACGAGAGCGCAAGCATTCGAACGTCAGAAGCGTCAATAACCGATGAAAGTTCATCTATTTTTGCCAAAAGAACATTACGTTTTGGTAGGAAGTTAGTTTTTATACAATATAAAATCTCTTCTTTCCTGGTTCCTTGTATCATGAGTTCAGCATTAAGTTGAGTAATCTGTTCTGAAACGAGTATTTTCGATTGCGCAACTGGCAAGGGTTCAAAACCAATATTTGAAAGTTCATCAGTAACTTCTTTTGCAAAACCCTTGTAAACAGCAATAAGAGCTACATTTTTAGACAAAACTTCAACTGCTGTATCGTTTCGATTGTTTAATTCAAGCAGTTTAGCAAGTTTGGCAGTTTGAGTCTTGCCCAAAATATATTGTATCCTAGATGATTCTGGCAGTTTTGTAGGGATTGGCAGATCTTGGAACTTTTGAAGAAGTTGAATCTCATTTTTAATCCTGACAAGAGTTTCTTTTAAAACATTCAATTCGTCAGCTTTGGAAAGCAGGTCTGAACATAAATTTGCCGGAAATGTTTTTAGCAAGTAAAGATACTCTGTGTTTGTCAGTTTTGGTCTTGGCCAAGCAAAATTAGCAGAAAAAGGCAACTTTGGTGGGAAAAGCTTGTCTAATACAGCAAGGGTTTTTGTTACTTGTGAAAGGTCATCTTTGGCTTCTTGGTCTTTGTCCTCTGAAAAAGTAGAATTCTTTATTGGTCGAAGATGGATGAGCCCCAGACGTTGTAACTTGGTTGTGGCATCGCCTCCCAATCGTCTTGGCAAGGCAACTGTCACTTTTGACATCGTGACTATTGCCATTTTTCTATGACTCTCTCTTTTAGTCTTTCAGAGGCTTGTTTGACACGCGATGTCATTTTTTGTTTAAAATTTGCAATATCTTTTTGAATCTTGTCATCAAATTCTGATTTTAGATGCTCAATTTCCTTTTGTGCAACTGCCATCATCACATGGTTACTCTCTATTGAGTCTTCAATAATTTGGGACTTTATCTTTTCAGACTCGAGTTTTGCAGCATCAATTATACTCAGAGCCTCGAGTCTGGCTTTCTCGATTAACTCTTCAGCTTGCTTTTCTGCTTTAGAAACAGTTTCTATTATCTTGTCATCCATAGGCGAATCAAACTAGTCCAGTTTTTATTGGTTGCAATTAAGGATATTGTCATGTGAAGATTATACCCATTAAACCTAACTAAACAACCGATGCTATGGAAGGTGCGAAATAACGTCTTCTAGAAGATTGTTACCAGTGGATAGGTCAAGTTTCTTAGCTTCCTGTACAAGCTGTTGAGCCTCATCAAGCTTGTTATGCCAGAGTGCAAGCTCTGCACGAAAGGTCAGAATTGTCTGTTCTAGCTGGTTTCCAGATAACCCTTGCTCTTCAAGCCATGATTTTGCATCAAGATTGTTCTCAAGTAGAACGAGACAAACAAAGGCTCTTATGCAATCAGTATTTTGTCTTTTTGCATACCGTGTAACTTCATAAACAGATGGTGGGGAACTTGTGAAAAATCTCTCCCAGAGTTTTGCTAGGGAATTACTGCTTTCTGATTTTGGAATTCTGACACCAAACTGAAAAGGCTCTGGTAAAAGTTTATCTAATGCAACACACCAAGGAATCTCAACCAATCCGCATGTTGGTTCAACAACCCTTGCCATCCAGATTTTGTCACCTTCTATGTTTAAAGATGAAACCTGAGTTTCATCAAGAAAGTACAAAACATTACCGCCGTTGATTGTAAGTATTGATATTCTTTGCTCTGTTGGCCAAATGACGTCTGGAACACGATCATTATTCAAGTCGGCCAAGGTTGGCTCAATAATGTCAGTTGATATCTGGCTTTTTGGACCAACCACAAACTCGTTCTCTTCTGAGTCTACTTTTCTGATGACAAGGTATGATGCATTTCCAGAGCTCATAAATGCCACTTTACGAAAAACACCGTCCCCAAAAATATTACATACAAGCCAACCATCTTTTGAAACTTCAGACTCAAGTGAATTCGACTGTGGAGTAATGATTGCGCCTTCAATGTTTTGTGCAATTTGCCCACAGCAAGTCATCATAAAGATTGACAAAAGAACTAGAATATTTTTCATCTAAACCCAAAAATCAATTGGTGTTATCTCAAATAGGTTGTTTTGATAACCTATGATGCAAAAAATCATTTCAAATAGCGCAAACTCAGGATGATTCTCTAAAAACCTAAGTGATGCTTTTCCAAATCTCTCTACTCGGTTTTTTGGCAATGATTCATTTATCTTACCAAATGCTGTGCTAGAACGAGCTTTCACCTCAACAAAGTACAACACTCTCCCAATTTTTGCAATTATGTCTATTTCGCCCTCTCTTACTTTAAAGTTACGAGCGACTATTTCATAACCCTTGGCTTGAAGATAATCACAAGCTTTGTCTTCCCCTATTTTGCCAAAATCCTTATTTTTCATCCTTGAGGATAGAGATTATTGCTGTTGCCATCTCCTTGCCAATTGGAGTCTTGGGTTCAAACCTTTCAACAAAGCTTTGAAGCTCTGAGAGCATAATGGCTGTAACAGGTGAATCTGTTATCTTTAGTACGGTGTTTGGATTTGTGAAAGCAACTATTGGTTCAATCCAAAGCCCGGTCGGATCTAACCCAAATCTAGTCAACTCGTCATCCATGGTCTGTTTAAGTTCCCAAACAGAACGTTTTATCTGTCTGGCAGGATTGCCGATATGACCACGATAGAAACCACCTGCGCGTCCTCGCTTGATGTAACCCCACTCGTCACCTTGGCCAAAGATCTCACCATTATAGTTTTTGCTCTCAATGGCAAACAAGCATTTTGATGAGACGATTACATGATCAATGTCACAATTGCGTCCGTTTAATGAAACGTTGTTTATAAGCACGTAATCATCAGACAGGCTATGGAGAAGCTTCGGAACAAGCATTTGACCCCTCAAACCTGCTCGCCAAATGGCCACCTCACCAAGACGGTTGATGAGGATGATGCCTCCCAAGAGGAACATTATTATACCCAACAGGAAAAACATCCAGTTTACAATAAAACCCATGGCAAGACCCAAGAAACCTGAAGCTAAAAGTATCGCACCGAGGATGATCATAAGTGTCTCATAAACAATCTTGCGTCTTACGTAATCTTTTTTGTTGATGACCTGCATAAATTAAAACTCCTTCTGTGGAGCTGGCATGGACCCAAACGCTCTAGCGCGTCGAAGTGGGACTGTGTGCCGTACCCCTTATGAATTCTGAAGCCATATCCCGGATAACAATCATCATAGCCTATCATGATATAGTCTCTCACCGATTTTGCAACGATAGAGGCAGCAGCAATGCAAAGATGCAAGCAGTCACCGTCAATGATTGGTATTGTCTCCCAAAGTAAACCAGTTGGTATAAACTTGCCATCAATTAATATTTTGCCTGGACCTGATATTCTTGAGAGAAGACGTCTTGAAACTAGACCCATTGCGTCAAGCGTTGCTTTGTGGATGTTTGAATTGTCAATTGACTTTGTTGAGATTACTGTGATTTCAAGCTCTGAATTCATGACTATTTGTTTTGCCAACTCCAGCCGATTCTTTTCTGATAGTTGTTTTGAATCCTTAACGCCATCAACTGGTTTGACAAGATGACAAGCGCAAACAACCAATGGTCCAGCCAATGGCCCTCGACCAGCCTCGTCAACTCCGATTAGAATTTTGCCAATTTTAAGGTCATTCTCAAGCAGACTCACTTG
>Ga0209254_10004285_pt1 | contig 13077 bp, 10 predicted proteins | sample FrelakmetDIP11DI_FD_187148 | JGI IMG/M metagenome (GOLD analysis project Ga0209254, IMG submission 187148) | Freshwater lake sediment microbial communities from the University of Notre Dame, USA, for methane emissions studies - DIP11 DI (SPAdes)... | ecosystem: Environmental > Aquatic >...
CTTGTTCATGGCTACAATAATTTCTCAACCAACCTGCCAATTGATGAGTTCTTTTGGGAAGATAATTTGTTAGCCCATATTAATGAAGGCAAAGAAATCACTCCCGGTCATGGCTGGCCATTACGGCTTGTCGTACCTAGGTTATATTTTTGGAAGTCAGCCAAATGGGTAACAGGTGTTGAATTCATAAAGGAAAAACGTCTAGGTTTTTGGGAAACTTATGGCTACCATGAGCATGGTGATCCATGGACAGAAGAACGTTACTCTTACTAAGTTAAGTCATCGCTGGAGTATTTATATTTGTAAGATTTGATGTTCAATATACCCCCACCCTGTATTGTTAAATAATCCAAGAAACCTACAATTGACTAACACCACAAATCGTAGTAGGTATTTATTGTTATTCTTTAGAAGCATTCAATCAACTTTTAAGCGAGGTAAAAAATGAGTACAGATTCTAAAGCAAAAAAAAACATAGTACCAAAAAAGGGGTGGTTTAGATGGAGGTATATTCGATACATATCTCAAGCTTCTTTTGTAGGATTGATTATCTTTCTATCTTACAGACACCTTGGGTTCACAACAAAACTTGCAGGACCAATTGACACCTATTGCCCTTTTGGTGGTGTAGCCCTGCTACCAAAGCTTGCCACAACAGGCGAGTTTATCAGGCGAACCGGTGACACAAACATCGTTTTGCTTGTTGGTCTAGTGCTTGCTATTTTGGTTTTTGGCAATGCTGCATGCGGGTGGGTGTGTCCATTGGGTTCAGTTTTTGAGTGGCTTTACCGCCTTAGAGCTAAGATCATTAAGAAAAGGATCCTAATCCCAGAGAAGATGCACATCGTTTTAAGATGGTTTCGCTATGTCGTCTTGGCTTTGATACTTGTAATGACCTTTATCAAGACAGACCTTTGGTTCAAAGCTTATGATCCTTACAGCATTTTATTCAGTTGGGGACATGCGGCAGACATAGTAGGAATTGTAATGCTAGTGTTGCTACTCGTTGGCGGGCTTTTTGTTGAGAGATTCTTCTGCTTGTATATGTGTCCGCTTGGTGGTGTAATGCATCCAATTGCAAAAGCCTCCGCTACAGGGATCACAAGATACGAAGATGTTTGCATCAATTGTGGAATTTGTGACAAAGTTTGTCCATATCGTATACCTGTATCAAAACAGATAAAAATAGACCGAGGTTCTTGTATTGAGTGTTTAAGCTGTTTGGATGAATGCCCGGTACCCGGTTCACTTGAATTCACCATTGGTTGGGGAGGTGGAAAATGAAGATTAGACCATATGTAATGGTTGGAATTCTATTTGTTGTTTTAATTATTGGAACAGTTCTTGTTGCTATGTCAATTGGCAAATGGAACCCAGCAGGACTTGGTGAAACACACACCGAGGGTGAAGAAGATGGCATACAGATAGAAGTTACTGGTGAACTCCCAGAACTTCATGGTTACATGAACTTTAAGGAATATTTGAGTGAAAATAAAATTCCTTTGGATTGTGTCGCTTTAAAACTTGGGATTCCAGAGTCCGAGTTTGACAAAGAAACTCGTGCAATCGCTGAAGGCGTAGGCCTTGAAACGTACCAAATTACAGAAAAGATAAAAGACTGTTTTCCAAATAAAAGCGCTGAAAATCATGAGGAAAAAGTAATTGAAGAGTCTAAACCAGAGATGAATTTGCCAGTAATTGACGGCATGACAAACTTTCTTGGTTGGCTTGAGGAAAATAACATTTCTCTAGACTGCACTGCCTCAAAACTTGGCATACCTTTGGCCGACTTGAATGCAGAGGCAAGAACTATTGCTGAAAAGCTTGGAAAAACACCACATGATCTTCCAGAGCTCATCAAAGACTGCATTGGTAAACCACCATTGGATCAAAAACCTTCACCAGATTCCATAAAATCTGAGACAGATACTCAAACAAAAGGCTTGGATGAAACTGAAAATAATCCAGCCCTTGAAAGATCAGAGAAAAACAATGCTGTAAGTGTTTTGCCATTTTTAAAAGGTACAGACAACGTTGCTTTGTATTGCAAAACAAATGGTATCCCGCTCGATTGTGTAGCCAAAAAGCTTGGTTTGCTTGAAGCTGAACTTGATAATATTGGAAAAGACATTGCAGCCAAGTTAGGTGCAGATGTCCATGTCGAAATTATTCGTGAAGCCATAGAATCTTGTAGACCCTAGATTGATAATAATTGAGATTTACCCCCTCTTTTGAGGGGGTTTTTGTTTATTTGTGTTTTTGTAAACATATCTCAAAGAATCTTCACATTTTTCAAATGATAAAGATGTAAGATCAATGACTACAAATCCGATTACCTCCTTGCCTTGGTTAAATGATCTTTTAAAATAATTTAAAGCTCAGTTTTAATCTATACATTTATGCTTAGTCGCAATTATTGCAGAATTGACTAAAGTAGTATCGCAATACCAAAAAGGAGAGAAATGGTAGATAGAAACGAAGTGATGAAAGCCTTAGGCATGGTCATGGACCCAGAATTAAGCATGGACTTGGTCACCCTTGGCATGATTCGAGATATTGATATCAACGGTGGCATCATTAAGGTTAAAGTCGCACTCACAGCTCCTGGATGTCCATTAAAGAACAAGATGGGTCAGGATATAAAAGAAGTCCTATCAAAAATGGCAGGTGTGGCATCTGTTCAAATCGATTTTGACTCCATGACTGATGCTGAGCGCCAAAATACTTTTTCCAAGGTTAAAGGGAATGTCAATAATCAGCAACAAACCGATCCATTGGCAAAGCTGTCAGGGCAAGACATTTGTCGAATAATCGTTGTTGGTTCTGGCAAAGGTGGCGTAGGTAAGTCACTGGTTACCTCAATGTTAGCTGTGGCTGCAAAAAAGAAAGGTCTAAACGTAGGTGTTTTAGATGCAGATATAACAGGTCCTTCTTTGCCAATGATTTTTGGTCAATCAGGGTTGTTGTTTGCGACAGAAAAAGGTGTTTCGCCAAGGACTACAAAGTCTGGCATCAAGCTAGTATCAATGAACTTACTTGTTCCAGATCCAACACTTCCAGTCATTTGGCGAGGGCCAATCTTGGCTGGAGTACTAAAGCAATTCTACTCCGATGTTGAGTGGGGTAAACTCGATTTGCTTCTAGTTGATCTTCCACCAGGCACTGCAGATGTTCCATTGACTATTTTTCAAACCTATCCAATCAATGGCATGGTCGTTGTAACAAGCCCACAAGAGCTTGCAAACCTTGTTGTGACAAAATCAATCAAAATGGCTGAGGAGATGAAGGTTCCACTTGTAGGCATTGTTGAAAATATGACCTACTTCACATGCAAGGATGGAGATAAAATAGAAGTTTTTGGGCCATCGCATGTTAAGCAGCGATGTGAAAGCTCTGGCATACCTTATCTTGGTGGGTTGCCCATCGATCCTTTGTTTGCAAAAGCTGCCGATGCTGGAACAATTGAAGAAATCCATATACCTGATGCAATTAATAATACTCTAACAAAGATTTTGGGGGAAGCATGAGCGAAAATGAACAGAAAATCACTGGTGAGATGACTTTAGGCGATGTCATCCAAAAGTATCCTGAAACCATTCCTGTATTCTTTAAGTTTGGTCTTCACTGTATCGGTTGTCACATCAGCGCTTTTGAGTCAATTAAAGATGGCGCATTAGCACATGGCGCTGACCCAGAAGCATTAGTAAAGGAACTCAACGAAACAATAAACAAAGCACCACAAGGGTAATATTTACTAAATATTGGTTAGTTGTTAGAATTTTAATGGAGGTTTTTTGAGAAGAGTTGTATTAGCTCTAATTTTTGTTTTGGTGGCGGCATCAGCACCAGAAAAAGATGGTGGCGATTGGTCATGCTACCGCCATGATTCTCTTCATACCGCTAGTTCTGACGAATCAATGGCTCCTCCATTAGAGAGACTTTGGACTATACCCTTGGGTGGAGAGGCTACAAACGAGACCATTAATGTCGCCAATATGATATATGTCGGCACTGATGAGCTTTATGCTTTTAATCGCGAAACAGCAGTCCAAGAATGGGTTTTTACCTGTCCAGGTGTCATAACTACAACTGCTTTGGGTTTTGAAAAATCAGTTATTATTGGCAACTCAGAAGGATCAGTTTTTTGTGTTGATGCTATCAACGCTAAAACACGTTGGTTTATTAATGATGTTGGCAAGATTTTGCGCGGATTTGTAAAAAACGACACTAGGTGTTATTTTGCCACATTGAAAGGTTTCGTTTATAGTGTCGATCTAATCACAGGAACACAAAAGTTTAAAGTAAACCTTGGTAATCCAATCTCTACGCCACCAGCACTTCAAGAGAATCGCCTTTTTGTATCTGATGATGTTGGAAAATTGTACTGTTTATCTGCTGTTGATGGAAAGCTGATTTGGAAAAATGAAAGTCTTGGTGAGGATCTCATTGGTGGGATAACAGTTGATGGAGATACATTATTTTATGGCAGTCAAGATAACAATGCCTATGCCATCAATGCTGACAACGGCAGCATAATATGGTCAAAACGTGTCGATGGTTATGTGCCTTCTCCACCATTGGTCATGGGAGGTCTTCTTTTTGTTAGATCCCGTCAAACAATGCTTTGGTGCTATGATAAAAAATCTGGTGAGACCGTCTGGCATTTTGCACACCAACCCACAAAAGTTGAGCCAATAATTTCAGGTGATTACATCTATTTAGGATCAAACAGGCGTATTGTTGCCATTTCTGTTTTAAAAAGAACTGAGGTTTGGTTTTACGAGTTTCCTGATGAGCAACCAACATCTTTATCAATGTCTGATGGTAGGCTGATTGTGGGCACTTCTGTTGGTCGAATACACTGTTTTAAGGCTGGGCCAAAACTCGCCATTGATCCAGCAACAGTAGAGATCGAAGCTTTGACAACTGACGAGCATGTATCTTTCGAGATTGAGGTTAAGAACAATCGAGTAGACAACTGGTATTCAATCCTTAAAGGCGATATCACTACAACACAAGACTGGATGATTCTTCCCGAGCCTGTCTTTGAGCTTCAGACCCATATCTCAATTAGGCTTAAAGTACAGATAATATTGGACGAACTTGACAAAGTTGGTACACACAAAGGGCAACTTGTGGTTAAAAGCAATGGTGGTGATTTCGACATCCCAATAACTCTCAGGTACATTGACCCATACCCTCCAAAAATTTGTATAAACAAAGAATCAATTGATTTCGGTGCTGTTCAGAAGAATTTCTTCAAACGTACTCCACTTAAAGTAACAAACTGTGGATTAAGCAAATTGATAATCTCTGTTGATGCCCAATCGGTTGAAGGGTGGCTTGGAATTGGTGAAACCTATGCAGAGGTTGCTCCTGGTTCAACTGAGCAAATTGATATAGTAGCTGAGACTCAAAAACTAGAAACTGAGCCTGGAGTTGATTGTCGTTATACAGGTGTCATTACCATAAGATCAAATACTGAAACAGCAGAAATTTCCTTACCCGCTCAAGTCCGTATATATGGAATACCTATCCCAACCAACATCAAATTGACTGTTGGATCAAGCAAAGTTCAAATAAACGGTACTGCAAGAGACTTCACACCAGCGGTTTACATCACCAAAGGTCGAACTATGGTTCCGCTTAGGCTCATTGCGGAAGCTTTTTATGCCAAAGTTGATTGGGATCCCGATGAACGCTCAGTCACTATTCGGAGTTGCACTAGCCAAAGTCGTTTCTGGATTGGCAAGAATACAGTTGAAATAATAAAAATTGGCTCTGTTGAGGAGCAAAGGGTAGATGTACCACCAGAGATTTCTGGAGGCAGAACATTCATTCCGATTCGAGCAGTTTCTGATATTCTAGGTGGTAAAACATCCTGGGATGGAACAACTCGCACTGTTTCGATCATTTATAGTCCTTAGGTGAAAGTACATCTGGTTTTTTCTGGAGTAGTTCAGGGAGTTGGTTTTAGACCATTCGTCTATCGTGTGGCAACAAAATACAATTTGTCTGGATTTGTTAGAAACATTGGCAAAGGTGTAGAAGTAGTCTTTTCTGGAGAGGATGATGATGTTGAGAAAACAATTGATGAGATTAAATCGAATCCTCCACCACAAGCTAGAATTGATAAAGTTTTTGAGCTTGATAAAGTAGATTCAGAATATTCTAAATTTGAGATACTAAAAACACCCGAAGAAGTCTCTGCTGCAATTTTGGTTCCTCCTGATATTGGAATCTGCGACAATTGTCGTGATGAGTTATTAGACCTTAACAACCCTCGTTACAATCATTTGTTTATATCTTGTACCGATTGTGGTCCTAGACTCTCAGTGCTAAGAAACCTTCCCTACGATAGACAGTCAACGAGTTCAGGTGATTTTCAGATGTGCTCTTTTTGCAAATCTGAATATATCAAGCCATCAAATCGTCGATATCATGCCCAAACTATTGCCTGCAAAAATTGCGGACCAATATACAAAATGGGTAACCTCAAAGGTGAAGAGGCAGTATATGAAGCAAAAAGGTTGATTTTAAGTGGCAATGTAGTTGCAATCAAAGGTATTGGCGGTTTCCATTTGGCATGTCTTGCCTCATCAGACAAAGCGGTCAAAAAAATTCGCCAAATAAAAAATCGAGGCAACGAACCTATGGCAGTTATGGTTTTTGGTGTTAATGATGCCAAGTTGATAGCCGATCTCGAATCTTGCGAGCTTGATTTGCTAAAATCTTGGCGAAAACCAATTGTCATTGTAAAAAAATCCCATAATTATCTCATTTCACCACTTGTTGCTCCTGATACTGATAAAATAGGCATCTTTCTGCCATATACACCACTGCATGTTGTGTTAATTTGTGATATGCCTCCAGTTGTTCTAACCTCAGCCAATCTCCATGAGGAACCAATTATAACTGACAATCCACCTGAAATCTTGACCCCACATATATTAACCAATGATCGTGAGATTACGATTCCAATCGATGATTCGGTTGCAAGATGTGTTCTAGGGAAACCACAATTGGTTAGGCGAGCACGCAGTTATGTGCCGGAACTTATCCCCCTTAAATCTAAGAAGTCTGTCTTGGCACTAGGAGGACAGATGAAGAACACATTCACCTTCTCTTGGGATGATCAGGCTTTGGTGTCACATCACATCGGTGAAATGGGAAATGCAACGACATTTGAACGTTTTAGGGAGTCATTGGAGCATTTTAGGCAATTATTCGGGTTTAAAGAATCGATATGTGCTCATGATCTTCATCCATCATACGAGACTACACTGTATAAAAAAGAGTTGACAATTGCTCAGGAATTCATACCTATTCAACACCATCATGCTCATATCGCGGCTGTTTTAGGTGAACACAACATCCATGAACCAATCATTGGCATAGCCGCAGATGGGACTGGTTATGGGTCCGATGGTACTATATGGGGTTTTGAGTTTTTGGTGGCAAAACGTGCTGATTTCAAGCGAGTCGGCCACCTAAGACCATTTAGATTGCCTGGAGGTGAGGTAGCAATCCGTGACTGCAAAAGAATAGCTTACTCATTAGCTTACCAATCGGGTCTTGAGAAATTTATTGATGTAAGTAACAAAGATGTATTGAAAACCCAACTCCAAAAAAGTATTAACGCTCCATGGACTTCAAGTCTAGGCAGATTGTTTGATGGTTTCGCAGTACTTGCTGGTTTAGGTCCGTTCGCTACTTATGAGGCTGAGTTGGCAATTGCTTTGGAATCGATTTATATGAAGCCTGATAAGCTTCTCACATTCAAGCTCGAGGATCATGGCGAACATTTTGAAATAGACTGGCGTTATGCAATTTCAGAAGCGTTTGAAAATCCTAAAAACATATCAGGACGTTTTCATGCAGGAATAGCTTCAGTAATGGTAGATGGATGCAAGCTGATTAGAGAAAAAACTGGGATAAACAGAGTTGCCTTAAGTGGTGGATGTTTTCTAAATAAAGTATTATTGGAGATGGTTTGGACAGAGTTAACAACAAACAAGTTCGATGTTTATACAAACTTTGCACTACCTCCCGGTGATGGTTGTTTGAGTTTTGGTCAGGCTGTGGTTGCGCAAGCTAGGATTGGAGGATAATTATGTGTCTTGGAATTCCAGCCAAACTCGTTGAAATAAATGGTTTTGATGGAGTCATTGATCTAGGTGGTGTTTTAAGAAATTGCCGTCTGGATATGATACCTGGAGCAAAACTTGGAGATTTTATCCTTTTACATGCAGGTTTTGGGATTGAAATTGTTGATGAGGAAGAAGCTAGACAAATTTTAGAAACAATTGAGCAGGCATATGGTGGGATACCTGTCTGATGATCATGAATACAAATGATTTGGTAGCAAACCTTGAAAAATCAATTAGAGAAAACGTAAGATGGCCAATGACCATCATGGAAGTTTGTGGAACGCACACACAAGCAATCTTTGCATCTGGGATTAGATCTCTTGTGCCAAAAAACCTGAAAATCATCTCTGGTCCCGGTTGTCCCGTGTGCGTCACCTCTCAAAATGATATTGAGAGGATGATTAAACTTTCAAAGCAAAATAAAGTTGTCGTTTGCACATTTGGTGACATGATGCGAGTGCCTGGGAGCACTGGATCGCTTTCCAAATCACGCTCCGATGGTGCTGATATAAGAGTCATGTATTCGCCATTCGATGTAATCGCATGGGCAAGGCGAGAACCTCAAAAAGAGTTTATCCTGATTGGCATAGGTTTTGAAACAACGGCGCCTGGTTTTGCATTAACCATAAAAAAAGCAAAAGAACTTGGCATAAAAAATCTTTCACTATTCAGCCTTCACAAAACAGTCCCAGAAGCACTGCGAACTCTTGCCAAGTCGCCAACTGTAAAAATAGACGGGTTATTGTTGCCAGGTCATGTATCAGCCATTATCGGTGTGAAACCTTACCAATTCATCTCATCAGAGTTTGGCCTGCCAGGTGTTATCTCGGGATTTGAAGGCCTAGACATTTTAATTGCACTTTCCGATCTGACACGCGTTATAACTGATAAAAAGCCTATTATAATTAACACCTACAAACGCATTGTTCATAATGAAGGCAATATCATTGCTCAAGATTTGCTTGCGAATGTATTTAAGCCACATGATGCTATATGGCGTGGCATTGGCGTTATTCCCTTGTCAGGTTTAACCTTGAGCAGCGAGTTCGAAGATATGGATGTTGAAGAAAAATTTGACCTTGAGGTTCCAGATTGTCCTGAGCCGATTGGTTGCAGATGTGGCGAGGTTATACTTGGGGCTGTGACACCCCCAGAATGTTCACTGTTTCGCAAAGTGTGCACACCATCAAATCCAATAGGTCCTTGTATGGTCTCTTTTGAAGGCACATGCTCAGCATATTTCAAATACCATGTGGAAGAATAGGAAAATGACAGATAAAATAAGTCTTTCTCAAGGTGGCGGCGGGCTGGACTCAAAACAACTTGTCGATTCTATCGTCAAGATATTGGAAAATCCAGTCCTTAATGCACAAGACGATGCTGGAATCGTGTCAGTAGGTAGTGGGAAAATTGCATTCACAACTGATGGATTTGTTGTAAAACCAATATTTTTCCCAGGAGGCGACATTGGAAAGCTGGCAATTTGCGGGACAATAAACGATCTTGCCGTTATGGCTGCAAAACCTGTAGCAATATCGCTTTCCTTAATCATTGAAGAGGGATTCTCCAAGGATAATCTGAATAAAATCATCAATAGCATAAAAAAGACTGCAGGTGAAATCCCAATCGTTGCAGGTGACACAAAGGTTGTCGAGCATGGTGCAGTGGATGGAATTTTTATCACAACATCTGGAATTGGCTTTCAAAACGACTCTTGTCAACCTAGTGGTTCAAATGTTATGCCTGGAGATGTAGTCATAGTTACCGGTTCCATTGGTCGTCATGGCGCATGCGTTATGGCAGCACGTGAAGAACTTGGTTTTTTTTCACAAATACAATCTGATGTGGCACCTCTATGGGAATTACTTTCCCCAGTTTTCAAGGCAGGCGGTAATGAGATCCATGCTTGCCGTGACATAACAAGAGGTGGTCTAGCAACCATATTATCAGAGTTTGCCAGCTCTTCGCATATTGGTTTTGAGATATCTTCTACAACTATCCCAATTGACCCCGATGTAAAAGGTCTTTGTGATGCCTTGGGACTCGATCCATATAACCTGGCTTGCGAGGGTAGGGCTTTGATGTCAGTCTCGAAAAAGGTTTCAGATGAGGTTCTTGCTTTGTTGAAAAGCAACGAGCTAGGAAAAAATGCAACCATCATTGGTCTTGCTACTGATTCTCATCCCGGAATGAGCTATATTAAAACCAGTATTGGAGGTCGAACTATCCTTGAGCCACCAGCAGGAGAATTATTGCCAAGGATTTGCTAACTTAAACAAAGTTGCCCAAATAATCCATCAAAACCTGGTTTTATAACAACCTTATTCTCTCTAGCGTCAAGGATGATTTTTACTGCAAGATCTGGTAACACTCTGGCAAGTTCAAACTCGGTTGCACAAATTAAGATGTAAAGCTCTGGGCCAATGTCTTGTATTGCCTGCGCATATAATGCTTTGCTTTTTTTCGTTATTGCTTTAGACCCAGATGCAACTGTGAGAATCTGGGCAAGGGGAATTGTTCGCACAAATAGAGGCACAGTTGATTTTTTTTGTTCAAGAGCTAAAAGCCTGTCTGCAACACCAAGCGTTAAGGGTTTGCCGCACACTGGGCAGGTTTGTCTATCTGAAAAATCCTCAAGAACAAAGTTACACTTCCTGTGTCCGCTTCGATGGTACTTGCCAAGCTCGGGATAGCACTCAATTGTCATGACTGGTTTGCATATTGCTTTGCATATGTCTATATCTGTTTTGACAACCGTAGATTCTCTACCGAGAGTTTCAGATGAATGTGCGTCAGAAAAACTTACTATTGCTGCTTTATCTAACGTTTTAACGCTCTTGCACATTGCTGGATCGGCAGAGATTCCAGTCTCAATGGAACTTATAGGAACACCAAGCTTTGAAATGTCTGTAAATCCACGTCTCCCTAGTACGCCAAAGTATGGCGTAAAGACATGTGCTGGGATGAAAGCACAGGCTTCATCAATTTCTCTTACACAATCCAAAAAATCTTTAGGTTCAAGGTAGAGTTCTGGTCTGGCAATCTTGACCACATTCCCCCAGTAGCGCAGTTTATTAGCAATTATTGGAATGACTTCAAAGCTTGAGAAAACAAGAATAAAATGAAAAGCATAGTTTTTCTCATGACGTTTGAAGTGCAGTGAAACCTCTGTAGTTGGAACAATTTTGACTTCTTTTGAATCGAAGAACGGTTTGAAATCATCATACCATGGCTTGTAAAGACAGTCGCCTGTGCCAAGGACCTGAATCCCTTTTTGTTTTGCCCTTTCAATCAATGTCATCGGGGTCGTGTTTTTTGAAACTGAGATGGCATAACGTCCATGAAGATGGAGATCGGCTATTGCATATCCGCTATTCTTGAATAAAATTGTAGATGTGACTGAGATGATGTCCATTGGAGACAAAATACGCACTTTGCGCCAAAAGCTCAACTATACCCAGACGCAAGTCGAAAAGGGTACTGGTATCCCGCAGTCAAATCTCTCTGAATTTGAGAACGGCAAGCTCACTCCTTCAATTCAAACTCTTCGAAAGCTATCAAAATTTTTGGAAGTTCCTGTGTCATATTTTTTGTGTGAAGACGATATTGAGAATATCAAGTCTAACATCAGGGTTTCCAATGTATTTTCAGAAGAAGGAAAACGAGAGATCAATGATTTTATTGACTTCATCCACAAAAAGGAGCTTGGCAAGCATCGGGCAAGGTAGTATCGTGTGAGAAACGGCTGTAAAATTAATTAATTGAGCTGTCTTATGTGAGCATTGACTTGCAAGCCAAGAACTTTTCTTTCAACTCTTTCATCAAATAAAAACCACACTAGATTCATTAGATTTTTAAGACAACACACAAATCTCAATTGGACTGACTTGGTGTGTTACCGAAAATATAAATGTCAATATTTATTAGTTCCATAATGTATTTATTACTAAATATGGGTTATAAATTCCCGAAAATATGGATGTGCCAAAATATTACAGTTGTGCTGATTTATAATCAAACGAGGTTTAATCAATGTAATTAGCTGGCTGTTTTTGCACACCCTCTTATGTGTCAACTTGACACTGAAAACTCAGTCCATATAATGCTCTTCGTACAATCTTGTTGAGTTTATGGCACCTAAAGTGTCAGACAGTAGATTTCACAGGATTGTCAATTCGTTTGAGAGGTTGAGTGTGAGAGAAAGTAAGGAAACTAGGAAGTTTTCCGTTATACTACTACCCGGCGTCTCCAGGTCTGGTTCAATAGGCCTAAGATGGGGCGTTATCTATGTGGCAATCACAATCGCTATAGCAGGGCTTTGCTTGGTTTCTAATTTTGTTTTTGCTCTCTATCCATCACGCATTAATGAGTACAACCTTCTTGTCAAAACTGGAACGGGAAGACTGACTCGTCTTCTTGGCCAGCAGATTGCATACACTAACGCTGAACTGCGCGTTTATGCAGAAACATCCGAGCTTATGCTTGGAGTAGAAAAAGATTTTCAAAAGAGTGATGACGAAGTAAGAAATTCATTCATGATAACTCCTCAGTATGAAACAATTGAAAACCTTCAAAGTATGAACATTCCAAAAGAATCAGGCAGATCCACAGACACAAGCGCAAAGCTGATTGCCATCAATAAAATGGCTAAAAATAATATAATAGATGCTAAAAAAGCTGCGGATATGTTTGTTAACGTCAATCAGCTTGCTCAACACAGTAAATGGCTTATTGATCATTCTCCAAATACGTGGCCTGCCAGTGATTGCGACAAAAGAGACCACTCTCCAAGGTTTGGCTGGCGTATCCATCCAATCACTGGTCTTTGGAACTGGCATGAAGGCATTGACATCGAAGCAAAGCTTGGGGAACCTATCCAAGCATGCGCTGATGGCACAGTCACAAGGGCTGACTGGAGGATTTGGGG
>Ga0209254_10004286_pt1 | contig 13077 bp, 15 predicted proteins | sample FrelakmetDIP11DI_FD_187148 | JGI IMG/M metagenome (GOLD analysis project Ga0209254, IMG submission 187148) | Freshwater lake sediment microbial communities from the University of Notre Dame, USA, for methane emissions studies - DIP11 DI (SPAdes)... | ecosystem: Environmental > Aquatic >...
GAGTTACTTGCCAAAGGTGACGACGCGGTAATGTCCATTCGCAATTTTGGCGAAAAGAGCCGTGACGAACTGGTGGAAAAGATGCGCGAAAAAGGCTTTTTGGAAAAAGAGAAAGACGAGGAGTAAGTACAATGCGACATCAAGTATCTGGATATCGATTATCACGCGGGAAAGACGAGCGGACCAGCTTGCGCAAGACCATGATCTGCCAGCTTTTCACGCATGAACGGATTCACACCACTCAGACCAAGGCGAAAGCCATCCGGGGAGAAGCGGAAAAACTGATCACGCTTGCCCGAAATTCCGGCAAGGGCTCTGATATCGAAAAAGTGAATGCCCGCCGTCAGGCAGCTGCTGCTTTGAACAACCCTGACATTGTAAAAAAGCTATTTGATGAAATCGGCCCGCGGTATGAAACCCGCAATGGCGGTTATACCCGGATTTTGAAACTCGGCCCCCGTCTCGGTGATGCTGCCGAAATGGTTCTGCTCGAGCTTGTTGAAGGTTGATCCATCCGGTAAATCCGGATCGGAATGGCACATTACAAACTTATTCTTGCATACGATGGCACCCGTTTCCTGGGGTATCAACGCCAAGGATCCAAACGAACGGTGCAGGCTGAAGTTGAAGCAGCGCTGAGAAAACTAGGCTGGGAGGGCAGGGCGGTACTTTCCGCCGGCCGGACCGACACCGGGGTTCATGCTTCAGGACAGGTTATTGCTTTCGACCTGGAATGGGCACACGGAACTGCTGAACTGCACAGCGCGATAAACGCAAACCTGCCGGTTGATATATCCGTAAGGGAAGCATCCGAAACCGCAGAGAGGTTTCATCCAAGGTTTGATGCTACAGCCCGGATCTACACATATAAGGTTTTTAGTGACGAGTTCCGAGATCCGAATCGCGAAGTACAAGCCTGGAGAATCTGGCCTGCGCCAAAATTCCAACTAATGGAAAAGGCAAGCAACCTGATCCTTGGGCAGCACGACTTCAGAGCTTTCGGAAGCCCCATGGCGAAAGGTGAAAGCACTGAACGGATCGTCTGGAGTTCCCGGTGGGATGAATCAGCGGAAGATGAGTGGCACTATGAGATCAAGGCGAATGCCTTCCTCTACCACATGGTCCGCCGCACGGTTTTTCTCCTTGCGAGAGCCGGACAGGGAAAAGTCAATTTGGAAGACTTTGCGAGCGCTGTTTACACCGGGAAAAAGATAATGCCGGGGTTGGCGCCGCCAAACGGATTGACGCTCACCAGGGTTGAATATGGTCCTGAAATGCAGGAAAAACGATAAATGCAATTATAGAAAGTGTGAGGATGACGAAAGTGGAAAAAACATACGTCATTAAAGGAACACCGCAGTCCAACTGGCTGCTGGTGGACGCAAATGAACAAAACCTTGGCCGCCTGGCCACGAAAATTGCCGCATTCCTGATGGGCAAACACAAACCGGATTACACCCCGGGTGTGGAAATGGGCGATTTCGTGGTGGTGATCAATGCCAGCAAACTGGCCATTGCCGCCAAGCGCTTGGATGAAAAGAATTATTACTCGGTGTCCGGTTACCCGGGAGGACTGCGCACGGTTAATATGCGCGACCAGATGCGCGTTCATCCCGACCGGGTGATCACCGCCGCGGTATGGGGAATGTTGCCCCATAATAAAGTAGGCCGTCACCTGATGAGCCGCCTGAAAGTTTATGGCGGAAATGACCATCCACATACCGCGCAAAACCCCGTGCCGGTGGAATAAAGGAGTAAGAGGAATATGGCAGTTCAATACTACGAAGGAATTGGTCGACGCAAGGAAAGCAGCGCCAGGGTGCGCCTTATGAATGGTTCAGGGCAGATTACGGTAAATGATAAACCCGGTACCCAGTTCTTTTCCCGACCTGGCGACCTGGATGATATTTGGGCACCTTTTTCGGCTGTCGGCCAGGATAAAGAAGGTTTTGATGTGACAGTCAAGGTAAATGGCGGTGGCGTTACAGGTCAGACAGAATCCGTGCGGTTGGGTGTTGCCCGCGCGCTGGTCAAAATCAACCCGGATTTCACCTCACCTTTACGCAAGGCAGGTTTCCTTACCCGGGATGCAAGGATCAAGGAACGTAAGAAACCAGGCCTCAAGCGTGCCCGTAAGGCACCTACCTACACCAAACGGTAGAATTTCTTCCTGCGAAATTGGTTTCCGGATGGGAACCTGATTATCAGGGTGTTTTCCAGTGGTATAACTGGGAAGCACCCTGAGACGATTAAGGAACGAAATGATGGATATTCAAAACGGTGGTTTGAACAACCTTGGAAAATTGATTTCAGCATTTGGATTGGAAAAAACCGGCAATTTGATCTTGCTGGATGCCCTCCAAATTGATCAAATTATTGTAGATGGGGTACCGATCGGTCCAGCCATCCATCCAGGTTATCCGCCTAATTTCAATGTTATTTTCTTGAACATTCAAACAGAATTAGTGATTGGGAAGGTTTTTCGGTACCTCAGTGCAGTTTATCCGCAAGATCATCCGATCAATATTATCAATGGACTTGAGAGTGAAAAAGTCAAAGTAAAGAAAAGTCAATTATCCGGAATAATGGCGGATTTGGACCCTGGAGCTTCCACATATCTTCATGTCCAACCTCTGCCGGCAGAAACGAGTTTCGAGATATTTCAACAGGTGGTGGCAAGGTTGCGCACACCGGATGGATGCCCTTGGGATCGGGAACAGACGCACCTCAGTTTACGCCCTCATTTACTCGAAGAAGCCTACGAAACCCTGGAAGCTATTGACCGGCAGGATGCGGGAGATTTGAAGGAGGAATTGGGTGATCTTCTACTGCAGATCGTGTTGAATGCACAGATCGCCTCCGAAGATGGTGAGTTTTCAATGGTCGATGTTCTGGAAGGAATCAACCGTAAGATCATTCACCGCCACCCGCATGTATTCAAAGATACACAATTGAATGGCGTTGAAGGAGTGCTCAAGAACTGGGAAAAACTGAAAGAAGCGGAACGCGAGGGAAAAGGTACAGTAGAGGAAAAAGGTTTGCTGGATGGAGCACCAAAATCCCTGCCCGCGCTCAGCCTTGCCCAGGAATACCAGGATCGGGCAGCCAGGGTCGGTTTTGATTGGCTGGATATCGATCCCGTCATTGCCAAAGTATACGAAGAACTCGAAGAAGTGAAAAACGCGAACGGGAAAGAGGAGCTTGCCTGGGAGCTTGGTGACCTGCTCTTTGCTGTGGTCAACCTGGTGCGCTGGCATAAAGTTGACGCAGAAAGCGCACTGAGAAGGATGAACCAGCGATTTGCGAAACGGTTCAAGCACATCGAAACGCAGGCCAGGAAAGAGAAGCGGAGACTTTCCGAGATGAGTCTGGAAGAGATGGATCGCTTTTGGGAGGAAGCCAAGTGCTTGGAGGAGTAACCAATCACCCGGTCTGAAATATTTATACTGGAAAATAAACTTATTTAAACCACAATCCACTTATCTGGTGGGGTTCGGTTTCGGTAAGAACCAACTGCATGGTCAGGGGACCTTTCTCGAAATTCACAGTAAAAAACACATTGATATATCCCCCGCCGGTCTGAATTTGATTTGGAGTGATGGATTGATACGCACCCAACTGTGACTCCAGCTGGGTACGCAGGGATTGGAAGGCGTCCTCTGTGGTGGCTTTCATCATCGCTTCATCATAATTTACGCGGAATGCCTGGATATCATCGTTACTGAGCGCGGTGAGAAGGTTCTCTGCCATCGGTGAAGCGAAGGCCAGTATTGTTGGATCAAGAGCGACATTCACGTCGGATATAGCTTGAGGCGTGGACTTGCTGCATCCGGCGATCATCAAAGCAACGATCAGGATGGATGAGATCCTAAGCAAGATTTTGATTTTCATGAGTTCCTTTCTCGGTCATTGGACCGGTTCGAATCGGGCGGTGAAATGGCGCATCAGCTCGGGGGCGTAGGTCAAGCGGTAACCCTTTAAGCTACCGGCGTGTGTGGCGACAGTTTTGATCGTCTCGATAACATATTCAAAATGCGAGGCGGTATAGACCCGGCGAGGAATGGCCAGGCGGACGAGCTCCAGGCGGGGATACACCATCTTCCCAGTTTGCGGATCGGGGTGAGCGAACATCACTGAACCGATCTCGACCGAGCGGATGCCACCTTCCTGGTACAGCTCTGTGGAAAGAGCCTGGCCCGGGAATTCACCCTGCGGAATATGGGGGAGCAGCCTGCGCGCATCAAGATAGATGGCATGCCCCCCGGGCGGTTCGATGATAGGGATCCCGACTTCCAAGAGGCTATCCCCCAGGAAGGCTGTCTGCCCGAGACGGTACGAAAGATAGGCTTCATCCAGTCCTTCCCAAAGCCCGATCGCCAGCGCTTCAAGATCGCGGCCTGCAAGGCCCCCATAGGTGGGGAACCCCTCACGCAGGATCAGCTCGTTGCATATTCTCTGGTGCAGGTCTGCATCCCGCACCGCCAGGAATCCGCCGATATTCACCAGTGCGTCCTTTTTCGCGCTCATCCAGGCACCATCGGCCAGGGAGAAAATTTCGTGAACGATCTCTGGGATGGTTTTGTTCTTACACGCTTCTTCCCTTTTTTTAATGAAGAAACCATTCTCAGCAAAACGACAGGCATCAATGAAGAAGGGAATGCGGTAACGTCGGTATATCTCCGAGACCTTTCTTATGTTTTCCAGGGAAACCGGCTGTCCCCCACCGGCATTGTTGGTGATGGTGATGCAGCCGAAGGGGATATTATCAATTCCGGTCTTATCAATGAAACGGGTGAGTTTTTCCAGGTCCATATTGCCCTTGAAAGGGTGATGGGAGGTCGGATCCAATCCTTCATCGATGACCAGGTTTTCCGGGATACCCTTTCGGGAGCGTATATTTCCCTCGGTAGTGTCGAAATGCATGTTCGAGGGAATGCGGTTTCCGGGTTGGACGAGCAGGCTGGTGAGGATGTTTTCCGCACCGCGTCCCTGGTGGGTGGGGACGAAATGCTCAAACCCGAATATGGCCTTCATGGCATCGGCCAGACGGTAATAGGATCGCGCCCCTGCATAAGATTCATCCCCGCGCATGATGCCTGCCCACTGCTCCTGGCTCATTGCCCCGGTTCCGGAATCGGTCATCAGGTCAATATACACATCCTCCGCCCGCAAGAAGAATAGGTTATAGCCAGCGTTCTTAAGGGCTTCTTTTCTTGCCTCGGGTGAGATCAGATGAATGGGTTCGACGACTTTTATCCTGAAAGGTTCTGCGGGGTGCTGTGCCATGAAATTCTCCTATGTTGGAATGGGTTCATACTTTGAATATTCTATCAAATTATCCTATGGTTGCTGCCGGGAGGTAAGTTTAACATGGCCGGGGAAACCCGGGTTTTACGAATTTGGATTTCAGCCGATGGGTTTGGGGCGCATCCTTTGGGGGCGGATTTGTGAGCTTGACAATATTCAATAATGGTATAGAATAAATAAAGATTATTCAAATAGTAGTTAATATAATGAAATAATATACAAATATTATCAATAAACCTGATAACTTTTTTCAGTAAATTGATTTTCTGGTGAATTATAAAAGGAATTGAATCTGAAAGTGGAGGAAAAATGGACCTGCCTGAAGAACGGAAAAGAATCCTGGCGGATGTGGCGGATGGGAAGATCGATATTGATGAAGCCAACAATTTATTAGCAAAGGTGGAATCCGCGAAGGGAAGTACGGAAACACCCCTCGAATACGGTGAAGTGATCCAGGTGGCAAGCCCGGACTTTCCGGCATCGAAATGGAAGAAATGGTGGCAAATCCCTTTCTGGATCTCGATGGGAGGGATGGCTCTGGCCGGTTACTGGATGTACACCAGTTACCTTTCCCGCGGGATGAGCTGGGGTTTCTGGTTCTCGTTCCTGCTCTTCATGCTCAGCCTGGTAGGGGTAATTGCGTCAGTACTATCCCGTAATTCGAAGTGGCTGCACCTGCGGGTTCGCAGTACGGATGAAGGTAATCCAAAGAATATTGCTTTCAGCATCCCAATCCCGTTTCAATTTGCATCCCGTGTCGTTCAAATGTTTTCCTGGGCGCTGCCGGAAGATATTCGGGCAGCCCATCTGGATGAAATTATCCAGGTGGTCGACAGTTCCATCTCCAGCGATCAGCCGATCGAGGTTTTTGTGGATGAAGAGGACGGGGACCATGTGGAGATCTATATCGGATAAAATCGGGCAATTTTTCTATCTCCAATTGTGAAAAAATCTTTACACTATAATCAACCCGTGAAACGGGTCATCCTGATCCTTCTTGCGGGTATGCTTGCTTTCAGCTTGGGGTCTTTCCTCTGGTCGCTCTTACCGTCTAAGAGCTTATCCCGGACCATCAGTTTTCCTACCGAACTTCAGCAAATCTACGGAAACAAAGTAATTTCACTATCACTTCCCCGGGAGATCCGGGTCGGGGAGACAACCCAACTCCTTGTGCGAATTGAAGGATCTACCCCAACAAGAAAAGAACCCGCGAACCTTTTTTTGCAGGCAAAGATGGATGTTCCAGGGCTGAAAGCATTGCCGGAGGGTACGATCGGTGAGCAGTTTGATGACCAGGGAGGAGCTCGCTTCTCATGGGAGCTGATCCCGCGTTCAACCGGTTCATTTGAAGGCACGATCTGGATCTATGCTTCCGCGGGCGATGTCACGAAGGCGGGAGCGGTGGGGGGCGAACCGATCTTTGCGCTTCCGGTAACATTTGAAGTTCAACGAGTGTTGGGTTTGCCGGTGGATGTTTATCGCTGGTTGTGTTTATTGATAGCATTCATATCCGTAATAGCGCTAGCAATCGTGGCAGTTCGTAAAAAAGATCAATCTACGGAAAATTGGCATAAATCGCAGGGTGGAATGGAAAGCTTTGGTATAATTTGACGGTTATGCCCAACCAGTCGGTTCAGGTTCCACAGGATAAACAGCGGCTTGTTAACATGACCGTGATCGCCCTGGTAGGACAGGTGGGCTGCCTTACTCTTATCATCGTATTGGGTGCGGTATTTGGCGGGATGTGGATAGACAGCCGCATGGGCACAAGACCATTCGGCACGATTATCCTGGTAGCGGTCAGTGTGCCCATCGCGATCTTCGTGATGTTGAAAGTTGTTCGGGCAACCCTCCGGAAATTAGGGATGGATTCCCAACCGCAAGTCAGTCCAATGGAAACAAACCGAGAGGGTTCTGAGAAAAATGGATAAGCCAAAGAAAAAATGGCGATACGGAACGAACCGCTGGATCGTGCTCGCATTTATCATCGTGGGACTGATTTTTGCCTTCACATTCCCTCCCGCCCGGCCGCTCTTCCAGGTGGTCGCTGAGCCAATCTCCCCGGTGCTCTTCACACTTCCCCTGCTCGGACCGATTGCCATCACCAACTCAACCTTTACCCTGGCTATCATCACGCTCATCCTGATCCTCGTGGCGTTTTTTGTAAAACGCTCGATCAAAGAAGACACCCTGATCCCGAAAGGGATCGCCAGTGCCCTGGACCTGATCTTTGAATACCTGGATGATATGACCACCTCGACTGCAGGGAAGTGGGCAAAAGCGATCTTTCCCTTCTTTGCGACCATTGTGCTGGTCGTGGTGCTTTCGAACTGGATAGAGCTGATCCCCGGGGTGGGCAGTATTGGCTGGCTGGAGCCTGTGGCGGAAAACGGTTTTCCGATCATCATGCTTGGACCGAATCTGGCCTCCCTTACCCAACCTGCATCTGCCAGTGGGTCAGGTTTCCAGGTCCTTCCATTTCTACGTTCCCCCTCAACCGATCTAAATTTTACCCTTATGCTGGCTCTGGTCTCGGTGGTCATGACCCAGGTGATTGGTTTCCGCGCACAGGGGGGAAAATATTTCACCAAGTTCTTCAATACGCGCACACTCTTCACCAAACCACTCTTCGGGGCGATCGACCTGCTCGTCAGCCTGCTGGAGGGCATCTCGGAGATCATGAAGGTGGTCTCGTTCTCCTTCAGGTTGTTCGGCAATATTGTAGCAGGCTCCATCCTGCTCCTGGTGGTGGGATCGCTCCTGCCGATATTCATGCCCTCGATGGTGATGATGTTCGAATTCTTTATCGGCCTGATCCAGGCGATCGTGTTCGGTATGCTGACCATGGTGTTCATGTCCATGGCCACCCGCGGACATGAAGAAGCCAAGGAAGAGGAAGAACCTGCGAGCGAAGCGGTTTATCGAAATTAGAAACTATCAAAAAGATTTCAACTAGCGGAGGATTTGATCCATGGAACAAGCAATCATTCAAGCGGCGCGCTATATCGGGGCAGGCCTGGCGATGATCGGAGCGCTCGGTGCGGGCGTCGGTATCGGCCTTTCCGTGCAGGGGGCGCTGAACGGTATGGCCCGCAACCCGAGCACCTATAACACGCTGCTCACCAACATGATCCTGGGAATTGCCTTCTCGGAAGCCATCGCGATCTACTGCCTGGTGGTTGCGTTCATGATCCTTTTCAAAGTGGTTTAACCCGGAAAAAACAGAGGAGAATCACTATGGAAGGTTTAGGAATCAACCTCGGGTATTTACTGATGCAGCTGGCGATGTTCGGGATCATCTTCGTCACCCTGCGCGTATGGGTCTATAAACCGGTGCTGGGCATGATCGAGAAGCGCCGCCTGAAGCTGAGCCAGAGCCTGGAAGACGCCAAGATCGCGGCTGAAGCGCGCGCCAATGCCGAAACAGAGGCAGCGGCGGTCATCGCCGATGCGCAGGGCAAGGCATCACAGATCCTAAAGGATGCCAACGCGCGCGCGCAGCAGGTGGAGAAGGATATCAAGGCCAACGCGGGAGTCGATATTCAGAAGATGCGCGCCGCAGCCAATGTGGAGATCCAGGCGGAACGCGACCGCGCGTTCAAGGAAATACGCTCCGAGATCGCCGCGCTGGCAATCGCCGCCACCCAAAAGCTGGTGGGCGAAGCGCTGGATGAGAAACGCCAGCACAGGCTGCTTGAGGAATTCTTCTCTGGGATCAAGGACGGGCGCGTTATCTTACTTGAAGGCGAAACCATTTCCGGCGGGAGCGCGGTAGTGACCTCCGCGGTGGAGTTGAGCGGCGAGGAACGCAAAACCGTGGAAACAGAATTGAAATCACACCTCAGCAAAGATGCCGCGATCGTCTTTAAGGTAGACCCGCAGATAATGGGCGGGATGGTCATCAAGGTCGGCGACCGGGTGATGGACGGCTCGGTGCTGGCGCAGCTGCAGGCATTGAACACCGCTCTTAAATAAATCTGACTCCGAAACCTGATACGGCGTTTTAGGGTACAATGCCCTGAACGCCGTTTCTTATTCCCTATGACCCCTCAAACCCTGCTCCAACTCCTGAAAGAATTTCCGCTGCCATTCGAAGTGCACGGCATACCCACGGATGAGAAGATCCGCGCGGTCATCTTCGATTCGCGAAATGTGCAGCCGGGGGATATGTTCGTGGCGCTGCCGGGGGTGAGCTCCGATGGGCACAAATTCATCCCCACCGCCATTGAGAAGGGCGCAAGCTGCGTGGTTGGGACGATGGATCTTCGCCTGCGTGTTCCTTTCATTAAAGTAGATAATTCCCGTCGTGCAATGGCCTATCTGTGCGCTGCGCTGGAAGGCTGGCCGGCGCGCTCGCTGACCGTGATCGGGGTGACCGGCACCGACGGCAAAACGACCACCTCCTCGCTGATCCACCGCATCCTGCTGCAGGCCGGGCTGAAGGCCGGGATGATCTCCACGGTGAACGCAGTGATCGGGGACGAGGTTCTGGATACCGGCTTCCACGTGACCACGCCGGATTCCCCCGACCTGCAGCGCTATCTGCGCCGGATGGTGGATGCCGGGCTGACGCATGTGGTACTGGAAGCCACCTCGCATGGGCTGGCCCAGGAGCGAGCCACAGGCTGCGAATTCGATATCGGCGTGGTAACCAACATTACCCACGAGCATCTCGATTACCACGGCTCCTACGAAGAGTACCGTGCTGCCAAGGGCCGACTCTTTGAATTCCTTTCAGAAACCCGCGAAAAGAAGCAGGGCAACCCGCGCCTGGCGGTGTTGAATCGCGACGACCAGAGTTACGAATTCCTGCACGAGCTGACCCGGGTCAGTCAGGTTGCTTACAGCCTCGCCAGCGACAGGGACGTAGCAGTGTCGGAGATCCAGTACACCCGTGAAGGGATGACATTCCGGGTGCGCGGGGAAAGGATCGATCAGTTGGTGAGGTCCCGCCTAGTGGGGGATTACAATGTCTCGAACATCCTGGCGGCCTTGGCGGCCACTGTGCTGGGGCTGGGAATCCTTCCGAAGGTTGCCGCGGAGGGCATCGCCGCGCTGCCGGGCATCCCCGGGCGCATGGAGCGCATCGAGCTGGGGCAGGATTTCAGCGCCATCGTGGATTTTGCCCACACCCCCAACGCGCTGAAGGTAGCGTTGGAGCAGGCGCGCAAAATGACCCACGGCAAAGTGATCGCGGTTTTCGGCTCTGCGGGGCTGCGCGACCGGGAAAAGCGTCGGATGATGGCGGAGGTATCGGTGGGGCTGGCGGATTTCACCATCCTGACCGCCGAAGACCCGCGCACGGAATCGCTGGAGGGGATTCTCGCCGAGATGGCATCTGCTGCGGAAAGCAGGGGAGGGGTGGAGGGGAAAACCTTATACAGGGTACCGGATAGGGGAGAAGCCATCCGCCTGGGGGTGAAGCTGGCATCCAGCGGGGATCTCGTGATCGCCTGCGGCAAGGGGCACGAGCAGAGCATGTGCTTTGGGGAGACGGAGTACCCCTGGGACGACTGCACGGCGATGAAAGCTGCCCTGGCGGAGCGGCTGGGGATAAGGGGGGAGAGGATGCCGGAGTTACCCAAAAGCAAGAATGATTAATGTCGGTCATACAATTGGTGACCAACTTACGACTGGAGCGTATCCATAAATACTTATGGATTAATAAGTTACCTTCAATAAATTTGATTCATCTTAAACCAGGATGTTGACCATAATTCAGGAGAAATTATTATGAACACAGAAAAACTAAGTACGCCGATTGGTGATTTTGAATTTGTGCTGGGCGGTTATCCGACCGAAGCGACCGTTCAAAAGCTGTTTGATGCGCTCGATTTTCAGCGTGCGTGCCAAGCCTACCTTGATTTTATGCCAGCAATGTCGATGTATTCATTGCTAGAGGGGCAGGAGAAAGGGTGGGGTTGTAAGGAATGTTCTGATCTCGCAGTTGCTGCTGATTTGCTGGATGCTACACCAATTATTTTGACAGGCAATACAGAAAGTATCTATTTTGGTGGCAATATTGACCTCAAGAAGGATGGACCCACGGTTGTTGAGATCCCCCCGCAAGTTTTGGGCATGGCAAATGATGCCTATTTCCGGTACATTGTCGATTTCGGCATGGTCGGCCCGGATAAAGGGCAGGGGGGAAAGTACCTCCTGTTGCCGCCGGATTATGAAGGTGAAGTTCCCGAAGGATATTTTATAGTTCGCTCGCGCACCTACAAGGTGTGGATTATGGCGCGTGCCAGTCAACAAATCAGTGGTAAGGGTGAGCAGGCTATAAAATGGTATCGTGATAATTGCGCGGTTTATCCGTTAAAGGATGGACCGAGAAAACCCAATATCATCAACGCAGGTAGTTTACCGGCAGATACCACTCACCCAAATGATTTCCAATTTTTTGTTAACCTGGATAAGATGATCCAATATGAGCCAACGGAAGCATTTGGAACGGAGCAGCTCGGGTTGTTGAGAGCGCTGGGCATCGAAAAAGGCAAAGCGTTCAATCCCGACGAACGAATGAAAAGGATTCTCGATACAGCGGCCAAAACAGGTTTGGGGATGGCCCGGGCGATCGCCTATCAGTCACGTGAAGCGGAAACAAAGGTGTACCCGGATCGCAACTGGGAATATATCTTTGTCGGCGGAAGCCATGAGTTCCTGAAGAATTGCGCTAGAAACCTGGATGCCAGAATCTTGTTTCACTTCACCGCCATTTGTGTGACACCGGCAATGGTGCAAAAAATGGTCGGAGCCGGGTCCCAGTATATGGCTGCTTATGTCGATGCCAAAGGCGCTTATCTCGACGGCAGCCAAACCTACAAGCTCCACCTTCCGCCTAACATCCCCATTAATAACTTTTGGTCTGTGACATTGTATGATCCCGATACACGCTCCTTGTTACAAACCGATCAACCCAAGCCAAGCATCAACAGCTATGATGGACCTGAACAGAACCATGATGGATCTTGCGATATCTATTTCAGCCCCAGCGCGCCAGCTGGGAAGGAAAAGAACTGGATCCAAACCGTTCTCGGTAAGGGCTGGTTTACTTACATTCGTCTGTACGGTCCGCTGGAACCCTTCTTTGATCAAACCTGGAAACCGGATGATATTGTCAAGATTGGGTAGTTGAAATACTTGGTTTTGGTAGACTATCAAAAATCTGCCGCAGCCGCAGCAGGGAAGGGCGGGCTTGAGGGGATGAGCTTCTACCGGGTTCCCGACCGGGGCGAGGTCATCTGCGTGGGGGTGAAGCTGGCATCCAGCGGGGATCTCGTGATCGCCTGCGGCAAGGGGCACGAGCGAGCATGTGCTTTGGAGGGACCGAGTACCCCTGGGATGACCGCACGGCTTTGAAGGCAGCCCTGGCGGAGTGGCTGGGGATTAGCGGCGAAGAAATGCTTATATTACCAAAATTTTATTAGCTAATAATCAAATTGATAGTTTGAATCAAATTTTATTCATTTCTCATATTTAGATTACGCAACCTTTTTTCTGTAAATTCGAGTCAGAAATATCCATCTTTCATTAACAATTCATTGACTTGCCAGCACAATAATGTTTCCCGATCTGCCACTCCTCGCTGAACTCCATCAGAAGAGCAGAGACCAATCTAAGGCAGGACGTCTCGTTAGGAAATACTCCCACTACCCTGGTTCTCCTGCGGATCTCCTTGTTGACCCGTTCCAAACTGTTGGTTGTCCGAATGGACCTGCGATGTTCAAGAGGAAGATCAAACACGGTAAATCCCTCAGAAAGGTTATC
>Ga0209254_10004287_pt1 | contig 13074 bp, 12 predicted proteins | sample FrelakmetDIP11DI_FD_187148 | JGI IMG/M metagenome (GOLD analysis project Ga0209254, IMG submission 187148) | Freshwater lake sediment microbial communities from the University of Notre Dame, USA, for methane emissions studies - DIP11 DI (SPAdes)... | ecosystem: Environmental > Aquatic >...
GGGCCGCGCCGACGGGCAGGTGGACCACGCGGCCGCGCCGCGCCCGCACGATGTACATCGCTGCCACGTCGCGGTTGCCCAGGTTGTCGGGGCCGCCGATCTCGAGTGTTCGACCGTTCAGGTCGTCCTGGGTCAAGGCCTGGATGGCGAACGGCGCCACGTCGCGCACGGCGACGAAATTGCGCGGCTTCGTCCCCGGGCCGATGATCACGGTGAAGCCCTTTTCCAGCAGCATCTGGCCGTTGAACTGGTGCACGTGCTGCTCCATGAACGCCGTTGGCCGCAGGATCGTGTAGCCCATCCCGCTGCCTTTGACGACGGCTTCGATCTCGTGCTTGGTACGAAAAAAGTCGATCGGGTGGTTCGCGCTCGCACCCATCGCCGAGGTGTAGACAAGATGCTCCACCTTCGCGTCACGCGCCGCCACGACCAGGGCGCTGTGGCCGACATGATCGACTTGAGCGCTCGACTGCTGGCCGCGGCCGAGCATCGAATGGGCACACGCGAAGACGCGGTCGGCGCCTTTGCAGGCCAGCTCGAGCGTGCGTGGATCGGTCAGGTCGCCGATGTAGATCTCGGCCCCGGCGGACTGCAGGTCTGCTGCCTTGGTGCGGTCGCGCACGAGCGCGCGCACGGCGTGGCCCTGGGCCAGCAAAGGCAATGCCGTAGCGCGGCCCAGCAGACCCGTGGCCCCGACGATCAGGATCATGTGTGCCTCTTCGGTCTTGGTTCGTGATTCTCGCGCGACGATGCGGCAGCGCGCGCATTCCGTCAATCACCTACCCCAAACAAGACCCACACCTGAGGCACACTCTTCGCCGCCCTCGACCACCCGCAGCACACCCATGCAGACCACCCGCCTCGGCCGCTCCGACCTCGACGTGACGCGCATCTGCCTGGGGACCATGACCTTCGGCGAGCAGGTTGACCCGGCCGGCGCGCACTCGATCCTCGACCGCGCACTCGATCGCGGGGTCAACTTCATCGACACGGCCGAGATGTACCCGGTGCCGCCCACCGCGAGAACGTTCAGCCGAACGGAAACGATCATCGGCGACTGGTTTGCCAAACGACCGGACGTACGCAAGGGTGTGATCCTGGCCAGCAAGGTGGCCGGGCCGGCGCGAGGCATGGACTGGATACGCGGTGGTGCGCCGGACGTCACGCCGCAGGCGATCGAGCAGGCCTGCCATGACAGCTTGCGCCGCCTTCGCACGGACATGATCGACCTGTACCAGATCCACTGGCCCAACCGCAACGCGCTGCCTTTCGGGTCGCTCTACTTCGACCCGAAGCACGACGCGCCACAGACCTCGATCCACGACCAACTGCTGGCTTTGGACAAGCTGGTGCGGGCCGGCAAGGTGCGCGCGATTGGCCTGTCAAACGAGACGCCGTGGGGCGTGGCCGAATTCCTGCGGGTCGCCGAGCAGCACGGCCTGCCACGCGTGGCCACCGTGCAGAACCCCTACAGCCTGAGCAACCGGGTCGTCGACAGCGGCCTGGACGAAACCCTGCACCGCAGTGGCGTGGGCTTGCTGGCCTATTCACCGCTGGCCTTCGGCTTGCTCACCGGCAAGTACGACGAACGCGGCTTCGACGACAGCGCCAACCGCGGCCGCATGGTGCTTTTCGAGCGCTTCAGGCAGCAGCGCTGGGGCCGCCCGGAGTCGCTGGCCGCCGCACGGCGCTACAACGCGCTGGCCCGCGAGCATGGACTCACGCCGACGCAGATGGCACTGGCCTTCTGCTACACCAACTGGCGCGTGGCCAGCACCATCATCGGCGTCACCAGCGTGGCGCAGCTCGACGAATGTCTCGACGCCTGGGGCGCGACCCTGTCGCCCGAGTTGCTGTTAGAGATCGACAGGATCCGCTGGGAGATCAGAGACCCGGCGCAGTAGCGCGCCTCAGTGCCGGCGCTGCGCGTACCGAACGAAGGTTTCGAACGCTGCCGGGTTGGCACAGGCGTCCGGGTTCACCACCTCGGCCAGCGCGCGCCCGAGCATCAGCTTCTTGACCGGCAGTTCCTGTTTCTTGCCGGTCAGCGTGCGCGGCACTTCGGCAACCTGCACGATCTCATCGGGCACGAAGCGAGGCGACAGGCCGTCGCGGATGCGCTGCCGCAGCTCGCCTTCGAGCGCCGCATCGAGCACCACGCCGGGCCGCAGCACGACGAACAGCGGCATCCAGCCCGGCTGGCCCGGCACTTCGATGTCCACCACCAGGCTGTCGAGGACCTGCGGGTGCGCCTCGACCACGTTGTACAGCTCGCTCGTGCCGAGCCGGTGGCCGTGGCGGTTCAGCGTTGCATCGCTGCGGCCGTGGATGACGGTGCCGCCCTCGGGCGTGATGCGCAGCCAGTCGCCGTGGCGCCAGACGCCGGGGTAGACATCGAAGTAGCTCTCGCGCAAGCGCCGGCCCTCGGCGTCGCCCCAGAAGAAGAGCGGCATCGTTGGCATCGGCTGCACGCACACCAGATCGCCCACGTCGTCGACCACGTCGTCGCCAGCCTCGTTCCACGCGCGCACATCGGCGGCCAGGCAGCGCCCCTGCATCTGGCCCGGCACGGTGGGCAGCTCGGGCGTGCCGCCCAGGAAGGCGCTCGCGATGTCGGTGCCGCCGGAAATGACGCACCACCAGACGTCGTCGCGCACCTCGTCCCAGCCCCAGCGGTAGGCCTCGACAGACAAGGGTGAGCCGGTCGAGCCGAGCGTGCGGATGCGGCTCACATCGGTCGTGCGACGCGGCGACACCCCCGTCTTGACGCAGCTCGCGTAGTAGGCCGCGCCGGCGCCGACGAAAGTCGCCTGTACGCCCTCGGCGAAGCGCCACAACGCGTCGGGTTCGGGGAAGGCCGGGTGCCCGTCGTAGAGGCAGATCGTCGTGCCCTGCAGCAAGCCCGCGACCTGCACGTTCCACATCACCCAGCCGGCGCTGCTGTACCAGTGGAAGCGCTCGTCGCGCAGGGCGCTGGGCGCGAGGTCGAGGTGAAAGCGCAACAGCTTGAGCTGCTCGATCACGACACCGCCATGGCCATGCACGATGGCCTTGGGCAACCCGGTGGTGCCGCTGCTGTAGACGATCCACAGCGCGTGGTCGAAGGGCACCGGTTCGGGCGCGACGCGTTGCGCCGTGGCCAGCGCGTCCTGCCAGGTCAGCACGCGTCCGAGCCATGGCCGCGCGTCGAAAGCATGTGCGTCGGCACCGGCCTGCTCGAGATTCGGCACCAGGATCAGCGCCTGCACAGTGGGCAACTGCGCGAGCAGTTCGCGCACCGTGTCGGCGCGGTCGGTGACCTTGCCGCCATAGACCGAGCCGTCGCCGGCGATCAGTACCTTGGGGTCGATCTGGCGGAAGCGGTCGCGCACCGTGGCCACGCCCATGTCGGGCGCGGTCAGGCTCCACACCGCGCCCAGCGACGCGCAGGCCAGGAAGGCCACGATCGTCTGCGGGATGTTGGGCAGGTAGGCCGCAACGCGGTCGCCGCGCTGAACGCCGAGCGCGCGCAGCGTGGCCGCCAGCGCGCCGGCCTGGTCGATCAGGTCGGACCACGCGACCTCGACGCTGCGGCCTTCGCGCTGCAAGCGCTCGTTGCGGAACACGATCGCCGGCACGCTCGCACGGTCCGCTGCCGCTGCGTGGCGTGCCACCTGCGCGGCGTAGTTCAGCTGCGCGCCGGGGAACCAGCGCGCGCCGGGCATCGCGGCGTCGGGCAGAACTGCGTTGAAGGGCGTGGGCGACTGCAGGTCGAAATATGCCCACATCGCGCGCCAGAACTCGGCCACATGCTCCACCGACCAACGGCGCAGCGCCTCGAAGTCGGCCAGGTCGATGCCGCGCTGGCTGCGCAGCCAATCTCGCAAGTGCGTCGTCTGCGCCGTCGACCGCATCAAGGCAACCATCGCACCCACCGTCCGTGAGGATGCGCCGTGGCCAGCATGCGGCGCGCGCCACCGGGCCACAGCGTCAGCGCGAGTTCGCAGTCGGCGTCAGCGCCGACGACCTCGAATGCCAGCCAGGCCAGCGGCGCCTCGCGCGTGGCCCGCGCGCCGGCGTCGGCGATGAGGTGGCGCAGCGCCTCGCGCGTGGGCTCGGGCAGGTACTGCCACATCACGGAGTGGTAGAGCACGGTGGCGCGGCCTGGGCGGGCGGCGGCCAGCTTGCGTCGCACCCAGTCGAGCGCGTCAGCGGCCTCGACGTGCACGCCGAGTGACAGCGCCAGTGCGATCGCCGCGCGCAGGCGCGCCAGGCGCTCGTGCTGGTCGGGCCAGACATACGACAGCAAACGCAACGCGGCGCCAGGGGCGGCCAGGTCGATCGGCGCGAGATCGCATGCGGCTTGCGAATCCACGTCGATGCCTGCCGGCAGTTCCGGCGGCGTACCCTGCCAGTCGCTGGCGATCACCACCGGGCTCGCGCCGTCGCCCCATTGGGTGACGCCCAGCTCGTAGCGGTAGCGGTGCCAGTACTGGTTCAGGCCGGCACTGGCGCCGATCTCGAGCGTGGCCAGCGGCAATGCGGTCTCGCGCGCGATCGCCGCGAAGCCCCCGAGCAGCACCGCGCTGCGGCCGATCTCGTTGGTCTGCGGCGCGCACGCGAGGTATTCGGCGACGAGAGTGCTGTGAGCGGCGAGCGCGCGCGCCACCGCAGCGGGGCCGCGCTCGCTGTCGAAGGTTTCGCGCGCGGGCGGGTAGAGCGCGGCGAGTTCGGCGTCGGCACCCGACAGTGCGAGCGCATGCAGCGCGCCGGCCACGCGCAGCGGCACCGCGTCGGCCCAGGCATTGCCGGGCCAGTGCGGCAGCAGCGCAGCCAAGCTGCCGCCGCGCTCGTGCCCGGCCCAGGCGGCTTCGAGCACACGTGCGGTGAACGGCGAGCCGCCGGCGTCGCAGAAGGCGATCTGCCGGGTCCAGGCTTCGGCGAGAGGCACCACGGTCATGGCAGCATTGCACCATGGCCAAGAAGACGGTGCACATCAGCGAGACGCCGGCCACGCAATGGTTGAAGCGCCACGGCGTGGCCTTCACCGAGCACCCCTACGACTATGTCGAGCATGGCGGTACCGCCGAGTCCGCGCGCCAGTTGGGTGTCGACGAGCACGCGGTGATCAAGACGCTGGTGATGCAGGACGAACGGGGCCGCCCGCTGGTCGTGCTGATGCACGGCGACCGCCAGGTCAGCACCAAGAACCTGGCGCGCGCCATCGGCCGCAAGAGCGTGGAGCCATGCAGCGCCGAAGCGGCCCAGCGCGCCAGCGGCTACCAGATCGGCGGCACCTCGCCGTTCGGTTTCAAGCGCGAGGGCGTGCCGGTGTACGTCCAGGCCAGCGTGCTCGATCTGCCACGCATCCACATCAATGGTGGGCGGCGTGGTTATCTCGTCGGGGTCGAGCCGAGGGTGTTGTCCGGGCCGCTGGGCGCGATCGCCGTCGATTGCGCGCTGCCGATCTGAGTCACGCGTAAAGTTCAGTCCTCGGATTCCAAACGAAGGCAGCGCATGGTGTGGGCATGGAGCGTGGCGGCGGTGTTGGCGGGGTACTGCGTCGGCTCGCTGTCGTTTGCCGTGATCGTCAGCCGCGCGATGGGGCTGGCTGATCCACGCAGCTATGGCTCGGGCAACCCGGGCGCGACCAACGTCTTGCGCTCCGGAAAGCGCGGCGCGGCGGTGCTGACGCTGGCGCTCGATGCGCTCAAGGGTTTCCTGCCGGTGGTGGCCGCGCTTTGGCTGTCGCCGCAGTTCGGCTTCGGCCCGGGTACCGTGGCGGCGGTCGGGCTGGCTGCGTTTCTCGGTCATCTCTGGCCGCTGTTCTTTCGCTTCAAGGGCGGCAAGGGTGTGGCCACGGCGGCCGGCGTGCTGATGGCCTTCAACCCCTTGCTCGGCGTCGCCACGCTGGCCACCTGGGGCATCGTCGCGCTGTTCTTCCGCTATTCATCGCTGGCTTCGATCGCGGCGGCCGTGTTCGCGCCGTTCTATCAATCGCTGATCTGGGACGCCGACGTCTACGCCTTGGCCATCGCGGCGATGAGCTTGCTGCTGCTTTGGCGCCACGAAGGCAACATCCGCAAACTGCTCGCGGGCACAGAGTCGAAACTCGGGCAGAAAGCGTCGCATGCCGCGGCGCCGCATGCGACGCCGCACGCGACGACGCACAAACACAAAGGACACCATCGATGAGCACCCTTCAACGCTTCGACGTCGGCCCGCGCATGTCGGAGATGGCCGTGCACAACGGCGTCGCCTACCTGGCCGGCCAGGTGGCCGACGATGCGACGCAGGACATCAGCGGCCAGACCAGACAAGTGCTGGCCGCGATCGACGCGCTGCTGGCGCGTGCCGGCAGCGACAAGGGGAAGATCCTGCGCGCGCAGATCTTCCTCGCCGACCTGGCCGATTTCCCCGCCATGAACGCGGTATGGGAGGCCTGGGTGATTGCCGGCCACACGCCGCCGCGCGCGACGGTGCAGGCCGCGCTGGCCAAGCCGCAATGGAAGATCGAAGTGGTCGTCACCGCGGCGGTCTGACACGCCGCCGCCGCGACCATGGCGCCCGGACGTCGCTCGCTCGTCGGCCTGCTTGTGCTGGTGCTCGGTGCCAGCATGGCCACGCAGTGGTGGGGCCACACCCGCGCGAGCCGGCAGGGTGAGCGCCTGGCCGCATTGGCAGGGCCGGGCGACATCCGCATGCTGTCATCGGAAACCTGTGCCTATTGCACCGCGGCCCGGCGCTGGATGACGGAGCACCGCGTCGGGTTCGTCGAGTGCTTCATCGAGCGCGATGCGCAGTGCCAGGCGCTGTATGACGCGACGCAGTCGCGCGGCACGCCGACGCTGATCGTGCGCGGCCAGCGCCAACTCGGCTTCGACGCAGCGAGGGTGCTGGCGGCGCTCGAAGTGCCGGGCAGCTGACGGCGGCGGCTGCGCCGTCAGCCCATCGACGAGCGCGACCGCCGGTCAGCTGTAGGGCTGCAGACCGAGCAGTCCCGGATCGCCCCGGCCCAGCCGCACCAGCACCGGCTCTTCACCGCTGAGGTCGACAACCGTCGTCGGCTGCATTGGGCAGGCGCCGGCATCGACGATTGCCTGCACGGTTTTCTGAAGGCGCGCGCGAATCACGTCCGGGTCGTTCAGGGGCTCGGTCTCGCCCGGCGGGATCAGCGTGGTGGCCAGCAGCGGTTGGCCGAGCAACGACAGCAGCGCTTGTGTCACGCGATGCTCGGGTACGCGCAGGCCGATCGTGCGGCGCGAGGGGTGACTCACGCGTCGCGGCACTTCCTTGGTCGCTTCGAGAATGAACGTGAAGGCGCCGGGCGTGCCGAGCTTGAGCAGCCGGTACTGGCGGTTGTCGACTCGGGCGTAGCTGGCCACTTCGCTGAGGTCGCGGCACAGCAGCGTGAGGTGGTGCTTGTCATCGACACCGCGCACGCGCCGCAGGTTTTCGGCGGCGGCCTTGTCGTCGAGGTGGCAGACCAGGGCGTAGCTCGAGTCGGTCGGGATCGCGGCGATGCCGCCGCTGTGCAGGATTTGCACGGCCTGCTTGAGCAGGCGCGGCTGCGGATTGTCGGGGTGGACTTCGAAGAACTGGGACATGCGCGTACCGGCTTCAGTCGGCGATGGTGTCGGCCTGCACTGCGCTTACCGGCCGCTGCTTGTCGGCGGCACTGCGCAGGTTGAGCCAGGCGCTGGCCGCGCCGCAGCTGGCGATCACCGCCATGCCGAGCCAGCCCCAGCCATCCGGCACGACGCCGAAGACCGCGAAGCCGGCCAGCGCCGCCACAGCGAGCTGCGCGTACTGAAACGGCATCAGCGTGGCCGCAGGGGCTTTGCCCAGGGCCATGATCAGCAGCAGGTGCCCGGTCGTGCCCAGCGCAGCCACGGCGGCCAAGGCACCGAGTTGCAGCGCCGGGGCGGCGGCCAGCGCGTCCAGCGGGTCGGCCACGCTGGCCAGCAGGATCGGCAGTGCGATCGTCATGCCGGTGGCGCCGGTGTAGAAGTTGGTGGTGAACGGATCCTCCTGCGGCGCATAGCGGCTGGTCATGATCTGGAACGCAGCATTGGCAAACGCAGCCGCCAAGGGCAGCAGCGCGACCCAGCCGATCAGGCCGCTGCCCGGCCGCACCACCATCAGCGCGCCGATGAAGCCGCCCGCCACCAGGGTCCAGCGCAGTGGCGAGACGCGCTCCTTGAGCCAGGCCCGTGCGAACAGCGTAGCGATCAAGGGTGTGAGCATGACGATGGCCGTGAACTCCGCCACCGGCATGCGGCGCAGCGCGGCAAAGGCCATCGCGGAAGCAAAGGCCAGCAGCGCGCCGCGCGCGATCTGGAACATCGGGTTGGCGGTGCGGAAGCTCTTGTCCGGCGACGCGGCAATCCAGACGGTCATGATCGCCGCGTGCAGCGCGTAGCGACTGAACAGCACCAAGGCCACCGAGAAGAACGCGCCGACGTAGCGAACCGTCGTGTCCATCACGGCAAAGCAGCTCGCCGCCGCGATCACCAACACGATGCCCAGCGCAGGGCGGTGGCCGCCCTGCATCAGCGTGAGCGGCGAAGCCGCCGCGGCGATGCACTCACGCCGGCCACTGCACGCGGTCAGCGAGGGCCTGCCAAACCGGCGTCATGCTGGCGGGCAGGTCGGGCAAGCTGCCCAGGTCGATGCGGCTTTCGCTGGGCGAATGGAAGTCGCTGCCGCGCGAGGCCAGCAGCTCGAACTCGAGTGCCGTCGCCGCATATTTCAAGGCTTCGGCTGCGCTGTGGCTGCCGGTGATGACTTCGACACCGCGGCCGCCATGGGCCTTGAACTCGGAGAACAGCGCGTATTCCTCGGTCGGCGTGAGCTTGTAGCGCGCCGGGTGGGCGATCACGGCGATGCCGCCAGCCGCCGTGATCCAGCGCACCGCGTCGCCCAGACCGGCCCAGCGGTGCGGCACGAAGCCGGGTTTGCCTTCGGTGAGGTAGCGGCGAAAGACCTCGCTGGTGTCGGCGCAATGGCCGCGCTCGACCAGGAAGCGCGCGAAGTGCGTGCGAGAAATCAGCTCGGGGTTGCCGACAAACGGCAGCGCGCCTTCGAACGCGCCATGGATGCCGACCTGAGCCAGGCCCGCGGCCATCTCGCGCGCGCGCTCCTCGCGTCCACCGCGCGTCTTGGCCAGACCGTCGCGCAGCGCGCTGTCGTCGGCGTCGAAGCCCAGGCCGACGATGTGCACCGTGGTGCCGGCAAAAGTGACGGAGATCTCGCAGCCGCTGAGGTAAGCCAGCCCTGCGCGTTGCGCGGCGTCGCGGGCGCGCCGCTGGCCGCCGATTTCGTCATGGTCGGTCAGCGCCCACAACTCGACACCGTTGGCCTTGGCGCGCGCGGCCAGGGCTTCGGGCTCCAGGGTGCCGTCGGAGACGGTCGAGTGGCAGTGTAGGTCGGCGTTGAGCAGGTGTGTCAAGGGGTTCGGGGTGTGCACCGCGCGATTGTCTCAGGCTGTCGCGGCGGGCCGACCCGCGCTCCAGTTCCGGCATTTGCGCCAATAGGGTTAGACCTAGGTGGCGCGCGGCCAGTGCGTGCTGAAGATAGGCATTCGCCGGCATAGGTCGCGCAGCTCGTCGCTGCGAACCTGTCACGGCCTGACCATGGAACGGACATCATGCAGAAGACCTTGCACATCAACCCCGAGAAATGCACTGGCTGCCTCCAGTGCGAGATGGCGTGCTCCTTCGAGAACTACGCCACCTACGCGCCGGCCAAGTCGCGCATCAAGGTCTTCGACTTTCACCACACAGGCCGCAAGGTGCCCTACACCTGCACCCAGTGCGACGAGGCCTGGTGCCTGCATGCCTGCCCGGTCGAAGCCATCACGCTGGACAAGCTGACGGGCGCCAAGGTCGTCAACGATGCCACCTGCGTCGGCTGCAAGGTCTGCACCATCGCCTGCCCGTTCGGCACCATCAACTACGTGCAGGAAACCGGCAAGGTGCAGAAGTGCGACCTCTGCGGCGGCGACCCCGCCTGCGCCACGGCCTGCCCGACCGGCGCGATCACCTATGTCGATGCGAACTGGACCGGGCTGAACAAGATGGCCGCCTGGGCCGACAAGCTCGGCAACCAACCCACCGCTGCTTAAGGAGAAGCCACCATGTCCTGGGCAGGAAAAATCCTCCGCGTCAATCTCACCGCCGGTACCGTCAAGTCGGAGCCGCTGAAGATGGACTGGGCCCGCGCCTATCTGGGCTCGCGCGGCCTGGCCACCAAGTACATCGTCGACGAAGTCGATCCCAAGGTCGACCCGCTGTCGCCGGCCAACAAGCTGATCTGGGCTACCGGCCCCTTGACTGGCACGATGGCTTCCACCGGCGGCCGCTACACCGTGGTCACCAAGGGCCCGCTGACGGGCGCCATTGCCTGCTCGAACTCGGGCGGCTACTGGGGCGCCGAATTGAAGATGGCTGGCTGGGACATGGTGATCTTCGAAGGCAAGTCGGCCAAGCCGGTGTACCTGTTCATCGAAGACGACGTGGCCGAGTTGCGTGACGCTGCGCACCTGTGGGGCCAGAGCGTGTGGAAGACGGAGGAGACGATCAAGAAGCAACACCAGGACCCGCTGATCCGCGTCTCGTCGATCGGCCTGGCGGGTGAGAACCAGGTCCTGTTCGCGGCAGTGGTCAACGACCTGCACCGCGCGGCCGGCCGCTCGGGCGTCGGCGCCGTGATGGGCAGCAAAAACCTGAAGGCTATCGCGGTGCGCGGCACCAAGGGCGTCGGCAACATCGCCGACCCCAAGGAGTTCATGCGCGTCACCTACGAGAAGAAGAAGATCCTGGCCGATCATGCGGTGACGGGCCAGGGCCTGCCGACCTATGGCACCCAGGTGCTGATGAACGTGATCAACGAGATGGGCGCGCTGCCCACGCGCAACAGCCGCGACGTGCAGTTCGACGGCGCCAAAGACATCGGCGCCGAAGCCATGGCCGCGCCGCGCAAGAGTGATGGCAAGGCGCAGCTGGTGACCAACCAGGCCTGCTTCGGGTGCACCATCGCCTGCGGGCGCATCAGCAAGATCGACCCGACGCACTTCTCGGTCGCCAACAAGCCGCAGTACTGGGGCGCGACAGGCGGCCTCGAATACGAAGCGGCCTGGGCCCTCGGTGCGGCCAACGGCGTCAACGACATTGAAGCGCTGCAGTACGCCAACACGATCTGCAACGAGCAGGGCATGGACCCGATCACCTTCGGCGCCACCATCGGCGCAGTGATGGAGTTGTACGAGATGGGTGTGTTGACGAAAGAGAAGATCGGCATCGAGTCGCCCTTCGGCTCGGCCAAGGCGCTGTGCGAACTGGCCGACATGACCGCCAACGGCACCGGTTTCGGCAAAGAGATCGGCCAAGGCAGCAAGCGCCTGACGGCCAAATACGGCTACCCCGAGCTGAGCATGAGCGTCAAGGGCCAGGAGTTCCCGGCCTACGACGGCCGCGGCATCCAGGGCATGGGCCTGGCCTACGCCACCAGCAACCGCGGCGCCTGCCACCTGCGCGGCTACACCGTGGCCTCCGAAGTGTTCGGTATCCCGGTCAAGACCGACCCGCTGGTGGCCGAAGGCAAGCCCGAACTGGTGATGGCCTTCCAGGACGCCACCGCAGCCTTCGACTCTTCGGGTCTGTGCATCTTCACCAGCTTCGCCTGGGGCCTGGCCGACGTGGCACCGCAAGTCGCTGCGGCCTGCGGCCCCGAGTTCACGCTGGAGAATCTGAGCCTGATCGGCGAGCGCATCTGGAACATGGAACGCGACTTCAACAACAAGGCCGGCTTCACGGCCAAGGACGACACCTTGCCGCCGCGCCTGCTCAACGAGGCCGCCAAGACGGGCCCGGCCAAGGGGCTGAAGAGCAAGTTGCCGGAGATGCTGCCCAAGTACTACCAGGTGCGCGGCTGGAACGCCGACGGCACATTGACGGCGGCGACGCGAAGCAAGCTCGGCCTTTGATCGCCCGCCCCCGGCATTGAACGAAGGCGGTTCCCTGCGAACCGCCTTCTGTCTTTACAGCACGAAAGCAGACCATGAAGCACGTCATCCTCGGTGCCGGCCCGGCCGGCGTGATCGCCGCCGAAACCATCCGCAAGCACGCACCCAACGACGACGTCGTGATCGTCGGCGATGAGCCTGAAGCGCCGTACTCGCGCATGGCGATCCCGTATCTATTGATCGGCCATGTCGGCGAAGAAGGCACCCACCTGCGCCACGGCGATGGCCACTACGAGAAGCTGGGCCTCGTCGTCAAGCGCGGCAAACGCGCGACGGCAATCGACACCGTCAAACACACGGTCACCCTCGACGACGCCAGCACGCTGCGTTACGACCGCCTGCTGATCGCCACCGGCTCGAGTCCGGCCAGCCCACCGATCCCCGGCATCCACGCCGCCGGTGTGCACGCCTGCTGGACGCTGAAGGACGCTCGCGCGATTGCGCAGCTCGCGACCAAGGGTGCCCGCGTGCTGCAGATGGGTGCCGGATTCATCGGTTGCATCATCATGGAAGCGCTCGCCGCGCGCGGCGTGCAGCTCACCGTGGTCGAGATGGGCGACCGCATGGTGCCGCGCATGATGGGCCCGACGGCCGGCGGCATGATCAAGGACTGGTGCGAGAAGCAGGGGGTGCGCGTGTTCACGGGCACGCGGGTCGAGGCGATCGAGACCGCGGCGCCGCAGGGCGCGCAAGTCGCCGGTTCCGGGCTCCGTGTGACGTTGTCGAACGGCCAGACGCTCGTCTGTGATCTCGTCATCAGCGCCACCGGCGTCAAACCCAACATTGGGTTTCTCGAGAACAGCGGCGTGAAATGCCTGCTCGGTGTGCTGACAGACGAGCACCTGCAGACCAATGTCGCGGGCGTGTATGCCGCCGGCGACTGCGCCGAAGCCTTCGACAAGGTGAGCGGCAAGATGATCGTCAGTGCGATCCAGCCCAACGCTGCCGAGCAGGCGCGAGTTGCCGCGCTGAACATGGTTGGCCGGCGTGCCGAATTGCGTGGCGTAACCCAGATTAACGTGCTGGACACGCTGGGCCTGATCTCAACCAGTTTCGGTGACTGGCAAGGT